>Ga0208079_1000420_pt1 | contig 23541 bp, 24 predicted proteins | sample NGESurdeep092012_5_FD_184474 | JGI IMG/M metagenome (GOLD analysis project Ga0208079, IMG submission 184474) | Arctic peat soil microbial communities from Barrow, Alaska - NGEE Surface sample 210-2 deep-092012 (SPAdes) | ecosystem: Environmental > Terrestrial > Soil > Wetlands > Peat ... | reverse complement strand
AGCGCTGAGTTAGGTACTACAACCGGCTCGCCCGAACACCCCCACTGACCTGGTTAAACGTGGTCATGCCGTGAGCTAGCCAGGAAGGTCGCGCTAGCTCCCGATGATGCAAAGCGATGCGTTTCTCATCATTGGTCAGCGCCGCGTCCGGACAGGGATCCCTAAATGACGATCGGATGAATGGGGAGAAGCTGGGCGTCAGCCAACTGCTTGATATCGTCGGGATCGGAAGTGAGGATGGCTCCGCCACCCAAACTGACCGAGACAGCGACCACGATGGCGTCGATGGTGGAAGCAACTCCGCTCATCCCGCTCAGGCGCTTGAGACGGGCTGCGACCCGGGCGACATCCTCGTCGACGGAAAAGATCGCGAGTTTCTTGAGGACCTGGTTCACCGGTGCGTCCCGTTGGTCACCGAAGAGAGTTTCGGCGAGGACGATCGACGGCACCACGACGCGGACGCCGGCGTTCCAAGAGGCTTGGACAGCGGCCTGGGCATTCGACTCACTCCTCGATACGGACCACAGCCCCTCGCTATCGAGAACCAACGAGGGCCATGGCGCAGGAGGACCCTTGGCTACTCCTCCTCGAACCACTGAGAAAACACGCGCTCGTAAGCTTCCGCCGTCACCGGTCCTGCTGTCTCTTCCATCTCGGCAACGAGTTCGCCGAGACGATGCTGAGCAAGCGCGTCGTGCAGGAGAACGTTGATCGAGGTCGACATCGGGCGCCCACCGGAGAGCGCCCGGATCTCCTCGACGATCGACTTGTCGAGCGTGACGGAGAGTTTTTCCTTCTCGTGCGCGGTGTTTGTCCCAGCGACCCGCAAACGCGCCGCTGCGTCGAAAGCGGGACCCGTTGCAATTCGAATGTCACCTATGACCCCTTCGGCTGGGACCTGGGAGCCGCTCCCTTTTGCCCTTGGTGATTGGTACTCGCCAGCGGTCTTGTCGCTCTTTGTTGCGACCCTGGACGCGCGCATACCCTTCGCCGTCGTCTTCGCCAAGCGCGCGCTCTTGGCCACTCCGTCACTGTTGCGTGCTGCCTCAGCCATGTCTCGATCCTACCATCAGTAGGATTGAGACAAGCGAACAGGTTTCAGATGCTGCACCTCGGCACGCCGGTCTCCAGCACCGACTATCGGTGTCCAAGAACGAACGCTTATGACCACCGAGGCCAGCGAGCCGGTCCCGCTCACAGATCCTTGCGGGAGGCCAGGCTGAGGCTGACCGGCCCGGCCATGCGAGCCGCGAGAACCGTCGATCTGGACGGTCGGCCCCAAAAGCTGTTTCGCGGGACGCACCCTGATGGGACAATCTGGCGCGTTCACGTGATCGACGCGACGAAGACTACGCCGAGCTATGTCAAATCATTCACAACCGGGCGGATGCCAGACTCAATGCCACTGCCGCCGCCTCACACGGATCCTCCATCGGCACGATCCCCGTGTCCACTTCACCGTCGGGCCGGGTGAGGGACCATGTACCGACGCCGATTACAGGAGTACCAGAGCGAAGGGCCAGGGCGATCTCCGAAAGGGTGCCGTATTCTCCGTCGACAGCAATCACGACCGCGGCGGAGCCAACAACGAGAGAGTTGCGCGCCTCGCCGAGGCCGGTGGCGATGACCACGTCGACCCACGGGTTCGCGGCTGAGGGGTCTCTGCCTGGCAGGATGCCCACCGTTAGCCCGCCTGCCGACTTGGCACCCCGGCAGGCGGAGGCCATGACCCCTCCGAGGCCACCGCAGACGATGATCGCTCCGGCGGATGCGAGGGCGGCGCCGACTTCCTCCGCTGTAGCGATCACTGGAGCCGTTGCCTCGGACCCACCGATGATTGCGATCTGGGTCGTCATGGTCAACCCAGCATACGCGGCCGTTCCTATCGGCCATCGGGTCCGGCCAACCCCAGTTCGGTGAAACAGCCGGAGCTACACCGCGCCGGAACGGGCGCTCCCGCCAGCTCGGTCGTGAGCGCCGCACCGTCGACCAGCGTGCTCTTGAACCAGGGTCGATCTATGGCCCCGGCGGTTCAGATCGAACAATCGGTCATGCTCGCACCCTGACCCACTGCTCGGGGCGGGCTGGCAGCGCCGGACCAGGCGGTCTATCGGCCGTTCTGCGACGTGACGGATGTGTTCGTCGGCGCGGGCAGAGTGGTCGGGGGGGCCGTGGTCGGGGGCGCCGTGGGCTTGGTGGGCCGTGGTCGGGGGGGCCGTGGTCGGGGGGGCCGTGGTCGGGGGGGCCGTGGTCGGGGGGGCGTTTGAGGCGTCGGGTCCGGACACTTGGTCGGCCGGCACTGTGGCAACGGCTGCTCCGCTCCGATCGACGCCGACCACCGTCGCCCCAGCCAGCTCGGAGTTACCTGGCACCGCCAGCACGACGATGCCGGAGTTCGGTGCCATGGCGTCGACGGCGGTGCCGCCCGACGACAGATGGACCGATGCCACGCCGCTGCCCACCCAGACGGCGACCCAGCCCACCGGCGCGCCCTCTGCGGTACCGAAGGAGCCCACACCGAGGAGCTCCACCGTGACCGGAGAGGGAGCCGCCATGGTCGGTCGAGGCACAGAACCGCTCCCCACCGCTTTGTCGGTCGACAGCTCGATCACCAACTGCCCGCACTCGGCGGTGGGCTGGGATGGCACCGTGCCGACGGACCCGGACCCGGTGCTACCGGACCCGGTGGTTTGGGTGGGCCGAGTCTCGGGCGCCCCTACCGCAGTGCCGGACGACACCGCTCTGCCAGCGGACGCACTGCCGCCCCCGGTGGCACCACTCTGCGTTTGCGGGATCACCGTCGGCTGCGCGCAAATGGCACCCTGCGGGCACGGCGTCGGCCCGGGCACGATGCCCACTGGTGGGCAGGGCGCTGCTTGCGTGCATCCCCCGGTCGTGCTGCTCCCGGATCCGTAGGCACGGATGGTCACGCCCGACGAGGTGGTGCGGGTGAAGAGGACGGTGTACGGCGTCTGGATGGCAATGGAAGGGAGGTTCGATGCCCCGGAAGGGCTGGGTGCCAGAGACGCACCGGCCCGGCCGGGGACGGTCGTCGACGCCACCGCGGCCAGGGGCGTGGCGGTGGATCTGCCGCCGACCAAGTTGGCGCCGGTCAGAACGCCAGAGCCGGCGAAAGTCACAGCGATGGCTACCGCTCCCATCGTCAGGGGGCGTCGATGCCCGGGCCGCCCGACCGAGCGTTCCATGAGCGCACCGGGGTCGGGATCGGCCCGGACCTGAGCCGCCTTCCCGGCGAGGTGGGTACGAAGGCGGTCCTCGAATGCGTCGCTCATGGTTCGATCACCTTTCTCAGATCTGCCAACGCCCGGTGGATGAGAGAACGAACGGTGCCAGGGCGGCAACGCAGAACTCGGGCAATATCGGCGTCGGGTAGGTCGCCGTAGTAGCGCAGCACCACTGCGGCACGCTGGCGGGCCGGCAGCTTGGCCAAGGCGTCTTCCAGTTCGTCGGCACCAAGCTCGGAATCCTGAACCTCCGGAGTGGGCAGACGGCGTCCACGGGCGATGCTCCGGTGGTGCGATGCACACGTATGGACGACGCTGCGCCGGACGTAGGGAAGCGGGTCGTGCACGGCTGTCCAGTGCCCGTGTAAGCGGACAAAGCAGTCCTGCACCAGGTCGGGGGCAGCGTCAGCGGATCCGCTCAGTAGGGCGGCCAAGCGCACCAGGTCGGAATAGTGGCCGGCGTAGAAGTCACCAAAGTTCGCCTTCTCTGCCTCAGCCAGAAGTGCCGGGGCACCCGGGACGGTGGCGGCAATCTGAGCGCTCGGGGAGATTGGCGCCGCGGGAGCGTCACCGGTAACACCGGCGTTGTGCTCTGTATCGGCGTCGACTATGCAACCCAGTTTGCCCATCACTAATTAAGACGCCCGAGTAAGCCAAGACGTTGCATGGGGATTTCTTTGCGCCAGCCTCGTCGAGCATGGCCAACGTCAGTCGGCGGGTGTGAATCCACAGGATAGGGACATCATGGGTACCAGCGAGTCCATGCGTTCAATGCAACGACGGCTGCACTGCAGCGGTCGACAGCTGACCCCCGCAGGTGAATCCGTCGGGGCGTGTGTTGTTGATTCCCGAGGTTGCCCAACGCCGCCGGTCCACGGCCTCGACAGAACGACACGCCGCTCGGTTGATTGGGCGCGGGGACACCGCAACCCATTCGGGATCTGTCGCTCGACAAGAGATCGTGACGGGCGCCCGGTGAGCCATCGCTCAACTGGCTGTTCGGAGAGCGATGCGCGGGTATTCTGAAGTCATGGCTGCGCAACCCGTGATGACCGCCGAGGAGCTGATCGAGCGCGTTCGTCAAGCCGCGCCCCCTACCCCGGACGACGTGACCATTCTCTGGGACGGCCGACGGTTGGACTCGCGGGAAGCGGTAATGGAGTGGCTGACAGAGGTCGCAGCGAAGCGCGCCGAGGAGGCCATCGGCGCCGATGTCCGATCCTGACGGTCCGCCGCACGATCTTGGACGTCTCATCGAGGTCCTCGACCGCCATGGAGTCGAGTACCTGATGGTCGGAGGGGTTGCCGCCATCGGTTACGGCGCCGAGCGCCCGACCGAAGACGCAGACTGCGTTGTACGCCGGGAGCGGGCCAATCTCAACCGGCTCGCCGACGCCTTGCGGGAGCTGAATGCTCGTCTCCGCGTCGGTGGGATGACCGACGCGGAGGCCCAGATGCTGCCAGTCCAGATCGACGGTACGACCCTTGATATGGCCAGCATGTCGACGTGGATGACCGATGCGGGCCCCTTTGATGTGCTGGCCGGTTTGGAGGCTCCGGACGGCCGCTTGGTGCCGTACGAGGAGCTGGCCGGGCGAGCGATGGTGCTCCGGGGCGATGGGTTCGTGATCCGGGCCGCGAGCTTGGAGGACATTATCCGAGCCAAGGAGCGGGCCGACCGGGCCAAGGACCGAGAGGCCCTACCCGAGCTACGCGCTTTACGGGACGCCCGTGCTGGCGGCGACGGACCCCTCTCATAAACTTTGGTTATCGAGGTCTCGGGCGGCCGTCGCCTTCGTCGCCCATACGGAGAGACTGTGTTGTAAGGCGATCCCCTTGCGGACACGGTGCCAAAGAGGGCGGACTCCAGCTATGGCTGGTCGATGCCGCGGGATTATTCCCGCTCACCGCTGAAGATCAAAGGGTGTTCGTCGTCGGCAATCGAATGAACCTCAGCAATCGAAGCCGTCGGCTCGCAGCCATGCCGACAACCGGCTGGTTCTGGTGGGTGCCGCCCATCGAGTCGCCGAAGGTGGCGTCGCCGAAGGAGAAGATCCCGCCATCGGAAGCCACTTCCGAATAGCCGGTGCTTGGGGTTGGGGTGGCCGGGCTGACGGTGAGGGTGAAGGTCCACGTCCCGGCGTCACCGCTGGTGTCCGTGTCGGTGCCGCTGACCGTGTGGGTGCCCGGTGCGAGCGAGGTGGCCGCGCTGATCGCCCCGGTGGAGGTGACCACGACGTCAGGGGAGTGCGCTGAGCTGATCCCGGTACAGCTGACGGTCCCGGCGGCGTTCGTCACAGTGAGATGGCCGGTGGGCCAGCCGTGTAGGTGGGTGTCGGTAAAACCGGCTGCAAAGCTCCCGCGCCTGCATTGGCTTGCGGGTTCCACCACTCAAGGCCGGTTCCCCCGCCCAGGTTGCAATCGTCGACGGTGGCAGAGGTAAAGGAGTTACCCGACGACAAGGCCACGTCGAAGTATTCCCCGGCCGAGGAGAAGGTCGGTGCGCCAACCGGGTCCGATCCGTACTGGGCCACGGTAAGAGCACCCACTCCGGCGGCGCTCGCCGTCGTACCGTCATTGGTGCAGGTGGCCGTGCCCGACGAACTCGACGAGGAGAGGTTTGCGAACTCGTTGAAGCAGCAGGTGGTGCCGGCGGGGTCGGTGGTGGCGGCGGTATGCAAAAGTCGCCGGTCGGCGAACCGGCGAGGCTTGAGGCTACCGGTGGAGAGCCGAACGAGTTCGCCGCGTCGACCGTGACGTTCTGTGCCACCCAACGCCCGATGATGTCTCGATCACGATGGACGGCCGGCGGCTCGACACCCCGGGGAAGGCACTCGCGTTCTTCGCAGAGGTTGAAACTGACGTTGCAGCTGGGCGGACCGTTCTCCACAGCCTCCCCTGACCACTCCCCACATGGCTCGGTGGAACGGGAGCTACTTGGTGGAAGCGTGAGCGACCCCGGACGCGTCTAGCTGGCCGCAGCCAACGGCTCGATGCCTTTGAGTGTTGCGTCGAGCCGGTCCTTCTCCACCTCCAGGTCGTAGTGCCCTTGAAGGTTCATCCAAAAACCGTCGCTCATCCCGAAGTACCGGGAAAGACGCAACGCTGTGTCGGCGCTGATCCGTCGGGTCCCATGGACGATCTCGTTGATCCGGCGAGCGGGAACGCCGATCGCCTGGGCCAGCCGGTACTGGCTGACCCCCAGCGGCTTCAGGAAGTCCTCCATCAGCATCTCGCCTGGGTGGATGGGTGCCATGATCGGTGTGTCGGTGTCGGTCATCTGTCCTCCTTGGTGATAGTCGACCAACTCGACGTCTTCCGGGCCGGTGGCGCTCCACCGAAAGCAGATTCGGTATTGATCGTTCACCCGAATGCTGTAGTACACCACCCGATCGCCCTTGAGCTTTTCAAGCTGGTTGCCGGGCGGAACCGCCAGGTCTCCGATTCTTTCGGCGGCGTTGATGTATGCCAATCTTCGCCAAGCCATCCGTTGCACCTCTATACCGAACTTCCGTACAGACTTTCGCTGCCAGACCCTCCAAGTTTCCGTATCTCGGAACGACTCTTCTGTCAGCACTGACCGATGTTAACGTGTCACGTTACTAACGTCAAGCATTACTAGCGCGACGCATGTTTTGCTATCGAGCTCCCAACCCCCTCCTCCCACCGGTTCGGGCAGCTCAGAACCCTGATCGGCTCAGACCTAGATCCGCGAGTAAGCCACTGACCCCTTGATTCTGGATCGTCGGAGCGGAGTGCACCGGGTGTGGGCCGGTGATGACACCTTTATCCCGATGCAAGGGCGCGCTCGACCAAGGCGATGGTTTCTTGTCATTCGAACTGCCGGGCGCGGGCGGGTGCCTCAATCGGGTGGCCGCCGCTACGCCTTCCCTACGACACATCGATGAAAACGGGGGTGTGGTCGGAGGGCTTGTCGCCCTTGCGGGCGTTGCGATCGATCAGCGCATACCCGGTACGGGCGGCCAGCACCTCGGTCACCAGCACCAGGTCGATCCGCATGCCACGGTGACGGTGGAATGAACCTCCGCGGTAATCCCACCAGCTGAACAGGTCCCCTTCGTCGTAGAGCCGCCGGAACACGTCAACCAGCCCCCACGCCTCGAGGTTGGCCAGGGCGTCCCGCTCGGGTTGGCTCACGTGGGTCATCCCCTCGAACTGGGTCACATCCCACACGTCGCGGTCCTCGGGGGCCACGTTGAAGTCACCACAGACCGCCACCGGATCCTCGGGACTACAGGTTTCGGCCAGCAGTTCACGGAGACGGGCGAGCCAGGCCAGTTTGGCCGGGTAGTGGTCGTCGTCGAGGCTGCGCCCATTGGGCACGTAGACCGAGTGCACCCGCACCCCTCCACAGTCGGCGGCAATGAGCCGGGTGCCCTGGTCGTCATCGTCCGAATTCAAACCGACCGAGACGTTCTCCAACCCGACTCTGCTGACCAGAGCCACCCCGTTCCAACGCCCGTCGCCATGGTGGGCGGTCTCATAGCCGAGGACGGAAAAGGCACCGTGGGGGAAGGCGGCGTCAGCCAGTTTGGTCTCTTGGAGACAGAGCACATCGGGTTGGGCGTATCCGATCCACTCCTCCACCCGGGCCAGGCGGGCAGTGAGGGAGTTGACATTCCAGGTGGCAATGCGCACGATCAGCTCGGAAACGCGTCGACCAACACGAACAGCAGTTCCGCCTCGCACGCCAGTTCGCCACCCACGGTGGCCCGTCCCGATCCCTTCCCGGCCCGGGCGGACATGCGCCCCAGGGTCACTTCGAGGTCGAGAACGTCGCCGGGGAGAACCTGACGTCGGAACCGGGCCTTCTCGATACCGCCGAACAACGGGAGTTTGCCGGCGAACCGTTCGTCGGCCAGCACCGCCACTCCCCCCAGTTGGGCCAGAGCTTCGACCATCAACACCCCGGGCAGGGTGGGTCGACCGGGGAAGTGCCCGGCAAAGAAGGCTTCCTCACCGGTCAGATGCCACGAGCCGGTGGCCGACTGTCCGGGCTCTACGGTCCGAAGCTCGCTGATGAAGAGGAACGGGGGGCGATGGGGCAGGTAGTCGTCGGCTCGCACGACAATCAAGAATATCGTCCGACGGGGCCCGACCGGAACCGAGGCTCTACCGGGTCACCACCACGGGACGGACTCAGCTCCCGATACCGGGGAGGGCGAGGGCGGCCCGACGACGGGCAGCATCCAAAGACACCAACTCGAACTGGCGGGTCTCCCCTTTGGTCAGCACATCCCTGGCCTTCTGCGGTGGCGGATCAGCCAAGCCACCCAGCGGAATGTGGCATCGCATGGTGCCCACGTCCACATGGGCGCCGTGGGAGGTAAAGGAGACAACCGTTCCGTCGAAGCGACTGCCGATCGGGTGATCGGCCACGAAGGTGAGAAAGGTCAAGGCGTCGTTGAGCGCGGGTCCGGCTGCTCCCGATCGATCGGGTGTCGGTGCTGGACGGGCCTCGGAGGTGGCGGCCTTGGTCGTCTTCCCGACGGCTTTGGCGGCTTTGGCGGCTTTGGCCGCTTTGCTCGGCTTGGTTGTCTTGGCCGCCTTGGCCGGCTCGGCTGCTCTGGCTGCCTTGGTGGATTTCGTCGCCTTGGCCGCCTTGGCCGGCTTGGTCGGCTTGGTCGGCTCAGCTGCTCTGGCTGCCTTGGTGGATTTCGTCGCCTTGGCCGCTTTGCTCGGCTTGGTTGTCTTGGCCGCCTTGGCCGCCTTGGCCGCCTTGGCCGCCTTGGCCGCCTTGGTTGTCGTTGCAGTAGTGGCCACCTCGATGCCGGTCCCGAGTTCGCCCACCCCGTCGAACGTGTCTTTGGCCCTGGCATCCCGGCGCGATTTGCTGGTCGCCGACCGGCTCTTCGGACCTCGCACCGGCGTCCGGGGGGTGAAGACCCAGCCCACCCCGGGCACAGGTTTGCCACCGATGAGACGCCCGTCGTCGAACAGCCAGGGGCGCTCAGCATGAAACTCTTGGAAGGAGTCGTTGGACAGCACCAACGCACCCGACTTCTCCGCGATCCTCAAAATGAAACCATCACCACGACCGACAGCCCCGGCCGGGGGCGTCACCATCTCGCCGTGCAGGACCGCTTCTTCGAATTCGGCCCGCTCCGATTCATTGATCCGGTGACCGAACGAGGCATCGACCACCACCGTCACGTCAGCGGAGGAAAATCCGCCGAACTCCTCCAGAAAGGTCCGGATGGCATCATCCAGCTGGGCCAGACTCGGTAGGGTTCGGCCCTCGGTGGCGATGTTGGAGCCGTCAACGACTACGCGCCTGCGGGGTGGGGACTCGTTGGGCATGTGTTCCCTAGTCAATCACCTGGGGCAATGGTGTCTGGTGATGCCGGCCCGGAACCGGCATATCTTTACGGCATGCCCGGTGCGCTCCCCCTTGACCAGCGCTTCGTTTTGGCTGTGGATATCGGCACCGGCGGTCCCAAGGTGGGTTTGGTCTCCCTCGACGGGGTCATCGCCTGGAACGACTTCATGCCCGTGGGCACCGATCACCTCCCCGACGGCGGAGTCACCCAGGATGCCGAACAGTGGTGGCAGCTCATCGTCGATGCGGCACGGCGAGGAATCGGGGCGGGGGCGGTCCCACCCGAACAGATAGTGGCGGTGTCGTGCACCGGGCAGTGGTCCAGCACCGTCCCCGTCGACGCCGAGGGTCATCCGGTCGGCCCCTGCGTCACTTGGATGGACACCCGTGGAGGACCCCACACCCGCCGGGCCATCGGAGGACCGGTCGGCGGCTACTCACCGGTATCGATCGCCCGTTGGATTCGCCGGACCGGCGGCGCCCCTTCGACCGCAGGCGCCGACCCCATCGGCCACATCCTGTACATCGAGCACGATCGACCCGAGATGGCCGTCGCCACCCGTTGGTACCTCGAACCGGTCGACTACCTGTCGATGCGGTTCACCGGCATCGCCGCAGCGTCACATGCCTCCATGGCCGGGGCATGGCTCACCGACAACCGAAGGCTCGATCATCTCGAGTACGACCCGGTGCTGGTACGTGCGGTGGGTGTCCCCGCCCACAAGCTCCCCCGCCTCGTTCCCACCGGATCGATCATCGGCGAGGTGGCCCCCGAGGTTGCCTCCGACATCGGTCTTCTCCCGGGGGTCTCCGTCGTCACCGGAACTCCGGATCTCCATTCGGCCGCCATAGGGGCCGGGGCCGCATCCGACTACGAGACCCACCTCGCCATCAGCACCACCTCATGGATCAGTTGCCCGGTACCCGACAAGAAGACCGACGCCACCCACCAGATCGCCACGGTTCCCGGTCTCACCGCCGACCGCTTCCTCATCGCCAACAACCACGAGACCGGAGGCGCCTGCCTGCAATGGCTCCGCGACAACATCATCGCCCCCAACGACGGCCTCTCCGACGCCGTTGCCCCCGGCTACGCCTCGCTCACGGCACTGGCGGCCACCGCACCGGCCGGAAGCGGTGACGTCCTCTTCACGCCCTGGCTGGCCGGAGAGCGTTCGCCGGTGGACGACCATACTGCCCGGGGTGGATTCCACAATGTCTCCCTCAGCACCACTCGGGCCCATCTCATACGGGCGGTGCTCGAAGGGGTCGCCTACAACAGCCGGTGGCTGCACGAGGCTGTGGAGAAATTCGCCGGACGACGCCTCGATCCGATACGGGTCATCGGAGGCGGAGCCAACTCAGATCTGTGGTGCCAGATCCACGCCGACGTGCTCGACCGCACCATCGAACAGGTTGCCGATCCGATCTCGGCCAACCTTCGGGGTGCCGCCCTCTTTGCCGGCATCGCGCTCAGGCAGATCGAACTCGGATACGTGAACCAACTGGTGAAGATCAAGGCGGTCTATGCCCCGGACCCCCGCCATCGGGCTGTCTACGACCGCTTGTACAGCGAGTTCCCGGCTCTCTACAAATCCCAGAAGCCCATGTTCCATCGGCTCAACCGGGGGGACCGGGCCAGAGCGGAGCCCGTTCCGGTGGCAGACCCATCTTCGTAACGACTGTCGCGTCCAGAGGAGGCGGCGCACCGACTCATCCCCGGCTCCCTGGCACTTTCCTTACTTGACCGAGCCGACCAGACTTCTGTTCAGTGTCCAGGAACTGTCGAAGCCGGCGGCGGGCCAGAATGGACCATGGCATTCACCAACCGCATCATCGTGGAGGAGTTGGGACGCCTCCCGCAGTTCGCCCACGCAGGCCTGACGGAGGAGTTGATCTTCGTGTCGGGCACGCTTGGCACCGGCGACGGACTTGGCCTCGTCGAGGGCGGGGTCGGCCCCCAGACGACCCAGGCCCTGCGCAACATCGGGCGCATCCTCGAAGCCTCGGGTGCGTCGTGGGACCACGTGGTCAAGGCCAGCGTGTACCTCGCCGACATGGCCGAATTCGCCGCCATGAACGAGGCCTACGGCGCATTCTTCACCGACACCCCACCGGCCCGCATCACCGTGGGCGATGTTGGGCTCGCCCTCGGGGCCCGGGTCGAGATCGAGTGCGTCGCCAGTCGTGTGCCCCGGACCTCCAACGTCGCTGCCACGGCCCTCATCCGCCAGACCGGCTTCGTCGAGCACGACAGTGAGATCCTGTACTACGAGGTAGTCGGAGAGGGTGGTGTTCCTCTCGTCTTGAGTCATGGGGCGGGCGGCAATCACGCCGCCTGGTACCAGCAGGTCGCCCCGTTCGCCAGGGACCGGACCGTGGTCACCTGGGACCACCGGGGGTACGGGCGCTCCACCGACCGTGCCAACCGCTCCGGGCCCGAGGTGGCCGTGGGCGACTTGCTCGCCATCCTCGACCATCTCGGCGTCGAGCGGGCCGACCTGGTCGGGCAGTCGATGGGCGGGTGGACCACGGTCGGGGTGGCCCTGGAGCGGCCGTCACTGGCCCGTAGCCTGGTCCTCGCCGACACCCTCGGGGGATTCATGTCGAACGCCATTGCCGCCGTCCTCGCGGAGCGCCCGACCGTGTCACTCGCCCGTAGCGACGTACTCGGATCACACCCGGCTCTCGGTAGGGCGTTCTCCGCCCGGGAGCCCGAGCGGGCGCACCTCTACCAGACACTCGGTCAAATGGGCACCGCCGACGCCGCCGTCATCTTGCCCCGGCTCTTAGCGGTGACCCACGGCGAAGACGACGCGGCACACCTGACCATGCCGGTGCTATGCATCGTGGGCGACCGCGACCCCCTGTTCCCGCCGGCCGCGATCCGGGCCCTGGTTGACCTGCTGCCCGACGCTCGCGTCGTAGAGATCTCCGGATGCGGACACTCGCCTTACTTCGAGGATCCAGGAACCTGGAACGTGATTGTGCGCCAGTTCCTCGCCGAGGTCGACAGGACGTAAAAGCTCCGAAAGATTGCCGGTCGTTGGCGGACAGGCCCGACCCGCCCGCCTGTCACTCGACCGACGGGCGCCCGATGGCCCAGGTGTGAGGTTCAGGTGCCCGGCCATCCGGCCACCAAGTCGATCAGCTCACCAGCCACCCAGAACCGGCGCGGGCGCCCGGATTGAGTTGGCTGTTTCTCGTACGGCTGGACTATCCCGCGCTCAGCAAGTGCCCCGAGAGCAACTCGTCCGGAGCGCTCCGAGACGTCCAGGCGTGTGGCAATCAGATCGGACGAAACGACCGGATGCTCGCCTAGGATGTCTACGACCTTGCGCGCCGTGGCGTCCTCGCGCAGGTCGGCCATCCTGCTTTGCCACGTCTGGATAAGTGCCTCTGAGCGGATCATCAACGAAGCTGCTGCCTCGCTTGAATGTTGGACGGCGGCGGCCATCCATTCCACCCATACGTCGAGTTGGCCCAATCGGAACATCGTCATGCCGGCCAGGTAGCCCCCGGGGTCCCGGGCGATGAACACGCTCACCGGCGGCATCACGGCGACATCCAGTCGATGCGCCAGGATCCAGCCGATCAGGATGCGCCCGATCCGGCCATTACCGTCGCCATATGGGTGGACCGTCTCGAACTGCGCATGAGCCACAGCAGCTTGAGTGACCGGGTCGATCCCGTCGCTGTTGATGAACTCGATGAGGTCTTCCATCAGCGGGGGGACCAGCTCGGGAGGTGGGGGGACGAAAGCGGCATCTCGTGGTGACGTCCCGCCGATCCAGGACTGGGCCGTGCGGAACGCTCCGATCATCTCGGGCTCGAGATGGCTGCCGGTGGCCATGAGGCGACGGTGCCAGTCATGCACGTCCTCGATCATCAGCGCACGCCGAGAGGTTCCCAGCGCGTCAACCACTGCGGCCAAATTGTCAGCGATGTACTTGGCCGTCTCGTTCCTTGTCCCCCCGATCTCCGCGGCGGCGACGTCGGCGAGCGAGGTGCGGAGGCCCTCTATGTAGGACGAGGCGACTCCTTCGGTCCGCAGCAACAGCATGGCGATAGGTTCAAAGCGTGAAGGCTGTCGATCGCCGGCGGCTACTGCCGCGGCCGCTCGCTCGGTCCGGCGGGCGGCTCTGATCCCAACCTCGAAGGCGTGGCCCGCCAACGGATCTGGAACCCATGCATGCGCCCGAGCGCCATTCCACACGATCTCTTGCTCGTTGCCTCGAGGATCCTCCCCTTCCGGTATTGCTCTCATAACGGAAGATTATCAGTAGATCCTTCCGTAATAAACTGGCTGGCGGAAGGGGTTCTGCGCCGACATGGTCCCGGACCCGCACCGCGGAACAGGTCAAAAGGACCACCGGTCCCAGTGGTGCCAAAAACCGACATCGTGGACGCCACGGACTTGTGGATCAGTGTGCAGACCCTGATCGGGGCGACTTCATGACTTTCTGGTCTGACCGGTCGACCCGGGCCGACACATCAGACGGGACAAACTTCAGCCGATGGCGCGGATCAATAGATCGTCCTGTTCCAAACGGTGGAGGGCGGCGCTCCCCGAGGCCGGGCTGGCCGACTCCGCCCGGCTCACGTGGGTCAACGAGTGGGTGTCACGCAGCAGAGAGTGCAGATGCAGATGGACAAAGTTCCATGCCCCCATGTTTTCGGGCTCTTCTTGCAGCCATACCACCTCGACGGCATTCGGGTAGCGCTCCAGCACCTCGGTGATTTCGGCTGCGGGCCAGGGATAGAGCTGCTCGACCCTGACGACGACCACGCCGCCCCCGGCCCCGTCGAGTTCGTCCCGGCGGCCCATGGCGTCGTAAGCGACTTTTCCCGAGCACAGCACCACCCGGGTCACGCCCGACGGATCGAACCCTTCGCTGGCAGTGATCGGATCGTCGAGGACCTCGGCGAACGACCCGGCAGAGAAGGCCTCGATGGGGGACCGGGCCTGACGGGCCCGAAGCAACGACTTGGGGGTGAACACCACCAGGGGTCGGCGCTCGGCCAGCTTTACCTGGGCACGGAGCAGGTGGAAGTACTGGGCGGCGGTGGTGGGATTTGTCACCCGGAGGTTGCCCCGGGCACACAGGGTGAGGAAGCGCTCGATCCGCGCTGAGGAGTGCTCGGGGCCCTGGCCCTCATACCCATGGGGCAGGAGCAGGACCAACCCGGACTGCTGGTCCCACTTGTCCTCGGCCGCCACCAGAAAGTTGTCGACGATGATCTCGGCCCCGTTCCAGAAATCGCCGAACTGCGCCTCCCACGCCACCAGATCCGATGGCGCCTCCACCGAGTAGCCGTACTCGAAACCCACGCAGGCGTACTCGGAGAGCAGTGAGTCCAGGACGGTAAACCGACCGCCTTCGAGTTGGGCCAATGGGACGTATTCGACCCCGGTGACGTTGTCCACCAGAACCGCGTGACGATGGGAAAAGGTCCCCCGCCGGGTGTCCTGGCCGGTGAGGCGCACATTGGTGCCTTCGAGCAACAGAGACCCGAACGCCATGGCCTCGCCCAACGCCCAGTCCACCTCCCCGCCGGCCACCACTTTGTCCCGGCCCTCGAACTGGCGGGCGAGTTTGGGATGGATCACGAAACCTTCCGGCACCGAGCTCACCGCAGTGGCCAGGCGGCTGATGACCGACGAGTCCACGCCGGTCTCGATCGCCGGGATGGACAGGTCGGGCACCAAATAGGCCGGGAGGGTGGGCGTGATGCCGGCCGACGACTCCGCCTCGGCCCGGGTCTCGTCCAGGGCTGCCTGCAGACGGGCGGAGAACCTGTCGAGTGCTTCCTCTGCCTCCTCGATGGTGATGTCACCCCGGCGCACCAGTGCCTCGGTGTAGAGCTTGCGCACTGAACGCTTGGCCTCGATGAGGGCGTACATCAACGGTTGGGTATAGCTGGGGTCGTCCCCCTCGTTGTGGCCATGGCGCCGGTAACAGACCATGTCGATGACCACGTCCTTGTGGAAGGTCTGACGAAACCCGAACGCCAGCCGGGCGGCCCGGACGCAGGCTTCGGGATCATCCCCGTTCACGTGGAAGATCGGCGCCTGCACCATTTTGGCCACATCGGTCGGATACACCGACGTGCGAGCGGCCTCGGGGGCGGTGGTGAAGCCCAGTTGATTGTTGATGACGATGTGAATCGTCCCGCCGGTGCGGTAACCGGCCAGACCTGACAGGTTGAGGGTTTCGGCCACCACTCCCTGCCCGGCGAAGGCGGCGTCGCCGTGCAGCAGTATCGGCAACACCGGGAACGGCTCGCCGGTGCCATCCTCGAGTCGCTTCCCGCTCCCCCGCTCGCCGCCGAGGGCATCCTGTTTGGCCCGCACCATACCCACCACCACCGGGTCCACCGCTTCGAGGTGGGAGGGATTGGAGGCCAACGACACCGGAATGGTGCCACCCGAGCGACCGGTGAAGACCCCGGAGGCCCCCTTGTGGTACTTCACATCGCCCGAACCCTGTACCGACTCGGGGTCGAGATTGCCCTCGAACTCTTCGAAGATCTCGTGGTAGGACTTCCCGACGATGTTGGCCAGCACGTTGAGCCGGCCCCGATGGGACATCCCCATCACCGCTTCGACGAGGCGTTCGGTCACCGCCTCGTCGAGGATGGTGTCGAGGAGGACGATGGCCGACTCGGCCCCTTCCAAACCGAACCTCTTCTGTCCGACATAGCGGGAGTGGAGGAACCGCTCGAAGACCTCGGCCGCACCCAGGCGGTCGAGGATGTGGCGCTGCTGGTCGGGCGATAGCTCCGACGACACCCCCTCCACGTGCTGTTGGATCCACCGCTTCTGGGCCAGGTCCTGAATGTGCATGTACTCGACGCCGAGGGTGCGGCAGTAGGCGTTCCGCAGTGTATGGAGGATCTCGTCGAGGGTGGCGTTGCCCTGGCCGGCCAGCCCATCGGCCACGTAGCGGCGGGGCAGGTCCCAGATGGTGAGGCCATAGTGGAGCGGGTCCAACTCGGGATGAAGATCGGGTGATTCGGCATCGAGGGGATCGAGATGGGCGATGAGATGGCCGCGTACCCGGTACATGTTGATGAGGGTCTGCACATGGACCTGTTTCAGCAGGCGCTCGTGAATGCCATCCACCGTGTCCTCGGTGTCGTTGGTGTCCTTCTCCCACCGCACCGGCTCGTAGGGGATCTCGAGGGCGGCAAATACCTCGTCGTAGAAGTCGTGCTTCCCGATCAGGCACTCGGATATGTGAGCGAGGAACAGCCCCGACTCCGCCCCTTGGATGATGCGGTGGTCGTAGGTGGAGGTGAGGGTGACCGTCTTGCCCACCCCCAGCTCGGCCAGGGTATGAGGGTCGGTGGCTTCGAAGCCGGAGGGGACCCCGAGCGCTCCCACCCCGACGATGACCCCTTGACCCGGCATCAGGCGGGGCACCGACTGAACGGTGCCGAGGGTGCCCGGGTTGGTCAATGTGACAGTGGTGCCGGCGAAATCGTCGGGGGAGATCTTGTTGATGTGAATTTTGCGTACCAACTCTTCGTAGGCACCCACGAAGCCACGGAAGTCACGGCTGTCGGCATCGGTGATGCACGGCACCATCAGGGTGCGTGAACCGTCGGACTTCTCCACGTCCACGGCCAGGCCGAGGCCCACATGGTGATGCCGGATCACCCCGGGGGTTCCCTTGCCGTCCGAATCGGCCACAAAGCTGGCGTTCATGGCGGGAACCGCCACCAGACTCTTCACCACCGCATACCCGATGAGGTGGGTGAAGCTGACCTTGCCGCCGGTAGCGCGCAACAGCTGGTTGTTGATGATGGTGCGGTTGACCTCCAAGAGCTTGGCCGGCACCACCCTCACACTGGTGGCGGTGGGCACCTCGAGGGAGGCCTGCATGTTGGTGACAATGCGACCGGCGGCACCACGGAGCGGGGTGACCTTCTCCCCCGCCGGCGTGCCAGTGGACGCGGCGCCAGGTGGGCTGGTCTTCGCGGCCGGAGCCGACTTCGCCGGGGTTGGAGCGGGCGCAGGTGCGGCAGGTGCCGGAGCGCCGCCCGCCGGAGTCACCGCCGGTCGATAGTCGGTGAAGAACTCCCGCCACGACGCCGATACCGACGTCGGGTCGGCACGGTAACTGTCATACATGTCCTCGACCAGCCACGCGTTGGGTCCGAACGCCCCGGTTGTGGTGGCCGGGCGCGCCGGGTTGGATCCCCCTGAGACGTCTGATCCGATGGTGTTATCCATTGAGGAGAGCCTAATGGGGCCGAGGCGCAGCCATGGCCTCGAAACGACCGCTAAATGGGTGGGTTAGCGTCCTCATGGTGGGAGCCATCCAAACCAGCGTCACCTGCACCTTCACTTTCGAAGCCGCCCATCGTCTGGAGTGGCACACCGGAAAGTGCCGCAACCTCCATGGTCACTCCTACCGACTCGACGTGACGGTGGCCGGAGGCCTCGACACCAACGGCGTGGTGATCGACTTCGACATTCTGCACTCGGTGGTCACCCGTGAGGTCATCGACCAGTGGGACCACCGGGACCTCAACGAAGTGCTCGACAACCCCACCGCCGAGCTACTGGCCCATCGGGCGTGGGAGCTGTTGACCATTGGTGGCCTGCCTGTTTCCGCCCTGCGCCTGTGGGAGACCCCGGGATCGTGGGTGGACCTCACCGTCGACGAGACGTCGTGAGCGACCGAGGCCGCGGGCACCTGGTCGTCCTCTCGGGTGGACTCGACTCCACCGTGTGCATGGCGCTGGCCGAGGCCGAAGGCGGCAAGCCGCCGGTGGCCCTCACCTTCGACTACGGCCAACGGCACCGCACCGAACTCGACCATGCCGCCGGTGTGGTCGGCCACTTCCGGGCCGAGCACCTGGTGGTCACGCTCGACACCTCGGCCTGGGGAGGCTCGGCGCTCACCGATCCCTCCATCGCGGTGCCCGCGGGTGGGACCGAGGAGGGAATACCTGTCACCTACGTGCCCGCCCGGAATTCGATCTTTCTGGCCGTGGCGCTCGGGGTAGCTGAGGCCCGGGGTCTCGACGCAGTATGGATCGGGGTGAATGCCATCGACTACTCGGGGTACCCGGATTGTCGCCCCGAGTTCATCGAGGCGTTCCGGCAGGTGGCCGCCACCGGCCAGAAACGCGGCGTCGAAGGCGATCCGATCGAGATCCGGACCCCGCTCATCGAGTTGACCAAAGCGGACATTGTGCGGATGGGCATCGACCACAAGGCACCCCTGCAGCTGACCTGGTCGTGTTACCAGGGAGAGACAAATCCCTGCGGGGTTTGTGATGCCTGCCTGCTGCGGGTGCGCGGCTTTTCCGAAGCCGGTGTGGACGACCCGGCCCTCACTGGCCGGTGACAGCCTCGGGAACGCCCTCGGATCTGCTCGTCTCCGAGGTGTTCTCGGCCATCCAGGGGGAGGCGGCTCTGGTCGGCACCCGCCAGGTATTCCTTCGAATGACCGGGTGCAACATCCGCTGTGCGTACTGCGATCAACCCGAGGCCCTCGAGAAGCGCCCGGGGCCGTGTCGGATCGAACGGACACCGGGACGACGGGACTGGGACAGGGTGGAGAGCCCGTTGGCCATCGAGTCAGTGGTCGACGCGGTGGATCGACTGTGGCGAGCCATGCCCCATCACTCGGTCAGCGTCACCGGCGGCGAGCCGCTCATGCAGTCCAAGCGTTTGGCCGGTCTGTTCCCGATGTTGGCCGAGCTGGGCATGCCTCTGATGGCGGAGACCAACGGCACCCTGGTGCACGGTCTCGAAGAGCTCATCGGGTGGCTGACCTACGTGAGCATGGATGTGAAACTCCCGAGCGTCGACGGGGAGCGAGTGGACCCGTCACTGCAACAGCGGTTCCTCGATGTCGCCCTTCGGGCCGGGGTCGACACCTGGGTGAAGATCGTGGTCGGAGCCCACACCGACACCGACGAGTTGTCGAAGGCGGTAGCGATGGTAGCGGAGGCGGCAGCTCGGACCCCGGGGGCCGAGCCGGTGATCTACCTGCAGCCGGTGACCCCGTTCGCCGCCGTCACCCGCGCCCCAACTCCTGACGATGTGCTCACCCTTCAGGAACTGGCGCTGTGGAAGTATCCCCACGTTCGGGTGGTCCCGCAGACCCACAAGGCCATCGGCCAGCTCTGAGCCGCCGGCACCGAACGGCGCCGCTACCGACACCGCCGATTCTGGGGTTGGACGCGCACATGCCGGCCCAGGGAGTCCCCGGACCGGCATGTGTTCACAAACTGTGCGTTGTTACTTGTTGATCTTTGGAGCCGGAGCCTTGCCGTTCACGATCTTCTTGAACGATGCGCCTGCGCTGACCTTCGGGTTCTTCGAAGCTGCAATCTTGATGGCCTCACCCGTCTGTGGGTTGCGACCGATGCGGGCGGCCCGCTGTCCACGGTCGAACGTCAGGAATCCTGTCATGACGATCTTCTCGCCCTTGGCCACGTTGGCCACCACGACATCCTCGAAACCCGCCAACACGGCAGCAACGTCCTTGATGGTCGAATCGGTGTGGGCTGCAACCGCCGCAATCAGGTCTGTTTTGGTAATGGGCACTATGTCTCCTTCGTCTACGGAAGCCTCCACAATGCACGAAATATGGACCCAAGGCGCGGATTTCGGGCGAATTCGGCCCATATTTGCTGAAGATCGGGCACAGACATCCGGTGTGAACTGCGATTATGCCGATGGCCAGATCAGACAAATGAATCGTCCGGTGGCGGCACCAGACGGCCATCTGACAGGCTGACGGGCGACATGAAGCACGTGAGCGGATTGGCAGTCACCGAGCACGTTCCCTCGGAATGGCCGCCCGGGGACCCGGTGGTGGTGCTGGTCCACGGGTCTCTCGACAGGTCCACCAGCTTCGCCCGGGTACTGCGTCGGCTCGGCGATCTCCATACAGTCGTCTATGACCGGCGCGGCTACCACCGCTCTCGTAGCGCCTTTCCACTGCACACCAGCATCGATGGACAGATCGACGATCTGGTGAGCGTGATCGGTGGGCGACCGGCGGTAGTGATCGGACACAGCTACGGCGGGACGATTGCCATCGGGGCCGCCATTCGCGGTTTCCCCACCTCAACCATTGTCTCGGTGGCCGCATACGAGCCTCCCCTTCCGTGGCTGCCGCTGTGGGCGGGTCGCAGTGGCTCGGCGCGAAGGCAGAAACTCCGCGACGATCCCGATACCGAAGCCGAGCGATTCTTCCGACGCGTCGTCGGGGACGGCGCCTGGGACCGGCTATCCGAATCCGCGCAAGCCGAACGGCGGGCCGACGGGCCGGCTCTGGTGGCGGAACTGAACGCCATCCGGGTCAGTGATCCCCCCTTCGATGTCACATCTATGCGGATCCCTGCCCTCTTCGGCCGGGGCGGACAGTCAATCCCCCACCACCGGGCCGGGGTGGCGTGGCTGGTCGAACACACCCCGAACTCCGAACTCGTCGACATCGCCGGTGCCTCCCACGGGGCCCACCTCTCCCACCCCGATGGCTTCGCCGGTTTCGTCCGCCGAGCCGTGGAGCGGGCCGGAGAGGCGGCGGTGGCTACGGAGCCCGGGCGGCACGAATAGTCCCGGTGACCGTGGTGAGCGGGTTGGTGTCGCAAGCTCCGGCAAAGAAGGTGATCGAGATCTGGCCGGTTCCGGTGGTGTCGCCCGTCGGGTAGGTGGCGGGAACAATGTTGGACGAACATCCGGACTACGCATAAGAAGCACCGGCGCCGCCTACTGCGACCATGGTGCCAGCTGTGGCGCCGAAGACCATCGTTGCCCCGCCGCCGTCAGTGAGGGCGTCGGCGAGACCGCCAGGCAGGGCACCGTTCCGAAATTTCATGTCGTGCCAAGTTTGGGCCGACGCGCACCAGTTGGTTATCGGCTCATGAGAGCCGAGTTGAGTCCGCCATTCTCGAACCCGTCCCCGTGCCTGCTCGCCGGTGGTCATGTTCAATTTAACTATCAAATTACATAGCCGGGGCCAGACAGAGTGCCGGAGGGGACGTCCGGGGATGTACCCGATATCTCGGCTGCCACAAGGAGGTTCTCCCCTGTGCCGATCGATCGGATCGGGGTCGTTTTTCCCCTCCCACCGTCCTACCGATACGCTGACCTCCGTCTGGACTGAACGGTCAAGAAATCGACCGAAGCAAAGGGGATCTGCCGATATGACCACTACTGTCGCTGACACGACCCGGATCACCGAAGAGCAGTTCGAAGGCGATGTCCGCACCTTCCTCGACGCCCATCTCCCGCGCCGGACGGCCGAGAACTTCGTGTGGGGCCAAGGGTCCGATTACGTGGGCCTGTTTCCCGAGCGCACCCCCGAAGAGGAGGCCGCCGACGTAGCCCAGGCCAAAGAGTGGGCACGAACCGTCTATGACGCCGGATTCGGGTGGATCACCGGTCCTCCGACCTACGGGGGCCGGGGACTTCCACGCTCTTACCAACGCATCTACAACTCGGTGGCCGCCGATTACCGAACTCCAACGCAGTCCCCGTTCGGCATCGGGCTCGGGATGGTGGCACCCACCATCCTGGCCCACGCCACCGAAGAGGTGAAAGAGGCCTATCTCCAGCCAATGCACCGGAGCGACATCGTGGGCTGCCAGCTGTTCAGCGAGCCGGCGGCCGGCTCCGACCTGGCATCCCTTCAGACGCGGGCGGTCCTCGACGGCGACGAATGGATAGTCAATGGCCAGAAGGTATGGACCTCCGGCGCGCAGTACTCCGATATCGGGGAGATCATCTGCCGCACGGATCCTGATCAGCCCAAGCACCGTGGCTTGACCGGTTTCGTGGTCGACATGCATGCGCCCGGCGTCGAAGTGCGACCCCTGCGCCAGATGACCGGTGGGTCATCCTTCAACGAGGTCTTCTTCACCGATGTCAGGATCCCCGATACCCATCGGCTGGGCGATGTGAACGGAGGCTGGACTGTCGCGCTCACCACTCTGATGAACGAACGGGCCGCCATCGGCGGCGGGGGCGGCGGCGGCGTCGGGCTGCACTCCTCTCAGCGTCTGATCGAACTGGCCCGGGCCCAGGGACGGGCGAACGATCCCCTCATTCGTCAACGGCTCGCCGATGTGATCATCCACGACCGGGTGGCCGCGTATACCAACCTCCGCTCCATGGCCAAGATTGCGGCCGGCCAACTGCCGGGACCGGAGATGTCCCTGGGCAAGTTGTCGCTCACCGCCAATATGGTCCGCACCTATGAACTGCTCTCATCGGTGCTCGGACCCGAACTGATCGCCGATAACGGCCGATGGGGCACCTACGCATGGTCGGAGTTTCTCCTGGGCGTACCGGGGATGCGGGTGGCCGGCGGAACCGATGAGGTGCTGCACAACATCATCGGCGAACGGGTGCTGGGGCTACCGAAAGATCCGACTCCGAAGTAGAGGCATTCCCTCCACTCCGCTCCACCACGGCCTCCCCGCCAAGCGGCGCGGAAAGGACCGATCACCCCCAGCCCTTGCGATGGGCACGGGCTCTTCGAATATCACTCCTTGTAGCCGGTGCCCGACCTGGGATCCCTGTTCAACGCGCACTTTCCGCGTCGAAATCCCGCCTGCCGCCAACACCACCGAGCCCAACCACCCTGCCTCAAGTATTATGGCGCACAAGCCGATGATCACTGAGTAAGGCAAGCGGTGCTTATGCTGTATCGAGTGTTGTTGGAGGGTTCACCCATGGGAAACCCCATACGGTGGCATAACAGGCCGGCTGAAAAGGCCGATCTCTCTTCGCCGCGACATCTTCCGGCAGCGGTTCGCCGCCCGGAGGAGACCGGCTTCACCTTGATCGAAGTGGTGATCGCCTTCTCGATCCTCGGCATTCTCTTCCTAGTGCATCCCCGCATTAGTTCCTTGAAGGTAGTGAACTGGCCCACATCGCCGACCTTGGGAGGGCAAAGATGTGGAGCGTGGAGCCGCTGGTAC
>Ga0208079_1000419_pt1 | contig 23544 bp, 16 predicted proteins | sample NGESurdeep092012_5_FD_184474 | JGI IMG/M metagenome (GOLD analysis project Ga0208079, IMG submission 184474) | Arctic peat soil microbial communities from Barrow, Alaska - NGEE Surface sample 210-2 deep-092012 (SPAdes) | ecosystem: Environmental > Terrestrial > Soil > Wetlands > Peat ... | reverse complement strand
ACGCCTGTGGGCAGAGGTGAAGGCCGCCGCCGAGCGGATCGGTCTTCACCTCTGCCCACCCACGCCAACGGACAGGAACGCCGATGACTGCTGCCACCACCACATCATCGCGGCGGCGCGAGAAACGTCGCAACGAGAGCCTGATGCCGGCCAGCAGCGGCCGCGGGTTCTGGTGGTACCTGGTGCCCGGGTTCGTCATGCTTACCGGCATCATCCTGGTTCCGCTGGCCTGGAACGTCTATCTCAGCTTCACGTCGTACCGCGGCATCCGGCCCCCCATTTGGATCGGGCTGACGAACTGGAACGCGCTGATCCATGACCAGGTCTTCTGGCAGTCCTTTTCCAACAGCGTCGCCATGATCATCGCCATGGTCGTCATCCCCACACTGGTCGGGCTCGTGCTGGCTGCGATGCTGTTCGACCTGATCGGCAAGAAGTTCGGCGGCAGGCTCGCCAGCTTCCTGCGCGCGACCTACTACCTGCCACAGATCCTGCCGGTGGTGGTCGCGGCCATCGTCATCGGCTGGATCATGCGCCCGGAGAACGGTGCGCTGAACATCTTCCTGAAGGCCGTCGGGCTCGGCTCCCTGCAGCACAACTGGCTCGGCAACCCGGACACCGCGCTGATCTCCATCATGGGCATCATGGTCTGGGTCCAGCTCGGTTACCCGGTGGTCATCTTCATGGCCGCCCTGCAGCGAGTGGACCCCGAGCTGTACGAGGCCGCCGAGCTCGACGGAGCCAACTGGTTCCAGCGTTTCCGCTCGATCACCGTCAGCATCATCCGTCCCGAGATCTACGTGGTCGCCGTGACCTGCACGATCGCGGCACTGAAAGTGTTCGCCCCCGTCTACGCACTGACTAGGGGCGGGCCGGGCACCTCGACCATGGTGCCCAGCTACTACTCGTACAGCCAGTTCTTCCAGACCGAGCAGGTGGGCTACGGCGCCACGATCTCCACGGCACTGACCGTCCTGATCGTCATCATCACATTCTTCTTCATCAAGGCCCAGAACCGCGCCGAGCGCAGGGAGAGCTAAGTGAGCACCGCACTCGCCCCGGAAGACACAGCGCGCGACGCCGGCTCACCGCCGCCCGGCAGGGGACGGAGGCCACACCGCAGGAACCCGCACCGCAAGGGCCTGTCCGACTGGGTCATCCTGGCGGCCGCCATCTTCGTCGGACTCCTTATCGCGGTTCCCTTCCTGCTGATTCTCATCAACTCGTTCAAGTCGCCTGCCGACTACAACTCGGGTGGACCGCTCCAGCTGCCGACCCACCTCTACTTCAAAGGCATCGTCGACTTCTGGAACTTCGTCGACTTCCCGCAGAAGCTGTGGAACAGCATCTTCATCAGCGGGATGGTCGCCATCTTCGCCATCATCATCTCCGTGCTCAACGCCTACGCGCTGGGCATCGGACGGGTGAAGGGGCGGCTGTGGATCATCGTGCTCTTTCTGCTGGCAAACATGGTGCCGCAGGAGGCCCTGCTCTACCCGCTGTACTCCCTGTTCAAGCTGGTCGGGCTGTACGACAACGTGTGGAGCGTCATCATCGTCTTCACTGTCATCCAAAGCGCGTTCGGCACCTACCTGCTGTCCAGCGTCTACGGGACCTTCCCCAAGGAGCTGCTGGAGGCGGCGTCCCTGGACGGCGCGGGCCGGTGGACGATTCTGCGGCGGGTCATCGTGCCGATCAGCCGCCCGACGCTCAGCGTGCTCCTGATCTTCTTCTTCATCTGGACCTGGAACGAGTTCCTCATCCCACTGACCTTCCTGGTCAGCAACGCCAACCAGACCGTGCCCGTAGCGATCAGCGTTCTTCAGGGCCAGCAGATGATGGACGTCACCACGACCAGTGCATCGGCGCTGCTGGGCCTGCTGCCCACCCTGGTCTTCTTCCTCATCTTCCAGCGCACGCTCACGCGAGGCATCACCGCAGGCGCGCTCAAGTAGCGTCCCGCGCGACCCGAAAGGCTACACAATGAAGTTCACCAACGGATTCTGGCAGACGCGGCCCGGCGTGACGCCGCTCTTTGCCCAGGAGGCGTACGACATCGTGGTGGGAGAGAACTCGCTCACGGTGACGGCGCCGACCAAGATCATCAACGGTCGCAGCGACACCGTGAGCCGACCCACTCTCACGGTCACGCTGAGCTCGCCACTGCCAAACATCGTCGCGGTGAGAATCGAGCACTTCCAGGGGATACGCGAGGAGCTCGGGTTCGACCTGGTCGGCGCCGAGGCTGGTCATGGCACGGCGTCCGCAACGGAGACCGCGGGCACGCTGACGAGCGGGGACCTCACCGCCACCGTGGCAGCAGGGGCGCCGTGGAACCTGTCGTTCAGTGCGCAGGGCCGGACCATCACATCAAGCGGGCACAAGTCCGTCGGCTACATGAAAGTCGCGCCGGACTTCGAGGCGACCAGCGGAATCGTCGGAAACGCCCGCGTGGCCGGCACGCAACACTCGCCCAAGGCCGATGCCTACATTCATGAACAACTGGCGCTGGGGGTTGGCGAGCTCGTCTACGGCCTCGGCGAACGCTTCGGACCGCTGGTGAAGAACGGCCAGGTCGTCGACATTTGGAACGCCGACGGCGGTACCTCCAGCGAGCAGGCCTACAAGAACGTCCCGTTCTACCTCACCAACCGCGGCTATGGCGTGCTGGTCAACCATCCAGGTCACGTCTCCTACGAGATCGGTTCCGAGTCGGTCGAGCGTGTCCAGTTCTCGGTTGCCGGAGAGAGCCTCGAGTACTTCATCATCTATGGTCCAGGACCCAAGCAGATCTTGGAGCGGTACACAGCTTTGACTGGGCGTCCCGCCCACGTGCCTGCGTGGACCTACGGCCTGTGGCTGTCCACCAGCTTCACTGCGAACTATGACGCGGAGACCGTCTCCAGCTTCATCGATGCAATGGCCGAGCGTGACCTGCCACTGTCGGTCTTCCACTTCGACTGCTTCTGGATGCGTGAGTTCAACTGGTGCGACTTCACGTGGGATCCGCGCACCTTCCCAGACCCCGAAGGCATGCTCGCACGCCTGCATGAGAAGGACGTGCACATCTGCGTGTGGATCAACCCCTATGTCGGGCAGCGCTCACCGCTGTTCGCTAAGGCGCAGGCGGCCGGATACCTTCTCAAACGCCCTAACGGCGATGTCTGGCAGTCAGACCTCTGGCAGGCGGGCATGGGCCTGGTCGACTTCACCAACCCGGATGCGACCGCGTGGTACCAGAGCGAGCTGCGCCGGCTGCTCGACCAAGGCGTCGATGCCTTCAAGACGGATTTCGGCGAACGCATCCCGCTGGACGTGGAGTACTTCGACGGCTCAAGTCCCGAGCGCATGCACAACTACTACACGCAGCTCTACAACCAGGCCGTGTTCGACGTGCTGAAGGATGCGCGCGGCGAGGGCGAGGCCGTGCTGTTCTCGCGCTCGGCGACCGTCGGCGGCCAGCAGCTGCCTGTGCACTGGGGTGGAGACTCGACCTCGACGTACGAGTCGATGGCCGAAACGCTGCGAGGCGGGCTCTCTTTGGCACTGAGCGGCTTCGCTTTCTGGAGTCATGACATCGGCGGTTTCGAGGGAACCCCCGACCCAGGAGTCTTCAAAAGGTGGACTGCCTTCGGCCTGCTCTCCAGCCACTCGCGGTTCCACGGGAGCAGCTCGTATCGCGTGCCGTGGCTCTTCGACGACGAAGCTGTCGAGGTGACCCGCACGTTCACCAAGCTCAAACTCGCCTTGATGCCGTACCTGTATGCGGCGGGTCTCGAAGCGGCGGCGACCGGCACCGCCGTGCTTCGTCCCATGCAGCTCGAGTTCGGCGACGACCCGGCAACCGGCTACCTCGACCGCCAGTACATGCTCGGCGCCGACCTTCTGGTGGCGCCTGTGTTCACCGCCGACGGAACTGTGGAGTTCTATCTGCCCCTGGGGACGTGGACCAACTTCTTCACCGGCGAAACGGTCACCGGCCCCCGCTGGCGCCGGGAGACGCACGGTTTCGACAGCATCCCGCTGTATGTCCGCGACGGCGCTGTCGTGGCGATCGGTGCCCGCCAGGACCGTCCCGACTACAACTACCTGGACGGGCTGACCCTGCAGCTGTACCCGAGCTCGCTGCCCGGGGTTCTCAATGGTTCGCGCCAGGTCACCGTCACGAACCCCGATGGCGACAGCGCCGTCTTCACGATTCAGCGATCGGACGGGCACGCCACAGTCAGCTCGCCGTCGGCCAGCGCGTGGTCGGTCAGGGTCGTCGGCGGACAGACCGTGGCAACAACCACAGGAGAGGTGGAGGTAGCACTGTGAGCGAAGGCAACGCAGATTACCGGGATTCCGGTCTGGTCTTCCCCCCGGAGTTCATCTTTGGCGCGGCGACGGCCTCGTATCAGATCGAGGGCGCCTGGAACGAGGATGGCAGAGGCCTGTCGATCTGGGACACCTTCAGCCACACTCCAGGTCTTGTGGTGGGCGGTGACACCGGAGACGTTGCCGACGACCATTACCACCACCTGGAACAAGACCTTGACCTGATGGCGAGCCTTAACCTGCAGGCCTATCGTTTCTCGATCTCCTGGCCACGGGTCATTCCCTCCGGCTCGGGGGCGGTCAATCAGGCAGGCATCGACTTCTACTCACGGCTGGTGGACGGGCTGATCGCGCGCGGGATCAAGCCCATCGCCACGCTCTACCATTGGGACCTGCCGCAGCCTCTTGAAGATGCCGGCGGATGGCCAAATCGTGAGACCGCCTACCGTTTCGCCGAATATGCTGCCGTGATCGGGGCCGCCCTCGGGGATCGCGTCCACACCTGGACAACCCTCAACGAGCCCTGGTGCTCGGCTTACCTCGGTTACGGCTCCGGCGCCCACGCTCCGGGGCGAACCAACGGCGAGGACGCACTGAAAGCCGTGCATCACCTCAACCTCGCGCACGGCCTTGCACTGCGGGAGCTGCGCAAAGTCGCGACGAACGATCCGTTGTACTCGGTCACCTTGAACCTGCATGCCCTGCGTGGTGTCGGGGAGGGCGGCGACGAAGCGGTCCGCCGGATCGATGCGCTGGCCAATAGGGCCTTCACGGGCCCGATGCTGCACGGCGCCTACCCGGCCGACCTGCTGAAGGACACTGCACAGGTGAGCGACTGGGCCTTTATCAGGGCCGGTGATAACGAGCTCATCCACCAGCCCATTGACCTGCTCGGCGTCAACTACTACGCCTCCACGGCCGTCCGCCACTGGGACGGCACCGGCGACAAGCTGAGCATTGACGGGCACAAGCCCGCGGCCGGGACGCCGTGGCCCGGTGCCGACTGTGTCGAGTTCGTCCAGCAGCAGGGCCCGTACACGGAAATGGGCTGGAACATCGCCCCGGACGGTCTCGAAGAGCTGCTGCTGGGCGTCCACCACGAGTTCCCCGATCTGCCGCTGATGATCACCGAGAACGGCGCGGCGTTTCCCGATGCCGTCCAGGACGGTCGAGTACACGATGACGACAGGGTTGACTACCTGCGCAGACACCTGACGGCGGTGCATCGCAGCATCGAGAAGGGCGTTGACGTCCGCGGCTACCTAGTGTGGTCACTGCTCGACAACTTCGAGTGGGCCTACGGCTACACCAGGCGTTTCGGAATCGTGCGGGTCGACTACGACACTCTCGTGCGCACGAAGAAGGACAGCGCGCTGTGGTATGCCGAGCTGGCGGCCAGCGCCAGACTGCCCGACTAGGCTGACGGTCCCAGGCATCCGCTCACGAGTAGAGGGACAGAATCAATAATGGCGACGGTCGAGGTGACTCCACACGCCAGCGGCAACAACAACGATCACGTGCGGCGTCACAATCTCTCGGTGGTCCTGGGTCTGGCCCATCGCACCGGTGGACTGTCCCGGGCGCAGCTGACCAGGGCCACGGGACTCAACCGCTCGACCATTGCGGACCTGGTGGGCGAACTGGCCGACCGACAACTTGTCGTTGAGGTGGAACCGGACTCGTCTGGCACGGTGGGGCGGCCCAGTCCCGTTGTTCGGCCCAATCCCCAGGCCGTCGCCCTGGCGATCAACCCCGAGGTCGACGCCATCACCATCGGCGTGGTGGGCCTGGGCGGCCAGGTGCTCAAACGCGTCCGGTATCCAACCCCGCACAGCACCTCGGCGAAGGAGGCCGTGGCGATCTGTGCTGCGATCATTGATGGAATGCGTTCGGAGCTGGATACCTCCTACCGCACCGTCGGCATCGGAGTTGCGGTGCCTGGCCTGGTGCGGGAACAGGACGGCATGGTCCGTCTGGCCCCGCACCTCGGCTGGGTCGACGAACCGCTCGCGCGAATGCTGACAGATGCCACCGGATACCCTACGGTGGCCGCAAACGACGCAGGCCTGGGGGCATTGGCCGAGAGCACCTTTGGCTCTGGACGCGATGTGAGCGACCTGATCTACCTCAACGGTGGCGCCAGTGGGATCGGTGGTGGCGTGATCGCGGGGGGCGTCTCACTGGCCGGCATCGCCGGATACGCTGGCGAGTTCGGCCACACGCTGGTCAACAGCACCGGAGTGATCTGCAAGTGCGGCGCTGAGGGCTGTCTGGAGACAGAGGTGGCCAGAGCTCCACTTCTGCGCCTTGTTGGCCTGACGGATGCCGACGCTGATGAGCTCGAGCTGGCCCTCACCACAACATCCGCACCGGCTGTTCAGGCCGAGGTCGAACGCCAGCTCGACTACCTTGCCGTCGCGCTTCGAAACGCGATCAACATCTTCAACCCTCAGCTCGTCGTCCTGGGCGGGTTCCTGGGCTCCCTGTATGCGGTTGCCCCGACCTACCTGGACCAGAAGCTGGCCCACCAGAGCCTACTGGCGGCACGGGAGAGGGTCACCATCAGCCGCACCCAGCTCACGTCCGAACTGCTCATGATCGGTGCCGCCGAGCTGGCCTTCGAATCCCTCCTGTCGGACCCGGCAAGCTCACGTTCGGCACCTGCCCGAGGCTGAGACGCCCCGGCCGACAGGTCGGCTGCCCGGGCGCGACGCCTGATCACGCGACACGTCGCCCGAACCCGGCTGGACCGGCCCTACCAGCGAACAGACACATCCGGCGAACCCGAGGCAAACCACCTGGCCGCCACCGGCCGGACCCGGTTGCACCCTTCCAAACTCGTCGAGAGCCTCGGCGCTCCCCCTCCTGGTCAAGACTCTCGTGGCGGCGAGCACTCGACCAGTCGCAGACAACAGGGCGTACTTCACCTCTGGCAGCGACGGCGCGACAACCTGGGCACGCCGGCAAGCCCTTACCCTGAGAGTGTGCCTGCACCAGTGACGTTGAGCCAGGTCGCCCGTGAGGCAGGAGTCTCGCTGGCAACAGCCTCGCGTGCCATCAACGGCGCTGCCGTGCGCACCGTCAGGGCGGACCTGCGCCAACGGGTGCTGGCCGCGGCCGAGCGGCTCCAGTACGTGCCTGACGCCAACGCCCAGGCGATGGCGCGGGGACGAACCAGCTCGCTCGGTCTGATCGTCGGTGACATTGCCGACCCATACTTCTCATCGATCGCTGCCGGGGTAGCCGACGCGGCCGAGCGCGCCAGCCTCGCGGTGACCCTGGCCTGCACGCACCACCACCCCTTGAGAGAGGCGCAGTTCGTCGAGGTCCTCACCCGACAGCGAGCTCGCGCCATCGTCATCGCGGGGGGCCGCCGAGACGACGACGAGGCCGACGCCCTCATGCGACGCGCCCTGGAGGGCTTCCGACGTTCCGGCGGTTCGACGGCCCTGATCGGCCAACCACTGCTGGGCGTCAACACCGTCGTCATCGCCAACTGCAGCGGCGCGGCAGCCCTGGCCCACGCACTGTACGACCGGGGGTACCGACGCTTCGCCGTGCTGGCCGGCCCCCTCGACCACCTGACGGCACGCGACCGCTGCGCCGGATTCAGCAAGGCACTCGACGAGCTGGGCTGTCCCGTCGCGGCCGACGCGATGATCAGCACCGCTTTCACCCGGGACGGTGGGCACCAGGGGATGCGCGTGCTGCTGCGCGACGGTGCCCCTGTGGAGGTCGTCTTCGCAGTCAACGACGTGATGGCCGTCGGCGCGATGGCCGCCGCCCGTGAAGTGGGGGTCCGGGTGCCCGAGGACGTCGCGGTGGCTGGGTTCGACGACATCGTCACCCTGCGCGACATCACACCCGCCCTCAGCTCCGTGCGAGTCCCCCTGGTGGACATCGGGATTGCCGCCACCGAGCTGGCACTGGCAGCACCCAGCGACGAGCCCCTGCTGGTGTGCGTAGATGGCACCGTCGTACTCCGCGACTCCACCCGTGGCTCGGCCCAAAACCGGGCCAGCCCAATGAGCCATGATCGCAGGACCAAGACGGCGCCCGGGAGCCGTTCTCTCGTGGCCCCCGGGTTGCCCTCCCCCGCTTCGGGTCGCGGATCTGGATGGACCAGGCGGGTTGGTCGGCGGACTGCCAAGAACTGCCCGGACTCTGCACAGGACTCAGACACCCGCTGTTTCCGACGATACTGGCCCGCCACTGCCTGGCCCATCCCATGATGAGAGAACACCGATGACGGACAGCTCTGGACAAGGCGCCGACGGTGCCCGCCGTCGCCCCGGCGTGGCCCTCGTCGGCATTCACGGGTACGGCAGGGCACACCTGCGCAACATCCTTCGACTGCAGGCAGCGGGAGCACTACGCCTGCTCGCTCTCGTGGACCCGAACCCCATCAATGACATCGCGCTCGCGCTGAATGACCCGACCTCGACAGGGGTCGGTGTCGCTGTCGGCTCTGTAGCGCTCACGCGGTGGTACCCCGACCTCGGGGCCTACCTAGCCGATCACGCTGCCGAGACCCCCGACGTTGTCGTGGTGTGCACGCCGATCCACACCCATGCCACCCTGTCCTCGCAGGGACTGAGTGCAGGATGCGACGTGCTCCTGGACAAGCCCCCAACCTCCTCGCTGGACGAGTTCGACGAGCTGTTGGCCCTGGTGGCGCGGACTGGCCGTTCGGTGCAGGTGGGCTTCCAAACCTTCGGCTCCACCGCCCTTCCCACGCTGCACGATGTCCTGGCCAGCGGCGAGATCGGCGATCTGACCGGCGTCGGTGCCGTGGGCACCTGGCTGCGCTACGAGAGCTACTGGACCCGCTCGGCCTGGACCGGCAGACGAACCGTTGCCGGACATCCGTCGTGGACGGCGTGGTCACCAACCCGCTTGCCCACGCCGTGGCCACCGCCTTGCACCTGGCCGGCGCGACAGCAGCTAGCGACGTCGCCGCGATCGAGCTCGACCAGTACCGGGCGAACCGCATCGAGGTCGACGACACGTCAGCGGTTCGCATCACGACGGCGCAGGGTCTGCCAGTGAGCCTCGGCCTCACATTGTGCGCCTCAAGTCAGACTGTGCCGCGCATCATCGTCCAAGGACGCGCAGGTCAGGCGGTGTTTGACTACGGCAGCGACACCGTCGAGGTGACCGGCGCCACCGGGGCGCGCACGATCGCCGGGCAGCGCACAGACCTGCTGACCAACCTCCTGCGGCACCGCGCAGATCCGTCCGTGCCGCTGCTGTGCCCGCTGAGCGACACCGGTGCGTTTGAGCGGGTGCTGGACGCGGTTCGCTCAGCCCCCGACCCCACCCCCATCGCCTCACAGTACGTGCACGCGATGAGCGACGACCTTGGCACGCACCTGGTCGTGCCCGACGTCGAGCGCTGGTGCGAACGCGTCGCGACCGAGCACGCCACCTTCGCGCAGCTCGGGGCGCCGTGGGCGACCCGGAGACGGCCGGGCCTGACGTCCCGATAGCCGCGATGGGCCACGCCTAGCCGGGATGAGGATGCGTCCCACAACCCGGTGGTGTCAGCATGCCGTCCAGGTCCGGGTGACCTCACAGCGCGGGTGGCCTGAGTAGCTCCAGGCACGTCGCGGGGACCAGTTCGTCCGCCCTGTGCGGACCAGATCGAGCCTTCGGCCACAGGTACGCCTGCCCGGGGCTTGCGTTCGGGGCAGGTGGGCCCCCCGAAGGCCCCACAGGTCCAAACGGAAGGGGACCACGGCCCGCTCAGTAGATGTTGCCGTGCTCGCGAAACCCCCGCCAGGCATTCTCGAAGAAGTCATCGGCCTGCGGGATCGGGCGCACCGGGCGCCAGCTGAGCTCGGCGCGCCCAGCCGGGTCGCCACCGTCGTCGGCGGGCACCCACGCGGCCTCCTGGATCTCGCCGTCCAGCGACCCGCCGTCGAGCCGGAACCGGAAGACCTCCGGCAGGTCGAGCTCGACGCTCGCGTCAGGGCCGTGCCCGACCCTGGGCAGCGAACCGCCCGAGTCGGTGTAGAGCACGGACCCTCGTGAGCGTCCGCCGTGTGCGGTGTAGTCAGCCATCGCGCACAGGTAGACATAGGCGGTGGTCAGGATGTCACGGACCAGGAAGGTGCGGTCGACCGCGCGCCGCGACGTGGCGTCGGCGCTGACGTGGTCCTCGTATCGCGCGAGCCAGTCGTGGACCTGGACGAGTGCCTCGTGGGTCGACTGGCCCGAGCGCACCGGGCCTGCCTTGGCGCTCATCAGCTGGCCGACCTGGCGCAGAAGGTCACCGCTGTTGTCCGGCTCGCCGGCGCCAGCGCGGGAGGTGGCCTTGGCCAGCAGGCCCAGGGCAGCGACCAGGACCGGTTCTGCGGCGACTGTGAACCCGCCGACCTGCATCGGGGCGGCGCCGCGCCGGGCGGCGATGAACTGGGCGGCGCGGGTGGCACCGACCTGCCCGCTGTTGAGCGCCGCACCGCCGGGCCGGTACACCCCGTGCGCGCCGCCGGCCTCCCCGACGGGGAAGAACCCGGCGACGTTGGACTGCCACCAGTGGTCGACGACCAGGCCGCCGTTGTTGTGCTGGGCGCACACGTCGACCTCCAGCATCTGGGTGTTAAGGTCCACGGTCGGGTTTCTGCCCAGGTAGAACTCGTAGGCTGGCGCGTTCATGTGCCGCAGGCGCTGGACCGGGGTGCCGAACAGCGCCCCCGCGTGCTCGAGGTAGTCGCGGGCCTCACTCGACAGCGCCCTGGGGTCGAGCTCCTGGCGCACCGGGTTGCGGCGAAAGTCCAGGAATGCCCGCCGCCCGCGCAGCACCGTCTCGCGGTAGACCAGCAGGTCAATCAGCGAGGAGCCGTCGGCGGCCTTGCGGATGTCGAAGGGCCACTGGTAGCCCTTGAGGAAGATCATCGACAGCTGGCGGCCGTAGTCGCCGATCACCTCGGTGAGGAACTCCCGCTCGTCCCCGCCGTCGGAGTCGGTCGAGACGAAGCGGGGCAGTACCTGCATGTAGCTGCCCGAGACGTTCCAGCGCGGTTTGACCGAGGCCAGCCCGAACTGCCATTCGGTCAGGTTCTTGCCGCGCACCCCAGCACGGTAGGCGGCTCCCGAGGCGCCCCACTGGCCGTTCGGGAAGACGCTCGTGGCATAGATGCCGGCCGGCCCGCCGGTCGCGTACACGATGTTGGTGCAGCGGAACAGCAGGAACGGGCTCTGTGCGCCGGCCCCGAGCGGGTCGACGTGCACGTTCGTGCGCAGCACGAGCAGCCCGGCCACGGCCCCGTCCGCCACGATGACGTCGACCACCCGGCAGTGGTCGAAGATCCGTGTGCCGCTGCGAGCGACCTTCTGCTCCAGCTTCTCCACCATGGTCCGCGAGGTGTGCGGGCCGACCGAGGTCGCCCGGCGGCGCGGGTCATGGTCGGTCTTGTAGCCGATGAACTCCCCGTACCGGTTCTGCGGGAAGGGGACCCCCAGGTCGCACAGCCGCAGGAAGGCCCGGGCCGACACGGCGGCCTCGGCCAGCGCGTTGTCGCCGTCCATCGCCCCGCCGCCGAACAGGGTGTGGGCCATCTGAACAACGGAGTCCGGCTCGTCGCCGGACAACGTCAGCTTGTAGTAGGTCTGCTTGTCCGAGCCCGCGTTGCGCGAGGTCCCGGCGCTCACCTTGTCGGTGACCATGACGATGTCGGCCTGCCCGAGCTCCCAGAGCCGGTCCGCGCCGCAGAACCCGGCCGAGCCGGTGCCGACTACCACGGTGTTCGCCGTGACCACCGGCACCGGCCTGCCGGCGATCTCTAGGATCTCAGGGTCGTGGGTGCTCACAGGGCGATCTCCTTGGTCGGTGCCGGGTCGGCGACCCGGTCGGGCCGCTGGAGGGGAGCTCACAGGCGGGGGATGTGCAGGCCCCCGTCGACGTGGAAGATCTCACCGGTGCTGTACGGCGTGCTGCCCGACACGAGCATCGCCACGGCAGCGCCGACGTCCCTCGGGCGCCCCCATCGCGGCATCGGCGCCAGCCCGCCGGCGAACAGCGAGTCGTACTTGTCCGTAGCTGCCGCGGTCATGCCCGTGGCGATGACGCCAGGGCGGACCTCGTAGACGACGATCCCCTCGGGCGCCAGACGCGCGGCCCACAGCTGGGTGGACATCGCGACGCCAGCCTTGGAGACGCAGTACTCGCCCCGATCGGTCGAGACCGTGGTCGCCGAGATCGAGGAGACGTTGACGACGGTGGCCACCGGCCGCTCGGGCGGCTCGGGCAGCGGGCCCCGCAACGCGATGACGGCGCGCGCGAAGGCCTGGGTGAGGAAGTACGGTCCGCGCAGGTTGATCTCCAGCACCCTGTCAAAGCTGGCGACACCGGCGTCCAGGATGTCGTCGCGGACCGTCGGGCCAACCCCTGCGTTGTTCACCAGCACGTCCAGCCGGCCCCAGGCGTCGACGGCGTCGCGCAGGTAGCGCTGGTGGTCCGCCATCTCGGCGACGCTGCCGCGCACGTACCGGACCTCGCCCAGCTCACGCAGATCCGCAAGGACCTCGACCGGCTCAGCCCGAGTCGCCAGAATGGACACGGCGAACCCTTTGGCCAGCAGACACCGGGTGATCCCCTGCCCGATTCCCCGGTTACCACCGGTCACCAAAGCGACTGCGGGCATCATTGCTCCTTCGATAAGCGACCGTGGAACCTCGCCAGGATGGGATCGCACGCACCATTGACACCACCCTCACGAGTGCTTGCCCAGCCGGCTGACGTATCCCCAGCCACACCCATCGCTGGATGGTTCCATACCACGGGAGCACACCCTGGACGACCAGCTTGGCTCGCAGCATCCATTCCGTCTTTCACAACAGGAAAGCGCTTGCCGAAAGTGTAGCCGTGCCGCTGCGTCAGTGCAACGCCCACTCATCCGAACTGCTCTGCGCCCCGTCCTGCACGGCCTCAGATCGCGAGCTGAGCTGTCGCCCGGTCTCGAAACCAGCCGTGACCAGTGGTGCCTCGACCACCGAACCACCGCGACTCCACCGACGAGGTCCCGAGGCCGGCAGCGAGAACTCGACGGCCTCGGCGCCGCGGCCGTCGCTGAGCACAACCAGCTCGGGTCGCCTCGCGCCCGCAGCCCGCCGAGCGCACCAGCGACCTCAGTGACGGTCAGCCGACGGGCTCGCACCCGTGGGCCCGCGGGTGCCCACACCCTTCACACCGGCTCGCGCACCCGATGAACCGCCAGAGCGGCTGGCCGCCTTCGCGGGCACCCCATGGTCCACAGACACCCACCGACCAGAGGTCGCCGAGTCACCCACGCAATTGAGCGTAGGACGCCGTAGTCTACGGAATACGCCTTCCCGCAACCAGGAAAGCTACCCAAGCGACAATCGAGGAGTGCCGCGAGATGAGCGACCACCAGCCAGGGCCAGTGACGCTGCTGGATGTGGCCACCGAGGCCGGCGTCTCCATGGCGACCGCCTCGCGCGCCTTCAACGGCAGCACCCGCAAAGTCCACGAGGACCTCCGGTTGCGGGTGCTGGCCGCCGCGTCGAAGCTGAACTACACCGCGAACACCCAGGCGCAGGCGATGGCTCGCGGCCGCACCAACGTCGTCGGGCTCGTCGTCCACGACATCGCCGACCCCTACTTCTCCTCGATCGCGGCCGGGGTGATGCAGGCTGCGATGGAGCACCAACTGCTCGTCACGGTCGGCAGCACCATGCGCCGTCCCGAGCGCGAGCTCGACTACCTGGCCTCGTTGCGCGGCCAGCGGAGTCGGGCCGCCATCCTGTCCGGCAGCCGCGTGGACAAGCCAGAGCTGATGGAGGCGTTGAACAAGGAGATCCACGCCTTCGAGCGCTCCGGCGGACGGGTAGTCGTTATCGGCCAGCAGCGCCTGCCGGTGGACACGATCGAGATCCAGAACCGTGGTGGTGCCAAGGCCTTGGCGACCGAGCTGATCGCCCTTGGGTACCGGCGCTTCGCGATCCTCGCCGGCCCGCGGACCCTACTCACTGCCCGAGACCGGTTTCAAGGCTTCCAGGAGGCCGTGTCGAAGGCTCGGCTGCCCGAGCCCGTCATCGTCAACGACGAGTTCACCCGCGACGGCGGCTACGGTGCGATGATCACCGTGCTTGACCTGAAGAAGCGGGTCGATGCAGTCTTTGCCGTCAACGACGTCATGGCCGTGGGGGCCATGGCTGCCTGTCGTGACCGCGGGTTACGTCTGCCCACGGACATGGCATTGGCCGGCTTCGACGACATCGAGACACTCCGAGACGTCGACCCCGCCCTGACCACCGTCCGACTGCCCCTGGCCGATGTCGGTGCCACCGCCGTCGAGCTCGTCGTCACCGCCGATGGGCCCGAACCGCGTCGGCGCCGGATCAAGGGAGAGGTCATCGTCCGCGCCAGCACACCCAGGCGAAGCTGACGCGTCGCACTGAGAGCTGCTCAGAGGCGATACCCCGGTGGGGAGCGGCAGTTCAGCGGCCCTCGTGGCCCAGGAACCACTGGAACGCGCGGTTCACGATGTAGTAGTCCTCACCGACCCACACGATCGAAGGTCTGGGTGGGTAGCACTACCCGCGACATCGGTCAGCGTATACGGAAATCGCTTGCCTCAGGCTGTCCCGGTGACGTCGAGCGGGCCTGACGGTCCCAGACCCCCGTTCTGCTGACGCGAGGTGGTCGCGCCGGCCGGCGATCGGAGGGGTCAGCCGGGACTGAGGCTGGGAAGGATGTGACGCAGGTACCGGTCGGCCACGGTGCCCAGGACCTCGTCGCCGGGTGTGTCCCAGACGCCCTGGTTGAAGATCTCGACCTCGATGTCACCGGTGTACCCGGCGGCGCTGACCCACCCTCCGATCGAGGCGAAGTCGACGTACCCGTCGCCCATGTACCCGCGCGAGAGCAGCGGGTCGCCGGCGAGGGGCAGGGTCCAGTCGCAGACCTGGTAGGCCGCCAGCCGGCCCTGCGCGCCGGCCCGGGCGATCTGTGCCTGCAGCTCCGGGTCCCACCACACGTGGTAGGTGTCGACGACGACACCGACCGCCTCCGCCGGGTAGGGTTCAGCCAGGTCCAGTGCCTGCTTGAGGGTGCAGATGACGGCACGGTCCGCGGCGAACATCGGGTGCAGGGGCCAAGTCCCTGGTGCACGCCGGCCGACCGCATGCTCGCACCGATGAGCGTAGCCATCTCCTGCACGAGCTCGGGGTCGAAGCTGGCCCCCCACGCCAGCGGCACCGGATAGCTCGTGGCCTGCCAGGCGGTGAACCCGGCCAGGCACTCCTCGTGGACCAGCGCCGGGATCCCCCAACGGTTGGCGGCGACGATCTGGGCCTGCGAGGCCGCCAGAGACCTCGCGCCCACGCTGGGCTCCACAGGTGCCGTGCCGAACGGCCGGGTCAGCTGTCCCAGCCCACCGGCGATGGCCTCCGCCCAGATCGGGGCGTCCTGCGACATGTCGTCCTGCTGGGGAGCCACCGCCGCTGCGGTGGACTCCGCCCCGACCCACAGGCCCACCAGCTGAGAGATCTTCTCCGCGACCGTCATGTGCTTCAGCAGGTAGTCGACGCGCTCGCTCGGCTGGCGGTTCGGGTCCGCCCAGGGGCGTTCGGTCCCGGCCGGTTCACCCGGGCGGGGCGCGGCGTCCGCAAGGAGGCTCGCGGTGCTGGCTGGTGACATGCGCTCTCGTCCTCCTTGACTTGAGACACTGTGCCGTCTCGTTGGTCCGTTAGACTTGTCGAAACTATCGTCCCTATCGCCGATATTAAGGTGATGAAACGCTACGTCGCCAACGCCCTCACGTCAAGAGAGCGCTTTCCCAAGTCTGTATCTGAACGGGAATACGCGGTATATTGCGGCTGGACACGAAGCCACCGATGCACAACGCCACAGGCCTCGCCGAAACTCGAACGAAAGTTGGCAGCATGGGATCGACACCAATGACGATTTCGAAGATCGCCCAAGCAGCTGGCGTCTCGGTTCCCACGGTCTCCAAGGTGCTCAACGGGCGAGCCGACGTCGCACCCGCCACGCGGGCGAAGGTCGAGGCTCTCATTGACGAGCACCAGTACCGCCGCCGGCGCAGGTCAAAGACTTCCAACGGCTCCAACGGCTCGAAGATGATCGACCTCGTCTTCCATGAGCTCGAAGGCCCCTGGGCGGTCGAGATCATCCGCGGGGTCGAGCGCGTGGCACGCGAGGAGCGCCTTACCGTCGTGCTGTCCGAATGCGGGGCGGCTCTCACCCCGCGCCAGGAATGGCTCGAGGGTGTCCTGTCCCGCAAACCCGACGGGGTCATCCTGGTCTTCTCCGACCTGGATCCGACCCAACGCCGGCAGCTGCAGTCTCGCAACATCCCGTGCGTCGTCATTGACGCTACCGGCGAACCAACCAGCGAGCTGCCGGCGATCGGATCACAGAACTGGAGCGGCGGCTTCGCCGCCACCCGCCACCTCGTCGAGCTCGGACACCGACGCATCGGTGTCATTGGTGGCCCGCCACGAGTGTGGTGCAGCCGCGCACGCGTCGACGGCTACCGAGCGGTCTTGGAAGGCGCCGACATCGAGGTCGACCCAGCCCTGATCCGGTATGGCGACTTCCATGTCGAGAGTGGCTACGAGAAGGGCCTAGAGCTCCTGGCACTGCGCAACCGACCCACGGCGGTCTTCGCGGGCAGCGACCTGCAGGCGCTCGGCCTCTACCGTGCCTCCCGAGAGCTGGGACTGCGGATCCCCGAAGACCTGTCAGTGGTCGGCTATGACGACCTGCCCGTCGCGAGGTGGATCGGCCCCATGCTCACCACGATCCGACAACCGCTGATCGACATGGCCGACCAGGCCACTCGGCTGGTTCTCAGCCTCGCCCGCGGCGAGCACCCACCCAGCACCCGCATCGACCTGGCGACCAGCCTGGTTGTAAGGGGGAGCACCGCGCCGATCGAGGGCTCCCTGAGAGCTCGGGTGTCCGAGATGAGTTCGCCGGCCACGGCGACGTCATAGACCAACCCGCCGCTGTGTCTGCGAAAGAGTGCGGCGCCGTGTGGCGCCCGTAGACGTCGAACAGGATCGAGGGGTCGATCCCGGGGGCTCCTCCAGCCAGATGGGCCGACCATGGGCCGGCGTGGATCGGTGGCCGTGATTAGGAAGTTGGCTTGCCGTCCTGAGCCGTGCACGAGCGTGTTTGCGATGTGCAAGGTGTCGTCGTGGAAACGGAGGGTGGGCGCGAACAGGCCCTGGGGGATGGAAGAGTCGAAAGGGTCAATCTGGTCCGGGTCGGTCGTTCGCGTGGGCGATCTGCTCCCAGCCCGCCAGATCCGTGCTGCGCAACACCGGTAGGGCCGGAAAGTACTCAAAAGCTCGAGGTGACAAGGAAGTACTCATCGCCGACCCGACCCACGCTGGGGTCTGGGCAGCTCCGGACAGCAGTGGGCTTGTGAAATCCGGTCTCATGACCGGGTGAAGCTGGCGTGCAACGCGCGGTTGTGGTCGACCGTGCGAGTTCGGCCCACCAGGGTGAACGTGTGGGCGATGGGGATTTCCGCGCTCGAGCGACCAAAGCCGAGAACTATCTCGCCGGTCTCGACGATCCTGGTTCCGGCGCGTCCCGTGAATGCCGCGAGGTCTGCCGGAACGGTCACTGAGACAATGGTCTCGGCTCCTGGCTCTAGGTCGACGCGGATATACCCGATGAGACGTTGAACCGGACGGACCACCGATGCGCTCGGGTCGTGCAGGTACAGCTGTACGACCTCAGTGCCGGCCCGCGACCCCACGTTCTTGATCGCCAGGGCCAGGGTCGCTGCGCCATCAGTGGGGACAGGCAACTGCGACGCCCCACCGTCGAACCACTCGAAGCTCGTGTAACCCAGGCCATGTCCGAAGGGGAAGGCCGCGCCCGGGTCGATGTTCGAGACGCGATTCTTACGCGCCAGCGGCGCGGCGAGGTAGGTGGCCGGTTGTGCTCCGGGATGGGAGGGGACACTCACGGGCAGTCGGCCGCTCGGGTTCACGCGCCCGCTCAGCACCCCAGCGATGGCAGGGGTGCCCTCCTCTCCGGGGAAGAAGGACTGCACGATCGCGGCTGCCTGCACAGGGGCCGTTCCCAGCGCGTAGGGGCGGCCGGCGAGAAGGGTGACAACGGTTGGCGTGCCCGTGGCAAGAACGGCGTCGAGAAGGTCCTGTTGTGCTCCTGGCAGTCGAAGTGATTGAGCGTCGCATCCCTCGCCGCTGGTTCCCCGGCCGAACAGCCCTGCCCGGTCGCCGAGTGCGAGAATAACCACGTCCGCCTCCAAGGCCGCCGCGATCGCCTCGTCGAAGTCGGTTTCGCCGCCGTCGACGCTTGTTCCGAGCACAAGCTTGATCTGGCTGGATCCGAACTCGGCGCGAACCGATTCGGCCAGGGTGGGCAGCCCCAGCCCCACCGGGAGTTCGGGGTGTTGCACGCCCACATGTGCTGGGAAGGAGTAGCAACCCAGCACCGCATTGGGAACGTCCGCGTTGGGGCCGATCAGCGCGATGTGGGTCGGTGAGCTCAGTGGAAGGGTTCCGTCGTTGGACAGGAGCACTATCGACTGCTCGGCGACTGCCTTCGCGATGGCTCGGTTAGCAGCGGTATCGAGGTCGATGGTCCCTCGCAGGTCGTCGATCTCCAGATCACGGTCGCGCAGCACGACCGGCACCGCAGACCAGTCGGGATCAAGGAGTCCGAGTTCGACCTTCTGCTTGAGCACGCGGCGAACGGCGCGGTCAATGACCTCCTCCTCAACGAGACCGCCGGCGACTGCCTCGATGAGCGGTGCGCCAAAGGTCTTGACCGTTGGGAGCTCTACGTCCACACCGGCGGTCAGGGCCGTCACGGCTGCTTCTGCCCACGTGCCGGCAATGCCATGAAGTATTCGCAAGAACGCGATGCCGAAGTAGTCGGCAACCACCGTGCCCTGGAAGCCCCAAGTGCCGCGCAGGATACCGGTCAACAGTCTTTCGTCCGCCGCCGTCGGTATCCCGTCGATCGCTGTGTAGGCGTGCATGACCGATCGCACGCCGCTTTCGCGGACGGCCATTTCGAACGGGGGAAGAAGCACGTCCGCTAGCTCGCGCGGCCCCACCGAAACGGGCGCAAGGTTGCGCCCCGCCTTCGACGCGGAGTAACCGACGAAGTGCTTGAGGGTCGCGATGATTCCGGCGGACTCCAGACCCTTGACATACGCGGTCGCGATCGTGCCGACCAGATAGGGGTCTTCGCCGATGGTCTCTTCTACTCGGCCCCAGCGTGCGTCGCGCACGACGTCCAGCACCGGAGCCAGGCCCTGATGCACGCCAACCGAGCGCATGTCCGTACCGATCCGGCGGGCCATCCGCTGCACGAGCTCAGGGTTGAAGGACGCGCCCCACGACAGCGGCACCGGATACGCCGTCGCCCCCCACGTCGCGAACCCGGCGAGGCATTCTTCGTGGGCGACTGCGGGAATACCGAAGCGGCTTGCGTTCACGATCTTCTGCTGCGTGCGCATCAGCGACAGGGCACCGAGGGCAGGATCGACCGGCGCGCTTCCAAAGGGACGGGTGAGCTGGCCGAGTCCGCGAGGCAGAAGCTGGCCGAGGTCGACGTCGTCACCCAGATCGTGCTGGTGCGGCGCGACTTCGCCCCCGTCGGTCGCCGCGCCCACCCACACACCGTAGAGCTGCGCGGTCTTCTCCTCGAGGGTCATCGCAGACACGAGAGCATCGACCCGCTCCGAGACTGGCAACGCTGTGTCGTGCCACACGGGAACCCGCACCCGATTCGTCATTGTCATGAACTACTTGCCCCCCATGCCCATCAGTCCCTGAACGAGTGCCCGGCGCGCGAATAGATAGACCAGCAGTACAGGGATCATCGACATCACCACGGCAGCGAGCAGCCCGGGGATGTTGATGCCGTACTGCGTCTGAAAATTGAACAGTCCCAAAGTGATGACTCGGTTGGAGTCAGACTGGGTGAGAATGAGGGGAAAGAGGAACCCGTTCCATGCCTGGAGAGCTGAAAAGACCACGATTGTGGAGATCCCCCCTTTTGACAGCGGTACGACAAGACGGAAGAACGTGCGTGTCGAGGTCGCGCCATCCATGGCCATCGCGTCGTAGAGCTCTGGGCTGATGTCCCGCATCGAGCCGCTCAGGATGAGCGTGCAGATTGGTAGCGCGAACGCGGCCGTCGGCAAGATGATCCCGATCAGCTTGTCGTACAGCCCCGCGAGGCTGATCAAGTAGAAGATCGGCACAATGACCGCCTGCGCTGGAATTGCCAGACCGAGCAGGAAGAGCCGGAAGACGAAGGTTGTCCTCCTTCCCAGGTTTCGAACGACCGCGTAGCTCAGCGGCAGCACCAGGACGACGACGATGAGCACGACGCTGACGGTCACGATCAGTGTGTTGACGAAATAGTGGCCGAAGCCCACCGTGAAAGCATTGATGTAGTTGTCGAGGGTGAACGTGGACGGAAAGCCCAGTGCACCCGACTTCCCGTAACCGACCTGTGTCTCGAAGGTTGCCTGCAACATCACGTACAGCGGCACGGCGACGATGATGAGCCAGATGAAGGCTCCTAACCCAGCGAGGTAGTTCGGCCTGGCCTTCATCACAGGCCTTCCTGTGTGCTGCGCATCTTGTCGTAGCCGGTGGCGCGCACCACGACGAGCGAGATTGCCGTGGCGACCAGCGCAAGGACGAGCCCGATCGCACTGGCCGTGCCGAAGCTGAACGACTGGAATGCTTTCTGATACATGTAGTAGGCGCTAATGGTGGTGGACGTGCCGGGACCGCCGGCGGTCAGGATCAGCACGGTGTCAAAGGCGGTGAGGCCGCCGACAATCATAAGGATCACTGAGGTGATCATGCTGTTGCGCAACTGAGGCAACGTGATGCTGAAGAAGGTACGGACTGTGCCCGCGCCGTCGACCTGGGCGGCTTGGTAGAGCACAGGTGGGATTGAACGTGCCCCGCCTTGATAGATGAGGGTGTGGAACGGCGTGAACTGCCAGGCGCCGACGAACACCAGGACGGCGATGGCGCTGCGCTGGCTGCCGAACAGGTTGCCATTGCCGAACAACCACCGGTACTGGCCGGGAATGCCGAAGTTCGGGTCGAGCAGGCCGCGCCAGAGCACCGCGATGGCCGCGCTCGACAGCAGAAGCGGCACGAAATAGATGGCCGACAGGATAGCTCGGTTGCGCTGGTGGCCCGCCGCCCAAACGCCGAGCAGGATACTCATCGGTGTCTGTATGGCGACCCCAAGGAAAGTCAGCAGCACGCTGAGATAAAGGCTTTGGATCATCACCGGGTCATGCGCGAGGTCGACCCAGTTCTGCACCCCATTGAAGTGCGGAGTACCGAGGCCATTCCAACTGGTGAAGGACAAGATCGCGACGAAGACCAGGGGAACGATCGCGAAGAGGCCGAAGAATATGGCTGCGGGAACGGCCCAGACGAAGCCCGGGCGGACCATCGAGGCGCCGCCCGGGTGCCGTCGGTTCCGCTTGACTGTTGCAAGCGTAGTCATGGCATCTTGTTTCTAGGTTTCTTGGTTGGTAAAGCTTCTTGTTACTTGGTGAGGAGGGCCTGCATCGCCGACGCGAAGCCGGCGGCGTCGATGCGACCCGTGAAGAAGTTCTCAACTGCGTTATGCATGGCAGTAGCTGCCGTCTGCGGGTAGGCCTGGTCCCACGAGAGCTGGAACGAGCTCGCCTGCTTCACAAGGTTATACTGGAATGTTGAGTACGTTGGGCTGGCAGAGGTGCTCAAGTACTGCTCGGTGTTCGTCGTGGTCGGCAGGTTGCCGATGGCCAACTGTGCTTTGACGAACTCTGGTGAGTACATAAGCTTCAAGAAGTCGCGAGCCGTGTTCGGGTAACGCGTGTTCTTGATCACTGAATAGAAGTTGTTCGTGTTGCCCGCGAGGTCGGTCTGGTTGCCCGCGCCGCCGGGAATCGACGGGAACGCCGTGTAACCAAGACCCTTCGCGGCGAAGGACGGATCTGCGGACTGCTGCGTGGAATAGTTCCACGAACCCATCAACTCGAATGCTGCCTTCCCTGTGCGCAGCAGCTTCGGGGAACCGCCATCGGTGAACTTGACGGAGTCGTAGTTCGTGCCGAACGCTCCGGCGTCGATCAACGCCTTGATATCCGAAAGCGCGGTCATGCTCGCCTTGCTCGTCCACTGGCTCTTATCACCCGCCAGTGCCTTGTCGAACAGCGTCGGCCCGGCAACGCGGTCGTACACGTACTCGAACCACATCAGGGTCGGCCAATAGTCTGCGCCACCGAGGGCAATGGGCGTCAGGCCTGCAGCCTTCAGCGTCTTGACGTCTGAAAGAAGCTCCTTCCAGGTCGCGGGCGGAGTAATTCCGTACTTGGCCAGAACCGCCTTGTTGTTGAACAGCATGACCGGCTGAGTACCGCGCATCGGAACGCCGTAGGGCTGCCCGTTGATCGCGGCCGAGTTGAAGACCGAGGGAAGGAACGAACTCTTCAGCTTCGGGTCTTCCTTGATGAAATTGGTGAGGGGAAGCAGATATCCCGCATTCACGAACTGCTCGATGCTGCCGCCGCCCCAGTTGAAGAAGACGTCCGGAGCGGAGCTCGTGCTGATGATCGTCTGGAGTTTCTGCTGGTAGTTCGCTCCCGGGATCTTGTCGAGAATGACCTTCACCGTGGAGGTCTTGTTGAAGGTGTCGGCGATCTGCTGCTCCACCTTATTGCCCGAGTCGCCGTAGATGGCGACGTGGATGACGTTGGCCGGACGGTCCGATGACGACCCGGACGAGCATCCGCTCAGGGCGACTCCCGTGGCAACAACCACGGCCCCGGCGATGGCTCTGGTGAACCACGCACTTCGCTTCTTCATCTTCGAATGCCTTTCGAAAGTTTCGGCAACATTACCGAAAGTGACTACACGTTCGAAGGTTACGACATCTCCAATTCTGGGTCAAGGGCCAAGTCCAAAGCCGGAGCACCGGCCCGGCTCCGCGGGCATGCGAAGGACGGCCAGGACCGCACCCAGGGAGAGCTTGCCGCGAGGGTCGGTCTCCTTGAGCTCGACCTGAATCTTCTGGCCGATCTTGAGGACGTCGTCTACGGAGTCGACTCGCTTGCCACCGACGAGCTTGCTGCACCTCAGAGATGTGCAGCAGACCGTCCTTGCCCGGGAGCAGGGAGACGAAGGCGCCGAAGGTCGTGGTCTTGACCACGGTGCCCATGAAGCGCTCGC
>Ga0208079_1000418_pt1 | contig 23566 bp, 29 predicted proteins | sample NGESurdeep092012_5_FD_184474 | JGI IMG/M metagenome (GOLD analysis project Ga0208079, IMG submission 184474) | Arctic peat soil microbial communities from Barrow, Alaska - NGEE Surface sample 210-2 deep-092012 (SPAdes) | ecosystem: Environmental > Terrestrial > Soil > Wetlands > Peat ... | reverse complement strand
GGAAGGAATCGTGCGCGCGATTCGGTGATGAGAATCGAGTTCCGAGACGGTTGCGGGATGCGGGATTTCCAGCAATTGCAGGGTGCAGGTGAGGAATGCGGGTACTTGGGCAAGAGGCGAGAAGCGAGATTGGATGCGGGATGCGGGGAAAGGCTTGTGGGTTGAAGGCTCGAGGGTGGCATCGTCGAGGCATGACGACAGACTCGATGCAGCCATTCGGCGAGTGGGCGAAGAACGCGGACACCATGCGTGTGGGCGATCCGCTGTGGTCTGTGCAAGCGTATCGAATCAGCCTCTACGCGATCGAGTGTCACACCTTCGATCGGCGCACCAATCCACAGCTCTGCAAGGCGGCAACGCTCGATCAGTTGACTCGGGCCGTTGGCTCCATCTCCGCGAATCTCGCCGAAGGCTATTCCCGTTCGTCGGTCGCAGATCGCACGCGATTCTACGGGTACGCCCTCGGATCCACTCGCGAGGCCATCGCGTGGTACGATACGCTGAACATCGAGTTGGATGATGTCGTGAAGGAGCGCCAGGACACGCTGATTCAAATTCGCCGGCTGCTCCTGACGATGCTGCGCAGGGCGCGACCCGATAGTCCCGTGCACTCGATGCGCGATTTTCCGCAGCGCTCGCCCGACTCTGACAACTGAACGCCGGGTCTCGTTCCTTCCCGCATTCCGCATCCAATCTCGCTTCTCGCCTCTTACCCAAGCACCCGCATTCCTCATCTGCAACCTGCAATTGCGGGAGATCCCGCACCCCGCATCCCTGCCTAGCGGCTCTTCGCTGGTAGGTACCCTAGCGCGCGATTCAGCCAGCGGCACATGGGCACCAGCCGCGCGAAATCTTTCATCGCCTTGTCCGCAAGCTTCGGCGAGAGCATGTCGGCATCGCTGTACATGCGGTGCATCGTGAACGAATTGAATCGCAGCCAGCGTTCCGCCGGATGTCCCTCCTCGAACCCGCGCGGCAGCCGCTTGAGCAGGACTCCATCCTCGTCGTCCACGAGGCCGCCGAATCGCTTCAACACCGCGGGCGCCGTGACCGCGCGCTTCCATCCGGCGAGATCCTCACTGAAGTGCTCGCGAACCTTCGCGAGCGAGGGACGCGGCGGCATCCAGAGCCCCGCCGCGACCAGCGACGCGTTCGGTTCGAGGTGAACGTAGAATCCCGCGCCGCCGTCGATCTCCCTGGCCACGCCGCGGCCCGGCGCGCGATGATAGATCCAGAGCGCCACGTGCGCCTTGTACGGCGACTTGTCGTTCGAGAAGCGCACGTCGCGGTAGATCCTGAACATCGAGCGCTTCGGGTCGCCGACGAACTCCGGCGCGAGACCGGCAAAGCGCACGTCGAGTTCCTCGATGAGCGCCTTCATCGGATCGGAGACCTCGCGCACGAACTCCTCGCGCCGCGCCTCGAACCACTCGCGGCGGTTGTTCTTCTTCAGTCCGCGCAGGTACGCGAGCGCCTCGGGTCTGAATCCGCGGAACGATTGCATCGTGATCGGGAGGGATTAGCGTTTTCTTCGGTCTTCGGTCTCAGCCCCGGTCGAACCGTCCGCTCCGCGCTTCGCCCGCGCCGAGCTTCCGTGTGAATACGTCAACCGCCTTCTGCGGATCGCGTCCGGTGGGTACCAGCAGGTCGAGCAGCAGCGTCTCGCGCGCGGGAATCGTGTGCACGATGACGTGGCCGAGGTCGAGCAGCAGGAGCACGGCGAGTCCGTCGCGCGGAAGCTCGCGCACCATCGGCGGTTCGGCGGTGGAGAGGCCCGCGGCGCCCGCCGCGGAAAGGAGCAATCCCGAGAGTGCGGCGCCGTCCCGGAGGATCGGCGACGTCACGCCGCGAAAATCCGCGGTGCGGTGCACGAGCGGCGGCGGCCCATGCGCCTCGACGGCCATCGGCTCAGCGCGCCGGCGGCGGCGTGGCGCCGGCGGGCCGCCGCGCAGGCTGCTGGAACACGCGCGTGAGCGAGCGCGCCCCGGTCGGGCCGACGGAACGAACCGCCGCGATGGCGTCGTCGAGTTCCTCGTCCAGCCGGAACGAGGTGCCCTGCACGGGAATGACGCGAACGTACGTCGGCTGCGCCGTCGAGCGCACGAGCACCTCGTACGACGCCGCGCCCGGAACGGCCGGCCACGTGAGGTCCCAGTCCTGCCCGCCGCTCACGGTGTCCCGGCGCTGCCGCGCGCTGTCGGGCGGCGCCGGCGCGGCGGCAAGCGCGGCGACCGTGGCGAGGTTGAGCCTGGCGATATTGGCCGCGTATCCGAAGTTCACGAACTTGAATTCGTCGGTCGGGAGGTGCTGCCGCTTGTAGTTCTCGAGGCGCTCGGTGAATCGCAGCGCGGGCGCGCCGATCCGCTGGAACGGCCCGTGATCGCCGCCGCGTCCGAGACGGTCGAGACGGAAGGTCGGCCTGACCTCGAACTTCGGGAGGTAGACCTGGCCGAGGCCCCACACGTACCGCGCCAGTTCGCCGCTCAGGCCCGGCACGGAATCCACCGCGTAGATGCGCACGCTCGTCGAGTCCGTCTTTCCGTTCTCCGCGACCACATTCCCGATGATGTCGTCGGTCATTCCGGCGACGATCGTCAACCCTGCGTCCTTGAGGCGCTGCGCGAGGTGCGCGGATCCGAGCGTACCCTGTTCCTCGGCGGCATAGAGCGCAAAGACGATCGTTGCGTCGAGCCCCTTCGGATACCGCTTCGACATCACGCGGGCGAGCTCCATCACCGCCGACGTTCCGCTCCCGTCATCGTCCGCGCCGGGAGCGGTGGAGGTCGAATCGTTGGTGCTGGTCCTGCATACGCACGAGTCGTAGTGCCCGCCCATCACGATCACGCGCGTGGTGTCGCGCCCGGGCAGCCACGCGAGCACGTTCACGACGTTCATCGTCACGCGCTGCGGATGTCGCGCGTTCACGATCATCGCGGGGTCGTACTCGACGCGCAGGCAGCCGCTGCACTCGCGGCTGTACGCGCGAAGCTCGCGATAGAGATACCGCCGCGCCGCGCCGATGCCGCGCGATTCGGAGGCCGTGTCGCTCATCGTGTTCCGCGTGCCGAACGAAACGAGCGCGGAGTCGGTCTGGCGAATGCGCGCCGGCGAGACCTCGGCGAGCGCGGCGGACAGCGCGGCATCGCGCTTGAGGCCGATGCTGACGTCCGGCGCTTTTTGCGCGGATACCGGCGCGATCGCGGCCCACGCCATGGCGAACGCGAGAACCCTGCCTGTCATCTGCCGTCCGCCGTCTGTCATCTGTCGTCTTCTAAAACATGCTCATCGCGAGGAACGATCGCAGCGAGTCGTTGGTCGAGCGCAGCCGCATGGAGAGCACGCGCACGCAGCTCCAGAGGACCTTGTAGGCGAGCTCGCGATTGAAGTCGAGCAGGAGCTCGAAGTCCGAGCGCGCGATCGTGAGGACCTTGGTGCCGCCGTTCGAGATGGCGTCGGTCGAGCGCTCGCTGCGGTCGAACACCGACATCTCGCCGAACAGCGCGCCGGGCTTGAGCACGGCGAGCGCTTCCTCGCCGCTGCCGGGAATCGTGCGGCTGATGCGCACTTCGCCCTCGACGATCAGGAAGAGCCGGTTCCCCGGCTCGCCCTCCCGGAACACGTATTCGCCCGACACGAACTCCTGGTTGCGGCAGACTTCCGCAACGCGCGCGAGCTCGCCGTCGTCGAGATCCTTGAAGATGGCGACCTTCCGCAGCAGGTCGATCACGTTCGCCATGGGAACCGTTCGGTCGAAGGAATTGGTGCGTCTCGCGAAGCTAGATGGCACCGTGCGCGCTGGCAAGCACCGGAGGCTCCGTTAGCTTACGGCCATATGAAGCGCGAAACGCTGGCGACCCTGCCGAACCTGATCTCGCTCTCTCGGCTGGGCCTCGCCGCCGCCTTCGTGGTGCTCAAGGGGACGAACGCGCGGCTGCTCGTCATCGCCGCGGCGGGCGCGACCGATTTTCTCGACGGTTATCTCGCGCGCCGGGGCGGCAGCGCCTCGAAGTGGGGCGCGCTCATCGACCCGATCGCCGACCGGTTCTTCGTCTTCGCCGCCGTCTGCGCGCTGCTGTTCGACGACATGATCGGCACCTGGCAGTACGCGATCCTGATTTCGCGCGACTTCATGACGGCAATCGGGTTTCTCACCGCGCGCGTCATTCCATGGCTGCGCAGTGTGCGCTTCAAGTCGCGCATGAGCGGCAAGGTGGTGACGGTGTTCCAGCTCGCCACACTCGTGCTGGTCTTCGTCATGCCGGATCTCGTGAACCCCGCGCTTTGGTTCGTGGGAATTGCGTCGCTCTATTCGATCGGAGACTACACGCTCGCGCTCTGGCATGCACGCTCACGCGCGTAGCGACGGCATTCGCCGGGCCATGCGTCTGACGGTGTGCACTGCGGCATTCCTTGCGGCACCGGCTCCCGCGCTCGCGCAGCCGGATGCGTTCAAGACGGCCGTGCAGTTCGAGGCGCGCCTCGATGCACTCGGCGGCCCGCCCGCCGGAGCGCAGGTGGGCGTCGGCCTGAATGTCGCCGCGGGCTACTACCTCAGGATCGGCGCGGACGCGGCGGCCGGCGCGTCGTCACGCGACGGCGCCGCGGTCGCGAGCGGACGCGTCGACGTCGTGACGCGATACCTGCTGGATCCTTTCCATGAGTTCCGGTGGGGTCCGTACGCGGGCGGGGGAGTCACCGCGCAGTGGGACCGGCGCGCGAACTGGCGGGGGAACCTGTTGCTGCTCGTCGGCGTCGAGGGGCCCGCCCGTGCGGGTTGGCGCACGTCGGTGGAACTCGGGCTGGGCGGAGGCGCGCGGCTCGGTGTGGTGCTCCGCCGCGCGCGCTCGAACGGTCGCTAGCGCCGACGTGGCGCGTAGCCTCCAGCCAGCTAAGCGCTGACTGCCTGCTGCGCCGTCTTCGCCGGCTGCGCGAACCGCTCACCCAGCGTCCGCAGGTCCGCGAGTTCCACCGCTGAGAGCTCGTGGTAGCGCTCCGCCATGTAGGCGAGCGTCTCGTCGAACCATTCCTTCTGGTGATCGGGGTGCGAGCCAGCGACCTCGCATCGCATGATATGCTGGAACAGTTCGTCGCGCGCCTGGTCGAACGGCTTGGGTTTAACCGCGACTCGGCGGGGCTTCGTCTTCTTAATATTCATTTATTCGCGTTTGAGGGTGAAGCACGTCACTGAAAGCTAAACGGTCGATGCGGCGGTTCCTATGGGTCACCGGTGCCTCACCGGTGCCTCACCGGTGGGTCAACCGGCCTGCGTCTCGGGGCCGATCCACTCTCGCAGCAGCGCCGCGAGCGCGGCCGGTGCATCCTCGGGCACGAGCCTCGCCACTCCGGCCATCCGGCGGTGCTCCGCGCGCGGAAGCCGCGAGGCAAGCATCGCCGGGACGTCCGGCGCCACCCACGAATCGGCGTCGCCTCGCACCACCAGCACGGGCGCGGCGATCTTCTCCCACGATACGTCCGCCAGCGCCTGATCGTTGATCGCGCGCTCGACCCGCATCAGGTGCCGCACGCCATCGCGGCCGACGAACGGCGCGGCGTATCGCCCCACCAGCGCCGGCGGCATCGCCTCGGGGCGAGCCACGCTCTTCTCCAGTATCGGCCCGAGCAGCGTCGCCGCGCCGAGCATACCGCGCGAGGCGTCGAGGAGGTGGCGCGCGGCGAGCCGCTTGAGCTCGCCGAAGTCGTCGCCCCGGAGCGCGGATGGGTCGCTGGGATTGACGAGCACCATCGAGCGCACGCGCGCCGGGCGGCGCGCCGCCAGCGCAAGCGCCACGGCGCAGCCGAGATCCACCGCGACGACGTCGGCCCGGGCCACGCGCAGCACCGTGAGCGCGCGATCGAGATAGTCGGCCTGAGCGCCGACCCCGTAATCCGCCTCGAGCGACCGGTCCGACTCGCCCCACCCGAACAGGTCCGCCGCGAACGCCGTGACGCGGCCGAGCGGCAGGGCAGGCGCGACGTTGCGCCAGAGAAATCCCGAAGTGCCGAACCCGTGCAGGAGCACCACGGGCCGGTCTCCGAATCCGTATCGCTCGACGTGAACCGCGCCCGGTCCGATCGGAATCCGCACGCGTGCAACCTGTCCTCGTGTGCAGTGTACCGCTAGTTTCCAGCGAACGAGAAACTCCCAGAAACGCGCCGGCGAAAGCCCACCCCGTACGCGGCGCACGATCATCGAGAGGAACGCCCATGGCGAAAAAGCCCGTTAAGAAGGCCAACAACAGACAGTTCGCCGGCGCGCTCGTCGCCGTGGCGCTCGTCGGCGTCGCCGCGCTGGGTTACGTGCTCACGCATCGCGGCCCGACGGTGATCATCGTCGACCCGAAGATCCCGGCCGGCGCCGCCGAAGGCCACCTCATGGGCAACCCGAACGCGCCGGTGCAGGTGCTCGAGTTCGGCGACTTCGAGTGCCCCGGCTGCGGCACCTTCGCGACGCTCACCGAGCCCGACGTTCGCTCGCGGCTCATCAACACCGGCGTCGTGGGCTTCCGCTTCTACGATTTTCCGCTCACGCAGCACAAGAACACGTTCACCGCGCACCTCGCCGCGGCGTGTGCCGACGATCAGCAGAAGTTCTGGGAGATGCACGATCGCATCTACGCGGGCCAGGACGAGTGGAGCGACCTGGTCTCGCCCAGCATGACGGACCCCCTGTCGATCTTCAAGCGATACGCGAAAGAACTCGGCCTCGACGTGAAGTCGTGGGAGAGCTGCGTCACCACGCAGAAGTACACGGCGAAGATCATGGGCAACCAGGCCGAGGGCGTGCGCCGCAACGTGCAGACGACCCCCACGCTCATCATCGGCAACAAGCAGGTGAACGGCGTGACGTACGATCAGTTCAAACAGCTCGTCGACGACGCCCTCGCCGACATCAAGAAGTCGACGCCAGATTCCGCCAGGAAGCCCGCCGCGGGAAAGAAGGGCGCGGCGAAGTGACGCGCCGCATGACCATCGCCGTGCTGTCGCTGGTCGGCGTTTTTCTCGCGACGTACCTCACGCTCTACAAGCTCGGGTACGTCGAGGCGCTGGCCTGCGGCACAGGCAGCTGCGAGGTCGTGCAGGCGAGCCGATGGTCGAGGCTCTGGGGTCAGCCGGTCGCGCTCTGGGGCGCGGGTTTCTACCTCGCGATGTTTGCGCTGTCGCTCGCGGGCTCGGTCGGCCGGCTCGCCGGGTCGAGGCTGGTCGGCATCGGCCTGGCGCTGATGAGCGCATGCGGCGTGCTGTTCTCAGGATGGCTGACGTTCGTGGAGATCGCCTGGCTGCACGCGATCTGCCGCTACTGCGTGGCCAGCGCGGGGATCGTGGTCGTGCTGTTCATCCTGAGTGTCGTTGACTTGAAGAGCGATGAGCGACGCGTGAGGGGCGATCTGGTGAAGAGCGACGAGTGAGCGGCGAGGAGACGGTCACCTCACTCCTCACCCGTCGCTCTTCACCAGATCGCCCCTCACCCGTCGCTCGTCCCTGTTTTCAAGCTCACCCGTCGCTCGTCCCTGTTTTCAAGCTCTCCGCGGCAGCTCACCCGTCGCTCGTCCCTGTTTTCAAGCTCTCCGCGGCAGCTTCGACCGATCCGACGCATCCGCCAGCCTGAGCCGCGGACGCATTTCGTCCGGTACCGGCTCCGTCACGCGCTTCGCCGGGAGCAGGTCCTGCCCCAGCACCACGAGCACGCGCGTGACGATGATGCTCGCGAGTGGCTCCGGAACGCCCATCACCCGGATGTAGGAGTCGATCGCCCGGTCGAACGGCAGCTCCTCCGCGAGCGCGTCGACGAACGTGAGCGCACTCTCGACGTGCGCGCGAACGATCGCCTCCTCCGCGCGCGCCTGCGCGAGCCGCATCCGGCGCTCGGTGGCCGGTTGCAGCTTTCTGGAGAAGAGGGACTCGGGAAGGAAGTTGTTGAACATGGCTTAAATCTGACGAGCAAGGGCTGCCGTTCGTCAGCCCTTGCTCGCGAGTTTGACGGCGAGGCCAAGGGCGATGATGGTCGCGGCTCCGGCGATCGCCCACGGCACCCAGGCCGGAATACGCCACGTGCCGCCGCCGGGCATCACGACCCGCGAGCCCTCCATGGGCGTGACGGCCGCCATCCGCGCGATTTCCATCGCGCTCGCAGGCCGGTCGGCGGGGCGCTTCTCGAGACAGCGCATGACGACCGCGGCGAGTTCGTTCGGCGTGTCGTGCCGCCTCCGGCTGATGGGCTCCGGCTTCTGCGTCGCGTGCGCCGCCATCACCTGCTGCGGCGAGCGCCCCGAGAACGGAGGATGGCCGCACAGCATTTCGTACGTCACGACGCCGAGCGCGTAGATGTCCGCGCGGTGGTCGAGATCGGGATCGCCCGCCGCCTGCTCCGGCGCGATGTACATGGGCGTGCCAAGGCTCATCCCGCGCTGCGTGATGCGTCCGGCCGCCTCGTCGTTCGTGGCCGACGCGCTCACCGCCTTCGCGATTCCGAAGTCGAGCACCACGGCCTGCCCGTGGAAGAAGAGCACATTTTCCGGCTTCATGTCCCGGTGCACCACTCCCTGTTCGTGCGCGTACCCGAGCGCGCTGGCCACTTCCTCGAGGATGCGCGACACGTCCGTGATGTTCATCTGTCGTTCGCGGCTCATGCGGTCGCGAAGCGATTCGCCGTCCACGAAGGGCATCGTATAGTAGAGCGAGCCGCCCGCCTGACCCGCATGGAGCAGCGGCACGATGTGAGGATGCTGCAGCCGCGCGGCGAGCATGATCTCCCGTTTGAAGCGCTCCGAGCTCAGCGTGGCCGCGAGTTCCGGCGCGAGGACCTTGATGACGACCTTGCGGCCCAGGGCATTCTCGTTCGCGAGGAACACGCGCGACATGCCGCCGCGCGGAAGTTCGCGTTCGATCGTGTACGCCGCACCGAGCGCCCCCTGCAGTTCCTGCTCCAGGAGTGGCTGCATCGTCGTCCGCCGTCAGAGGTGTATCAGCCCTCTTTATCCTCGTACTGCTCCTTCAATAACGCCACCACGCCGGGGTCCGCCAGTGTCGTCGTGTCGCCCAGCGCGCGTCCCTCCGCGATGTCCCGCAGCAGCCGCCGCATGATCTTCCCCGACCGAGTCTTCGGCAGGTCCGCGCTGAAGATGATGTCGTCCGGCCGGGCCAGTGCGCCGATCTTGTTCGCGACGAACTCGCGCAGGTCGTCGCGAAGCGAGATCGAGGGCTTGATCCCCTCGCGCACCGTGACGAACGCGGCGATCGCCTGCCCCTTGATGTCGTGTGACTTCCCGACCACCGCCGCCTCGGCGACCGCGGGGTGCTCCACGAGCGCGCTCTCGACTTCCATCGTGCCGATGCGGTGTCCCGCCACGTTCAGCACGTCGTCCACGCGACCGAGGATCCAGAAGAAGCCGTCGTCGTCGCGCTTCGCGCCGTCGCCGGGGAAATAGAGATCCGGGCGGTCCTTCCACTTCGTGAAATACGTCTCGACGTAGCGCGCGTCGTCGCCCCAGATCGTGCGCAGCATCGACGGCCACGGCTTGGTGAGCGCGAGCAGGCCGCCACCTACATCGATACGCTTTCCAAATGAGTCGAGCAGGTCGGCCGTGAATCCCGGCAGCGGCTTCGTGGCGCTTCCGGGTTTCGTGGACGTCAGACCGGGCAGCGGCGAGATCACGATCGCACCTGTTTCAGTCTGCCACCATGTGTCCACGATCGGACAGCGCTTGCCGCCGATGTGCTCGTGATACCACATCCACGCCTCGGGATTGATCGGCTCGCCGACGCTCCCGAGCAGTCGCAGCCGCGAGAGGTCGTGCTTCGCCGGATGCGCCGCGCCCCACTTCATGAACGCGCGGATCGCTGTCGGCGCCGTGTAGAGGATCGTCACGCCGTGGTGTTCGCACAGATCCCAGAAACGGTCCTTCTCGGGCCAGTCGGGTGCGCCCTCGTACATCAGGCACGTCGCGCCGTTCGAGAGCGGACCGTACACGAGATATGAATGGCCGGTGATCCATCCCACATCCGCCGTGCACCAGAAGACGTCGTCGTCCTTGAGGTCGAACACTTCCTTCGTCGTCGCGGTCGTGCCGGTGAGGTAGCCGCCGGTCGTGTGCACGATTCCCTTCGGTTTTCCGGTCGTGCCCGAAGTGTAGAGAATGAACAGCACGTCCTCCGCGTCCATCTTCTCGCACTCGCACACGGCACTCGCGGCGTGCAAGAGCCGGTGGTACCAGTGATCGCGCCCTTCCTGCATCTCGACATATGCCTCGCCGATCGGGCCGCCCGCGCGCCGCTGCACCACCACGACGTGCTTCACGCTCGGCGCCTCCTCGAGCGCCTTGTCGGCGTTGCGCTTGAGCGGAACGACCTGGCCGCGGCGGTATCCGCCGTCCGAGGTCACCAGCACCTTCGCCTGCGCGTCGTTCATCCGGTCGCGCAGAGACTCCGGCGAGAAGCCGCCGAAAACGACTGAATGAATCGCGCCGATCCGCGCGCACGCGAGCATGGCGATCGCGGCCTCGGGGATCAGCGGGAGGTAGATACCCACGCGATCGCCCTTGCCGACGCCGAGCGACTTGAGGACGTTCGCGAACTGCTGCACCTCGCGGTACAGATCCCAGTACGTGAGCGTGCGCCGGTCGCCCGGCTCGCCCTCCCATATGATGGCGGCCTTGTTTCGCGCGCCGCCGCGGGCGTGACGGTCAACGCAGTTCGCCGCGACGTTGAGCTTGCCGCCGACGAACCACTCCGCGTGCGGCGGTTTCCAGTCGAGCACCTTCTTCCAAGGCGCGATCCACTCGAGAGCGCCTGCCATCCTGGCCCAGTACGCCTCGGGGTCGCGATCGGCTTCGGCGGCGACGCGCGGGCTGTTGATGAACGCCTGGGCGCGAAACGCGTCCGAGGGCGGGAAGGATCTGTTTTCCGTCAGCAGGACATCAATGTCAGACATAACCAGACGGCGGAGGGCAGAGGACAGATGGCAGCAAACACGTTTCCATAAGATGGCACGCGCGGCGCCGCATGATGAGTGGGTGCTGCGGTCTGCCGTCTGCCTTGTGTTGTCTTGTGATAGTTCCGTCACACGTTGAAATACTGCGAAAAAGTGACACTGACCGCAGAGTGCACTTCGAGTCGCGCAAACCAGCGGCATTTTTCTTCGTCACACTGTGATAGTCGCATAAGTCGATGCATATCAATCAGTTACGAGGCTCGCCGGTTTGGCACGGTTCTCGCTTATCTCTGGGGCAGGATCACAGGTCGCTTCACCACGAAAAGGGCACACCCATCGCGAGGTGGGGCCGCAAAGCCAGGAATCTCGAAAGTTCTTCACGAGATCGTCCGGTTGCCAAAGGAAGAAAGAGCGGAGCGATGCACGCTCCGATCGGCGAACCGAATTCCAGGCAGCGCGGTGTGCTCTCGCCCCAAGCGGAGGAAGGCATACCATGTCGACTGCGGAGAACTACAGCGAAGTCCTCATTGCACCGGAGCATCTCGATGCTGGATCGCGATTGGACTTCCGGCGAGCGGCACTCGAACATCTCGAGCGCGCCACGCAGCGCAACGAGACGTGGATGGTGATCGACCTGCAGCACACGATCGCCATCGACGCCAGTGGCCTCGGTGTGCTGGTGCTGGTGCAGAAGCGGGCGCGAGAGCGGATGATGGCGACGAAGCTGTTGCACGCTCCAGCGTCCGTGAAGCAGATGATTGCCCTGACGAAGCTCGAGTACCTGTTCGAACTCGAGCACTGACCCCCGCGCGTTCGACGGAGCCGCCGGCGATGTGAAAAACTCGCTAGCGGCTCCCCTCGACCAGCCGCCGGCGCCACGCCGCGAGCGCCGATTCTCCGGGCAGGCGCGTCTTGATGCGTACCGCTCCCATCACGGCGGATCCCGTCACGCGAATCACCGGCGCGTCCGGCGGCGCGAGTCCCTCGCTGTGCGCATCGTCGAACTCGCCCATGAGCGCAAAGCCGTCGCACTCCACGCGCAGGCCCGGCGGAACGATCAGTTCCACTTCGCCCATCACGACGTTGAGCTCGAAATGCGTCTCGCCGTGGAGCATGAGTGCGTCGCGCAGGTCGAACTTCGCGTTTCCCATCACGCACGTGACCTTGTTGTGCCGGGCCGGCGTCCACTGGCCCGTCTTCCTCACCGTGGACATCACGACGAGGTGCCGTTTCTCCGCCGGGTCCGGTCGTCCGCCGGGCGCGAGGGCGTAGAGCGGCGCCGGCGGCAGGACGTCCGGCGGCAGCGCCGGCAGTCCGGCCACGAGCGCGCGCAACTCGGCGCTCGTCCCGGCCTTGTACGCATGCTCGAACCGGAGCTCCAGCTCCTGCGTGCTGAGATTGTCGTTCGCGAAATGCAGGCAGAGCGTCTGGATCACCCGCTCGCGGTCGATCTCGATTTCGGACATCAGGAGGCTCGCCGGAGCACCAGCGCGGCATTGATGCCCCCGAACCCGAACGAGTTGGACATCACGTGTTCCACGCGGGCCGCGCGTCCCGCGCGCGGTACGAAGTCGAGATCGCACTCCGGATCAGGCGTGTCCAGGTTCACCGTCGGCGGAATCCATTCATCGCCGAGTGACAGCGAGCAGATGGCCGCCTCGAACGCACCGCTCGCGCCGAGCGCGTGGCCGTAGTAGCCCTTCGTGCCGCTCACCGGGATGCGGCGCGCGTGCTCGCCGAAGACCTGCTTGATGGCGAGCGTCTCGCTCAGGTCGTTCAGCGGCGTCGAGCTGCCGTGGGCGTTGATGTATCCGATCTCCGCGGGCGAGAGGTGCGCGTCGTCCAGCGCGAGCCGCATCGCGCGCGCCGCCTGCGCTCCGGTGGGAAGCGGAGCGGTCATGTGATGCGCGTCGTTCGTCGTGCCGTAGCCGCAGAGTTCGGCGTAGATCTTCGCGCCGCGCGCCTCCGCGCGGCCCCACTCCTCGAGCGTGAGCACCACCGATCCCTCACCCATCACGAACCCGTCGCGGTCCCTGTCGAATGGCCGGGATGCCCGCTCCGGCTCGTCGTTGCGCGTGCTCATCGCGCGGATCAACGCGAACGCGCCGAAGCACAGTGGGGAGAGCGGCGCTTCGGCGCCGCCCGCGAGAATCACATCCGCGTAGCCATGGCGGATCTGACGGAACGCCTCGCCGATCGCCATCGTGCCGCTCGCGCAGCTCATCGCGTTCGTGGAGTTCGGCCCGCTCACGCCGAACTCGATCGCGATGTTGCAGCTTGCCGCGCCGCCGAACACCGCGAGCGCGAGCGTCGCGTCCACCGCGCGCAGCCCCGCCGAGAGAAAACGCCCGAGCTGCTCCTCGGCGTAGCCGATGCCGCCGAGCGCCGTGCCCATCATCGCGCCGATGCGCTCGCGATCCTCGCGTTCGAGGCGTATTCCCGAGTCCTCGAGCGACATGCGGGCCGCCGCGACCGAGAACTGTCCGAACCGGTCGAGACGTTTCACGCGCTTCGCCTCGATGTGATCGTTCGGCCGGAAGTCGTCCACCTCCGCGGCGTTGTGCGAGCGAAAGATCGACGGGTCGAACCGCGTCATCGATCGCACGGCCGAGCGCTCGGCGCGAATGCCCTTCCAGAAGTTCACGCGGCCCGTGCCGACCGGCGTGATCGCACCGATGCCCGTGATCGCGACGCGACGTGTCGTCATGTGCGTGCTCCGCCGGGCGCCGCGCCCATCGCCGCGTCACGCTCCGCGATGCGCGCGAGTCCCGCGAGCGTGCGGGTGGCAATGCCGTGCACGAACACCGGCCCGATCACGATCGTTGCCGCGAGCACGCCGATCAGGGGCCAGCGCGGACCGTCCCATGCATGCACCAGTTCCATCCGAGTCCCTCCGTCAGATTGCTCGAACCTCCACTCCACATCCATACCCTTCGTGATGCCCCCGATGTGACGGAAGCGAACCGCGGGCGTTGCTCCCGTCGTTCCCGCCGCACCCAGCACCTGCATTTCCGAAAGCCACCAGGTGGGCCAGTTGAACAGTCCGAACGGACGGTTCGCAGCCATCTCGACGATCCCGCCGCCGTCGCTCGCACGCTCGCGGAATCGCACGAAGCGGTAGTGCGCGAGGTGTGCGGGCCACTGCTCCACGTCGCGCACGATCTGGAACACGAGCTGGACCGGCGCGCGCACGAATCCCTCGTCCACGGTGCGCATCGCACGGCCGAGCGGCATCGGGCCGAGATCGTACGCGGCGCGCACGGCGACGTCGCTCATGCCGGAGTCCAGCTCGCGGTGACCCGAAACCCGCGCCGATTGCGAACGGACGGCAGGCATCCCGTGGCGGCAACCACGGCGGCGGATAGTTCCGCGGCGCGAAAGCCGCGCAGCACCGATACGACGCCGTCGTGCCGGCTCACCGGATGAAATCCCAGTGCCCAGCTCCCCACCCAAAGACCGGCCGCCGCCGCCCATGCGCGCCGGATGTCGGCGACGATCACGCGCACGCGAGCCACGCGGTTCATCTCCGCGAGAAGTCGCGCACCGTCCGCCGCCTCGAAGTGATGCAGCACCTGCGAGCACGCGACGATGTCCACGCTGCGATCCGCGAACGGCAGCGCCAGCGCATCGCCGGCAATCGCGTCGCCGCTTCGGGGACGGCTGGCGGCCGCGAGCGCCGGCGTGACCTCCAGCCCCATCGTGAGCAGGCGCACGCCGCCTCGATCGGCGATGCGGCGGGCGAGCTCGGGAATGTCTCCCGCACCGGTGCCCACGTCGAGCAGGGTGAGTGGCGCGCTGCGGCCGCGGGCCGCCGCGAGCACCGGCACCAACTCGGCGATGACCGCGTTCGCGCCGCCGAACCAGCGATTGCTGCGCGCGACATCCTGAAGCGATCGCGTGGCGAGCGCCGTGTCGGACGAGGGATCGTCGAGCAGTTCGATCCCGCGGCGGCGGGACGGCGCGAGCGCGTCGGTGATGTTCACCGCAATCGCCGGTATTCGCCGAGCTCGTAAATCAGGGGGCGCCCGCCTTCCACCGTCGACGCGGCGATCACCTCGCCGACGACGATCGTGTGGTCGCCCCCGCGATGCCGTGCGACGATCGCGCACTGCAGGTGCGCCACCGCGCCGTCGAGCAGCGCGAGCCCGCTGACGCCGCGCACGACCGCCGTGCCCGCGAACCGGTCCGCGTCGGAATCGGCGAAGCGGCGTGCCAGCGGCTCCTGATCCTGGGAGAGCACGCTGACCGCGAAATGTCCCGCGGCCGCGACGGCGCCCGCGATCGTCGCGTCGTCGCCGATGCACACGAGCACGAGCGGCGGCGCGAGGCTCAGCGAGGCGAACGCGCTCACGGTCATCCCGTAGTCGCGGCCGTCATCGCCACGAACGGTGACGACCGTCACGCCCGAGGGAAAGCGGCCCAGCGCGTGGCGGAAAGTGGCGGCGTCGATCGGTGTCATCCGCGCGGCCGCGACGGGAGCAGCAGCTCGCGGAGAAACGCAGGCCGCATCAGCGCGCTCGCAGGAGAGAATCCGCTGGCCACGTTGACGATGAGATCGGAGACCGCACGGCGGCCCGTCGCCGCATGTGCGGCCTGGTTCAAGAGGGGCGGAAACGCCACGGCGAGCGCGACCACTTTCTGCACCCGCCACGTGGCGGCGAATTCGTGTCGGCGCGACCGGTCGTACGCGGCCAGCGCTTCGTCCGCCACCCGAGGGGAACTCGCGCGCAGCGCCTCGCACAGATACGGCCCGAGCAACTCGCCTCCCCGCAGCGCCTCGAACATGCCCTCTCCCGTGAACGGATCGAAGAAGTCCGCCGCATCGCCGACGAGAGCCGCCCCGGGCGCCCATGCGCGCCGCGCGTGCACGGCGAACGGTCCCGTGGCGCGGGCCGGCGTCACGCGCTCGGCGTGAGCGAAGCGCGCCGCGAGCGTGGGATGCGCGCGGATCCAGCGATCGATGAAACCGGTGACGTCTCCGCTCGCGCCCGCGGCGGCGCGCATCGGCATCACCACGCCAAGGTTGGTCACGCCGGCGCCGACGTTCGCGAGCCCGCAGTATCCGTCCCGCGAGACGTGCATCTCACCACACTCGCCGATGCCCTCAACGCCGCGGAAGTGTGACACGAATCCGATGCGCCGCGGCCATCGCGACGCCCGGACGAGTCCGAGCCGCCGGCCGACGACCGATCGCAGCCCGTCAGCACCAACGACGATCCGAGCGGAAATCTTGCGAGTCGTCGTTCCGTCGCGAACGCGAACGCCGTTTGCACGGCCCGACGCATCTCGGAGCACGTCCGTCACCGCGACACCCTCGGACACCCGCGCACCTGCGCCACGCGCGCGGTCGAGAAGGATCGTGTCGAGCAGCTCGCGGCGGATGCCCAGGCCGACCGTGTGCCCGCCGCCGCACGCGGGCGCCGCGTCGAATCGGCCCTCGAACGAGAGACCGTTCACCGCGTGGATGGTCATCCCCGCGAGGGGCACCGCTCCCGCCCGGATCACCGCGTCGAGCGCGCCCATCTCGCTGAGGATGCGCCTCGCCTGCGGGCTGAGATACTCCGCGCATGGCTTGCCACGCGGAAAGCGCGCGCGGTCGAGCACGAGCACCTCGGCGCCATTGCGCGCGAGCGCCCACGCCGTGGCGGCGCCGGCGGGTCCGCCTCCGACAACGACCACGTCCGCTCCGCCCGCCGTCACCTGCCGCAAGAAGGTTTCTCCCGGGTCCGCTGCATCAACGGGCCATCAGCCAGCCGGCCAGCACGGAAATCACCGCGCCGGCCAAGGTCCCGCACAAGTTCACGGCATCGTTCGACAACCAATTAATGCCGCGCGCATGGCGTGTGCGGTAGCCGCAGGCGTGAACGCGACGCTCGGTCCAGTGACGGCAGCGGTCGCAGAATCGCTTCGACTGCAGCGTCGCCCCGATGAGCGAGTCGGCCAGGCACCCGCCGAATCCGCCGGCGAACGCCGCGACGGCGAGCCGCGCGTGATGATGTGGAATCGCGAAGGACCCGGCGAGCGCGATGAACAGCGCGCCCGCGATTCCCGCGCCGAATCCCGCGGCCGAAACGCCTCCCGACATGCCGGTCTGTGTCGCCTTCCCCGTCGTGATGAGGCGCGGCGTGCCGCCGAACAGCATGCCGATTTCCGTCGACCAGGTGTCCGACGAGGCGGCGGCCAACGCCCCGAGCGCCGCGAACGCCAGTCGCTCGCTCCCGATGTACTGTGCCCCGAAGGCGAACAGCACGAAAAATCCGCCGTTCGCGATCACCTGCGCGGCGTTCCGCTCCGTGACGCGCGGAAGCGTTCCCTCCGTCTTCTGCATCTTCTCGTGCAAACGCCAGCGCGAAAGCGCCGCCGACGTCGCGAAGAACGCGATCAGCAGTCCCGCCCACCACCAGCCCGCGGCCGCGGCGAGGATGCCGGAGAAGAAGGCGGCCCACTGTCCGGATTCCGAGAGCGTGCGCGTCTTCCTCGCGCCAGCCGTGATGGCTCCCGCGACAGCCGCGCCAGCGAGTGCGCGAATGACCAAGCCCTCTTCGATGGCGAGCTCCGGACCGGGGGAATGGGGGTGAAAGATACTCGCTGGGCGCATGGGCATCCCGCCCTCCACGCCGCCGTCAACTGTACGCCGGGTCGACCCGCGCTTAGTTTGGTCGCACCTGCGTCATCTCCCCCCGCGCTCATATGACCGCCACCGTCGACCCACTCCTGCCGCTCAGCCTGCTCGAAGCGGTGCGCGCGGTGGACACACCCAGCGGCGAGCACGAAGCGGAGTTCGTGCACGAGTTGCGCAACAAGCGCCTCGGCCTCAGCGACACCGTCTTCGCGCAGATCAAGCGCTACACCGAGGCGGTGCGCCGCAACCAGCGCCCGCCATTCGACGAGGCCGTCGCGCTCGCGCGGCTCGTCGGCCGCCGCCCCGACGCCGAAGCCGTGTTTCGCGAGGGCGGCCGCATTCTCGCGCGACAGGCGTATCGCACGATCTCGCCCGTCACGCGGCGCCTCATGCTGTCGCTCCCGTCGCTCCTCTCGCGCCCCATCGCGCTCCGTCACGCGCGCCGTATCACCGGCCGCTACACGGCGGGCGTCATTCGCCGCGTGGGATCGACTATCCTGCTCGAAGTCCCGCATTCGGTCACGCTCGATGCGGCGCCCAAGCTGGGCGGCTGCACGTACTACGAATCCGCGCTGCGCGAGCTGATGCAGTTGCTCGTCGGCGGCGTCGGAGCCGTCGAGCACGTGCGCTGCGCCGGTCGCGGCGAGGGTGTCTGCGAATGGCGCGCCGAGTGGCGCCCCATCGGCCCGGGACGGAAATAGCGCATCGCCGCGCAAGCGGCACGGAGGTTCTTTCGCAATGCTGACACCGGAAACGCTCCCCGCAGTGCAGGCCGCCCTGGCGAAAGCGGACGTCGACGGATGGCTGCTCTACGACTTCCGCGGCATCAATCCCATCTCGCAGGCCTTGCTCCGCGCAGAAGGTCTCGCGTCGCGGCGCATGTTCGCGTGGATTCCCCGCAACGGCACGCCGGTCGCGATCACGCACGCGATCGAGCCCGGGTCGTGGGCGCACTGGCCCGCGACGTGGGATCGTCGCGTCTACGCCTCGTGGAAATCGCTCGAGTCGGAGATCTCCAGCCTCGTGCGCGGCAAGAAGGCGGCGATGGAGTATTCGCCCGGCGACGCGGTTCCCGTGGTCGACCGGGTTCCCGCCGGCGTGATCGAGATGGTGCGCGCCGCGGGCGCAACCGTCGTCACCTCCGCCAACCTGGTCACGCGATTCTTCGCCGTGTGGACGCAGGCGCAGCTCGAGTCGCATCGTCGCGCGGCCGAGATCATCGCGCGCATCGCGAAGGAGGCGTTCGCGCGCGCGGGAGCGAGCGTGCGCAGCGGCACGCCGCTCGCCGAGCACGAGCTGATGCGCTGGATCCAGCACGAGTTCACCGCCGGCGGCCTTTCCACCGACCACGGCCCGAACGTCTCGGCGAGCGAGAACGGCGCGAACCCGCACTACGAACCCTCGCCGGAGGCGCCGCGCGTGCTGCGCGCCGGCGATTGCGTGCTGATCGATCTATGGGCCGTCGAACCCGGCGGGATCTACGCCGACCAGACCTGGATGGCGTCGATCGGCGCGCCGTCGCCGAAGGTGCAGCAGGTCTGGAACGTCGTGCGCGACGCGCGCGATGCGGCGATCTCGCTGCTGCGCGAGCGCGTGGCTTCCGGCGAAGCCGTACGCGGCGCGGAAGCGGACGACGCCGCGCGCCGTGTGATCGACCGCGCCGGATACGGCGCCGCGTTCACGCACCGCACCGGTCACTCGATCGACGCGCGCGCGCTTCACGGCTCGGGCCCGAATCTCGACAACCTCGAGACGCGGGAAGAACGCGTGCTCATCCCGGGCGTCGGATTCTCGATCGAGCCGGGGATATATCTCGCGGGGGAGTTCGGAGTGAGAACCGAGGTGAATGCGTACATCGGGGAGCGCGAGCTGATCATCACCCCGAAGGAGATTCAACGGGAGATGATTGTTGTCTGAGGTGGATCTGCTCTGGGAGCTGTCGCCTGACGGCTGTCGGTTGACAGCCCCCAGACGGCGCGAATGACGGAGCTCCGAAGGGAACTCGGCGTTTTCTCCGCCTCCTTGCTGGTCGTCGGCGGCATCATCGGCAGCGGAATCTTCTTCACGCCCGCCGAGACCGCGCGAGCATTGCCGACCGCCGGCTGGGTACTGGGCGTCTGGTCCCTGGGCGGCATCGTCGCCCTCGCCGGCGCGCTGACCTACGCCGAACTCGGCGCGATGATGCCCGAAGCCGGCGGCGGTTACGTCTACGTCCGCGAAGCGTTCGGCCGCCTCCCCGCATTCCTGCTCGGCTGGATGACGCTCCTGATGATCGCGAGCGGCGCCATCGCCGCCGTCGCGATGGGATTCGCCGGTTATCTCGAACGGTTCGTGCCGATCGGCGCGGTGGGCGGACGGATCGGCGTGGCGGCGATCACGATCATCGCGCTGACGATCACCAACTACCTCGGCGTGAAGCCGGGCACCGTGACCGCGAACATCTTCACGCTCGCGAAGATCGCGGCGCTCGGCGCGCTGATCGTCATCGGCCTCGCGCTGCATCCCGGCGCGCCGCCGGCCGTCGTCGCGCCGGCGGCGCCGCCGATCGCGAACGGAGTCGCGGCCGCATTCGTCGCCGTGCTGTTCACGATCGGCGGATGGCAGCAGACCAACATGGTGGCCGGCGAGATTCGCGATCCAGGGCGCACGCTGCCGAAGGCCCTCGGGCTGGGAATCGCGATCGTGATCGCCGTGTATCTCGGCGCGAACGTCGTGTATTTGAAGACGCTCGGCCGCGACGGGCTCGCGGCCAGCACCGCGGTGGCCGCCGACACGGCCGGCCGACTCATCGGTCCGGCGGGTGCGACGGCCATCACCGTAGCGGCGATGCTCTCGATCTTCGGGTTCGTGAACGTCGCGCTCCTCACCAACGCCCGCGTGCTCTATGCGCTGGGGCAGGACGGCACGTTCCTGCCCGGCGCGGGAAAGGTGCATCCGCGATTCGGCTCGCCCCACGTCGCGCTGGTGATGCTCGGCGGATGGTCGCTCGTTCTTCTCGTCGCGACGCGCGGCAAGATCGGGACGCTGCTCAGCGGCGTGGTGTTCGCGGACTGGATTTTCTTCGGACTGGGCGCGGCGAGCGTATTCGTGCTGCGCCGCACACGTCCGGATCTGCATCGGCCCTACCGCGTACTCGGCTATCCGTGGCTGCCGGCGTTCTTCGTGCTCTCAGCCGCCGTCGGGATCGTCAGCGCATATGTGTCGGCGCTGCGGATGTCCCTGATCGGCACCGCAATGCTCGTGGCCGGCGTCGTGCTCTACAAATGGCGATCGACAGCCATCGCGACGAATAACAGCGCCAGGTAGAGGAGCGAGTACTTGAACACCCACCACGACGGCTTCTCCCATCCGCCGTCGCGCGCGATGCGCACTTTCCAGGCGCCCACGATGAACAGGGCGCCGAGCGCAAGCGCCGAGCCGAGGTAGACCAGGCCGAACACGCCGAAGCACACCGGAAGCACGGTCAGCGCGACGAGCAGGAAGCTGTAGTACACCATCTGGTCGATCGTTTCGCGGACGCCCCAGACCAGCGGCGCCATCGGCACGCCGGCGTTGTCGTAGTCGCGCTGTTTGTTGAGCGCGAGCGCCCAGAAGTGCGGCGGCGTCCAGTAGAACACGATCAGGAACAGGAAGATCGACGCGAGGTCGATCCGCCCCGTGACCGCTGCCCATCCGACGAGGGGCGGGAAGGCGCCGGCGGCGCCGCCGATCACGATGTTTTGCGGCGAGCTGCGCTTGAGCCAGCGCGTGTAGATGAACACGTAGAAGTAGAATCCCGAAAGCGCGAGCGCGGCGGTGAGCACGTTCACGAAATTCGCGAGCAGGTATGTGGCCGCGGTGGCGATCAGGATGCCGAACGCCATCACCGCGCGCTTCGTCATGCGGCCGCTCGGAATCGGGCGGAGGCGCGTGCGCGCCATGACGTCGTCGATGTCGCTGTCGAGGTACATGTTCACGGCATTCGCCCCGCCGGCCATCAGGTAGCCGCCGATCGTCACCCACAGCACGGCGGACCACGTGGGCGTTCCGGCGACGAACATCGGCGCGATCGTGGTCACGAGCAGCAGCGAGATGATGCGCGGCTTCGTGAGCGAAACCAGGTCCGACGCGAAGCTCTGCTCCCCGTGCGCCACGGTGGCGGCGTCGGCCGTCACGCGCTCACCCCGGCGGCCGGCGTCTTCGCGTCGAACGTGAAGATGCCGGAGTGCATGGCGTACCACGTCCACACGAGCAGACCCGCCAGGCAGATCGCCGGCACGATCGCGAATGCCCACTCGAGCGCCGACCCGGATCCCGGCGGTCCGATCTTCATGCCGCGGCGAGTGGAGCGCAAAATGAGCGCTTGCGCGACCACGATGACCGCGGCGGCGGTCCAGAAGAGGAATTCGGCGATGGGGGTGGGCATTGCTCCACGAAAGTTCACGGGTTGGAGGACGGCGGGGAAGGGTGTTTGGCTTCGAGTATTGGATTGGCGACGAGCGACGGGTGAGGGCTTCCAAAAAGCGACGAGCGACGAGTGAGGGGCGATCTGGCGAAGAGCGACGCGTGAGGAGTGAGGGGAACGTCTCCTCGCTTCTTGCACGTCGCTCTTCGCCAAGACGCCCCTCACCCGTCGCTCATTGCTCTTCGCCAAGACGCCCCTCACCCGTCGCTCATTGCTCTTCGCCAAGTCGCCCCTCACCCGTCGCTCGTCGCCGTACTGAGACCCCTCGCCCGTCGCCGCTTAAGGCTTCGGCAAGATCTTTATCTGCATCAACGACTCCGCCGCCGCCGGCAGCTCCACCTTCCCCGCCGGATATCCGTTGTACTTCAGCACGAACGCCGCCAGCTCACCAACCTGCGGCTTGGTCAACGTGCCCGGGTTGTCGGACGGCATGTCGTTGCTGATGCGGTTGAACAGCGAGCTGAGCGCGTTCCCGTCCCATGTCTTGTGGAACGCGGGGCCCGTGAGCGGCGGCGCGTCGTCGATGCCGGCGAGCGAATCGCCGTGGCACGATGCGCACGTCGCGCGGAAGGTGGACTCGCCGCGGTCGGCCTGGGCGAGCGTGAACACGCTGTCCCACACCGAGCTCGGCGCGAGCGGATGGCGAACGGGCGCGGTTGGGGCGGGTGTCGCCGCGACCTGCACGGCGGTGAGCAGTGCCGTCAGCGCGCCGGTCACGCCGATGACACGTTTCCGGCAGGTTGCCGAGCGCGCGTCACCGCGATAACGTCTCGCACGTTGTCCCGGCTTCCCGTTCACTTTTCCTCCCAGAATGCGGCTTCGCAGGTTTCTCATCGTACTTCCGGTAGTTACGGCAATCTCCGTCCCGGCGCTGGTCCTGGCACAGGACTCCACCGCCAAGGCCGTTCCCTCGAGCGCGCTGACGACCCTCACCGGTGTGTACACGGACCAGCAGGCGAGCCGCGGTGAGTCGATCTACCGGAACATGTGCCTCGCGTGCCACGACGACTCGGACCACACCGGTGCCGTGTTCAAGCAGAACTGGGACACGCGTACGGCATTCGACCTGTTCGAGATCATCCGGACCACGATGCCGAACGACGACCCGGGCAGGCTTCCGCGCGAGGATTACTCGAGCATCGTGGCGTACCTGTTCAAGGTGAACAAGATGCCCAGCGGCAAGAAGCCGCTGCCGACCGACAGCACGGGACTGAAGCAGATCGTAATCGCAGTGAGCGACCCGGTCAAACAGCGATGATTTCCCCCACTGTGTAGAGTCACCATGACCATCGATCGCCGAGGGTTCCTGAAAGTCGCCGGCCTGCAGGCCGGACTGATCGCGGCCGGTGCGAAGTCGCTCGAGGCGGCGGCCGTCGAGGCCGTGCACACACCCGACGTCGCCGCTCCGGCGGTCAGCAAGGGGCGCGCGGCCTATGATGTGGTGGTGATCGGCGCAGGCTGCTGGGGCGGATGGACCGCGCTGAATCTCCAGAAGAGTGGCGCGAAAGTTCTTCTCATCGACGAATGGGGCCCCGGGAACGCGCGGTCCACGTCGGGGGACGAGACGCGCGGC
>Ga0208079_1000414_pt1 | contig 23638 bp, 19 predicted proteins | sample NGESurdeep092012_5_FD_184474 | JGI IMG/M metagenome (GOLD analysis project Ga0208079, IMG submission 184474) | Arctic peat soil microbial communities from Barrow, Alaska - NGEE Surface sample 210-2 deep-092012 (SPAdes) | ecosystem: Environmental > Terrestrial > Soil > Wetlands > Peat ... | reverse complement strand
AATTGTACCTTCTGGCAGGTCAATCTTTTTCAGCAGGTCAGTTGCATGAATATTTGTCGATGGCAGGTTTTCGAAAAATAAAAGTTTTGACCCTATTATCATGATTAGTAATGATTTAGTTAAAAAAAGACCATTTTTGACATCGGTTTTTTGCTCAGGGTTGAGATTGGCATTGAAATTGCAAAAGAGCAATACAGTAACAAAAATACAGATTAAAGTGGTACTTTTGCGACTTAATATCAAACTGATAAATATTAATGAAGAAAAAATCTAACGGAGCTGAGGTCCTTTTAGAAAGTGTTATAAAAGGTATATTTGAGAAAAAAGGGCAAAATGTTCTGAAAATTGATTTGAGGAAGCTTGAAAACAGAATTACAGATTATTTTGTTATTTGTCATGCACCATCTGGTACACAGGTCAGTGCAATTTGCGATTCTGTTGATGATACAGTAAGGAAAGATGCTAGTGAAAAACCATTACACATTGAAGGGTTGGACAATTGTTTCTGGGTTCTTCTCGATTATGGCAATGTTATAGTTCACGTTTTTCTTGAGGAATACAGAAAATTTTATAGTCTGGAGTCGCTCTGGTCTGATGCGGCTATTGAAGCAATAGAAGATAAACTACAGTAAGTTAAATATTTATGGCAGAAAATACAAACAATAATCAGGCATCAGATAAAAAGCCTGATAAGAATCCCAAACCTCGTTTTAACACCAATTGGATCTTTGCTGTTCTTGCAGTTTCGCTGATATTTTTTACAGTATTTAATAACGGTAAAACTTCACAGCCAACCACAATATCCGAAGTACGGGACATGATTAAAAATCACGATATTGAACGGGTAATTATTGCAAACAAGGATCAGGCTGAGATCTATCTAAAGAAGGAAGCATTGGAATCTGGCAGATATCCAAAGCTTCCCAAACCCGGTACCGGATTCGGATTGACAGCACCAAAACCAAATTTTACTATTACAATTGGAGATCTCACCAGTTTTATAGCTGATTTCAAAGATTATCAGAAAAGTTCCGGTTACAATGATAATGAGCTTATTTCTCCCGAATATGTGAAACGGCCAAACTGGTTTGGAGATATACTCTCATGGCTTTTACTGCCTGTTTTATTAATTGGCTTCTGGTTGTTTATGATGAAACGGATGTCAGGAGGGGGAGCAGGAGGAGCCGGAGGTATTTTCAGTGTTGGAAAATCGCGGGCACAGATATTCGATAAGGATACCAACGTGAAATTAAACTTCAATGATGTTGCCGGACTTGAAGAAGCCAAGACAGAAGTTATGGAAATAGTTGATTTCCTTAAGAATCCAAAGAAATATACCAGTCTTGGAGGAAAGATTCCAAAAGGAGCATTATTAATAGGTCCTCCCGGAACCGGAAAGACGATGCTTGCAAAAGCAGTTGCCGGTGAAGCGAATGTGCCTTTCTTTTCAATTTCAGGATCAGATTTCGTTGAAATGTTTGTTGGCGTAGGCGCTTCCAGAGTCAGGGATCTGTTTAAACAGGCAAAGGAAAAGGCCCCATGTATTGTCTTTATTGATGAAATAGATGCTGTGGGCAGGGCAAGAGGTCGCAATGCAAATTTCGGATCGAACGATGAAAGAGAAAATACCCTTAACCAGCTTCTTACTGAGATGGATGGTTTCGGTACCAATATGGGGGTTATAATCCTTGCTGCGACAAACAGGGCAGATATACTCGACAGGGCTCTTATGCGTGCAGGCCGGTTTGACCGTCAGATACATGTTGAACTTCCCGACCTTGTCGAAAGGGAAGCTATATTTAAAGTTCACCTTCGTCCCATAAAACTTGAAAAAGCCTTTGATATAGGATTCCTGGCCAAACAGACCCCCGGCTTCTCGGGCGCGGATATTGCAAATGTCTGTAACGAAGCGGCTCTTATAGCAGCCAGGAAAAATAAGACAGTTGTTGAGAAACAGGATTTTCTGGATGCTGTAGACCGTATTGTAGGCGGACTGGAAAGAAAGACCAAGATCATATCTCCCCAGGAGAAAAAAACAATTGCTTATCATGAAGCAGGGCATGCAACTGTAAGCTGGATGCTTGAACATGCCAGCCCTCTTCTTAAAGTTACTATAATCCCCAGGGGAAGAGCTCTTGGTGCTGCTTGGTATCTCCCTGAGGAACGCCAGCTGACCACACGCGAACAGATTCTCGATGAAATGGCATATGCCCTTGGAGGCAGAGCATCAGAAGAACTGGTTTTTGGCAGAATTTCTACCGGGGCACTAAGTGATCTTGAAAAGATCACAAAACAAGCATATGCTATGGTTTCGTTTTTCGGAATGAGTGACAAAGTCGGAAATATCAGCTTCTACGATTCATCGGGACAATCTGATTTCGGTTTCACAAAACCCTATAGTGAGAAGACTGCAGAGCTTATTGACCAGGAAGTTAACCTTATAATTTCAGAATCCTATGTACGGGCCAAAGAGGTGCTTAAAAATAACATGAAAGGACTAACAGAACTTGCAGAACTGCTTCTCGAAAAAGAAGTAATTTTCAGCGAAGATCTGGAAAGAATTTTCGGAAAGAGAAAAGCCGACCTGTTAAAGGATGAGCGGGAAGCTGAAGCAAAATCTGCCCTATTGCTTAGCGGCAATGGAGACGCCAAAGAGGTTAAAAAGGGAAAAAAATCCGACAAATCCTTAGCAGAGAAGACAAAAGTCAACTCAGAGAAAGAAGAGCCAGCCACAGAGAAGGCATCTCCTGAAAAAAAAGTGAAAAAAGCTAAATCAAAAGTAAAAGAGTAAAAATCCAGGCATTGAATAAGTTTTTCAGAAGGACCCTGACCGGCGCATGGATTGTAATATTCGTAATGGGTGGCTTTTGGCTTCATCCGGTTTCATTTTTTCTTACAGGATTGATCATACTTGTCGGTACACAGTATGAGTATTATATAATGATACGGAACATAGGCGTCAGACCACAGATGATCCCCGGAATTGTTACGGGAATTACAGCCTACGTGATCTCGACCCTGATTTCTTCAGGAATGATTCCGAAAATTTTTTTCCTTGTGCTCATTCCCATGATGTTATTAATAATGGTTGTCGAGTTGTATAGGCAGCAGGATAGACCATTTGATTCACTTGCACATACATTTTTTTCAGTTCTTTATACAGCAGTGCCGTTTTCGATGTTCCCGTTTGCTGCTTTCTCAAGAACCGGACTTAATTCAATTCTTCCTCACGCCAAAATCATTTTTTCACCGGGAATAATTATTGGATTTTTTATTCTTATCTGGGCAAATGATACAGGTGCATATCTTACCGGTATGTCTTTCGGACGCCATAAACTAATGGAGCGAATCTCTCCGAAAAAAACATGGGAAGGTTTTATTGGGGGTATTATTATCGCTGCCCTTGCAGCATGGTTTCTCTCAGGATGGCTTGGAGTAGTAGATAAGATCCACTGGGTTATTATTGCTCTGATAGTTTCTATTGCAGGAACTTATGGCGACCTGGTCGAATCGATGCTTAAAAGAAGCACTGGTGTAAAGGATTCAGGATCAATTATGCCTGGTCACGGAGGATTTCTCGACAGGTTCGACAGTGCAATCGTTTCATTTCCTCTTGTATATCTGTTTATATCTCTATTTGGATGATTGGCAGGACTTGATTAGTTTTGTGCAAATTTTAAATTGATGAGGATTCATATTCATAAGGAAGGGTATAAGATATTAGGTTTCGGTTTGATAGCATTGCTGATTCTGAATATCATTGTTAATATTGTATGGGCCGATCTGGGATTGGTAAGATGGGCTTTTTTCATCTGCTCTTTCATGCTTTATATATTCCTGCTCTTTTTCTTCAGACTTCCTATTCGGTACCTAGAACCGGATCCCGGGCTTATTTATGCTCCTGCTGACGGTAAAGTTGTGGTTATTGAAGAGACTATGGAGAATGAGTATTTTAAGGATTTACGCCTCCAGGTCTCAATTTTTATGTCGCCCTTCAATATGCATAGTAACAGGTACCCGGTTTCGGGAAAGATAAAATATGTTTGTTACCATTCGGGTCAGAATATGGTTGCATGGCATCCTAAATCGTCTGAACTGAATGAGAGAAGTACAATTGTGATAGAAATCAGAAATGGAACCGAAGTAATGATAAGGCAGATTGCCGGCGCAGTGGCGAGGAGGATCGTTACATATGCAAAAGAGAATATTGATGTATGCCAGGGTGATGAGCTTGGTTTTATCAAATTTGGATCGAGAGTCGATATCTTTTTACCGGTTGGTACAGAGGTTGAGATCCCTATACTCCAGCAGGTGAAGGCAAACAAAAGTATTATTGCCAAAATCTGAAAAATATTTGATCATATGAACAAAATCGACAATAAGATAATCAACGTCACAGGTGATGTCAAGTGGATAGGAATACTAGATTATGACATCAGGACTTTCGATATTGTTATGCATACCGGTTTCGGTACAACATATAACTCCTATTTTATAAATGCGGAGAAGAAAGCGCTGGTTGAGGTTGCAAAAGAAAAATTCAGTGAGACATATATTAAAAAACTCCGATCAGTAACTGATCCGGAAGAGATTCAATATATTATTGTGGATCATACCGAACCCGACCATTCGGGCAGTCTCAGGATTCTTCTCGACCTGGCGCCATCTGCAACGGTTGTCGGCAGCGGAAACGCTATAAGATACCTGGAAGATATTGTTAATAAACCATTCAAATCGCTTATTGTAAAGGATGGTGATACCCTGGACCTTGGAAACAAAACTCTGAGGTTCTTTTCAGCACCAAACCTTCATTGGCCCGATTCGATTCTGACACTGCTTGTTGAAGACAAGGTGTTATTTACCTGCGATGTATTCGGAGCCCACTATTGTTCCTCCGAAATGTACAGTGATTTCAATGAACACTATACCGAATCTTTTAAATATTACTTTGATGTCATCATGCGACCATTCAGCAGGTTTCTGCTGAAAGCCATTGAAAAGGTGAAGCCTCTGGATATAGATATTATTTGTCCCGGTCATGGACCTATGCATAAGGAGAATCTCAAAAAAGCTATTGAACTTTCTGAGACGCTTGCCGGGGAATATATGAAGATCGTATCCGATACTAACAGGATGAATATCCTGATAGCATATGTTTCAGCATATGGTTATACAAAAGAGGCGGCACATCTTATCGCAGAAGGAATACAGGAGACGGAGGATATTACTGTGGATATTGCAGATATAGAGAATATATCCCTTGAAGAACTCGAGTCAAAGTTAATAATGTCGGACGGGTTGCTGGTTGGCTCTCCTACAATTAATCAGAACACATTACTCCCTGTTTATAAGTTATTTGCTTTAATAAATCCAATAAGGGACAAAGGAAAATTAGGTGGTGCTTTTGGTTCATATGGATGGAGCGGAGAGGCGCCTAACTTAATTCTCGAGAACCTCCGTATGCTTAAACTTAAAATATTTGAAGAAACGGCAGCATTTAAGTTTTCGGCAGAGAACAATAAGAAAGAAAATTTAAGAGAATTCGGAAGGAATTTTGCCCAGAGATATATCCAGGAATGTGGCCATACAAAAAATCCCGGCAGTTAGCCGGGATTTATTTTTTGAAGGATTATGAAATCTCAATCTTCCTTGTGATCTTGGTTTTTTCCTCTTCCTGTTTGGGCAGAGAGACAGTAAGAATTCCATCTTTATAGTTTGCCTCTATTTTTTCCCGGTTTACGTTTTCCGGAACATAGAAACTTCTGCTGAAAGCTTTATAACTGAATTCCTTCCTGCTGTACCCGTCTTTGCTTTCTTCAGACTCATTTTTAGTCTCCGATGAGATTGTAAGAACATCCTCATTCATATCAATCTTCAGATCTTTCCTGTCAAATCCGGGAATAGCGAAATCAAGAACATAGTTTTTATCGTCTTCCCTGATGTTCACAGCCGGTTTAAAGCTGTTCCCATTTGAGAATACCGGCAAAAAGCTGTCTTCAAAAATATCCGGCATGAAAAATGGCCTGAAACTTCTTCTTGTAATTGTTGGTAACATGGTTTTTTCCTCCTATAATTTTAATTAAACATTTAATCATTTATGAGTCTGTTTTCAAACTTCATTCCAAATTCATAAATATGACATAATGGCATGGAAATTTAAAATTTTAACAGACAATATGGCAGCAGAGAGAATATATACTCACCCCTTCATCCCCCTCTCTACTTCGTAAAGAGGGGGAAATTATATGATATACAGTTTCTTACGCCCCCTCTCTAAGAATTAGAGAGGGGGATGGGGGTGAGTTCATTAATTGGACAGTGTGCAGAGAAACTGATCATAAAATTAGAAGTGATGGGAGATGTGGATTTTTTCCTGTAGTCCAATTCTTTAGCGAATTCCAAAAATTTCGATTAGGTTTGTAATTAGAATTGCTTTAATCGATGAACACGACGCTACGTAATATTCTGATCTTTTTTGGAATTTTACTTCTTTTGGCTTGCGCATGGTTTTTCCGGAATATTGTTGTTTATATTCTGGTATCGGGCGTTTTTTCTATCATGGGCCGGCCGCTCGTAGAACTCTTTTGCAAAATCAGAATTAAGAGATGGTCATTTCCCCGTTCCCTCAGTGCACTTTTGACTCTTGCAACAATATGGGGATTTATTATTCTGTTTTTTGCCATATTCGTTCCTCTTGTGACGAGGCAGATAAATTATTTTTCAACAATCGACAGCGAAAAAATTGTTCAGATTGTAGCCGGACCAATAAATAAAGTTGAGAACCTGGTCAGGGCTATAAATAAGGATATACCCCACAACATTACTATTCAGGATTACGTTGTAAAAAAAGTTGCCGGAATTCTAAATATTAACATGATACAGAATTTCATAGGTTCTCTTCTGGGAATTCTTGGAAATGTAATTATTGCTATTTTCTCTATAACATTTATTACATTTTTCTTCCTGAAAGATCAGAGATTATTCTATGAATCAATATTAATGTGGGTGCCTGATAAGTATGTAGAGAATGTAACCCGTGCTCTTAATTCAATTAAAAATCTTCTTACACGTTATTTTATAGGAATAGTGATTCAAAGCACCTGTGTTATGATTCTTGTAACAATAGGAATGACTATTGCGGGCATTGATTTTCAGCAGGCGCTGGTTATGGGACTTATTATAGGTATTTTAAATGTTATACCCTATGCCGGACCGTGGATAGGATTGGCGATAGCAATAACTATGGGAGTTGCTTCCCATATAAATCAGGATATAACGACTGTTGTTGTACCACTCGTGACTTATATGATAATTGTCGAAGTTATAACTCATTTAATTGATAATATTATATTCCAACCGGTTATATTTTCCAATAGTGTAAGAGCTCATCCTCTTGAAGTCTTCATTGTTGTACTTGCTGCAGGATTTGCTGCAGGGATACCGGGCATGATATTAGGGATACCGGCATATACCGTGTTGAGGGTACTTGCGAGGGAGTTCTTTTATAACTTTAAAGCAGTACAGAAGATAACTTCAGGTTTATCAGGCGAAAATTTTGGAAACAGAACACAGATACCTTTCATGCCAGAGGACGAGGCGGGGAAAGAATAGATTATTTGGTATAGCTTAAGTCCTTTTCTAAAGAATAACCAGGTATTATATGGGAAATATATCTTCTTTATTGAACAGATTATTCCGTTTTTATTATGATGGATTCAGGAATATGTCCGGCTGGGGAAGAAAAGTGTGGGTAATTATCCTCATTAAACTTTTTATTATGTTTGCCATTTTGAAAATATTTTTCTTCCCCGATTTTCTTAATAAAAACTGGCATACTGACAAAGAGAGAAGTGAACATGTACTCGAACAATTAACCAATCCATCTGATAACCATGATAGACAACATTGATTTGAGCCTTGTTGACTGGTCGAGGGCTCAATTTGCCCTTACTGCAATATACCACTGGCTGTTTGTTCCTCTTACATTGGGATTGTCTTTCATTCTGGCCATAATGGAGACCATTTATATAAAAACCGGCAATGAGGAATGGAAACGGATAACACGGTTTTGGATGACTCTCTTTGGAATAAACTTCGCTATTGGGATAGCTACAGGTATAATCCTTGAATTTGAGTTCGGAACAAACTGGTCGAACTATTCATGGTTCGTCGGCGATATTTTTGGTGCGCCTCTGGCAATCGAGGGTATTCTGGCTTTCTTCCTCGAATCGACTTTCGTTGCTGTCATGTTTTTCGGCTGGAATAAAGTAAATAAAAAGTATCATCTTGCTTCTACCTGGCTTGTAGCTATCGGAGCAAATCTCTCGGCACTCTGGATCCTGGTAGCTAACGCCTGGATGCAACATCCGGTGGGAATGATATTTAATCCTGAAACAGCACGGAATGAGATGGTTAATTTCTGGGCTGTTCTCTTTAATCCGGTCGCGGTCGATAAGTTCTTGCATACTATCTTCTCAGGATTCCTGCTTGCCTCAATGTTTGTTCTTGGAATAAGCGCCTGGTACCTTTTAAGAAAGAGGGAAGAACAAATCGCAAAAAAGAGCATACTGGTAGCCTCGGTATTCGGACTTTTATCCTCTCTAATGGTTGCTTATACCGGAGATGAATCAGCCAGAACTATATCAAAAGTTCAGCCGGTTAAATTTGCTTCCATGGAAGCGCTTTACGATGGGAAAAGCAATGCAGGGCTGATAGCTTTCGGAATCCTGAAAGATACAGATCAAAAATTAGGAGATAAAAGGGTGAAGGAATTTGCCATTAAAATACAGATACCAGGCCTTCTTTCAGTACTTACCAGCGGAGACAGAGATGCTTATGTACCGGGACTTAAAGATCATATATCGGGCAATGAGAAGATGGGAATTATCTCAACGGTCCAGAAGATGCAGAATGGTAAGATCGCAATGGATGCTCTTAAAGCATATAAAAGAGCCAGAATGGTTAATGATACAGCACAGATCTCTTCTATAAAAAGTGTCTTCATAGAAAAAGAGTTCAACGAAAAATACTTCAAATACTTTGGCTACGCATCTGTTGACAAACCGGAAGACATTATACCAGATGTACCCGGCTCATTCTATTCTTTTCACCTTATGGTTGTCCTGGGCTTTCTTTTTATTATCATATTTTCAGTCGCACTCTATCTTCTTTTCAAAGGGACTCTTTCAGCCAACAAATGGTTTTTATGGGTAGCTCTCCTGTCGATACCTTTGCCATATATAGCAAGTGAACTGGGTTGGTTCCTTACAGAAGTCGGAAGACAGCCCTGGATAATTCAGGACATGATGACTGTCTCAAGAGCTGTTTCACAGATCAGCACAGGTTCGGTAATTACTACATTCATACTTTTTGCCATCCTGTTTACCGGGTTGCTGATTTCGGAGGTATCAATTATGATAAATCAGATTAAAACCGGGCCCAAACATTAGGAGGATAATTTATGACCGCAATGATTTCTCAACTTTTTCTGCAGCATTACTGGTGGATTATAGTGTCAATACTTGCCAGCCTGCTGGTCTTCCTTATGTTCGTTCAGGGAGGTCAGTCGATGATCTATTCTCTTCCTCAGAATGAGATTCAAAAAACCATGATTCTTAATTCGCTGGGACGGAAATGGGAATTTACATTTACTACTCTTGTAACATTCGGAGGGGCGTTTTTTGCTTCATTTCCACTTTTCTATGCTACAAGTTTTGGCGGTGCATACTGGGTCTGGATAGCTATTTTATTCAGCTTTATTATACAGGCTGTAGCCTATGAATTCAGATCCAAACCCCATAATATACTCGGAAAGAGAACCTTCGACATGTTTCTCTTTCTGAATGGTTCAATAGGACCGTTCCTCATAGGTGTGGCAGTTGCAACTTTTTTCACAGGAGCGATGTACTCTCTGAATCTGATGAACCAGGTCAGGTGGGCCACGCCATGGTATGGCCTTGAAGCATTGCTGAATCTGCGCAACCTGTCACTTGGATTTGCAGTATTATTTCTTGTCCGTATCAATGGCATATTATATCTCATAAATACCATTGACGATGAGGCTCTTCTCAAAAGATCAGTCAGAGGAGTAACTGTTAATTCGATTCCTTTTCTGATATTCTTCCTGTTTTTTGTCGTTTCTCTGCTTGTTTCAAAAGGTTTTGCTGCTGATCCGGTTTCAGGATCGATAAGTATGGAAAAGTTTAAATACCTGCATAACTTTATTGAGATGCCAGTTGTTCTTATTCTATTTCTTGCCGGAGTGGCTGGTGTATTATATGGTATTGGGATAACACTCTTTAAGAGAAGTCTTTCAGGGATATGGTTTTCCGGAGCGGGTACGGTGCTTGCAGTGTTCTCTTTATTTCTTGTTGCTGGTTTTAACGGAACATCATTTTACCCGTCACTTTCTGACCTGCAGAGTTCCCTGACGATCAGGAATGCATCTTCCTCTTTATTCACTCTGAAAACTATGATGTATGTTTCATTCATTATACCTCTGGTTTTAGGATATATCTGGTACGCATGGAAAGCAATTAATAATAGCAAGATCACCGAAGAGGAAATGAATACGGAAGAACATAAATATTAGGGCATCAAGCATCAGGCAAATTCTATCTGTCGCCCGTCGCCTGCCGCCCGATGCCATTTAATTATAGAGCAAAATACTAAATCAATATAGAATGTATATAAGTCAAATCCTTCAATACCTGATCTGGCCTGCATTTATTTTATTAAGCTGGGTTGTTATAAAATATGCCTTATCCGCATATGAAAAGAAATTTCCTGAAAAGCAATAGTCAGAAGAAAATCAGGTACGTTTGTAACCTGAAACTATTACCATCTCTATGGAATTTCCATCTTTAAAATCCTGGTTCGAAGGGACTGAAAATTACCCGTTTATCATTGCAGGACCCTGCAGTGCGGAGAGTGAGGATCAGGTTATATCTATAGCTAAGTTTTTACATAGTACGGGGAAGGTAAACATTTTCAGGGCTGGAGTCTGGAAACCAAGGACACGTCCAGGAACCTTCAACGGGGTAGGTGTGAAAGCACTGAAGTGGCTTCAGAGAGTTCAGGAAGAGTGCAATCTCAGGGTAGCGGTTGAGGTAGCATCTCCAAGACATATTGAGGCCTGTCTGAAACATGGAATCGATGTTCTTTGGATGGGGGCAAGGACTGTTTCCAACCCATTTTCCGTTGAAGAAATTTCAGAAGCGCTTAGAGGTGTTGATATTCCAGTGCTTATTAAAAACCCACTGAACCCTGATATTGATCTCTGGCAGGGTGCGGTAGAAAGGATATATGCAGCCGGTGTTACAAGAATTGCGGCGGTGCATCGGGGTTTTTCACCCTTTGAGCGGACCCTTTACAGGAATATGCCAAAATGGGAGATCCCAATCGAGTTGAGGCAAAGGATGCAAAATCTTCCTCTAATATGTGATCCGAGTCATATTTCGGGCAGAGCCGATCTGGTTCCCGGAATATCACAGAAAGCACTTGATCTGACGATGAACGGACTCATGATTGAAGTTCATTCAAATCCTTCAGAAGCGCTTAGCGATTCTGCCCAGCAACTGAACTTTGAACAGTTCGGGGAGCTGATGGCTTCACTTGTGATACGTCGGCCTACAATTGACGATCAGGGATTCCTGAATCAGCTGGAGGAGCTTAGAAATCAAATAGATTCAATTGATTTTCAGCTAATTGAATTGGTTGCATCGAGAATGGAGATTTCAGAGAAAATGGGGAAGTACAAATTTAAAAATAATGTTGCGGTACTTCAAATGGAACGCTGGCTGGAAATTCTGCGTACACGAATGGAGCACGGCACTTTACAGGCATTGGAACCAGCTTTTATTGAGAGATTGATGACACTTCTGCATCAGGAATCGATCCGTATTCAGACCGCAATACTCGACAACCTTAAAACTAAGGTTGATCCTTGGTCAGAAGAGTAATGAAAGTGCCGATGAAATCAAATAAAGAGGTATTATAAGAGGGAACGCCAAAGGCCCGAAAATTGCAAAGAAGATCACAACAAGACCGACAAGAATATATCTCCCTTCATTTCCCTTAAATTTAAAGTTTGATATTTTGAGAGAAAGCAAAGGTATTCTGCTCACCATTAATAAAGATAATATAATAGTAAATAGCATTAGTAATAGTGGAGATGCTGTAAATGAGTTGATTAGTTGTGACTCAGAATAGTGGCCGGCAATAATAACCGAGATCACGGCAAGTGCATTTGCTGGTATTGGGAGTCCCTTAAATGATTTTGTCTGGGTTGTATCAATATTGAATTTTGCCAGTCGCAAAGCCCCGCAGATTGGCATAATAGCAGGGAATAGGAGTATAAGTGATGCCCAGAATCCATTGGAGTTTACTATCACCGGGGCAAAAAGGGAAAGTGAATTATTAAGCAGCTGATATATTATCAATGCAGGTGCAACACCAAAACTTACAATATCAGCCAGACTGTCGAGCTCTTTGCCTATATCTGAATATGCTTTAAGTAACCTGGCCGATAAACCATCGAGAAAATCAAATATCATTGCTGCGAGAATAAACCATGATGCAGTTACAAGATCCCCGTTGGCTGCAAAGATGATTGCGATAAATCCTGATGCAAGATTAAGTGATGTTATAAAATTCGGAATATGTTTCATGTTGAAATGAAATAGGTAGTTCAGAAGGAAAGTAAAATTAAGATAAATTTCAGTAAGCTGAGCTTTCAGGTTATCTTAATTGAGTCATTCTTGTCTCATTTATTATTAGATTTGTAAAAAATCGGATAATTTCAATGTTGGACTTTTCAGGAATAAAGATTGCAGTTGATTTTGATGGTACAATTGTGGATCACGAGTATCCGTTAATAGGAAAAGAGAAACTTTTTGCCTTTCAGACACTAAGGGAGCTGGAAAAGCTGGGAGCAAGGCTGATCCTCTGGACCTTCCGCGCAGGTAAAGAACTTGATGAAGCTGTGGAGTATTGCAGGAAGAATGGAATTGAATTTTATGCTGTTAACAAAAACTACCCTGAGGAGATATTTGATGATACGGTCAGCAGAAAAATAGATGCGGATATCTATATTGACGATAAAAACTTAGGAGGTTTTCAGGGTTGGAGCGAAGCATGGCAGATCTTAATCCCGTATGAACAGCTGCAGCAGGAAGCTGAAAAAAGAATTTCATCAGCCCGAAAGAATATCTTTAAACGATTGTTCACCCCGAAAGAAAAACCCAATGAAAACTGATTACAGAAAACATTTTATTTCCCTCACTCTGATATTTGTACTTACATGGACTCTTTCATGCTCGGGCCGGTCAGGGAATACCAAAGAAACCGTTGTTCACCAGGCTCCGTCAGCCAGTGAAGAGCTTTCCTTAAAACTTATTAAACTAGTTTCTCCTGAAGAAAATACAGGGTTCAAACTCAATCAACCTCTGAAAGTAACCCTCTCCCTCGAAGATAAGAAGTTAGTCCCCGACTCTGTGACTGTTTTTTTTGATGGTATTCATGTAACTGCAATTAAATCAGATCCTTGGGAATATTCAATTCCATCTGCTCTTAATGGAAAGACTGGCAGAAAATCATTAAAGGTTACAGCATATAAAGGGGGAAGAGCTCAAAACACAGTTACACGGTTTATGATTATATATTCTGACGTAGTACCCAAAAAGTATGGCTATAAAGTGATTCATACCTATTCTCATAACAGGGATGCTTTTACCCAGGGACTTGTATATGACAATGGGGTATTATATGAGGGAACGGGGGAGACTGGTTCAAGCTTAAGGGAAGTTGAACTTGAAACAGGCAAGGTCATAAGGCAGCTCGATCTGGATGCTTCTTTATTCGGTGAAGGAATAGCTCTTTACCGCGATCGTATCTATGAGGTAACATGGAAGAACAAGGTTGGTTTTGTGTACAATAAATCGGATTTTAAGATGATAAATAAGATCTATTATCCGACTGAGGGTTGGGGTCTGACCACAATGGATAATAAGATCGTAATGAGTGTCGGATCGAATGAATTGTATTTCTATGAGCCTGATATGTTTACCGTTGTATCAAAAATCGAAGTTTATGACAATGAAAAAAAAGTTGACCAGCTGAACGAACTTGAATATATTAATGGTGAGATCTGGGCAAATATATGGATGACAGATCTTATTGCAAGAATTGATCCTGCCAGCGGTAAAGTCCTTGCCTATATTGATTTTAAAGGTCTTCTTCCAAAATCTGACAGGAATGAAGATACAGATGTACTGAATGGTATTGCCTACGATAGCTCAGCCAATCGGATATTTGTAACGGGGAAAAGATGGCCGAAGCTTTTTGAGATAAAGCTTACAGAGTAATCTTTGTTCCATATACTATTTTAATGCCCGCAGGTATAATGTTGAATTCTGCCGGGGTCTGACCGAGCGATTCCCCGTCCGCTTCGGCATACATTACGGAATCTGAAGTAACTTTTATGTTTTTGCATTTGTACCCCTCTATTTTCGGGTGACGAAGAATTGTGCCATCGTATAATATCTTCAGGTTTCTGATAATCTCCAGTTTACCCATCCCGTTTATTATGGTCACATCGAGTAATCCGTCATCAGGTATAGCTCTGGGTGTCTGCCTCATTCCTCCTCCGCAATACCTGCCGTTGCCAACATTTAAGGAGAAAACATCGGCATTTATAGTCTCATCATCGATAATTATCTGTGCCTTTGTATTCTTATATGAGATAAGGCTCACAAGAAGATTATAGAAATATATTAGTTTTCCTCCGTGGCCATTGTCTTTCTGATGGTTTGTTCTTTTTACAACAACAGATTCAAAACCCAGCCCTGCTATATTAATGAAATATCTCTCCTTCTTCTCTGATCCGTCGAAATAACTTATAAGGCCGACATCGTGCAAAAGCACTTTATCTTTGGCGATAATATCTATTGCTTTCTCATGATCAAGAGGGATTCCAAACATCCGGCCCCAGTCGTTTCCTGTGCCAACAGGTATAAGTGCGAGGGAAATTTCAGTTGTAGGGCATGCCTTACTTATAAAAACACCGTTCAGGACTTCATTCAGGGTACCGTCGCCTCCTACTGTTATTATCTTTCTGTATCCAGCAGAAATACCTTCAATGGTAATATGTATAGCATGCCCTTTTCTTTCTGTGAACTTTACAGCATATGACAAATCCTTATTTTTTAGATGATCTGAAATCTTTTCCCAGTCTTTTTTCCCTTTACCTTTTCCGGCATTTGGATTTACGATAACAAGCCATTCTTCAATGTAAGAACTTTGATTCATGAGATGATTTGATTAATTGGCGGTAAAGATGTAAATAAATAGACAAATTTTTAAAAATTCAGTTTATTATCACTTTAATGATCTGTTTATCAGACTGGATGTTTTTTTAATTCCGGCACCTGAAAATGAGATCTTAAAATTGTTCCATCTTTAATTTATCACATAATCAGCCCGTTGTGTTTTTAAGCTAAAAGGATCAATGTTAACAAAATGTTGAAAACCCCGAATAAAATGTTTACAATTACATCTTTTACTGCCGGAAGCAGAAGCACATAAATAGTAAATTTGAAACTCAAAATATAACTCAAATAACTTAAAGGAAGAGATGGGAAGGATTATAGCAATAGCGAATCAGAAGGGTGGTGTTGGGAAGACAACAACAGCAATTAATCTGGCGGCAAGTCTCGCGGCACTTGAGAAGAAGGTACTGATCGTTGACGGGGATCCTCAGGCGAATGCAACTTCAGGTATTGGAATCGACACACGACAGATAAGATGCACAATTTATGATTGTCTGATCGATGGGAAAGAACCCGTCGAAGCGTTGCTCAAATGCGAAGTTGAGAACCTTTCAATAATACCTTCAAATATTGACCTTGTTGGTGCTGAAATTGAAATGCTTGACAGACATGAAAGGGAAAAAATCCTGAAAGAAGTGCTTAAAAAGATTGAAGCAGATTTTGATTATATCCTGATCGATTGTTCTCCTTCACTGGGACTTCTTACCGTTAATGCACTTACAGCATCTCATTCGGTTATTATACCGGTTCAGTGCGAGTATTTTGCTCTTGAAGGGTTGGGCAAGCTTCTTAATACAATAAAGATTATTCAGAATAATCTTAATCCTGAACTCGAGATCGAGGGTTTCCTTCTTACAATGTTCGATGCACGTCTGCGGTTATCAAATCAGGTCGCTGATGAGGTTAACAAGCATTTTCAACAGATGGTTTTTAAGACAATTATCCAGAGGAATGTAAAACTCTCCGAAGCGCCAAGTTTTGGTCAGCCGGCAATATTGTATGACGCCGATTCACGGGGTACAGTCAACTATCTGAACTTGGCCAAAGAGCTGATTGAGAAACAGCAAGCAAGAGTAAAACAGTAATTACACGACTATTCAATTACCGGAAACAGAATGAATATGATAAAGAAAAATGCGTTGGGAAGAGGTCTTGGTGCATTGATTGATGGAGTGGAAAAGGAGGTCCTTGAGCGAAAAGTTGAAGCAAACCTCGATATTTCGGTCGATTCGATAGAGGCGAACCCTTTTCAGCCCAGGACAAGCTTTGATGAACAGGCCCTTGAAGAACTTTCTACTTCAATAAAGAAACTTGGCATTGTTCAGCCACTTACCGTACGTGAGATTAGCACAGGCCGCTACCAGCTCATCGCCGGAGAGAGAAGACTAAGAGCAGCACGTCTGGCAGGGCTTACCCATGTTCCGGCTTACGTCAGGACCGCTGACGACCAGGCAATGCTCGAACTTGCTCTGGTTGAAAATATCCAACGTGAAGATCTGGATGCAGTGGAAGTTGCGATTAGTTTCCAGCGCTTAATAGAGGAGTGCAAACTCACCCAGGAACAATTAAGCGACAGGGTAGGCAAACAAAGGTCTACAGTAGCAAATTATCTTCGTCTTCTTAAACTACCAGCTGAGATTCAATTGGGCATCAAGAATAAACATCTGATGATGGGCCATGCCCGGGCACTTGTAAATATTGAAGATCCGAAAAAACAGATAAATGTCTATTATAAAATTATAGATGGTGAATTGTCAGTACGCCAGGCTGAAGAGCTGGTACGGCGACTACAGTCTGAAAAAAGCAAAGATCCCGGGAAAATAGAGAAGAAAAGAAAACTAAACGATGATTTCAACCAGCTTTCTGACCATCTCAATAAGATATTTTCGACCAAAGTAAACTTCAGAATAAATGAAAACGGCAAGGGTAAAATAGTAATTCCATTTGAATCCTCTGATGAGATGGAACGCATTTTAGGGGTATTTGATCGCCTTAACTCCTGAAAATAATTATCTTTATGCGCCGTTATACTGGTTATAGTTTATAAAGACCAGTTAGTTATATTTTGAAGACTTTTCATAAAATACTGATTATACTAATCCTGCAGCTTGTTTGCATTCAGCAGAATATTTATGCTCAGGATACACTTATTGTCGCCCAACCTGTCAAACACAAGTTCAACCCAGAGACGATGCGGGCAACAATGCTGGCTGTCGCATTTCCCGGACTCGGGCAGATTTATAACAGGAAAATATGGAAGATCCCTGTTGTATATGTTGGTTTCGGAGCTCTCATTTATTCTGCCCAATTCAATTCAAAGAACTATATACTGTACATGAAGGCTTACCAGGATTTTACAGATAATATTTTAGCGACAGATAGTTATCTTAAGGTGGTACCTCCTTCATTTGACCGGAGTTTCTCTGATAAAATTTTTAATCCGAAAGGCTATGATATTAATTCTTACGATAATTATAAAAATGCGATGCTGCAAATGGTTGACTATTATAAAAGATATCGCGATCTTTCGTATATTGGCATCGCTGGATGGTATCTGATTTCGATACTTGATGCGAATGTTGATGCAAGCCTTTTTAACTATGATATAACTCCAAACCTTAATATAACATTTCTTCCGATGCAGATGCCATTACCGGGTGGGTATGTTGGGGCCGGACTAAGTGTTGATCTGAAAATTAATTTTTAAATTATTCAATCAAATATGAGATTTACAGCAATACTGATTACCTTTTTCCTTGCAGTTCTCGCTGCAAATGCAGCATCTGACGTAGATACAATAATTATTAAATCAGATGACAGCAGTGAAAGAATTGCCCGTGATCTTGACAGTCTCGTAAATACGTGGTATGTTAAAATTGCTATAAAGAACAAACCAGAGGAGTATAAGGGTGATACTGCTGTCTTGCAATGCCCTGACTCAGTCTATGAAAAAAGGATTAGTAAAATAAACTCAGTAATTGACCTGAAATTCAATAATATAATCAGGAATCACATCGAGGTTTACACTATCAGACAAAGAGAAAAATTCTGTGCAGTACTCGGTCTTAAAGATTATTATTTTCCGATGATCGAAGATGTATTTGATTCCTATGGTCTTCCTGCAGAATTTAAATACATGGCTGTTATTGAATCAGCTTTAAACCCAAGTGTAGTTAACCGGCATTCCGGTGCTACAGGTATGTGGCAGTTCATGTACAGCACCGGCCGATTGTACGGACTTACGATTAATTCTATCGTAGATGAACGTAAAGATCCGGTAAAGGCAACCCACGCTGCTGCAAGATATATTAAGGACCTCTACGATATCTACAAAGATTGGGTACTGGTCATTGCCGCATATAATTGTGGACCGGGAAATGTGAATAAAGCAATCATACGATCGGGAAACAAAAAGGATTACTGGGATATCTATTACCGACTTCCACGTGAAACCAGGGGATACATTCCCCAATATATTGCTGCTGCTTATGCGGTTACCTATGCTTCCGACCATAATCTTCAGCCGTTGCCTCTCAATATACCGGTTGCAACTGACACTATCGTTGTCAATAAAGATATTCATCTTGCTCAGATATCCGCAGTTATGAATATTCCTTTAGGTGAGCTTCAGGCACTTAATCCGCAGTACAAAACCGGACTTGTTCCAGGATCTTCCAAGCCTCAGACTCTCACCCTGCCAATGAACCATCTGGGTGATTTCATTGATTTGACTGATACTATAAGACATTATAAATCAGACATTTATCTAAATAAGTCAACCCGTATAGCCGATCCAACACGTTCTACATCTACCTACATACCTATGGATATTAAGGGTAAAACCAAATTGATTTATACAGTAAAGGACGGAGATAACATCGGTTTCATCTCTGAATGGTACAAGGTAGGGTTATCAGATCTGAGAAACTGGAATAATCTTTATCGTAACAATATACGCGTTGGACAGAAACTGGTAGTATATGTAGAGCCATCAAAAGCCGAGCAATTTTCGAAGATCAATACTATGGAATTAGCTGATAAACAGGCGCTTGTTGGGAAAGCCACAGTTGCAACAGCCCAACAGCCCCTTGCAACAGCTAATGGACCCGGTGAAATTGACGGAGATTATATTATCTATACTGTTCGCAAGGGAGATTCTATATGGGACATTGTTAAGATGTTTGATAATGTAACCACCACCCAGATACTTTCATTGAATAATATAACTGATCCGGGGAAAATAAAAGTTGGGCAGAAGCTGAAGATCAAAAAGAAGAGCTGATCCTTTTTTTAATATATGCGCCCTTTTAGATCATTCTTGTTGTTACTGATCTTCCTGGCCTGTTTTACCGGTCTTCATTATATAATTCCAGCATTTAAGGGATTCCCTTCAATCTCTGAGTTTGTTCCAGGGAGTCTTATAAATAATTTAAAATCAGGAACTAAGAGTAATGGCCTGATACCAATAAAGCTGACCGACACCACCAGAATTGTTACCTCCGACACTTTTGTATTATCCGGTTTAGTCACTTCAATTCCTGAAAAACTTTCAGATTATAGCTTGTCAAGGTTTCTCGATTCTCTCAGGTATTCCAGAGGACAAGTAAGAATTATATATTATGGTGATTCACAGATTGAAGGTGACCGGATTACTTCCTATCTGCGGCATGTCTTACAAAAAGGGCGTGGAGGAACAGGTCCAGGATTGTTTTTGCCATTGATGCCGGTAATGTACACTAAATCAATCTGGTTAAGGTCTTCATCAAACTGGAAAAGGTACAATTATCTTTCATATAAAACTGGTGAAATCTCACACAGGAATCTTGGTCCGTTTATGGCAGTTTGCAGGTTTCTGCCGGAAGGGATTACTGCAACGAATTCTGAAAAAGCATTTGTGAATATAAAACCATCAAGTTTTGCTGACAGTTCATCTGCAAAGTATGATATTTTGAGAATATTTTACGGGAACTCTGGAACCGGAGTAAAAGTATTTGTTAAGGGTGATGAACGTAGCTTATTTGCAGATACTTTAAAGAGTGGTATTGGATTCAACGAGATCAGGTGCCGGATATCCGGAGCAAAGAATATAGATGTAGAATTTGATGGAAAGACCAGTCCTGATATTTATGGTATCAGCATTGAAAGTGAAACCGGGGTAGTTGTTGATAATATACCTCAGAGAGGGAGTGCAGGACTTGAATTCACCATGGTTGACAGGGAGAATCTACGGGAGTCGTATGAAAAGCTGGCACCCGATCTGATTATTCTGCATTATGGTCTGAACATTGTTAAAAATGTAAGAGACAATTATTCTTATTATCAGAAAGGATTAGTCCGGCAGATCTCACTTCTGAAGGAAGTTGCTCCTTTTACTCACATTTTAGTTGTAGGCGTAACAGATATGGCAACTAATGAGGGAGATAGCATTAAATCGTATAATAATATTCCTGCTATTATTGAAGCTCAGAAACGGGCTACTATCGAGTCCGGGGTAACTTTCTGGAACTCGTATGGAGCCATGGGAGGAAAATCGTCAATTATTAAATGGGCGGAAAAGAAGCCCCCTCTGGCCCAGAAAGATTTTATACACTTTACCTATCAAGGTGCTGATACCTTGTCAGCTCTGCTTGAAGCATCATTATTTCAGGCAAATAAAACGGATAGCATACAAAAGAAAGCACCTGCATTGACGCTGGTAAATGTCCCTGTTGCACCGAAGATCGTGATTGAAACCCCGGTGGCAGGAGTCAGTAAACCAAGTATTTTTAAATCTCTTGTTCTTTCATTGTTTGATTATAATCCGGATAAACCATTCATATTTACATCAGCGGCATTCTGGATATTTTTTCTTTTTGTTCTGATCGGATATAGCCTGGTATATAAGAAATTGCTTATCAGAAATATTTACTTGTTTCTGGTAAGTCTCTTCTTTTATTATAAGGCAGGCGGTTTGTTTCTTTTTATTTTGATATTTGTAACAGTCGTTGATTATACCTGTGGTTTCTTAATATTTAAATCAAGGAGAAAGGCAGGGAGGAAGTTTTTTGTTCTATTAAGCATTATATCAAACCTCGGACTTCTGGGTTATTTTAAGTATACCGGTTTTATTATCAATGCCATAAATGGAATATTCTCGACTCACTTTAAAGTTTATGATTTACTTTCGACTTTTTCAAACTCGATTCTCGGGACTTCATTTGATATAAGCTACATTATACTTCCTGTAGGTATTTCCTTCTTTACCTTTCAATCACTTGGCTATACGATAGATGTTTACAGGAAGAAAATGGAACCTGTCAGGAATATTATAGATTTTGGTTTTTATGTCTCATTCTTTCCTCATCTTGTTGCAGGACCTATTGTAAGAGCTTCTGTTTTTATTCCTCAGATTTATCAGGAATTCCGGCTCTCAAAGCATGAATATAGTCATGCTCTTTACATGATATCCAAAGGGCTGATAAAAAAAATTGTAATATCTAATTTTATAGCACTTAATCTTGTCGACCGTGTCTTTGATAGCCCCGCGATTTATTCAGGTTTTGAGAATCTACTGGCAATTTATGGATATGGATTGCAGATTTACTGTGATTTCTCGGGTTATACTGATATTGCTATTGGTGTTGCCCTGATTCTAGGGTTCAGACTTCCAGTAAACTTTAACTCGCCATATAAGGCAAGAAGTATTACGGATTTCTGGAAAAGGTGGCATATATCACTCTCACAATGGCTTCGCGACTATCTCTACATTTCACTGGGAGGTAACAGGAAGGGAAAGATTCGAACCTATATTAACCTTATGATAACCATGCTTCTGGGTGGTTTATGGCATGGCGCCTCCTTACGGTTTATAATCTGGGGAGGATTGCATGGAATTGGACTTGTAATCAACAGGATATGGGATTCAATATTTAAAGGTCATGACAAGAGCAGATGGATCGGCCGGGTACTTGCCATATTTATAACCTTCCAGTTTGTAAACTTTTGCTGGATCTTCTTCCGGGCACCCGATATCTATAGTGTAAAAATTATGCTGAAGCAGATCTTTGAGAACTTTTCTCCAGGATCATATATGACGGTTCTTCCTGCATACAGCAGTGCTTTGATACTGATGGTGCTGGCTTATACAATCCATTTATTGCCTGAAAGGACAAAAGAGTCATACAGGGGATTGTTTATAAAATTTCCTATTGCAGCGCAGATTGTGGTTGTGATGCTGGTAGCAATCCTGTTGTTTCGAATGAGAACAACGGAGGTGATGCCGTTCATTTATTTCAGATTCTAGTACTCACCCCCTTTCCTTCGCTCCGCTCCGGATTTCCCCCTCTCTACTTCATAAAGAGGGGGAAGCTAATTGATATAGTGTTTCTTACGCCCCCTCTTTGCGAAGCAGAGAGGGGGACGGGGGGTGAGTTCATTGGATCAATAGGGGATGGGGGGTGAGTACCTTAAATAGTTTGGAAGATTATAGATATGTATTCTGGTTTTTTTCTCCCTTTACAAACGGAGCTATGCCTCTTTCGTAAATACCCTGTACAAAAGCAATTGCCATACCATAATTGGTGACCGGTACTCCGGCTTTGATTGCAGGCTGTATCCTGTTATGAAGCTGTTTCCTGGTAATCATGCATCCACCGCATTGTATTACCAGCGAATAGTCGGTAATTGGTCTGGAAATGGTATCAAGACCCGCCACAATATCAAATTCAATCTTTTTACCGGTAAAATTTGTTATCCATCGGGGAATTTTTGTTCGGCCGATATCATCGCAAGATACATGGTGGGTACACGATTCAAGTAAAAGCACTCTGTCACCATCCTTTAACCCGGATATTTTCGGCGTGCCCTTCAGGTAATTATCAAAATCACCTTTGAAACGAGCCAGCATGATGCTGAAACTGGTGAGGGGGATATCATGAGGAATGGAAGCGTCAGCTTTAACGAATACCTGGGAATCAGTAATTGCGAGGGCTGGTTTTATTTTGGTTTTTTTCAGGAAAGCATCAACCTCCCGTTCTTTTAAAACTATGGCTACTGCTTCATTATCAAGAATATCCCTGATTGCTTGCATTTGAGGCAGGATAAGACGACCGGCAGGGGCTTCTATATCAATGGGAGTAATAAGGATCACAATGTCACCATAGGTGATGAGATCGCCCAGCAATGTGGGTGTCTTATAGGAGTATTCCGGAATTGTTGTACGGATGAGGGATATAAGATCCTCGTAGTTCCGTTTGTCAACCGACGAAAATTCGAAAAGAGGAATACCGCTGATTGAAGAAAGCTTATGTTTGAATTCAATAGTTGGTTCCTGA
>Ga0208079_1000410_pt1 | contig 23795 bp, 20 predicted proteins | sample NGESurdeep092012_5_FD_184474 | JGI IMG/M metagenome (GOLD analysis project Ga0208079, IMG submission 184474) | Arctic peat soil microbial communities from Barrow, Alaska - NGEE Surface sample 210-2 deep-092012 (SPAdes) | ecosystem: Environmental > Terrestrial > Soil > Wetlands > Peat ... | reverse complement strand
AGAGCAGAGATATCAAACACAAACACATCACTGTTAACAATATTGCTTAATACTAATGCACCCTGAGTGTTATACAAGCCAGCTTTCCATGATATATATCCACTATTTAATGGTATTCTGATCTCATTCCTCGTAACAAATACCGGTTTCAATTCAGAATTCTCAATAAAAATAGGTATATCCATTAATCCGGAAATGCCTGATCCATCATTGGCAGTTGCCTTTACTGTTATGATACCATTATCAACAGCTGTCACAAGGCCTGAGGAATTTATCGAAGCCTGCCCAGTGTCATTTAAGACAGACCATGAAACCGATTTGTCCAAAGCATTGGCTGGTAACACAGTTATGCTAAGCTGAAGAGATCCATTGTCGCCAGTGATGCTCGAAGAACCACCTGCTCTAGTAACAGTAAGAGATGTAACAGGTATGATCTGGTTAAAACAGAAATAATAAGCCTGGCAGTAACTCCTGAGCCATCTTTTGCTGTAGCACTTGCGGTTACAGTACCATTGTAAACAGCAGTTACAAGACCTGTGGATGGTGCATTGAGCCCGTAATCGGTATTTGTATATATATCTACAAGGCCCCTTCCTGATTGGGTAGTCAGTAACGAGCTATAAAAAGTATTATTATAGACATTAACATTGTTCATCCCTTTAGCAACTACGGCAGATTTTGGATTAATTACAATATTATATGTAACTCCACCCGAAGAGTTAGTCATGCCATTTGATTTTCGCAATAAACCTAGAGGAACTCCTATAAGAAGATTGTATCTTAATGTAGCATTTAAATTATATCCGGTGAACACACCACGGGTAATACTTGCTGCGTCGGAACCATTCCGTATAAATTTATTACCTGATATTATTTCGCCATCCAGATTGTTATTTGAACCAGTGGGGGTTTCATCACCCGCCTGCAGCATATATCCCGAGACATTTACAGATGTGATAGAATTATTTCTATACGTAAATGTTGTAGGTTGGTTCCTGGGAATATTAACACCATCCCAATTGGCCGTTTCAGCACTATTTACAGCAGTCCCCTCAATTGTAAGAATTGTCTGCGCCAGCAACGAAGATGAATTTAAAAGCAGCAGAATTATTATATTGATATATCTCATCCTTAGATAATATATTTAATAATGGATATTTGCCACTATCGCATTCTTTACAATCTTATTTGCCAATTGAAGAATCATGGGCGTTTCATTAGTATATAACTATTTGTCTAAGGTTTGATAGACCTGAATATATATCATTTTTAATATCGCACTTTTAGTGTGAGATTTAGGCAGTTTATCTACGAATAAATATAATTTTTATCGAATTCATTCCAACAAATAATTGATTTTTTAGAAAACGATATCATTTTTTGACCAACTGTCATAATTCATACATTAAAGCTTGAAATATTTTCTTATATCTTCTCTCTTGCTAATATATGGCTTGCATCATGAATCAACTTGGATTTTGATCTCATCACAGGTCTCTCGATATACATTAAGAGTTGAAAGAATCGCCGGTTTGATTTCTTTGCTTTTTCAAATTACTTCGGTTCCTCTTTGATTCGAGACGCTTTAATTTAGAACTTAATGTCGGTCTTGTCGATCTCCGTTTCAAAGGTATTGTAAGAGCTTTAGATACAAGATCGTAGAACTTTTGCATTACAGCATTCTTGTTCATTAACTGGGTTCTTTCAGATTGAGAAACCAATATTATTTCGTCTTCCTTGTTGATCTTGTTTCTGAGCTTGCTGAATATTAATTCCTTCTCTGCTTCTGAAAAATTAGGACTAAACCGCAGGTTAAATCTTAATTCCACCTTTGTGCTTACTTTATTTACATTCTGGCCTCCAGGTCCGCTGCTCCTGGAAGTTGAAAAGACGAATTCGTATTCAAAGTTCCGGTTTCTTAGTTCTTCAGGTGTCATGACTTTCAAATTTGAACTATATAAAAAAGAGAGCAACTCCGGCAACACTCACAACAGCTCCTAATATCTCAGTAAGTGTAACTTTCTGCTTTAAGAATATCACAGCCGGGAGGATGATAAATACCGGAACGAGCGCCATTATTGTTGAAGCTATACCTGCTTCCGTATATTTTATAGCCACTAATGAAAATGATACTCCGAGAAAGGGTCCAAAAAAGGCTCCAAGACTTGTTAATGCCATGCCTGACCTGTTATGCAGGCCATTTCTGACATTTCCCCACCTCGAAAGGAGAGTGATAAGCAAAACATATCCGAAAATACCAGCAATAATCCTTATTTGAGTCGCGGCAAACGGATCATAGGTCTTCATCCCTAACTTACTTAAGACAAGACCAAGTGCCTGGCCTACTGCACCGCCGAATGCATATAATATTCCCTTTGGGGCTAGTTTTAATGATAGTTTTTCGCCTTTGACAGGTCTGCTGAAAATTGCCATAGCAATACCTGTAAATGTCAATGTCATTCCCAGGTAATGAAACAGAGTAAGACGTTCGCCAAGAATTATATAACTAAAAAAGGCAGTAATAGGAGGGACCAGTGTCATGATCAGCATTGAGAATCTGGAACCGATCATGGTATAAGATTTAAAAAGGAAAAGATCTCCAAAAACGAATCCGACGAGACCTGAGAGCGATAACCATATCCAGTTTTCAATGCTCGCATCAACAGGCCAAACAAAACCTCTTCTTATCAGATTAAAAACACAAAGAAATGCACATCCGATAATAAGCCTTAGAATATTAACGGCTACCGATCCTATTTTGTTACTGGCAGACTCAAATGACAGTGAGGTAATGGTCCAGAAAACCGCTGTCAGCAATGCAGCAAATTCGCCGAGATGATGGTTAAAAAAATTCATTTTAATTCCAGAAAGTTGTAATTATCTTTAGAGGGTGGTAAAATTAAAAAACTAAATCTATTAACCGCAGGCGTCTCACAGTGTTTTTATTTTAAATAGTTAAAATATGAATATTGAAATCAGGGATCATTTTATTCAGCAATGGAAGAAGTATGTTAATAATGCTGATCTTCCCATTACATACTATTATACAGATGAACCGGGGAACGTAACTATAGTACCTTCTACCGGAAAGTGGAGCTGCATTATATGCCAGCTTCAGAAAGTTCGATCAGGCGAATCTCTGGCATTTAGCGCTGAGTCTGTTAAATGTGGCGGCGCAAAACGTTACCTTGGATTTGCTGAAAAAATACGACCAAATTTTGAGTATTTCCTTTCGTGTGGTATTGAAGATCAAATGGAGGGGGAAAGATACATCCGCTCTCCGGAGCTCGTATTAGAACTGATGAAAAAGCAAAAGAAACTTATAATTCCCGGTAAATATATAGTCTTTAAGAGATGGGATCATCTCGATGAAAAAGATAACCCTGATGTTGCAGTATTTTTTGCAACGCCTGATATTCTCTCCGGACTGTTCACACTTGCAAATTATGATCAATCTGAGCCTGACAGCACAATAACTCCTTTTGCTGCGGGATGTGGATCATTGGTCTATTTTCCATATATAGAAAAAGATTCTTTGAGACCCAGGGCAGTGATCGGTATGTTTGATGTATCGGCCCGGCCATGTGTTCCTGAGGGAGTTCTTACCTTTTCAGTACCCATAAATAAATTCACAAAAATGATCAGTTATATGGATGAAAGCTTCCTCATAACAGATTCCTGGAAAAAGGTGCTGAAAAGGATTCCATAAAAAAGTCAGAAGCTGGAAGTCCGAAGTCAGAAGTAAAATAATTCTTCCGGCTTCGGACTTCTGACTTCGAGCTTTCTGATCAGCAATCAGATCTTTTCTATCTTATTCAACAATTTCAAAAGTGTAGTCCCCTGATCCGGCCTGCATTGTAACCTTATTATCAGCTACCTTAAAATCTTTCAGATACACATTCTGAGGCAATGTTTTCCCACTTTCCATAACTTTGTCCTGACTAGCTGCAGGGAGAATGATTGTAGCCGTAGTATTTGCTGGTATCCTGACCTTAATTAAAATTTTTCCTTCTTTTCTTTCCCAGCCTGAAGCAATAGTACCATAGGAGCTTTCAAACGATGCCCTTGAAAATGTAAGCTTTTTTGTCGGATGCGGTTGAATAATAATATGTCTGTAACCTGGTCCCATTGTTTCAATCCCGGCAGATACTCTATACATCCAATCTCCAATTGCTCCATAGGCATAATGATTGAATGAATTCATTCCGGGATCCTGAAATGTGCTGTCAGTTTTTTCTCCGTCCCAGCGTTCCCATATTGTTGTTGCACCCATTTTAACTGGATAAAGCCATGAAGGATATGATTCCTGGAGCAGCAGATCGTAAGCAACATCTGTAAACCCATTATCCGAGAGAACATGGCATAAATAAGGGGTTCCAAGGAAACCTGTTGAAAGATGGTTGTTTCTGCTTTTAATGTCACTTACAAGAAATTCTGCAGCTTTCCCACGCAGGTTATCTGGTAAAAGATTGAATTTAAGTGCAAGAACATATGATGTCTGAGAACAAGTTCCGACTCTTCCAGCTTTAGTAACATATTCATTAATAAATACTTCTTTGATATTATTAAAAAGATCTGAGTACATTTTTGCATCTTCGGACTTACCAAGAATCTTTGCTGCATCAGCAAGAATACCTGCAGAATATGCATAAAATGCTGTGGCAATGAAATCGTGTTCGGTATATCCATCGGGTTCAGTATGATTGTTAACAGGGGGATGATAGAACAACCAGTCGCCATATTTGCTTCCACCTTTCCAGATATAGCTGTCACCGGCTTTTTTTCTTATATATTCAACCCATGCTTTCATACTCTGATACTGGTTTTCGAGGAAATGGATATCGCCATAAACCATATACATAGTCCATGGTGCAATGACAGAAACATCTCCCCATCCTGCTGATGGTTGAGTGCTTACAGAACCCTGCTTATTCAGGATATCGGGAATGACATCAGGTACCTCACCGCCTGGTTTCTGATCGGCAGCTATATCTTTTAACCATTTTGTATAGAACGATGATACATCCATATTATATGCAGCAGTCCTGCAAAATGCCTGTGCATCACCCGTCCAGCCAAGCCGTTCGTCCCTTTGCGGACAGTCAGTTGGAACATCAACAAAATTGCCGTACTGGCCCCATTGAATATTATGCTGTAATTGATTGATCAAAGGATTTGAAGACTCAAAGGTTCCTGTTACAGACATGTCTGAATGAACTACTATTCCGGTCAGATTTTCTGTAGTCAGTTCACCCGGGAAACCATTTACTTCGACAAACCTGAATCCCATAAAAGTAAATCGGGGCTCATATACCTCTTCCCCTGTCCCTGCCAGAGTATATGTCAGCTGACATTTGGCGGCTCGAAGATTTGTTGTATAAAACTCACCGAATTTATCCAGAACTTCTGCATGACGTAATGTTACAACAGTTCCCTTTTTGCCTGAGACCTTTAATCTTAACCATCCTACCATATTCTGACCCATATCGACAATAAGGCTGCCCTTTGGGGTTTTAAATATTTTAATCGGTTTTATCTCCTGTATCTTCCTTACGGGTGCACCCTCAGAAGCTATCAGGTTGGCATTATTATAATTGCCGGTTTTTACGCTCTCCCATTTTTTGTCATCATAACCCGGATTATTCCATCCTGTCAGTTTGTTTGTGGCATCGTAGGTCTCGCCATTATAAATATCATTCATTCTGATTGCCCCGTCGTTTGAAGCTTTCCATGTCTCATCACTGGTAATCATGGTTTCTGAACCATCGGTATATGTTACTTTTAGCTGCAACAAGAGTCCCAGTCTTTTTCCATATATAGCCCAGTTATTTCCCCAGGCGAGAGTTCCACGGTACCATCCATCACCAAGTACGGCACCAACAGCATTATTGCCCTTTAAAAGCATGCCTTTTACATCGTAAACCTGGTACTGAAGTCTTTTACTATAAGATGTCCAGCCGGGGGTTAGAACCTGATCACCAACTTTTTTACCATTAAGCTGCAGCTCGTAAAAACCATGAGAAGTCACATATATCCTTGCATTTGCTACTGTCTTGCTCAATGTAAATTCTTTTCTGAAATGAGGAGAAGGGGAGTATCTTAATGTATCGCCTCCCATTTCAATCCACTTTGCTTTCCAATCAGCTTTGGAAAGTAGTCCCATCTCCCAGAAAGCAACATTACTCCATTTTGATTCTTTTCCTTTGTTGTCCCAGATTTTTACCTGCCAGAAATATCTTTGTCCCGATTTAAGATCAGGTCCCTTATATTGCTGAAGGATAGATTCATCTGACGCAATTTTCCCTGATTGCCAGATAATATCAGATGACGAAAATTTTTCATTTTTTGCAACCCTGATCAGATATGCAGTTTGCATTACATTATTTTCCATGGAGTTTATCTTCCAGGAAAATTCAGGCTTGCTATTCTCCAGGCCGATCGGATTTGATTTATGGTCAACAGTCAGATCTTTTACCAAAGGGCTCTGCCCAAAAGCAACTCCGAAAAGTGAAAGAAAAATAATTGCTAGATAGATTGATTTCATGATTTAGAATATTTGGTAATTAGAATCAAGGTTATAAAAAAATGTCTGAATAAAAAAATATCTGAAAAGTCTTTTTCATGGCTGAAAGTTTATAAATTGCAGTTCACTCAAAAAATCAAATTCTTCATGAATCCGTTAGCTGGTATCTTACTTATTGCACTTGGAAGCATTGGTGCCGCAAGCTTCTATGTTCCTTTTAAAAAAGTCAAACTATGGGCCTGGGAATCATACTGGTTAAGCCAGGGTGTTGCTGCCTGGCTCATTGCACCTATATTATTCGCCTATATATTTATTCCAAAGGGTGAGCTTATACCAATTCTTCACGAAGCACCCTCTTCTGCCAAACTGATGGCTATGTTTTTTGGAGCATTATGGGGGTTCGGCGGACTGACTTTTGGATTAAGCATAAGATACCTGGGGGTGGCACTTGGCCAGAGCATAGCTCTTGGACTATGCGCTGCATTTGGAACATTAATACCTCCTGTCATTGCCGGTGACAACCTCTTTTCCTCAACGGCTGGCATACTGACAATTGTCGGCGTCTCAATTACTGTTGTTGGAATTGCATTAATTGGATATGCAGGTTCACTTAAAAGCAAGGAGATGACTGATGAGGAAAAAAGAGCCGCTGTCAAAGAGTTTGCTTTAAAAAAGGGAATTCTTATTGCCATCTTCGCAGGTGTTATGAGCGCCTGCTTTAATTTCGGATTCGGATCTGCCAAACCAATTGAAACTGTGGCATTGGCACATGGCACTAATCCTCTCTTTCAGAAAAACCCATCTCTCATATTCATCCTGCTGGGAGGTTTTATAACCAATCTTTGCTATTGCGGTTATCTTAATATTAAAAATAAAACCTATAGGGATTATTTTTCTGTATCAGGTTCAGTTCTGATTAATAATCTGTTCTTTACATTTCTTGCCGGATTTCTCTGGTTCCTCCAGTTTCATTTTTTTGGAATGGGTTCGAGCAAACTGCCGCAGGGAATGGCAGTTTTCGGATGGAGTATACTGATGGCATTAAACATAGCCATCAGCAATATCTGGGGTATCTTTCTGAATGAATGGAAAGGTGTTAAAAGCAAAACACTTCTGGTTCTTCTGGCGGGAATTATTATTCTCATTCTTTCTACATTTGTCGTCAAATTAGGCTAAGCTATATGGAAACAAAAAGATTTGGTTTTAAAATGAAAATGCTTCCCGGTTTCAAGGAGGAGTACAGAAAACGTCATAGTGAAATATGGCCCGAATTGGTGAAACTGCTGAAAGATGAAGGTATAGGCAATTATTCTATCTTCCTCGATGAAGAGACTAACACACTTTTTGCATATCAGGAACAGTCAGGGGAGAACTCATCACAGGATCTGGGTAATACTGAAATTGTTAAAAAGTGGTGGAAATATATGTCTGATGTCATGGAAACAAATCCGGACAACTCGCCTGTGACCATTCCACTGGAGCAGGTGTTTTTCATGGATTAACTGGAAACTTGGATATTTAAGATAATATTTTAAATGAGAATATTCCCGTGGCTCGAAAATCAATTTATTTACCCCATCCCCAAGGGGAGTAAATTGATTTTCTTCGCTCCCCTTGGGGGCGGGGTAAACGAAGAAAATCAATAAAAGAAATGCTCAAAAAAACATATAACCTATGAAAAAAGCAGTCATTGAAAAATCATATCAGCATGCAAAAGAACAATATGCAGCATTAGGAGTTGATACCGACAAAGTACTTACCGAACTGGATAAAATAAATATCAGTCTTCATTGCTGGCAGACAGATGATGTTGGCGGTTTTGAAAAACCCGGATCTGTTCTTGGAGGCGGTGGCATTCAGGCTACCGGGAATTTTCCGGGAAAAGCAAAAACTATAGAACAGATGAGATCTGATCTCGATAAGGTGATGTTGCTTCTGCCGGGGAAACAAAGATTGAACCTTCATGCAATTTATGGTGAATTCGGAGGTAAACTGGTCGACCGCGACAAGATCGAGCCAAAACACTTTCAGGGATGGATCGATTGGGCAAAGAAAAGAGGTATAGGTCTTGATTTCAATTGTACCTGCTTTTCTCATCCGTTAGCTGATGACGGTTTTACCCTTTCAAGCAAGAATGAAAAGATCAGAAAATTCTGGGTCGAGCACACAAAACGATGCCGGGCTATCGGAGCTGAAATGGGCAAACAGCTCGGGACACCATCAGTTCATAATATTTGGATACCCGATGGAATGAAGGATACCCCCGTTGACAGGAATACACTGCGGAAACAGCTAAAAAAATCTCTTGATGAGATATTTGCGGTTAAGTATCCCAAAAAGCATCTCAAGGATTCAGTGGAAAGTAAACTCTTTGGTATCGGATCAGAGTCAATGGTTGTCGGTTCACATGATTTCTATCTTGGATATGCAATAAAAAACAACATACTTATAACATTGGATAACGGGCATTTTCATCCGACTGAACAAGTAGGAGATAAGATTTCGTCCATTCTTCATTTTGTTGATGAGATACTGTTACATTTAACCCGCGGTGTAAGGTGGGACAGCGATCATGTTCTTACCTTTAACGAAGAACTTTTGCTCATTACTCAGGAAATTGTCAGGACAAAAGCTCTCAACAGGGTAAATGTTGGTCTTGATTTTTTCGATGCCAGTCTCAACCGTATAGGTGCTTATGTTATTGGCACACGTTCTGCCCAGATGGCTTTTATGTATGCACTGCTCGAACCACTTAAAACCCTTGTTAAATTTGAAGAAGAGGGCAGGAATTTTGAGAGACTTGCATTACTTGAGCTTCTTAAAACAATGCCTTTCGGCGCCGTCTATGATTATTATTGCATGATCAATAAAGTACCGGTTGGACAGGATTATATTGATGAAATTATGAAGTACGAAAAAGAGGTTTTGCAGAAACGATAATATATAAATGAATTTTAAAGTCCCGCCCTGCGGGATTGGGGGCAAAATGAAAGAGACAGTTATAGCAATTTATGACATCGGCAAAACGAACAAAAAGATAATTCTTTTTAATGAAGACTTTAAAATAGTCTCGGAAATTGAGGAGAAATTTGCTGAAACGCTTGATGATGATGGTTTTGAATGTGATGATATCGAACTCATAGAAAACTGGATCAAGGAGTCTTTGACCAGATTAGTTCATTCAGATAAGTATGAACTTAAAGCCGTCAATTTTACAACATATGGGGCAACACTTGTTTATCTTGATGAAGAGGGGAAACGGGTGACACCTGTATATAACTATCTTAAGCCAATTGATGAGAAAATACCTGAAAGCCTGTACAAAAGACATGGCGGGAGAGACGAGTTTTGCAGAAGGACAGCATCTCCGGCATTAGGCATGCTCAATTCAGGTATCCAGCCACTATGGCTTAAAACCCTCAAGCCTGAAGTTTTTGCGAGGATAAGGTATATTCTTCATTTTCCACAATACCTGTCGTATATTATCACCGGGAAAATATATTCCGAACACACATCTATAGGTTGTCATACGGCTCTATGGGATTTCGATAATATGAGTTATCATCCCTGGGTAAAACTTTACGGGTTAAATTTGCCTGTACCTGTTCCTGTGGATACTCTGAACGAAGTTAATATTGATGGAAAAAAAGTACTGGTTGGTATAGGAATTCACGACAGCTCATCATCCCTGGCTCCATATTTTTCAGGCAACAAAGGGAAGTTCCTGTTAATATCTACAGGTACATGGTGTATTAATATGAATCCATTTAATACTGAAAAATTGACTGCAGATCAGCTTGACAAAGACTGCCTCTGCTATATGAGTATTGCCCGGCAACCTGTAAAATCTTCCAGGTTGTTCCTGGGACATTTACACGAAACTGCAATAAAACAGATTTCTGATCATTTCAGTAGACCGGAAGATTATTATAAAAAAGTAAAAGCCGATGGTCAGTTGTCATCCAGTTTAAAATCCAAATTCAACGGGAAAAAAGTGTTTTTTCAGACAGGACCCTACTCGCGTGATCTGAAAGAGCACATTGACATGTATGAATTCAGTACGTTCGATGAGGCATATCATCAGTTAATGAATGAATTAGGAGATCTTACATTAAAATCAATAAACCTTGTACTTCCGCAAATAGATGAAACTGAAAATATTTACATAACAGGAGGTTTTTCAAAGAATGAACTTTTCCAAAAAATAATTTCACAGGCTTACCCGTCAAAATCTGTTTATACATCTGAAATTGCCAATGGATCTGCCCTGGGAGCGGCAATGGTTATTTCGGGTTCAAAATCGTCCCTTAATCTTGGTCTTACCAGATGCAGAATTTGATATCCTGAAAAAAATAAATGATGATAAAAAGAATATCTTTTGTTACTGCCATTCTCATTCTAATTATTGGTTCTTCGTGTAAAAAAATTTATGAACAGGCAGAACCTGTGGTAATAAATGAGTTAATGCCTGTCAACAGTACTACGGTTGCAGATAGCTACGGAGAGTATGATGACTGGATTGAATTGTATAATTTATCCCCATCGCCACAGGATCTTACCGGCTGTTATCTTTCAGATAAAAAAAGCCACCGGACAAAATGGAAGTTTCCGACAGGCACATCCATATCAGGGAACGGCTACCTCATTATATGGGCTGATAATGATACCACCGAGTATGGATTGCATGCAAACTTTAAGCTCTCATCTTCAGGCGAAAAGGTAGTGCTTTCATATCCCGATAGTACTAAAATAGATGAAGTTGACTTTCCTGCACAAACTCTCGAATTGTCTTATTCAAGAGTTCCAAATGGTACGGGTCCGTTCACATGGAAAATACCAACATTCGAAAAAACTAATGGGTCAAAATAATTGTTTTCCCAGGTATGATATTTTGTCTAGTAAATTCTCTCGCCTAGCGCTGCCTTAAGTTTATACACACTTGCAGCATAATCGATTTTCGCTTTTAGCAGCAAAAGGTTACTTTCCGACACTGAAGTATTCGCATCCAGCAGATCGAGATTTGTTATTATCCCCGATTTAAAACTAGTCTCGGCAAGAGAATAAGCCTTTAACGCCTGCGTAAGTTGGAGTTCAGATTGGCTTACTTTCTTTGATGCTGCAAACAAAAGAGCTTCAGATTCATAGACTTCATTTGAAATGTTCCGTTTTGTATAATCAGATTCGTATGACAATGAAGTTATTGCGGATTGTGCCTGTGAGATATTATACTTGTTTTTCATTCCATCATAGATTGGAACCCTGAGGCCAAGACCAATAACATAGTTTGGAGTGAGTCTGTTCAGATAGGGGATATACCCGTTTTTAGCACCACCTGATGCCTGAAGATTTAATAATGGCTTATTCTGCAACTTTGTCATTCCATACCTCAGTTCGGCAAGGGTAGCTCTCTTTTCATTTATCAGGACTTCATCCCTGTTTCGGAACGCAAAAGACAAAATTGAATCAGATTGAACAGCAGGAGGCTCAACTGAGAGTTCGTATCGAACAACTGGTTTGTTAGTCTGATCAATACCAAGCAATGAGTTCATAGTTGCCTGCTGTGTTTTTAGAGCAGCGATGAGGTCCACTTTCTGATTCTCAACAGATGATATCCTTACTTTTGTTGTAAGAACCTGATATTCAGTAGCCGAGCCGGTAGCCATCACTTTTTCTATGTACTGAAGGTGTTCATTTAAAGTAGAAAGTTGCTCATCCTTTATTTTTATTGCAGCCTGCAGAAAGAGAAGCGTATAATAACTATTAATAGTATAAAGTGAAAGCGTCTGCTTAACCTGTTCTAATGTCTGCTCACCAATTGCCTTGTTCTCATTTTCAAGTTCAACATTCTGGTGAGTCCTTCCAAAATCGTATACCAGCTGCTGAAAATTCACCGAAGCAGAATAGTTATTGCCAGGGTAGAGCTGGAAATTACCAAGTCCGGGAAAAGAAAGTTTGGTTACCGGAGCCAGGTTGGCAAAGCTGGCAGTCATATCCACTGTAGGATTATATCCTGTTTTTGCCAGCCCGATCCTTGAATCAGCGTTTCTGATAGCTTCTTCCGCAACTTTAACTGAAGGATAGGTTGAGATAACTTGTTGAATAACAGTTTTTAGTGAAAGTGAATCTGTTGTGAGTCGCATTTTATCATTTGCGACCTGACCAGCAGAGATGCTGGTAAACAAGATAATCAGGGCAAAAGAAGAAAGTATTGATTTTTTATTTATTTGATTATTCATGTGCCGGAATATTTTGGATTTTTGTTTTTTTAGTGTGAAGAAAAATAATAGGTATTCCTCCGATAAGTGTTATAATACCTGCCAGAAGAAAATCGTCGTCAATACCCTGAATATAAGCCTGCTTATTAAGGTTTGAAAGCAAAAGAACCTGGCTTTGTACAGTTGCATTGGCAGGAGAACTTCCTGCTTCATTTTGAAGATGATCCTTGATCCTTGATGTGGTCTGTTTATAAATCTCCGATCCCGGCTTTATTGCCCCTCCGAAAACCTGAGAATGATAGCTCACTCGTGTTGTTAGTAATGTTGCCAGGATTGCAACACCCAGACTTCCCCCAAGTTGGCGGATAGAATTGGTGATTGCAGAAGCCTGTGCCATTTTTTCACGAGGTATTTCTGAGAGAGATACTGTTGTCAATGCAGTGAACATAAGACCCATTGCAAACCCCCTGAGATATAATGATGCCATAATGAATTTCAGCTCGGTGAGCCACGACAAGTTTGAGTTCAGGTAAAAACTGTAAGCAAACAAAACAACTCCTATAAAAAGAGGAATTTTTGGGTTCATTTTATCCGAAATCCTGCCCGAAATAGGAGCAATGATACCCTGGATAATTCCTACAGGAAGGAAAACGGAGCCGGCCTGAAGAGCCGTGTAACCCAGCGAATTCTGGAGATATATAGGCAATAAAAATGTACTCCCGAACATCCCCAGACTGAAAATAACCAGAATGATATTTGCAATACCAAAATTATGATTCTTAAGAAGTCTCAGATCTAGCAGAGGTTCCTTGACTGTCAATTCAGCGGTTATGAAAACCGCAAGTGCAATTAAGGCTATAGCTCCGTAAGCAAGAATGAAAGGTGCATGCCATCCTTGTGAATTTGTTGCCGCATTTCCCTGGGATAGTATATAAAGAGTTAGAGGAAGAAAAATTGTCACAGAAACAAAACCAATCACATCGAATTTTCTTGTTTTCCTGTTTATATATTCGCTCTGGACAATTATAGTGAATAGCATAGCCAATATTCCAACCGGTATATTCACATCAAAAATCAAAGGCCAGCTGAAACGGTCAATAAGGAAACCACCAATCAGCGGTCCGAATGAGACCGACGCTGCTGCAGATATACCCCAGAATCCCAAGGCAATACCTCGCTGGTTAGGAGGAAACTCCCTGGTAATTATGGCCATCCCAAGAGGCTGGATTGTGCCGGCACCCAGACCCTGGATAACCCTTGAAAATATAAGCATGTTCTCATCTGATGACCTGCCGCATAACATCGATCCAAGTGTAAACAGGAATAATCCGATGAAATACAATCGCTTGTAACCAAATTTATCAGCAAGCCATCCCGAAGTTGGAAGTGCTACAGCCATAGCAAGCATATATGCTGTTATCACCCATTCGATCTTATCGAGCCCTACGCCAAAAGAAGCCATTATTTTTGGCAGACCAACATTCACAATTGTAGCATCAAGGACTGCCATAAACGTACCCAGCATTATATTCGCAAGTAGGAACCATTTGTATGACAGATGCTTAGGATGAAAAGCAGAATTGCCGCTCCTTAAAAAGTATCTGATGCGATGAGATGGCGTTCTACGTCTTTCCATCTTACTTTTTAATAATTTTTACAACTGCTGACATTCCTGAAAAAATATTGAATTGAGAAAGGTCTTTGTAATTATCAGCACTTTCAATTGAAATCCTCACCGGAATACGCTGTGTAACTTTGGTGAAATTACCGGAAGCATTATTTGCCGGAATTAATGAGAACACTGAGGCAGTGGTGGAGCCAACAAGAAAGATTTTGCCTCTGAACTTTACATCCGGAAATGCATCAATACTGAATTTTACATTCTGTCCGATATGAATATCTGATATTTTAGTCTCTTCAAGAAAAGCAACCACCCAAAGATTTTTACTCATAGTGAGAGTAAATACAGCCTGACCTGGCTGAACCACATCACCCTGAAGCAGCCATCTTTTTGCCAGTATCCCATCTGCTGGTGCAAAAAGCCGGGTATTTTTAAGCTGGGTATTGATAACATTTACCTGTGCATTAGAGGTTTCTACTGCCGCATTAGCAGTAGAGATCATAGATTTTGAAACCAGAAGCTGAGCTTTTGCTGCTTCGAGCTGTGCGGAAGCAGTCTCAAATGCCTTTTTAATATGGTCAAACTGTTCAGATGTAATAACACCTCCTTCTGACTGACTTTTAGCCCTTGTCATATCTTCATTGGCTCTTTCCAGGTTAATCTCCAAAACCCTTAAACCTTTCTGATCAGAGCTATATTTGACTTCAGATTGTGAAAAATTAGCCATTGCCTGAGATCTTAAGGCAATTGTCTGGTTTCGTTGGGCTGTAAAATCAGAGCTGTCAATGTCTGCTAGAAGAGTTCCCTGTTTTACTTTATCCCCTTCATTAGCATAAATTGAAGCTATTCTTCCCATTATCTTAGCTCCTATGCTCACATTGTCAGCATCCACATGTGCATCATCAGTTGTGATGTACATCGAATAGTCTTTGTACCAGTACCAAGCACCTGCAAGTACAACAATAATAACCAATGCAAGCGGAATGTAGACCCTAAGCCTGTTGTTCTTTGATTCTTCTTTCATAGAAATGTTCTGAATTTAGGATATGTTGTTAATTATCAATTAATTAAACTATTTGTACTTCAACCCCTTAATAAAAAGGTTCGTGAAGGTAATTGTTTTTTCAAGCAGAAGATCGTATTCTTCCTGCTCTATAACCAATGTTTCCTTTTCATTAACCACAGTGACCCTCAGTCCTTTAAGAAGATCCAAAAAAAGAGACGCAGTCTCATCGGTATCATTGATGCAGAAAATTCCCCTTACGACACCCTTTAAAAAAATCTTCTTTATTATCTCCTTCTCTTTTTCCTTAAATATCTGAATCGTCTCTCTGAACCCGGGCTTCAGATCCGAATAAGCTTCCATCCTTAACCTGCTTAGATTCAGTAATGTCCTGAAATAGGAGAGGCGCGATATACTATATTCACGCAGCAATTGTTCAGGTTCTTCAATACTTAAGATCCTTCCGGTTATCTTATCAATGAACTCCTTTTGTTCCTTTTCAACGACAGCTTTGTACAGACTTTCCTTGTCAGGGAAATAATAATATAATGATGCTTTTGATAATTTAAGATCATTTGCAATTTCTCTCATAGAGGTCTTTTCAACCCCGAAAAGTCCAAATCGCTTTTGTGATGCTTCGATTATTATCTGCACCTTATCGCTTTTCTCAGAACCTTGTGTTGAGATATTCATTTTTTCGAAAAGATGCAAAGATAACAATCTGTCTGACTAATATGTTCAAATGGTCAGATAAGTTCTCAATTATTTCAACAAACTGAAGAAATTTATCAACCAGGTAGCTTTATTATTTATTCTCAAACCAGTGTTATCTTTCTCATTTTCATTTCATTAATAATTTAATAGAACAGAAATATTTGCATTCGGGTTTTTTGATCAAATAATCATTGAAAATATTTTTCCTTAGTTGAAGTAAATGTACTTTTGAAACAATTATGTAATAATTTCATGATTTTAGAATATCCAAATAGTTGTATTATGAAAACACTGAAAACACTCTTTTTGATAATGATGATCCTGTCAACTACACTTGCAGCCGAATGTCAGAAAACCGGATCAGGCGACAAGATTAAAAGTCTGGTAGTTACAGAAGAGAAATATGATATGCTGGTTAAAAAGCAGTACAAGGAATCCGAGGCTTATTACGATACACGAGGCAATGTGATTGAATCTATTACTTATAAACAGGGCAAAGTGGATAAACACTTTAAATACCAGTATGACCAGGATAATAATAAGATTAAAGAAGAGGAGTTTGATGCTGCTGGCCGTCTCAAGGAGAGTTCTGAATATAAATATGAAGGCGGATTGAGGATTGAGAAAACTGTTTATGATCCGAATAAAAAAATAAAATCGAAAAAATCATATGTTTACGCAAGATACTAGCAAATGTTCAGACCTGAGATTCATAAGTTACTGAGTTCATTTGTTCCCATCGGGTTGAATGAAATGGATGATGTAAGTTTAATGAACCGGGTTGAAACAAAGTATGTTTTTTCAGCGAATAAACTTCCCGATCTTCTTAATCGTTTATCAAACAGTTATAAGATTCTGGATATTAATCTGATGAGGATTTTCCCATATCATACTACCTACCTTGATACCCCAGCACTTCTGTTTTACACTCAACAATTAACGGGTAAACTGAACAGACACAAAGTCAGGTACCGGTACTACGAATCAACAGGGCTGTCATTTCTTGAGATAAAGAAGAGAACAAACAAAAACAGGACTATCAAATGGCGTATTGAAAGCCAGTTGAACACAAATTCGCCTGATGAAAGTGCTTCCTCATTCTTAAAAGAATATCTGCCTTATGGCTTCCTTTCACTTAGGCCTGTCCTCATCAATGGGTTCAACAGAATCACTCTGGTAGGTACAGAATTAAAGGAAAGAGTTACATTGGATTATGATGTTACCTTCACAAATCCGGACGGGAGAATTTCACTGCTGCCTTTTTTAGCTGTTGCCGAATTGAAAAGGGAGAGGCATTCTGTTCAGTCGTCCTTCAATAATACTATGAAACAACTCGGTCTCCGGCCAAGCCGTTTCAGTAAATATTGCGTAGGAAGCGCGCTTATTACAGACATACCCAGAAAAAACACAATAAAGCCAAATCTGTTATTACTAAATAAAATTGAAAATGAATACATTATGTCTACTTGACCCCGTCAAAATTGATCTGTCAGGTATAGAAATCATTGATTTCCCAAGTTTTCTCGAACTGGTTGGCCGGTTTGCACTTAATATGGCTGTAATATTAATTCTTGTCAGGTGGCTTTATTATTCAACTACCCGGAGAAAGGATTACCTCTTTACTTATATTCTGATTTCCACACTGATCTTCCTTTTATGTTATCTTCTTGCAAGTGTGAAACTTCAGATAGGGTTTGCTTTGGGTCTGTTCGCAATTTTTGGCATAATAAGATACCGGACCAGCTCAATTCCTATAAAAGAAATGACCTACCTGTTCCTGGTTATCGGTGTCTCCATAATCAATGCCCTGGCCGATACCAAAACTAGCGTCGCAGAGGTTCTCTTTACAAACTTTGTGATCATCGCTATCGCATTTTGCATGGAAAAAATCTGGCTGCTTAAGCATGAATTATCCAAAACTGTTATTTATGAAAAAATCGATCTTATTAAACCTGAAAGACATCAGGAGTTGATGGATGACCTGAAGGAGAGGACCGGAATAAAAAATATAAAAAGGATTGAGATAGGAAAAATCGACTTTCTTAAAGACACATGTACACTTCAGATATATTTTGATGTAACAGGATATCAGGTTGTCAATGTTAGTCAGATTGATTACAATAAAGTTGCCAAAGATGACGATGATGATTAAAAAGTGTTTTACAGTATTATTTCTGATTTTTGTCACTTATGCTGGTTTTTCCCAGAACAAAGATTTTGGGATCTGGTATGGAATTTCTGCTGAACATAAATTGGCAAAAAAGCTTGAACTCGATCTTTCAGCGAATATCCGCACATTCAGTAACGCTTCTAAAATCGAAGAGGCATTTCTTGAGGGTGGGTTGACTTACAATTTGAAAAAGCACCTGTCAGTAGCCGGGTCATACCGGCTATCCAAGAATATTGAGAACAATAACTCGCTCTATTTTCAGCATAAAATGTTCCTTGACCTTAAAGGCAGCCTGCCACTTGGAAAGCTTAATTTTACCGGTAGATTGAGATTTCAGGCGAGAACTAAAACCTATATTACCAGTGAAAGTGATAAATTTCCCGACTATACAGGAAGAATTAAATTAAAAGCTCTTTATAAAACACAAACCTTTCCTGTCGATCCGTATATATATGCTGAAACTTTCTGTCCTATGTTTTCAGATAAGTCAGGAACAATTGGTAAAAACAGGTTTGCGACAGGTATAGAAATCAGCATATTAAAAAAGCACTCTGTCGATTTTGAGTATATATTCCAGCGCGATTATCAGCCACATCTTTCCGATATCAATATTCTGTCAGTGAATTATAATATAAAATTTTAAATATTAATAGGCTGTCGTTAGTTAGTAAAGAAAAACAACATAGCAACAGCTACTGCAGTCAGAAAAAGACTAACCGGAAGGTTGATCTTCAAAACCTGGACCGGTTGCAATCCGGAAGCCATCGACGATTTTTTTGTATTTCTAAGGCTAAGATATAGCCCTGTCAGAACTGCCACTGCCTGAAACCAGGGAATAAACTGTGGCAGGAACTGATGCCATGGGGTATTTGCCGTCCCAAAGAAATCCCATCCCCAGCCGAATGGGTCAGAGAAGGATTGCTTAATAAATGTAATATTTACAAATAGCATTGGTATTACAAAGGCTATCCAGTTCATAATTGCAAAAGGGAGAAGAGACCCGGCATGCTCAAGAAATACTTCCCCTGGATTTCTGTTTACTTTTGCTAAAAACAGGCCAAGCCGTGAAAGGAGATACATTGTACCGGGGACAATAATAAGAACTAATGCCCACATTATCAGAGAGAATCTGCCAAACAGGTTCCAGTTATGCTTGTCAAGTATATTAACATAATCGCGTACAACCGGCCAGGGTCCCAGATAAAGAATACTATAAATAATTGAAATTGTGAATGTTGCCATACTCATAAATGCTTCACTCAGATTCCGTGTCCCCGTTTCAGAAGCAAAAGGCCTCTTATATAGAGATACATTGTTATATGTGCAGCTTCTCAGACACTCAAGGCACAGCCCGCAATCGGAGTTTTCCTTAATTTCCCCGACATTCAGACCATAAGGACATGCCCATCCTGCTGTATTCCCATTTTCACAATAGTGAGGTTTGCATTGGTCGCATACTTCCTGAGATTTATTCCTGAGTGATAAGGTACTCATCCTTGAAAAAGGTCCCACAAAAACGCTTATAGGACATACATATCGGCAAAATGCCCTTAGCTCCCATATGCCCGACATTATAGTCGGTACAATCATAAGCATCAATACTGTTATACCTGAAACTAAGGGAGTTGCTACAAGAGTGGTAGAAAATGTAGCAAGAAGCAAAAAGACTGCTAATCTGAACCAGTCATTTTTCAACCATTCGGGCCATTTCAGAAAAAAGCCTGAAAACTTATTATTGTATTGTTTGGTCCTGCCCTTCAGAGGATTGAAAAATGATTTACGCTGGATAAGATCCCCGAAAAAAGGAAGTGGGCAGATCGTGCACCAGAATCGCCCTAAAAATGGAGTTATGATCGCAATCAGCGCAAACAACCATATGGCCCACATCAAAAGGACTCCCAGATTTCTACCCGAAACCTTGGTTCCAAAAACACAGGTGAGGATTACAATATAAATCATCACCATTGTAAATAGAGTCAAAGCCGCCTGAGTATACCTCGATACGACTAATCCCCTAAGAAAACCTGATCCTTTAAGCAAATCTTTATACCCCCTCTTCGCATCAACTTTCTTACTTTCCGGATCTGCCTTTCTGAAAATTGCAATTAACCAGATAAATAATATTCCAAGCAGGCTACCGAGACTGAAAACCAGCAAGGTATTTGGTAAAATAATTAGTTTACCCTGCTCAAATGCATGCATGGGTCCACACCAGACATGACAGCGAAAATTACTTTTTGAAACAATATAATTATATATTCCAGGATGCCTTGCAACCAATATAACCTCCTTTGTAGTAAAGGGTGCGCTGGTGGGGTCATTTGTCTTAAACACCGAAACCTCATCTCGCGAAGGACTTATTTTCACATCGATGTCAAACTCCTGCAGGAAAAATGAGTGCCCTGTATCATCCGTCGAAAAAGTCAGATGAAGTGTATCTCCACGGTTGCATCTTATTACATAGGGATCCTTTCCATACCGGAAGCTCCTGACATGAATATGCCTGCTTGACGGCTTTTCCGTCAGAAACTGACATATGATGGCAGGGAGCAATCCAAATCCAATGATTATTAATAAATTAAGGATATATCTTTTGAAAAATTTCATTTCAGAAAAATAGCGTTAGTTGTTTTAACTTTCACCGCTCACAAAGAGAGGATTTTATAATCTTCAATAATAATTATTTTATTTCATAAGAGTGCTGCCATAAAGCACATTTAGATTATTTTTGGGGAGAATTTAAAATGACTTTAAATATTAATTAGAGATATATGTCAAAAATTAACCGCCCAAAGTCAAATCATAAAAAAGGATTAAAAACTTTATTGCTCTTAATTATTGTATTATTCCTGATTGTAGGTATTCCCTACTTATTGATTGGCTATCAGGCAAAACAGAAAGGTATGAGCCGTTGGGAAGTTCTTCATCGTATTATGAACAGAACCACGGTAAAAGACAAATTAACTGGCGAAGAAAAGAAAAACTTAACTGGAGCCAAGATCGACTTTCTTAATCCCATGCCAGTTGGTCAAACATTCAAGGACCCGCCTCTTATTTCAAATGTACAGGTTGCAGATCTTGATGGTGACGGCTTATTGGACATAATCGTTTGTGATTGCAAGAGCAATTCTGTTAACTGGATACGGCAGTACCCTGCCGGAGTTTATACAGAAACAGTACTTGCTGACGGATTGAATGCACCGGCCCATGCACAGGTCATCGATTTTGATAAAGATAGTCATAATGATATACTGGTTGCTGTTCTTGGATTACTTTTCCCTAGCAATGATAAAATAGGATCTGTATTAATACTCCAAAATGATGGTAAAAATCATTTCATTAAACATGTGGTTGCCGATAAAATAGCCAGGGTATCAGATGTAAGGGCCGGAGATCTGGATGGTGACGGTGATATGGATCTGGCAGTTGCCCAATTTGGATATGATGACGGAGAAACACGATGGATCGAGAATCTGGGAAACTGGCAATTCAAAAGTCATATTCTGCAGAACCTGTCAGGCCCTATCAATGTAGAATTAGTCGATATTGACAAGGACGGAGATCTCGATATAATCTCACTTGTCAGTCAGGAATGGGAGGAGATCTACTGTTTTATCAATGACGGCAAAGGAAATTTTACATCTAAGTTGTTATATGGGTCAAGTAATGAGGACTTCGGTTCAAGCGGAATATATATCTGCGATCTGGACAAGGATGGTGATGATGATATATTATATACCAATGGAGACGCATTTGACTATATTCCTCCTCAGGGAAGACCCTGGCACGGAGTTCAATGGCTTGAGAATAAGGGAAACCTGAATTTCGAGTTTCACAGGATCTGCAATTTTATGGGAGCATATAATGTAAGACCCGTGGATATAGATAATGACGGTGACCTTGATCTGTTCTGCGTAAGTGGATTTAATTTATGGGACAAGCCTGATTCACAGAGTTTTATATGGCTTGAAAATGATGGCAAGATGAATTTTACTCTTCATAATATTGCAAGTGCGCCAACACATTTGATCACTCTTGAAACAGGTGATTTCAATAATGACGGATTAATGGACTTTGTTACCGGAGGTATGCACGCTTATCCTCCCTTTGACAGAATGGGCAGAGTTACTTTATGGATGAACAATGGGAAGCTTCCGGCTAAGAAAAACTAAGATCAATCCGAGGAACTATATTGTTTTAGTTTTTCTTCAAGATTTGCTATGTATTCCTTCGATGAATTTTGATTCTTAGCCAGACTAATAGCTATATTCATGAATGTATAGGCATTTTTATTATCGCCCAGAGCACTATAAGCTTCCGCAAGACTTTTAGCTGCTGATACTAAAACTTCAGCAGGGCAATTTTTATGAATAAAAGCCCTTTCTGAATATTCCCTGGCAGTTTGGTAATCTCGCAATTTAGTATCCGGACAAGAAACAAGCAATGTACCCAATCTTTCAAGTATTTCAGGATCATTTGGATAAGATTCTAAAGCTCGCTTATAATGGTTGATTGCCTTTTCCCAAATTTTATTTCTTATAAGTATATTGCCAAGATAACGTATAGTTGAAAGGTCAGTGGGATCACTTTTAAAGGATGATTCATATTGTGATATTGCTTCGGGAATCTTCCTGTCATTTTCTGCAATCATACCGGAAAATTTCTTTGCTTTAGGATTGTCAGGAGAAAGATGTTTAAGTTTGTTAAGATACATAATGGCATTTTCTCTGCTTCCAATTTTAATGTAAAAAGAAACAGCAGATATAAGGGCATCAATGCTTTCATTATGTTTATTAAGTAAATCGGATACCTGAATAATGGCATTTTTTTTCATCCCTTCATTCCAGAAACATAATGCGATACTTGATTGTATTTCAATATCTTCAGGTTTTAATTTTGCTGCCTGATTATAATAGATTATCGATTGTGAATTAAACCCGTTTTCATATAAAAGACCGGCAACATCCTTTATTTCATTGAAGTCTTCCTTATATAAATCAATGTGCTTAACGAGATAAGGGAGTGCCTGATTTCCAAGGTCCAGCTTTAAAAAGAGTTTGATGGCTTTGGAAATCAGGTACTTATTATCCGGCAATTGTATTAATCCATTTTTCGCGATAGCAAGTCCCCAATCAGGATAAATACTCTTTTCTGCTATATCAATTTGTTTAAGCAGGTAAAGCTGAGACCTTGATATTAATGCCAGTTTGTCAATAATAGTATCTACGGGGGGAGAAAAATCCAACAGATCATTAGCTCGTACAATGTTATATTTACTTTGCACCGAATCACCCTTTAGTCTGTAAACACTCGCCAAAAACCTGTAAGCCGGTCCGAATGACCTGTAAAACTGCAAAATCTGTTTAAGAGTCAACTCAGCAAGGTCAGTTCTGTCAGAGTTAATATATATTCTTGATAATTGAAACATTGCATAAGCACGCAATGGGAAATAATCATTCCTGGTTGTAGTTTTTTCGGGACCTCTTTTTTCCTGGCGATTTGCAATATTTTGATAGGCTACCTCTGCTTTATAGTTTTCTCCAAGGTTT
>Ga0208079_1000409_pt1 | contig 23798 bp, 23 predicted proteins | sample NGESurdeep092012_5_FD_184474 | JGI IMG/M metagenome (GOLD analysis project Ga0208079, IMG submission 184474) | Arctic peat soil microbial communities from Barrow, Alaska - NGEE Surface sample 210-2 deep-092012 (SPAdes) | ecosystem: Environmental > Terrestrial > Soil > Wetlands > Peat ... | reverse complement strand
CTCGGCCAGACGCAGCTGGTGGCGGCCGGCCTCGGCGAGGCCCAGGTCGCGAACTTTATAGTCAAAAGGCATAGGGAAGCACTCCAAGTCATTCAATTTGAGTCATTGGTTGACTGAACCGGCGTAGCCCATCTGGGCACATCATGGGTCATCACCCACGCCGACAGTGAGACCGAGTCTACGACCAATCCTGCTGATGTCTCGAGAGCGCCATCTCGAATCACCGCGTCGTGTGCTGCCAGGAGACTGGGTCCGAGGCGCCGCGGTCGATGTCAGGTTCGAGGTAGATCACCAGCGCAAGCCCGGGCACGGACTCGCGGACTCTTCGCTCAGCGGCATCGATGGCCGCGGCGATCTGGTAGGCGAAGTCCACACGACCCACCGCCAGCTTGGCGCAGACCAACAGCTCCTCAGGGCCCAGATGCAGCGTTCGCAGGTGGATGACCCGCTCGACGGCCGACTCCTGGTCGCCCTCGAGGGCGACCTTGATGGCTCGCTGCTGCTCGAGGGTAGCTGCCTCGCCCACCAGCAGGGACTTCATCTCGATGGAGAGAACGATCGCGACGCACACCAACAGGGTGCCGATCAGGGCGGTACCGACGGCGTCCCAGAACCCGTTGCCAGTAGCCAGGGTCAATCCGACGCCGAACAGCGCGAAGACCAGGCCGACCAGGGCGGCCGAGTCCTCGAGCAGGATGACCGGCAGCTCCGGTGCCTTCGCGGTGCGGATGAAGGAAGTCCACGAGCGGCTGCCGCGGACCAGGTTGCTTTCGGTGACCGCCGTGTGGAAGGAGAAGCCCTCCAGCACCATCGAGGCGATCAGGACCGCGATCGGTACCCACCACCACCTGCCGGTGATCGGCTCGGGGTGCTGAAACTTGTGCCACGCCTGGTAAAGCGCAAAAAGCCCGCCGACGCTGAACAACACGATCGAGACGACGAACGCGTAGACGTATCGCTCACGGCCGAAGCCGAACGGGTGCGCTGGGTTGGCCGCGCGCAAGCTCTTCTTTCCACCGACCAGCAACAGGACCTGGTTACCAGAGTCGGCCATGGAGTGCACCGACTCAGCCAGCATCGAGCTCGATCCGGTCAGCAGGAAGGCGACGAACTTCGTGGCCGCGATCCCGATGTTGGCCAGCAGCGCCGCCACGATCGCCCTGGCTCCACCCTCGACGGACATGCGCGTCAGCCTAGTGCGGGCCAAGCTCGAGGCCGAGCAGTGCGTTCTCCACGACCTCGCTGAGCGCTGGGTGGATCCAGTACTGACCTCTGGCCACCTCGCGGGCGGTCTGCCCGAACGACATTGCCTGGATGAGTGGCTGGATCAGGCTGGACGCCTGGTAGCCCATGAGGTGCGCGCCGAGCAGCTCACCCGTGGCAGGGTCTGCGATCACCTTGCACACCCCTGTGGTGTCCTCCATCGCCCAGCCGTAGGCCGTGTCGCCGTAGGCCTGTGACTTCGTGACGTAGCTGCGCCCGTTGGCCTTGAGCTGCTCCTCGGTGAGCCCAACAGTGGCGATCTGTGGGGAGGTGAACACCGCCGAAGGGATATAGCGGTGATCGAAGCTTCTCAGGTCCCGGGGGTGGGCCAGGTTGTGGGCAACGATCCGGGCCTCGTGGTTGGCAACGTGTTTGAGCTGGTGCGCGCTGGACACGTCACCAAGAGCCCAGACACCCTCAACGTTGGTGCGCCCGTAGGCGTCGACGGTGACCCCACCGTCCTGGTGGGTGAGGATGCCGGCGGCCTCGAGACCCAGACCCGCCGTGTTGGGCACCCGCCCGGTGGCCACGAGCAGGACGTCGCCGGTCACCCGGCCGCCATCGGCGAAGTCGAGGCTGACCTCGCTGTCATTTGCGCTGACCTTGGTCAGAACGGTATCCAAGCGGACGTCCCACTGCTGGCGGGCTATCGCGGTGAAGCGCGCTGAGATCTCGGTGTCGAGCTTGCGAAGCAGCGCGTTGCTGCGCGCGACGACCGTGACCTGGCTGCCCAGAGCCGAGAAGACGTGCGCGAACTCGGCTGCAATGAAACCTGATCCAAGAATGATCAGACGCTCGGGGAGCTCGTCCAGGCGCATCACGGTGTCCGAGGTGTGGAACGGCACCCCGGACTGCCTGACCGCGACCGGAACAGTCGGCTGAGCGCCGGCAGCGATCACGATCTGCTCGGCGGTGATCTCCACCCCGGAGAGCTCGTGGTCAGCGTCGATCCTCAGGCGCTTGGGGCCGACGAAGGTTGCGTGGCCGAGGAACGCGGTGGTGTTCGGGCCATTGACGCGATAGTCCTTACCACCCGCTGAGATCGGGTCGATCCGGCCGAAGATGCGGTTGCGGATATCGCTCCAGCGGACGCCGTCCAGCGTGGCGTCGATGCCGTACCTGTCCGCGTGGGCGACGGTGTTGGCGACGTCAGCGGCGTAGACGAACATCTTGGTGGGGATGCAGCCGACGTTCAGGCAGGTGCCGCCGAAGCTTCCGGACTCAATGATTGCGACGCTCTTGTCATTGAAGTCCGGGGTAACCAGTGCGTTGCCTGAGCCGGTGCCGATGATTGCCAGATCGAAGTGAGCCACAGACGAAGGCTAACCGCCCGGGTCGCACGCCAGGTGCGCTCACCCTCCCTGCCTGTCAGCCGCGGGTGCGATCCCGAAGATCAGCGACGTGAGGGGACACTGCCGGGTCCAGGCCCAGGCCGATCGCCAGGTATGTCGCGGCAAAGTCCGTCTGGGCGATCTGCCCCGCCAACCGCACCAACGGGTGGCCAGGCTCCGCGACCACAGTCGAGACCTTCACTCCGGCGTCGTAGGCCGTCTGTAGAACTGCGTCGGTCAACGCCTCGGCGTCGACCCGATCCTGGGTCAACGTCACCGCAGGGGCATCGCGTAGTAGCAGCAGGCCAAGGCGCGGCTGAGCCGGACCGTCCAGGAACGGATCCGCGAAGATGTCCGGCGCTGACTCCCGGACGCCGACCCCCCGGCCACCTCCTGCCGTGAACGGTCCGTCGAAGCAGGCCACGATCTGGGACGCAGCATCCGGGAGCTCACCGCAGGTGGCCGGAATCCGGGCTGTCCGTGCCAACATCGAGGCTGCCCGGCCGGCCGCCACGCCGTTCAGGGGTCCGTCACCAAGGACGACCGGAATGGTCTCGGCCAGCTGCAGCGCCAGGACCTTGGCCGGATTGACGAACGACTCCGACCGAGGTCGGCACGCTTCGGCCTGCAGATCCAGCCGGTCAGCCGTATCGGACAGGACCGACTCGCCGGCCTGGATGAGGCCCAGCTCACCCGCGGCCAGAATGACGGGGGTCAGAAGCGACCACAAAGCAGTCCGGGACGAGGTCCGACCACGGCCCACGTCGATGTGCACGCCCCGTGCGCGTGCACAGACATCTGCCAGCGGAGAGTCGGCGGGACCCACCGTCAGGATCGAGGCACCACGTCGCGCGGCCTCGGCAGCGACCGCAAGCGGTCCCTGTGCTCGTCCGGAAAGGGACACGGCCACCACCAGATCCAGCGGCCCCACCCAGCCTGGAAGGGGCAGGTTGCGTCGGACGGTGACCGGCACCGGAGACCCCGGCTCGGCCAACAGCTCCAGCACGTCGGCCACGACCGACGAGCCGCCCAACGACGCCACGAGCACTGACCTGGGCCGCTCACCACCGGCCACGCGTTCGATCCCTGCCTCATCCGACAACGTCATCGCCTGTCGAACCTGCGCCCCAGCCGTCGCCAGCGCCACGAGCGTGCGGCGGGAGTCGCGTTCAGCGATGTAGTCAGGATCGTTCAGGAGTGCTTCGTCGAGCAGGGGTGCCATAACCTCACCGCCTCAGTCCGCAAGTAAGCGGGACTCATCGACCAGGAGCACCGGGATGCCGTCGTCAATGCGATACGCCCGCCGGCACGCCGTGTTGGTGCAGTGCAGCTCGGGGCCAGACGGGCCGGAGCCGTCGGACAGTGTGGACCTGCACTGGGGACAGCGCAGGATCTCTCGAAGCCAAGGCTCAACCCGAGAAGCCGACGGATCGGAGGGCTGCGACGGATCGGAAGGGACAGCAACTTCAGCGGGCTGCACCTGGTCGGAAGCCCTCTGCGCGCGCACGATCGACAGAACATCATCGCGCACTTTCTGCATCGTCGTCTCGTCTACGGCCTCGACGTTGAGCCGCAACAACGGTTCGGTGTTGCTGGCTCGGAGGTTGAACCACCACATCGGGTCCCCCTTGTGCCTCACGGTCATACCGTCCAGCTCGTCAAAGTCCACTTCTTGGCCTGCTGTCCGTCCCCACGCCTGAGCCCACGCCCTGACGTCAGCGGTGGCGGCGTGGACATCGGCCACGGTCGAGTTGATCTCACCGGAGGCGACATACCTGCTGAACCCCGCGACCAGCTCGGAGAGGGGGCGCGACTGCTCGCCCAGCGCAGCCAGGACATGCATCGCGGCCAACATCCCGGTGTCGGCGAACCAGAAGTCGCGGAAGTAGTAGTGGGCCGAGTGCTCGCCGCCGAAGACCGCCTTAACGCGCGCCATCTCGCCCTTGATGAACGAATGCCCAACCCGGGTCCGCACGGCGCTCGCCCCAGCCTCACCGATGAGCTCTGGCACCGCCGCGGACGAGATCACGTTGTAGACGATCGTTGCCTCCCGACCCGCAGCGCGCTCCTTGGCAACCTCACGGGTCCCTACCAGCGCAGTGATCGCGGACGGACTGACCGGTTCACCCCGCTCATCAACCACGAAACAGCGATCGGCATCACCGTCGAAGGCAAGCCCGAGGTCGGCGCCGTGGGCAATGACCGCCGCTTGGAGATCGCGCAGGTTCTCGGGGTTAAGCGGGTTGGCCTCGTGGTTGGGGAACGTCCCGTCCAGCTCGAAATACAAAGGTATGACGGTCAAAGGCAACGCGGCTTGGGTGCCCAACACCGCCGGCACGGTGTGACCACCCATGCCGTTGCCGGCATCGACAACCACGGTCAGCGGCCGACTGTCGCGCAGGTCGACCAGAGCTCGCAGGAAGTGCGCGTAGTCGGGCAGGACGTCCTTCTCGCTGACGTTGCCGACAGACGCACCAGGGGTGGACGCACCAGCCCCGCGCCCGGCCTGCGCCTCGTTGGAGTCAAGCAGCGACTGGGCAAGATCACGGATCTGCCCCAGCCCGGTGTCCTGGCCAACCGGACGCGCTCCTGAACGGCAGAGCTTGATGCCGTTGTATGCCGCCGGGTTATGGCTGGCGGTGAACATCGCGCCAGGTGCGTCCAGCGCGCCGCTTGCGTAGTACAGGCCGTCCGTCGAGCAGAGCCCGATAAATGTGACGTCCAGTCCTTGAGCGGTGACTCCGGCTGCGAAGGATCGTGACAGGCCAGGTGACGACTGGCGCATGTCGTGTCCCACGACGATCGAGGTCGCACCGTCCGGACGGGCGACCACCTGCGCGAACGCAGAGCCGATAGCGAAGGCGACGGCGTCGTTCAGCTGCTGCGGCACGAGGCCGCGCACGTCATACGCCTTGATGAATTCAGACAGTCTGGGAGCGCTCACGCACTAGAGCCTATCGATCGCGCAAGATGCGCAGGTGACCGCGGCGCCCGGTCTCGACGGTGCCGTTCATCTCAGCCTCGGATCGCCCTCCCACAACGGCAACAGCGCCGGAGCCCTGACGGGGCCGGCCAGCCTCCCGCACCGCGTCAGCCAGCGCCACCAGGTCATCTGGCGTGGGGCCGGGGTCCACGTACTCCGTCAGGAGCCGGATAACCTCCCAGCCTCGCGGCACGGTCAGGCCTTTGGCGTGGATCACACAAAGGTCGTAGGTGTGCGGCTCGGCATAGGTAGCCAGCGGGCCCAGCACAGCCGTCTGGTCGGAGTAGACGTAGGTCAGCGTCGCCATGGCACTACCAGTGCAGGCCGTTCGGGAACATTGCCGCGACAGACTCACGCATGGACCCTATTCCTTAGCACCGGCTTGCGGCACACACCACGCCGTAGACTGCCGCCATGACCTCTGCGAGCGCACCTTTCCGCCCTCGCCGCGATCGTCACGGCCGGGGTCAGCGCGGCCCCATGGCTTGGCCACCTGTGCCAGCGATGGCTACCCGGGCCGAACGGTTCGACGAGCTCGTCCTCGACGCCGCAGGCCGCATGGAGCACCACGCCGGCCCGGCGATGGGCGATCTGGAGTTCGCGGTCGAGGACGTACCGCCCAGTGATCCCGCCCCATGGGAGTCCTCAGACGTACCTTTGGGCCGACTGTTTGCTGCCCAAGGCAAGATGCCGGCTCGCATCGTGGTCTACCGGCGACCGGTCGAGACCCGGACCACCGACGCCCGCGAGCTCGCCGCCCTGATCAACGACGTGGTCGTCGAGCAGGTGGCCTCACTGCTAGGTGTCGACCCGCGCGAGCTCGACGCGGGATACGACCCCGACGACGACGAAGACTAAGGCCCGGCCCTGCCAAAGCCGAACCCACCTAGTCGCGCAGCTGGCGCAGCGGCGAAGGGGTGGTGGTCAGCGTGAGATCCGCCAGTGACGTCAGGCTCAGCAGCTGCCCCGCGACGTCGGTGACCGACGTGAGAACCGCAGCCCGGACGATCCCGGTCAGGGGAGTGACCCACACCGACGAGGCTCCGTCCAACAACAGGGTAGACACTGAATCGCCACCAATGACAACCTGTTGGCTCCTGACCTGACCGCCAGCCCCCACGGTGGTCACCAGGACAGAACCAGGGCTCCCTGTCGCCACGAGGTCCAGCCACTGGGTGAGCCCCTTGACCTGCGAGCTGGGCAACGCCATACCGGCCAGCGTCCTGATCGGCAGGGAGGCAACGGACCAGGCCAGGTCCGAGGGCGCGCCGCCCGCCCGACGTCGGTCGAGCATCACGGCCGCAACCACGGGCACGTCGGCGCGGACCTGCACGGCATATGCGCCCGGGGGCAGTGAGCTGAGATCGATGTCCTTGGTGCTGCGTCCCACCACCCGAGCGACACCGTTGACCGGCAACGGTTCCGGTCCGCCAGGGGTGAGCACCTGCGACTGAACAACCGCCTCGACGCCCCCGGGCACGGCAACCCGCAAGATCGCATGACCGTCGATCGGCACACCTGCAATGACCTGCTCACCAGCCGGCGCCGCCACCGGCACGACGTCGTCCCCACCGCGCGGCACCACCCCATCGAGCCAGGTGTCGTTCAGGACGGCGGCGACTTTGCCACCTCGGGCACTGACGTGCACGACCGGCGATGGTCCGGACCCAGCGATGGCGTTGAGCAAGATCACCATGCGTGCCAGCCCTGGCACGACCAGACCCAGGCCGTCAGGGGAGTCGATCCGACCGTTGACACCGAAGACGGCCACATCGACGGTCACCGGGTTCGGCCCGGGGTTGGCAAGGACCAGGTGTTCCAGACGACCCGGCGCAGCGCCTCCGGCGACCAGCCATGAGGAGGCAGCCGCCGGCAGACAGGCTGTCGTGACCAAGCCTCGGGCGTTGCCCGTCCTGGTTGCGGACCATTGGGTGGCAACCGTTCCCGGTGCCATGGAGCCGACCCCGGTGACCAACACGGATCGAGGCGTAGAGACCTGACCAGCGACGACCTGACCTCGGCCAGTGAGCGGCGCGGCCCACGTTCCACCGGATGCAAGCCCGCTCATCGTGAGTGAGCCGGCGCCCGATCCGGTAGCAAACCCCGAAGGCAACGACACTGGTGGGGCGCTCACCGCCGCCACGGAAACAGTCTGCGCCGCCTGGTCGGGCAGTCCCTGGACGCCGAGCGCCTCTGGGCCTGGACAGACCAACCGCGTCTGGGTGACCGGGTCAGCGTGGGTCCTGGCCGTCGCAGCAGGACTGCTCGCGTGGGCCAGGTTGACAGGTACCGGCAGATAGGGGGGGCAAGGGCCAGCCCGACGCCGACGGCCACCAGCGCAACAGGCCGCGCCAGCGCGCTCGGTCGCAACACGCCTCTCAAGGCGTCCTCCTGCCGCCCATTGATCCGAACGGGGGGGTCATGAACAGTGCGACGAGCAGCAGGCCCAGCTGCCCCCAACGCCACCGCTGGTAGGTCGGCACAAGGGTGATGCTGAGCCGACCAGCGGTGGGCGGCAGAAGGTACGTCGGCTGCTGCGCGCCCGCCACGGTGGCAAGCCGTCGTCCTGCGAACGTCACGGCGGCGTGGGCTGCCCACTGGTTCGGCTCTGCCACCACGAGCCGACGCCCAGCTGCAGATGCGCCCGTGGCAGGACCGATGCCGACATCGGTTCGACCGTGGTCGCCGGTGACAAGGATCGACGCCAGGGGCGCCCGTGGCGTCGACAAGCCTCACCCGTGATGATCCGATTGCGCTGCCGCGGGGCAGGACACGCCACAGAATCAGGCCGTTGTTGTTGCTGAGCCTGGTGACCCCGGCGGTTGCGTCCAGCTGGTTGACCAGCGGCTCGGTCGAAGCGCCGGCGATGGACACAAACCCGACCCCGAGATCGGCGAGCGCGTCGTGGGCCGCGCCCGCTGACGCCAGTTCATCGGTCCCGACGGTGCTTTTGACGGCAGCACCCAACAAGGGGTCCGGTGCAGCCAAGGCATCCGGGAGATCACGGACCACAGGGCCGGGTTCAGCGCCCACCAGACGGTAGCCGATGGCGTCCCGGTCCCAGGTCATGGCAAGGAGTCGGTTGCCCAGTGGGTTGTCAGCCTGATCTGCGGCAACAGCAGGCGTGTTAGGCACCTGGCGGGTCAACACCGCGCTGACCCCGACCCACCCGGGGATCACCATGCTGGCGCCGAGTCCCAGAACTGCTGCCACGACAACTGTGGGAACCAGGATCTGGCGCCAACCGAATTGGTGCAGCGACAGCTGTCCCCAGCCACTGCCGAAACCGCGAAGCGCAGCCGCGATCAACGCCAGGGCCGCAAGGTCGAGCCCGGCACCTGCCCACGTGGTGATCGCATGGCCCGCTCCAGGCAGGTCCTGCGGGGTCAGGGCGATGATGACGTGCGGTGAACGCCACGCCCAGAGCCAGGCCGGTCATCGTGAGGACTGCGAGCACCGTCATCATTCGTGAGTCGACCCCGCGCCGGGACATGGCGATAACGCCCGCCACAGCGATCGGCGCCGACGCCAGCACAGGGTAGGAACCGGGGCCACCGGGGTGCAACAGCTCGAGCTGCCATGGAGCAGCCGCCGAACCCTGCCACACCGTCAGACCAGGCCCGGTCAGCAAGAGCAATGGGTGCTCGACCACCTGCAGGATCCATGGACCCAACAACCCGAGGGGCACCAACAGAAGTACCGCTGCGTGCAGCCGGGTTCGGCCGTGACCGACAACCAGCAGAACGAAGGCCGCGAGGGCACCGAGCGCACCGAGCGCTGGGTTGAAGGCGCCCGTCACCCAAGCGCGAGCACGGCACCGAAGATGGCCGAGTTCCTTGCAGAACGCTTCGCGGCACAGAAGAACCCGGCCGCAACAAATGGCAGCAGGATGTGCGCCACGACGGCGCCAAGGCGTCCCCCTGCGACAGCCGTAGTCAGTGTGGCCAGTGACGCCCAGGCCAGCGCCGCCCACGCCCTGGGCCAAGGTGCCCGAGTCACGACGCGGGCCCCGAGGTAAGCAGTCCACGCAGAAAGGGGGATGGCCGCCGCCAGAAGCCAGGCGATCAACGCCGACCGAGGGGGTCGAGGCGCCGATCAGCGGCAGATGCTCGAGCACCCAGGCTTCCCCGGAGAGCACCGGCAGATAGGGCGCAGACTCGACAGCATTGCCCAGTCCGGGACCGTGCCATCCGTCCAGCCATGCATGCCACAGCTCTGAGGCATTACTGGACACCGGCAGGAGCTCGCCACCGACGACGCCAAGGCCACTGGGGGCCAGAGCCCCAAGAAGTGAGCGCCAGGTCATCGCCGCGAGCACAGCGCCGACCATCACCGCCAGGAATCCGGGGTGACGCAGAATTCGCCAGGCGACCCCGTGGACCGCCTGATCCAGCGACTCTGTGTCCTCGGACGCCAGCCCGCTCTCCAGAGACCGCGGGTGGGCGGCACGGTCCTCGACCGCCCGGGCGGACCCTGCAGGCACCGTCTCGTGGATTGTGTCGAGGGTGTTGGCGAAACCGGCCTTGGGCGAGGCGAACAGGCCCCGAAGGTCGCGGCGTCGGACCCGGCGGCTGCCGCGAAAGCGCCAGCGTGCCGCTATCAGCCGCCACGGGGTCAGCAACGCCGCGAAGTCGCCTAGCGCCGTCCAGGCCCCTTGGGGTCGCTTGGCCAGGAGCAGAACGGCCGCCGAAGTGAGACTGGCCAGGGCGATCCAGATCACCAGGAAAGGCGCGGCATACGGGGAGCATCTGGCGAGTACAACCTGACGGCCATGCCGGCGGTCGCGGCGTCGAGCGGTTTCTGCTGAGAGGTCAGGGGAACGTTGACCGCTCGTCGAGGCCGCAGCCTCACGCATGCGTGCCCTGGGCGCGATGACGACCCGGTGACCGGCCAGCTGCGCCCTCCAACAGAGGTCAAGGTCATCACGAAACGGCCCGAAGGCGGGGTCGAAGCCGCCAAGGGTCTCAAAGACATCCAGGCGGATGAGCATTCCCGAGCTGCTGACACCCAGCATGTCACTGCGATGGTCGTGTTGACCCTGATCGGGCTCCCCCGTGGCAGGACCGCCCACGCGTCGGCCGGTGCGGGTGATCACCGAGCCAACCTCGAGCAGCCGGGACGGGTCGTGCCAGATGAGGAGCTTGGGGCCGGCGACGCCCACGGACGGTGATCGGCGGGCCGCGTCGAGCAGATGGGCCAAGGCCTGCGGGGCGGCAGCGCTGTCGTCGTGCAACAGCCACAGCCACCCAGCGCCGGTAGCAGCTTGCGACGACGCCGGCTCGGGCGCCGGTTCAGAGGCTGATTCACTGGCAATCAGCTCGACCGCCCGACCGGCAGGTTCACCAAAAGTGCTCGCACGGGGCGCGGAGATCGCCTCGACCGCGCCAACGACCTGGCGGATCCGGGCGTGCATCGCGGCGATCCGGACGCTGTCATCGGTGGAGCCGGTATCGACGATGATCAGCCGGTCCGGCGGGCGCGTCTGGAGTGACAGCGCACCAGGCACTCCTTCAGCCGGGCCGCCCTGTCATGGACGACCAGGACTCCGGTCACGACAACTGGTCGCACGGCTGCCACCCAGCGTGCTCTTCACGCGGACCTGCGACAGTCCTGTGTTCACGACGGCCGACGGAGAAGACGTCACCGGATCAGGGACAGCCCAGCGGCGCCACCGCAGGGACTACCAACGATGCCACTGCACGGACTAGATGACATCCTTCTTGAACTTGCGACGCTCCCGCTCGGAAAGTCCGCCCCAGATACCGAACCGCTCGTCGTGCTCAAGCGCGTACTCCAGGCACTCGCCCCGCACATCGCAGCCCACGCAGACCTTCTTGGCATCGCGGGTGGAGCCGCCCTTCTCAGGGAAGAACGCCTCCGGATCGGTCTGAGCGCACAAGGCGCGTTCCTGCCATGACAGTTCATCCTCGGTGGTGTCGATCAGCTCGACGTTCATGATCAGTTGTAGTTCGTGCATGGCCCCTCCTCGACCCGAAAACAAGCGAGCGTTGACGTTGGACTGAGTGGACGTAATGTATTGACCTGCCGGAGGTACCGGCTAAATGACAACAATGAAATTACACGCGTGTCGTCACGGAAAGTCAAGCCATTCTCTGATAGTTCAACGAAATGCCGGAGTCGCCCGAACGTTGCGAAACAACGGCAAGTCCCCTCCCACCTCAACGGTCCCCCTGAGCCGGTCCGGATCCGACACCCAGGTCACGCCCTGACAGACTGCGCTCATGCGCATCACCGCCCTCGCGGGTGGAGTGGGCGGAGCACGCTTCCTGCGTGGCCTGCGTGCCCACTTCGACCGCACGCCCACCCTGTCCGACGCCACACTCACCGTGATCGGAAACACCGGTGACGACATCAACCTCTTCGGGCTACGAGTATGCCCCGACCTGGACACCATCATGTACACCCTCGGTGGCGCCGTCCACGAGGAACAGGGTTGGGGCCGCGCGGACGAGACGCACGCCGTCCAGGGTGAGCTTGCGGCATACGGGGCGCAACCGCAATGGTTCGGACTCGGCGACCGCGACTTCGGCACCCACATCGCCCGTAGCCAGTGGCTTGGCCAGGGTCTGTCCCTGTCGGAGGTCACCGCGCGGCTGTGCGCCCGCTGGAGTCTGCCCGATCATGGTGTGCGGCTGCTGCCGATGACGGACTCCCCCGTCGAGACGCACGTCATCATTGGTGGCCAGGGGCAGAGTCCTCACCGAGCCATCCACTTCCAGGAGTGGTGGGTCCGAATGCACGCCGCCGTCCCCGCAGAGAAGTTCGTCGCCGTGGGCATGGACCGCGCGGCTGCCGCACCAGGGGTGCTCGATGCCATCCGGGAGGCTGACATCATCCTGCTGCCGCCGAGCAACCCGGTGGTGTCCATCGGCATCATCCTGGGCGTGCCCGGCGTCCGTGATGCGTTGCGTGGCAGCGCCGCTCCTGTCGTGGGCGTTTCTCCGCTGATCGGCGGCGCCCCGGTTCGTGGCCATGCCGACGTCTGCCTGAGGGCGATCGGCGTGAACTCCACCACACAGGCGGTGGCCGGTCTGTACGCCGACTTCCTTGACGGGTGGCTCATCGATGACACGGATGCGCCAGCGGTCGGGTTCGGCTCCAGGCTCGAGGTGCTGGCCCGGCCCCTCTGGATGCGCGATCTCGAAACCGCCGCCGACATCGCCGGCGTCGCACTCGATCTGGCCCTGAAGCTGCGCAGGACCCAGCCCGCATGACGTCGCCCACCCCACCCGTGACTCTCACCCCGCTGCTCGGACTCCCAGAGGTACACGAGGGTGACAACGTCGCCGAAATCCTGCTCAGGGGGTTGCAGTGCAATGAGATCCAGCTCCTCGATGGCGACATTCTCGTCGTCTCCAGCAAGGTGATCTCCAAGGCGATGGGGCTGCGGGCACCGGCCGGCGAGCAGGCGGAGGTGGTTCTGTCCCAGACTGTGCGGATCGTCGCCGAGCGGCGGACGCCGTCAGGGGTGACCCACATCGTGGAGTCCGCAGCGGGGCCGGTCATGACCGCGGCAGGGGTCGACGCCTCCAACACCGCCGACGAGTCGACCGTGTTACTCCTGCCCGACGATCCCGACGCCGTCGCCGCGCAGATCCGGGACCGCGTGCAGAGCGGTTGGCTGACGCTGTCGGGCACCCACGCCCGGACGGGCCTCATCCTCAGCGACACCGCAGGGCGGCCGTGGCGCAACGGTCAGACCGACTTTGCGTTGGGGGCCTGCGGCATCCAGGTCATCGACGACCTGCGTGGCTCGACAGATGCCAACGGGCGGATCCTCTCGGTCACCGAACGGTGCGTGGCCGACGAGATCGCTGCCGCAGCCGACCTGGTCAAGGGCAAGACCACTGCAGTGCCGGCAGCCCACATCCGCGGTCTTGGCCAGTACGTCCGGGACAACGACTCGACTTCCGGCGCGAGGGGCCTGGTCCGGACCGGGCGACAGGACTGGTTCGGCTACGGCATGTCCGAGGCAGTCCGCGCCGCGCTTGGTGTTGAACCGGGCACAGAGACGGCATCCGAGGTCGGCATCCCCTTCATCGATCCCGAGGACAATGCCACCCGGGCGATGCGGGCCCTGCGGGTCGCCCTGCTCACGTGCCCGGATGTTGTCGGAAAGGTCGACGGCGACACCCTTTCCCTCGTGGCGCCCGACGACTTCATGCTCGGCGTGGCGGCAACCAGGGCGCAAGTAGCGCTGCGCGGCGAGGGGCTGACCACGACCCTCACCCGCTGGCCGGCACTGACCCTGCCAGTGGATGCTCTGTTGACCGCTCACGCTGGTGTTCTTATCGTTTTTCGTTAATAACGAGAAACGATAAGAAGACGGGACCTGCCGGCCGCGAACCGCAGCAGCCCAACCCTCATAGATCCAAAGAGACCATGGGCCTCAACGCATCCGTCAACCCGCTCCACCCAAGCACCATGATCGTCCGGGGAAACTTCACGCCCATACACTCATCGTCATCATGGTGATCTTCCTCATGGGCGAGGCATTCCGCCGGGGCGTCCGGTCGCGCCACAGCCTCCAGGCTCTGGTCTAAGTGCCAGTCGGCAAAACCCACCACGTGCTCTGTCACCTCGACGACCTTCTGGAGGAGCGCGGGATGACATTGACCGCGCTCGCCGACGCGGTGGGCATCTCACTGGTCAACCTCAGCATCATGAAGAACAACCGGGCCAGGGCGACTGGCTACAGCACCCTCACTGTCATCTGCCCGGTGCTCGTTTGCCAGCCCGGGGGGAGCGGCTCAGCGTCGCGCCACCGCTGAGCTTTCACCGCCGCACCTGGTCACCGTCCCTGCTGAGTCTCACGACAGAACCTCAACGGATCCGGCGCGGCAGGTGGGTGCGGGCGGCCATCCTGGGACCGTGCCGCGGACGCCCCACGCCCGCCAGCTTGAGCAGCGCCTGCACCCGATAGCGATGCCCTGCGTAGGGTTCGAGCAGCTCGGCCAGGCCGTCGTCGTCGACCTCCGAGCCGGTCAGTGCCCACCCGATGTCCTTGGCCACGTGATAGTCGCCGAAACTGACCGCATCGGGATCCCCGAGCGCCGTGTGCCGTACCTCAGCTGCGGTCCAGACCCCGATCCCCGGTATGGCCCGCAGCCGCCGGTCTGCCTGGTCGTCGCTCAGGGCCACGCACTGCTCCAACCGGCCGGCGGCACCTGCAGCCCGGATGACTGCCGCGGACCGCGCGCCGTCGACCCCGGCTCGCAACCACTCCCATGATGGGATCCGCGCCCATCCACGGGCACTGGGTGCGACCCACAACCCACGCACCCCACCCTCCCCGGGCGCTCGCTGGCCATACCGGCAGACGAGGGTGCGATAGGAACCGGAGGCTTCCTGACCGGTGACCTTTTGCGCGATGATCGAGGGGATCAACGACTCCAGCACGAGCCCGGTCCGGGGCACGCGCCATCCGCTGAAGCGTCGCGCCGCCTGGGCGACCTGGCGGTGGTGCGCTACAAAGCCGGTGACATCGTCCAGGTTGCCGAGCATGGTCGGCACCGATGCAAGCACCCACTGCGCACCGGGACCCCACGCCGTGGCATCGACGGCCGTTCCGGCGACCAGCCCGAGGCGAAGCGTGGACGGGCCCTGCGGGGTGCGAATGCCGCGCCAGATGGTGCCGTCGGAGTCGTGTTGAAACGTCGGGTCGCCCCGGCCCAGGCGCAGACCACCGATGACCGCGAACACGTCCAGCGGCCACCCGGGCGTCCAGAGTCGACGTTGGCGGTCAGTCATCCGTACAGTCTGCTCCGTGCACACCCCAGCCTCGGTCCTTGCCAAGATTCTCCGCTCCGACCCCGCAAGACCACGACTGACCTTCTACGAGGACACCGTAGGCCCCGGGCGAGGCGAGCGCATCGAGCTCTCAGCCAAGGTCCTGGCCAACTGGGTCTCCAAGGCCGGCAACGCTCTTCAGGACGAGTACGACCTTGGCCCCGGCTCCGTCATCCGGCTGTCCTTGCCACCTCACTGGCGAGCGCTGTACTGGGCCGTGGCAGCGTGGTCGGTCGGGGCCACCGTAGACCTTGTCGGGGGTCGAAGCGCGGACCTTTTGGTCTGCGATGACGAAGGCCTGGCGGCCACGATCGAACCGGCCCCAGGTGAGGTCGTGCTTGTCACGCTGGGAGCTCTTGCTCGCGCCCACCCGGGCCCTGTGCCAAGCGGAGCAATGGACGAGGCACGAGAGCTGGCCACCTATGGTGATCAGCTCGTCGCAGTGGCCGGGGCGGCCCCCGATGATCTGGCATTGATCGTTGACGGCGCTCACACGCCATACCGACATGTTGTGCCCCATCGGGACTGGGCTGCCAACACCCGGGTAAGTCTTGCCGGTGACCTTGCTCAGGTGCTCGAGTCCAGCCTCGCCGCATGGGCCGTCGATGGATCTGTGGTGCTGTCCCGCAACGGTCAACGCGCCGGAGGCGAACCACAACCCGAGCGGCTGGCATCCGAACGTGTCACGCTCGACCTGGCACAGGGCGCGACCGGATGCTAAGCGCGCTGGCTTCGCCCCCTGTCGACAAATCAGCTGAGCCGCCGCCATGGGACCGCGGCAGCGGTCAGGTCAGGTCCAAGAGATCAGTCTCAGTCTCTCGGTCGCTGTGTGGGGGCCCCCGACGAGCGGCAAGAGCAGGGTCGCCAACGTCGCCCGGCTCCGGTTGAGCCCCCGGGTTCCCAAGGTCGCCGGTCCGGTCACGATCGCGCCGTCGCCGCCCGAAGATGACCTCTAAGGTCATCAGCGTTATCAGGAGGGCGACGCCCATTGCCGCCAAAACCAGACCGAGCGTCATGCCGGGGGGACGAAACGACAGCACAAGCCGAGACGGGTGGGTGCCCGCTGGAAGCCGGACGGTCACGAACACGCCTCTGACCGAGTCCACAGGCAGGGGCCGGCCGTTGAGTGTGGCCGTGTAACCCGGCCACATCAGACGGGAGAAGACGACCGAACCGCCACTGTCCGACGAGACGGTCATCGACTCCGTGGTGTCGCTGCTCGGCGCGGCGTGAGTCACCACGACGCCCCGAGACGCCACGACCCGGCCAGGCTGTGCCGGCCTCGGGGTATTGCGTTCGAGGACCCACGCGAGCGGGTCTGGGTGGTTCACGAAGTGCCAGCCGACAGGGGCGCCCAGCGCTGGCGCCGTCGGGAAGGTGTATTTGGTCAGGATGACCCGGTCAAGACCCATGAGGTCGGCATACGTCCGGCCCGTGGTGGGATCGTCTGCGAAGAGATACCCCTCGGCCTTCTTGCACGTTCCGCCTTCCCAACGCATGCACAGCAAAGATGAGAACCTCTGGTGACCTACTGCGGTGTAGGAGTTGACGTAGTCCAAGCCCAGCGTTCGCGCATAGTTGCCGATGACCAGGCTGTGCCACGTGGCTTCGGCCTGCGCCAGCGTCTTGACCGGCGCCCGCTGGCCGAGCTGCAGGGTCACGCCTTGGTAGTTCGGGAAGTGCGCCTTCGCCTCGCTACGGCTCACCGGCATGTGCCACTGGCTTACCCCGAGATTGCTGGGGAACTGGCCGACCTGAACCCAAAGCACCGCGAGGATGCTGACCAGTACGGCCCCGGCCGCCGGCACAAGACCGAACCATCTGCCCAGCGCGACCACAAAGGCGGCGACCACCAGCAAGGTGAGACCCCAGAGGGCAAACTCGACGATACCGTGCGGGAACGCCGACGCGGAGCGGAGCACGCTGATGAGCACCAGTGCGACGGCAACCAAGGTCTTCTGGCGCCACCTAGACAGCGAGACCACCCGGCTGACCAGGACACCGATGACCACCAGCACAGCAACCGCCATCAGGGGCAGCATCCGTGCCGGCCAGCGGATCGGACCGAGCTGGCTCGGCCCGTCTGTGACGACCAGCATGACGAGCAGGAGCATCAGCGGACCGGCCAGCTCACGTATGAGGCGTCGCGCGCGCCCCCAGTCGACGAAAGCCAGCACCGGCATGATGAACCACGCGATGTAGCTGACCGGAACCTTCTGCACCTGGCTGCCCGAAAATCCCTGTATCGCCGGCAGCGCCACGGGCATCGCCGCATTCAGGCTCTCCGACCAGGGCGCGGTGAACAGGTTGGTGTTTACTGCCGTCCCGATGACCCGCCAGGTCACAGACGAGGTGAGGTACCCGGGCAGGAACGTCACCAAGCCGCACAGCGCCGCGGCGATGGCCACCGCGGCAACCTTCGCGGCGGAGACCCACGATCGGGACCGCAAGCCCTCGCCAACCAGAACACACGCTGAGACCAGAGCTATACCTATGGCGCTGTGCACATAGCCGATGCTCAGCGCGAGGTAGGTAAAGACGAATACGGGGATGGGACCGGACTGTCCCCGGGCGTAGCGGACACCGCTGGCCCAGGCTTGGGTCATCCAGGCAAGACCGAACAACGATGTGACCCAGGTGGCGCTGTCGTAGTAGAGGACCCAACCGCTGAACGGCATCGCCGCACCAACGACGGCAGCCCACATCGGGCGAGCCCCATACGCCATTGCCACGCGGTACACCCCCAGCGCCAGCACAACCGCGAAGCAGCCCTTGACCCCGGCTGCAAGCAGGTCAAGCCGGTCCACCATCGGTGCCACGTAGTCGATCGCAAGCTGGACCGGGTTCCACAGGCTGTTCTGCCCCTCCACTGTCCAGTTCCCGGCCATCCAGGAGTCCGGCGTAAGGATGGGCAGGCTGCCCTGGTGCAACCGATCCCCGATATACAGCCAGTTCGGGATCGCTCCGCTCTCGCTGTCGTCCTGAAGGAAGAACGTGCGGTTATGCACGAGGATCAGCAGGTAGCCCACCAGCACGGTCAGGGCTACGACGGTGCCCCAGCTCAGCCGCGCGCGACGAGAGGAAGTGGGGACCATCGTCTCAGGAACAGGCTGCCTTTCCACGCGCGAGCGACGCCGACGCGCGGCCTGCCGTTGGGCGAGCCGGACGCGAAAGCTCATGGGCTCTGCTCGCTCGTGGCGTCAAGCCCGCCAGCTGGCTCTTCATCCGGCGGGCAACAGCAGGCATCGATCGTGCCACCTCTCGGGTGCCCGGAGGGTTGCCAAATAGCAGAACTGTCACCGAAGGTCTCCTGTCCTACTCGCCAGATGTGCTTGCCTGGGGCCAACCTACCCAATGACCTCGCCGACTCCGAGAACCCGGGCGGCCGACACCAGGAATCCAACCCGTCACCAGAGGCTAGACGATCCATTCCAAGGGTCAGTGATCGTAGGCAAGGTGATCCGATGACGAGTTGGACGGCGTGGTCGTTGTGCCCATCACTTGGTGATTGCCGACCCCGGCGGCAGTGAAGAACGCCGGTATCGCGGCCCCTTCCAGCCCTCTTCTCGCCCAGTGTCCCTGGGGGGTGAGCACGACCTCGAGCTCACCGCAGAGAAACTGACGCTCGACTTCCTTGTTCGCTCCCCCATAGGACTCGGGATCGCCCTGCGGGCGCTGTTGGCGGAGTTTGTCCCGCACGACGTCGAGCGGGTCCTGCAGTCCGAGAACGCCATCCTGGGTACCGGCGTCGTGGACGTCACCGACCATGGACCTGTCCTTCGCGAGCTCGCCGAAGGCGTCCGGAAGGACGACATCCGAGCTACCACCGGACCCGTCTGGGCCGTGGACCTCCGATGAGCGCAGTCAGGACGGGATCCGAGCAGTCACACAGAACTCGTTGTAGATGAACAGTTTTCCTGCTTTGCGCGGGAAGGGGAAGCTGAATGATCGCTCCAGCTCAAGGCCGAGGGTCCCGACCAGTTCGGCGAGGTCCTTGTCCTGGGCGAACCAGACGTGCGTGGGGTCGCTGGCATAGCCGCGTTCCTGGGGACACACCAGAAAGACCCGGCCACCCGGACGCACGAACGGGAGGTATTCACCGCACAGCTTCAGCGCCTGCTCACGATCCATGTGCTCGATCACGCGGGCGAGCAACAGACCGTCGAAGGTGGCTGGGACTGCCAGCTCACCCTCCAGGAACTCCTGGACTGTATAGGCGTCGTAGCCCATCGAGCGGGCCAACGCGACCGACTTGGCGTTGTGGTCGACCCCCACCGAGCCGGATGAAAGGACACCGAGGTTGCGCCCGATGCCACAGCCAACGTCCAGCGTCCGCCCCAGACCCTGGCGGCGCATGTTCCAGTGGTAGGGAGCCTGAACGTGCAGCAGACGTTTCCACCAGAGGGTTTGTTTACGGTTTACGTCGGAGTCGCTCGGCGTAGTCGGGCGTATCAGTGCTCAAGACAAGCCTCCATGTGAATTAGTGCTCATGACAACCCACCAACTGCCCCAAGCTGCAGTCGACGCATCAGGTCCGCGGCGGTGGCCGCAACACCCACCGGGAAGGGAGTGAGGGGGTGACGGTCGAGGTCAGTCCAGACCCGTGACCTCAGGCTCAGGTCCCTTGCCTGCATGGCCGACACAGGCGAGGCTCCCAGCACGATGCGCGGTGAGCTCTTGAAGATCCGGCGCATCTCCCCCATGACGGCACCGATCGTGATGGCCCTCTGGGAGGCCAGGATCTTGGTCACCACCAACGGGTCGGTCCCCAAATGCTCGCGGCGCAACCGCGCCATGGCACCGACGATCAGTCGAGCGCAGTCAGGGGAGAAGAGGTAGTCACGCAGTGTGTCGAGCGAGACATAGATCGACAGAGGCTGTCCGGTGAGGTGGCTCCGGCAGATCTGTGAGATGAGGCCCTGGGCCTTGGCGAGGTTCTGGCCGGGGCCGTAGATGTTGGCGATCCGGCCGATAAGCGCGGGGGTGCCAGTCTGGCGACTCCAGTCAGTGACGAGCGTCTCCCCGTCCAGCTTGGCCTGACCGTACGCCGCGAGCGGGCGTACGGGGGAGGACTCGTCGTAGGGCGGCGCCCCAACGCCGGCGTAGACCGCTCCCGCAGAGGAGGCAAAGAAGAACGCCCCGTTGTCTGCACGTGGGGCAGCCGCAAGGGCGTCGAGTGTCTCTCGCAGTGCATCCAGCTCCAGCTGGAGCGCATTGGCCGAGGAGGCGGTGACCCCCGCCCCTGCGCACCAGGCAACCGACCACGGCCGGTCACCGACAACTTCCAGAAACTCCCCCACTTGCTGGCGCAGCTGCACCGCACCGGCGCTGGGGGCAGACCACTGGATGGGCTCAGGCGAATACCAGAGGTGGGTGCCCGAACCGTTGTTGTGCGTCGCCTCGCCCATGACCTTCTCGACACTTTGGCCGAGCAAACCACCCCGTCCGATGACCCAGGTCAGCGCGGGCGCGGAGTGCAACACGGTCACGACGGGGCAGGCCGTTCTGTCACTTTCGGCCCAACGGACCGTCTCTGGGATCCCCGACGATGAGATAGAGCGGCTTACCCATGGCCATGTTGACCGCGACGCCCAGGTACTCCGCGATGACACCCAGTGAGAACAGAATTGCACCGGTGCTCAGCAGGACCACGACCATCGTGGAGGTCCAGCCTTGCGGAATCGCGCTGGAGGTGAGTCGGTCCGCAAGCAGATAGATCGCGTAGCCAATTCCCCCGACGGCGAACAGCACGCCGAGCGCGCTGACCATGCGCAGGGCGCGGGTGCCGCTGGACAGCACCAGGTGAACGAAATGCGATAGCAGCGCCCTAGTGGAGTAGCCCGACTGCCGGGCCCCCTCGTCGCGTAGTCGCACCGGGCAGGCCGCAGCGGGGCCGGCCACCCAACCCATGGCGACGTCGAGGTACACCCCCGAACCGGCATACGCCGCGACACTTCGCCCGATCTCGCCCAGCACCATCCGGTAGCTCTGGAAGATGCTGTCGCTCTTGCCTGTCAGAAAAGTGGCAAAGACCCATTTGGCCAGTCGCGAGCTGCCATTGCGCAGCATGTTGTGGGGCGGTCGATTGAGTGGATCGGCGTAGACGAGCTGCGAGCCCTGCTTCAGAGCGACGTCCAGAAAGTCACCGATATCGGCAGGGTCGTGCTGACCATCCTCATCCATGGTCACGATCCAGTCGCCACTGGAGGACGCCATGCCAGCCATCGTCGCCGGGTGCTGGCCGAACCTGCGACTGAGCCAGACTGGACGGATGAAATCATGCGCTGCAGCCAACTCACGGATCACCTCGTCGGAGCGGTCGGGACCACGGTCGTTGACCAAGAGCACCTCGATGACCTGGAACTGGTTGCCTGCAGCAGTCAGGGTCGGCACGGTGAGCGGGGCGATCTCCTGGACCAGGGCCCCGAGCGTGAGCTCACCCTGATAGACGGGGATTACGATCGAGACGCGGTGCGGCCTTGGTCCCTGGACGGCCATCGAGTCAGACACGCTGAAAGCCTAGTGCAGGCTTTGCTTGCAGATGCGTAGCGCTCATGATGACCCTGGCTGCATCCGGTGCCGCACCCACAGGTAAGCCAGCCGACGAGCGTAGGCCATCCCCCGTGCCCTGGCGTCACCGATAAGCAGATCCCTCCTGCTCAGCAGACCGGACGCGTCGTGAGCCAGTCGATGATGGAATCCGATGACCTGCTCAGACTGCTCGCGGGCAAGATGCACACTCCATTGCGAACTGCTGAGCCGAAAGGCCGCCAGAGACGTGTCTATCCCGAGGAAGTCACCGTGCAACAAGACATTGACATAGGTGGCTTCGTCGATCACATAGGGGTGTCTTCCGTCCCATCCGCCCGCGTCCGACAGGGTCTCGCGCCGGATCAGCACGCAGGCCGGCTCACCGAAGACGTTGGACCCGGTCACGACCGCATGCCGTGCCGCCCTCCTGCCAGAGACCCGACCGCAGAGACCGGCGAGGCCGCGGCGAGACATCAGCACGGCGCCGCGCGCATCGACGAGGTCCCGCTGAGCAGCCACCAGGACAACCGACGGGTTCGCGTCCATCGCCTCGACCTGCACCCGCAGGCAGTCCGGATAGATGATGTCGTCCCCACAGACCAGTTTCAACATCTCACCTCGAGCCGCTGCGGTAACACACTCCCAGTTGCGAGGTGCGCCACCGCCTGCTTGCGTCTGCAGCAGCCTCACCCTCGGATCAGTGCGGTAGCGCTGGAGTCGCTCCCATGTCCCGTCCGCGCTGGAGTGGTCAGCCACGATCAACTCGAAGTCCTTGAAGGTCTGCGCCAGGATCGAGTCCATCGTCGCCTCGATGAAGCGAGCGTTGTTGTAGGAGGGCACCACGACGGACACGCGGGCAGTCGGGTCGCCAGTCACCTGCGGAGATCCTCAGGGGACCCGGTGCGCCTGAACGAGTAGTGCTTGTGCCCCAGGTAGCTCATCAGCGAGGTGACGAGCACGATCAGGGCCTGCGCCAGAAGCACCGGTAGATGGGCAAGCTCGACCAGGACCGGCAGCACTACCAGGTTGACCACCAACGCCGAAAGATAGACGGTCTCGAACCGCCACAGATCTGCCAGGACGTGACCACGAACCCGGAAGACCACGAACCGGTAGAGCACGAAGGCGATGAGCACGGCGACCACATGCGAACACAGCAACGCCACCAGATAGCGCTGCTTGCCCAGCAGCACCAGGAACCCTGCAAAGACAAGGAACCCAACAACTGTGTTGATTGCCCCGACTATGAGAAAGGCGACGCGTTGGTCACGGACGACCCGCAGGAACCAACCCGGCGGTCCGGTCATGCCCCCGGCCGCTACCGTCTCAGGGCTCATAGGACCCCGCCCTGGTCGTGCTGACAGGACAGTGAAGAAGGCGTTGCACCCTGCGCCCACGACCGTGGGCTGCCGGAAACCGCCATGGCCACCACCGGGCTACATACACAAGGTGCCATCCCAGCCACGAGCGATAACGTCGAGCTGAGCGTCATCATTGAAATCCCCAGAGCTGATGATGGGTGGAGAACACGTTCCATCCTCGACCGATGGGTCAAGGTCGCAACCATCCACCCGATCCGTTGCCTGGACAAAGGTACAACAATCCACCGGAAGTGGGTGCGATGGCGTCGGGCTCGCGATCTGCGTGAAGTCCTCAGGACCCAACACCGCGGTGAAGGTGTTCCACGTCCAGCCACCGACTCCCACGCCAAGACATCCAGGCGACAAGACCGTCGCCCTCGGCCGGCCCACCCTCCGGCGGTCATCTGTTGGCCTTCTTAGGGTTGATCCCAGACGCCGACGATGAAAAGCGGGTCTCGTCCCGGAAGAGCACGCATCGTCAGGGCACGGTGGTGGCGCGGCAGCCGAGCCCGCGGCTGG
>Ga0208079_1000408_pt1 | contig 23819 bp, 17 predicted proteins | sample NGESurdeep092012_5_FD_184474 | JGI IMG/M metagenome (GOLD analysis project Ga0208079, IMG submission 184474) | Arctic peat soil microbial communities from Barrow, Alaska - NGEE Surface sample 210-2 deep-092012 (SPAdes) | ecosystem: Environmental > Terrestrial > Soil > Wetlands > Peat ... | reverse complement strand
TGGAGGGGTCGAAATAGGCGAACTCGTTCCCGGTCTGCTTATCGATCTCCGGCGTCTGATGATAGAAGCGGACGCCAAAATCGAGAGTCAGTCTCTTGCTGACGCGCCAGTTGTCCTGAATATAAGGCTCGACGTTCCAGAAAGTGTCGTTCACGATGATCTTGGCCGTCCACTCGGTATAGCTGGCGTAGTAACCCAACAAAGCATTCGCATATCCGAGACCTGTGTTGAGGGGATTGTTGGCATCCGGAGAGAAGCTGTAGTTCCCGGTGTAACCATTGCATCCCGACGAGCCGCACGGCTGCACCTTTCGGTTGAACTCGATATAAGCGCCGGCCTTAATGCTGTGGGCGCCCCAGACCTTGCTGAGGTTGTCGGTCACGGTGTCGACGATGTTGTTGTTGGAGTATTCCGGGTTGCCGTTCGCATAGGTCGGAGTGTTCGGCGTCGGGCCTCCGAAGGTCAGGTTAGGCATATAGTTGGCGTATCCATTGGAAGCGTTCGCCGGACCCTCGACCAGTTGGTTGCCACCGACACCCGGTCCAACCGCGTGGAGTGGGAATAAGCTGGGGAGCGCCTGTCCCGCTTGCGCGGTACCGGTGGTTCCTTTCAAAACGTCCCGGTTCACCGCGGCGGGATCCACTTCAAACCAGGACCAGTGATTGAGGGTCTTGCTCCAGGTGAACTGGTTGACCAGGGTCGGACTTGCCACGTAGTTTAGCGAGCCGAGTATGCCGTGGCCGGGAGCCGGGTGGTCCTGCGTGAGGTCCCCTGTGGGGCCCTTCAGGAACTGTGAGCTCTGGAAGAGCTCGACCCAGTCGTCGGCATCGTGGCCCCAACGGATATAGCCGTTCAGCTTGGAGGTCAAGTTGAGGTCGAGGCGTACGATATCGTTGCGCCGCGGATGCGCGGCGCTGCCCGCGGCCTGGAAGTTGTCCTGCAGATACTGAGCGGTGTTTTGTCCGAACACTGTGTTTGGAAGCGGGAAGAAATTGAGCATCGCCTGTCCCCAGCCGCTGATCCGGCTCGTGGGAACGATGTTGCCCGGGAACGGGGTCCCGGCGCCCGCGGCATTCAGGTTCAACGGATCGAGGACCGGGATAAGGACGTTCGCACCAGTGACGCTGTGTGAAAAGTCGCCTGTGCGCTCCGCTGCCGTCGGCATCATACGGTACTGGTTGGGGAAGTTCGCCAACTGGCGGGTATACTCCTGCGAGGCAAAGAAGAAGACCTTGGTCTTGCCCACATTGAAGTGCTTCGGAATGAACACCGGGCCACCGAAACTCCAGCCGGCGATGTTGTAGCGGTAACGGCTCTTGGGCAGGTTGGTAATGTTGTTGAAGAAGTCGTTGGAGTTGAATTCCTCATGCCGATGAGTCCACCAACCGGAGCCGTGGAATGTCTGCGTGCCGCTCTTGGTGACCACTTGGACGGATCCGCCTGCGTTGCGGCCGAATTCAGCCTGATAGTTCGAGGTGAGAACCTTGACTTCGGCGATGGAGTCGATGTTTGGTTCGAAATGGGTAAAGCAATTGCTGCAGCCGGTGTCGATATCGCTGACGCCGTCCACCATGAAACCGGTGAGTCCAGTGCTGCCGTTGAAGGTAAGACCGCCCAGAACGGATCCGCCGGTGGCATCGCGGCCGACCGTGGTATCCACCACGCCGGGCAGCATGCGCATGAAGCTCATCATTTCGCGGCCTCTAATGGCCTCGTTGTTGAGCTGGTTGCCGTCGATGACGGACGACCTTTCGGCAGTGGAGGTCTGGACCGCGGTCGCCTCGGCAGTCACCGTGATCTCCTCTGTGAGGTTGCCGACATCGAGGCTCAATTGCCCCAAATCCCGGTTCTCGCTGAGGCCAACAGTAATATCTTTAACGATGCGCGTCTTGAATCCAGTGGCCTGGGCACTGACACTGTAGGTGCCCGGATTGAGGTTGGTGAATCGGAAGAGTCCCGAACTGTCGGCCGATGCCACGCTCGTGGCGGCAGTTCCCTGGTTTGTCAGTTGGATTTTCACATTCGGGATTGCCGAGCCGGTCGGATCTACCACGAGACCGATCAGCGAACCGGTAACCGTTTGAGCAAACGTGCAAGCGCTTACAAGCAACGCCAAACAAATTGACAACGTTGTCCTTTGTACCGTCATGAAAACTTACCTCTCCTTCTCTACACTGAGCGGAACTAACCCACCCGCTTAACCACCAGTTAAGCGTTAAACCATGTTCGAGAACCCGCCCGATGCCAACAGTGCTTCCGCGGCAGGAGGTCCCGGGTGCACCGCCAGTCGTCTGGCGCCCTTGCCCGCCCCGAAAAAGCCTTCCGGAGCTTGGCCCCAAACGTCGATCGTCGACCCACCCCGCACGGAGGCAATTGCCAAACCCAGCACGTGGCGAGATCCCGAGACAGATACGATCATGTTTCGAACCCTGCGAACTTCTTCAATCTAACCGATGCCTGCGCTTACATTTACGGACACCTTGGGGGGAGTATACGGCAAGACCGTCCGGGAGTCAAACTAAATTCTCACGCAAAAGTCAATAACCTACTTGTATGATGGGATTCACCGAATCAAGAGGTAGGCGCACCCGAAAACTCCCGATTTCGGGATGTACGGCACCGCCCACGAGCCGAATTCTTCCAAGAACGGAAGCGGCCGGGTACTACCTGGCGAGTGGATTGCGATTCTGATGGGAGTGCGGGGTTTACGGATGTAAGCGGTTGCCTCAATCGTCCAAAAGCTTAATCATCAAACTGATGATGTGACAACGTAAACTCCTGGCACCTGCGTGAACCACCCGGATGGGTTAAGCCAGATCCCATAATTCACGGGTTCCGGCGACGCAGATTAAACCATATGCTACCCAGCGTCCAGAGGCAATCGCTTTGTGCCGTTGTGCGCCTTTGTGATGCGCTCTTTGGTGCCGGATGGGTTTCAGCATTACCTGTACTTTCGGCTCGATAGCTCCGCAGTACCTCGATCTGACCCGAAAAGACCGGCCGCGTACAAGGGGTCCCCACCGTTGGCGGGCTCGTGCTTGCCCTCCGCCACTGATAAACTGGAGTCGCCGCTATGAAACTTCACAGCCATACGATTACTCAAGGACGAGACCGCGCTCCGGCGCGAGCCATGCTGAAGGGCATCGGGTTCACCGATGAAGATCTGGCCAAACCGATCATCGGGGTGGCCAATACCTGGATCGAAACCATGCCCTGCAATTACAACCTGCGCGAACTCGCCGTCAAGGTCAAGGAAGGCATCCGCGCGGCCGGCGGAACCCCCATGGAGTTCAACACCATCGCCATTTCCGATGGCGTGACCATGGGTACCGAGGGCATGAAGGCGTCGCTGGTCAGCCGCGAGGTGATCGCCGATTCCATCGAACTGATGGAGCGCGGCCACATGTTCGATGGCATCGTGGCGCTGGTGGCCTGCGACAAAACCATTCCCGGCGCGGCGATGGCGCTGCTGCGCCTCAACGTCCCTGGCGTAGTGCTCTATGGCGGCACCATCATGCCGGGAAAATTCCAAGGGCACGACATCACCATTCAGGACGTCTTCGAGGCCGTCGGGGCCAACGCGCGCGGCAAGTTGAGCGATGCCGACCTGCTCGATATCGAGGACCATGCCTGCCCCGGCGCGGGCGCTTGCGGCGGCCAGTTCACCGCCAACACCATGGCCACCGTGATGGAACTGATCGGCCTCTCCCCGATGGGGACCGCGGCCGTTCCGCAGGTGGACAAGCGCAAGGACGACGTGGCCTTCGGCTGCGGCGAAGTCATCATGAACGCGGTGCGCAAGAACATCCTGCCGCGCAGTATCTGCACCCGCACCGCCTTCGACAATGCCATCGCGGGCGTAGCCGGCACGGCGGGGTCCACCAACGCGGTGCTGCATCTGCTCGCCATGGCGCGCGAGGCGGAACTGCCGCTCACCATCGACGATTTCGAACCGATTCTGGCGCGCACGCCCATCTTCGTGGACATCAAGCCGGGCGGCAAGTATATGGCCGCCGACGTCGATCGGGCGGGCGGTATCGGGGTGGTCGCGCAGCGCTTGCTGGAAGGCGGGTACGTCGATGGCTCGGCGCTCACCGTGACCGGGCGGACTTTCGCCGCGGAAGCCGCGGATGCGCGCGAGACCGCCGGCCAGGTGGTCATCCGGCCGCTCTCCCAGACGCTCAAACCGCGCGGCGGCATCGCCATTCTGCGCGGATCGCTGGCCCCCGAAGGCTGCGTCATCAAACTCGCCGGGCACGACAAGAAAACCCACCACGGCCCGGCGCGCGTATTCGACCGCGAAGAGGACGCCATGGCGGCGGTGATGCAAGGCAAAATCCAGGCCAACGACGTGGTGGTCATCCGCTACGAAGGCCCGCGTGGCGGACCCGGCATGCGCGAAATGCTCGGCGTGACCGGCGCACTGGTAGGCGCCGGACTCAGCGATAGCGTGGCGCTCGTCACCGACGGCCGGTTCAGCGGAGCCACCCACGGCTTCATGGTTGCCCACGTGGTGCCGGAGGCTTTCAACGGAGGGCCTATCGCCATAGTGGCCGAAGGCGACGCGATCACCGTGGACGCCGAGCGCGGCGTGCTCGAATTGGATATTCCGGCTTCCGAGATTGCGCACCGCCTCTCGGAGTGGAAGGCCCGCGAGCCGCGCTACAAAACTGGCGTATTCGCCAAGTACTGCAAGTTGGTCTCCAGCGCCAGCGAAGGCGCCGTCACCCGTGCATGAAGTTAAGAAGCAATTCAGCCGCCGATAAACGTGCTGGGAAGCCCGGAGGCATTTTGCCGCGAAGGCGCGGAAGAAGACATGCCCCCACGACTGGGGTCATGGCAGCCTGAAAGGCTACGCTACCACACCTGCAGTTCGATCGCCGCGCCCGGCTCGCATTTGATCTGCTTCGCCGCGCTGCCCTCGCGCAACGAAACTTCGTAATACCCGGAACTGCCCAAAATCAGGCACAATTCCCCCGCGCCGCACTCCGCGTAATTGCGCGCCAGCGCCGTGACTTCTTGCGGTCCCAGCGCCAGGGTGAAATTGCGCGTTGCCAGATCGCCGAACTCGCTCACATGGATGTTCGTAACGATGTTGCCAAAACGGTCGATCTTCAGAATCCGCCCGATCCACGTGCGCTTTCCAGCCCGGTGCGGCTTTTCGAACTCGGGCTTGAGGTAATCCTGCATGAGTTTCCCGATGCGCGCCGCCGGCACCCCCGCGGCCAGGTGCGCGCCCACCGGAGCGAATATGTCGCGGCCGTGAAACGTCTGGCTCACCGGATGACGGAAGTACTTCTCGCCAGAGACGTGGCGCACCTTGCACTTCTCGTGCAGGTAGACCATGGAGAGCACCCCGTTATCCGGGCCCAGGAAATACTGGCCGCCGGCTTCCACCAGAATCGGGCGGCGCGCCGTGCCCACCCCGGGGTCCACCACCACCACATGCACCGTCTTCTTCGGGAAATAGCGCCACGCCTGCGCGATCAGGTAGGCGGCCTCGGCGATCTCAAACGGCGTCACGCCGTGGCTGATATCCACAATCTGCGCCGCTGGGCAGATGCCCAGAATCACGCCTTTCATGGTGCCCGCGAAGTGGTCGGTGAGGCCGAAATCGGTGGTCAGGGTTAGAATCGGTCGCGTCATTGGTAAAATGAACTCAAGTGCAGCATTTCTACTTCGATCACAACGCCACCACGCCCGTCGATCCGGAAGTTCTCGAGACGGCGGTGTCGTGCCTCGGACAAGTGTATGGTAACGCGTCCAGCATCCACCATTTCGGACAGGCCGCGAAACAGCGCTTGGAGGCCGCGCGCCGCCAGGTGGCCACGCTGATCAACGCCACGGCGGCCGAGATCGTCTTCACCGGCGGCGGCACCGAGGCCAACAATCTCGCCATTCTCGGGCTGACGCGCGCCGCCACCGCCCCGCGCAAGCACGTCATCACCTGCGCCATCGAGCACCCGGCGGTGCTCTCGCCCGCCAAACAATTGGGCACCGAAGGCGTGGACGTCACCTGCCTGCGGGTCGGGTCGAGCGGCATCGTCAGTCCGGAAGACATCCGGCGCGCGCTGCGCCCCCAGACCGTGCTGGTCAGTATCATGCACGCCAATAACGAACTCGGCACGCTGCAGCCCATCGCCGAAATCGCGCAGATCGCGCACCAGGCCGGCGCGGCGCTGCACGTGGATGGCGTGCAGGCGCTGGGCAAAGTGCCGGTGGACGTGGTTGCGCTCGGCGTGGACCTCTACAGCATGAGCGGCCACAAGTTGTATGCGCCCAAGGGCGTGGGCGCGCTCTACGCGCGCAAGGGAACCCGCTTCGCGCCCATCTCCTACGGCGGGCATCACGAGCGCGACCGCCGGCCCGGCACGGAGAACGTCCCGGGAATCGCGGCCTTCGGCGCGGCCGCGGAACTCGCCGGGCGCCGCATGGCCGAGGACACCGAACGCCTCGCCATGCTGCGCGACCGCCTGGAGAACGCCGTGCTCGAACGCATTCCCGGCACGGGCATCAACGGCTCGCGCTGGAATCGCGTGCCCAACACCAGCAATCTTTACTTCGACGGCATCGATGGCGAAGCCATGGTGATCGCGCTCGACCTGCGCGGCTTCGCGGTCTCCACCGGGGCGGCCTGCTCCAGCGGAGCGCTCTCGCCGTCGCACGTGCTGAAGGCCATCGGCCTGAGCGATGACCGCGCGCGCGCCAGCATGCGCTTCTCCCTGGGGCGCGGCAATACGGCCGGGCAGGTGGACGCGCTCATCGAAGCCATCGGCGCCAGCGTGGCGCACTTGCGCAGGATCTCGGTGCATGCCTGAGGACACCGTTTCAGAAGTTCGGTCACGTATTGCCAGACCGCTTGCTAACGCGCGCGGCTCTGATCGGAGCCACGACCGTAAGGGAGTGGTTGTGCCGGAATACGTCACCGTAATTCCGAACGTGAGTACTGAGTTGCCCATCGCAGTCGCCATGAGCGGCGGCGTGGACAGTTCCACGGTCGCCGCCATGCTGGTGCGCCAGGGCCGCACCGTGGTCGGCATGACCATGCAGTTGTGGAATCAGCGGCGGCTGCCGGAACTGGCCTCCGAAGCCGGGGCACCCTCTGGGTCCGGACGCTGCTGTTCCCTGGACGATGTCTACGACGCGCGCCGCGTGGCCGAGCAGATCGGCATTCCCTACTACGTGGTCAACTTCGAGCGGCAGTTCGAAGAGCATGTGGTGAAGCCCTTCGTGGAGGAGTATCTCGCCGGGCGCACCCCCATCCCCTGCACCCTGTGCAACAACTACATCAAGTTCGATCGCTTCCTGGAGATGGCCGATTCGGTGGGCGCGCACTACATGGCCACCGGCCACTACGCGCGCGTGCGCTTCGACGCCGCCACGGGACGCTATCAACTGCTGCGCGCGGTGGACCGTTCCAAGGATCAGACCTACTTTCTCTTTGGCCTGACCCAGGCGCAGTTGGCGCGCACCCTGTTTCCGCTGGGCGAATTGAATAAGCCCGAAGTGCGCGACATCGCCCGCTCCATGGATCTCGCCGTGGCGTCGAAGGGCGACAGCCAGGAGATCTGCTTCGTCCCCAACGGCGACTACGCGGCCTTCATGGATGCCTACCTCAAGGAAAAGGGCGTGGCCGTGGAGCGCACCTCGGGCGAGATCGTGACCACCGAAGGGCGCACGCTCGGCCGCCACGAGGGTGTGCACCGTTTTACGGTCGGGCAGCGCAAGGGGTTGGGTATCGCGACCGGTGAAGCCCTCTACGTGATTGCCACCGATCCGGCCAGCCAGCGCGTCACCGTCGGCGGCAATGACGATCTACAGTGCGCGCGCTTTGTGGCCAAGCAGGTGAATTGGATTTCCATCGCCGGAGTGGACGACGGAGCTACCATGCGGGCGCAGGTCAAGATCCGCAACAAGCACGCCGCCGCGCCCGCCACGCTCTCTGGCACCGGCGATGCGGAACGCGTCGGGGTGCGCTTCGACGACCCGCAGCGGGCCATCACCCCGGGACAGGGGGCGGTCTTCTACGACGGGGAGATCGTGCTCGGCGGCGGCTGGATCGAATAGGATGCCCACATCTCATTTTTGGGTCTACAATAGCGGTCAGGAGGCTCTGCATGTTCGGCATGTTGGCTGTCCTGGTTTATCTGCTGGCGATGGGCATCCCCATCTACCTGTTGTATCGCTTCCACTCGCAATCCTGGTATTGGCATACGCTGTCGGTCCTGGCAGCGATTACCCTGGGGTTTATCCCGATACCCTTCGAATTGCAGAAGCCGGAGTTCGATCTGCTCTTCGGTTTCACATTCATCGTATTGATGATCTGGGGCGCGGGCGGGCTGATTCTGTTCCGCACGCACCACGCGCACGACCAGAAACACGCATAACCACGCTGGCGCGAGCGACTGCGCGGGGCGGGCAATTCCCCCCGTCCCCACTGCGCCCGAACTCGGTGGACCAACCTGACTGCCCGCCGCGACCACGCCAATTCGCGCCATCGGTGTGACCGTTCGGAACAAAATGCCTCGTACCATGGGGCGGACCCCCTGGTTCGCAACCGACGCGCACGCCCGCTCGCGCAGCATGGATGATGCCGATTTCGTTGGCGACAAGCGGGTCCAGGGGGGGATCCGCGCGGACCAGGGGGTTCACCCCACAATTTGTGCAGAATCGCCGCCGGGCTCGGGGCCGGCTACCAGCGGAAGAAGCGGTACGGGTCGTCCCACTCTTCCGGCACGTCCAGGTAGAGCCCGTCCAGCCAGCGCTTCTCGCCCGCACCGGCCGGGTCCGCGAAGCGCGCCACGAGCGGCGTCCCGCGCGCCGCCCCCATGTTCGCCAACAAGCGCGCCGAGAGGCATGCCACCCGCCGGAAGGTGCGCTTGACGTTCATCTTCTCGCCGGAGTAGTCGAATTGCCACGGCGCCAGTTGTGAAAATACGACGTTCGCGCCTTCCGCCCTGGCCAGCACGCCGTTCCCCACCACCGTCGCCCCCGCCGCCACCTGCATGGCGGATGCCGTGTTGTTATAAGACAGCATGACGCCCTTCAGCGGCAGCGCCATCACGAACATGCTGATGGTGTGCTTCCGGCCCGCGCGGCACAACGCCGTGAGGTCGATCTCGCCCGCCGGGTAGCGCATCTCGCCCGCCTTCTTGCCGTCCACGTACACCGCCGCGTAGGAATTCAGGTAGGCGGTACTCAGCTTGATGCGGCGGCCGCTCCACTCCCCCGGCACGGTCACCTCCCGCTGCTGCCATGCCGCCGTCACGCCGGCCAGGTCCTTCTTGACCCAATCCGGATGCCGGAAAAAGAGCGTCGTGTCCCCCGGCCCCTGGGCCCCGTCTGGCCAGCTTTCCGGCACCCGCAGGTATCCCCAGCCGCCATCCGGCGCCGCGTCCCCCTCGCGGCCGGCGGGTTGCCAGCGCCACAGCCCGTTGATCGAGAGCCGCTCGCGCGTCGCCGTCGATTCGCGGTACGCCTTCGCGAGGTCCCAGACCGCTTTCACGCCTGGCGGCAACTCGCCTCCGGCCGCGGCACGCCCGGCGATTTGCGGCGCCGCCGCGCAGGCCGGCGCTCCCAGGACGAACAAGGCATCTCTTCTGGAAATCTTACGCATGCTCCCCTGAGCGTACCGAACCCTGGCGCCAAGCGGAAGCGCGTCGCCATGTGTGGGGCTGACCCGCCGGTTTCGCCTGCGCTCTTGACTTCCGGCCCGCCTGGCCCGGGTATACAATTGACGCATGCCGCGCTTGACCCGCCGTCAGATCCTGGCCGCCGCGCCGTTTCTCGCCGCTGCCGCTCCCGCCCGCTTGCCGATTCGCAGGGCGGTTGAGTTCAGCATGCTGCCCGGGAAGATTCCCGTCCTCGACCGCTTCCAGATGGCTCGCGACGCGGGCTTCGAGGCCATCGAATGCCCCACCACGCCAGACACCGCCGCGGCCGAGGAGATCCTTGCCGCCTCGCACAAAACCGAACTGCCTATACACTCCGTGATGAATGCGGAGCACTGGCGCAGCCCGCTCTCCTCGGCCGACCCGGCCGTGGTGGAGAAGAGCCTGGACGGCATGCGCACCAGCCTGCGCAACGCCAAACTCTGGGGCGCCGATACCGTGCTGCTGGTCCCCGCCGTGGTCAACCCCGAAACCACCTACGCCCAGGCCTGGGAGCGCAGCCAGCGGCAGATCCGCAAGCTGATCCCGCTCGCCGCGGAAGCCAAGGCCGTCATTGGGATCGAAAACGTCTGGAACAAGTTTCTGCTCAGCCCGCTGGAATTCGCGCGCTACGTCGACGACTTCGCCTCGCCGTGGATCCGCGCCTACTTCGATATCGGCAACGTCGCGATCCAGGCCTATCCGCAGGATTGGATCCGCACGCTCGGCAAGCGCATCGTCAAGTTGCACTTCAAGGATTTCTCGTTCAAGAAGCGCTTGGCCGAGTTCACGCCGCTGCTCGAAGGCGAGATCGATTGGCGCGCGGTCCACGCGGCGCTCGCCGAGATCGGCTATCAAGGAACGGCCACCGTCGAACTCTCCGGAGGCGACGCCGCTTACCTGAAAGAGGTGAACTCGCGCTTCGAACGGATTCTCGCCGGGGACTGACAAGACTGACATGAATTTCCGGCGCACTTTGCCGGAAATTCGCTGTCAGCCCTGTCCCAGGTTTCCGAACGTGTAAAATGGATAACTGGAGGAAATCGGAGATGCTAAAGAGAAATCGATTCTCGATCGTTGCTTCCCTGTTGCTGTGTGTGTTGCCGGCGGTGGCTGCCGATTCGGTTTTGGCGGTGGACCGCGGGCTTCCGCAGAGTAATCTGAACAACGCCTCCGGCAGCGCGCGCAGCAATGTGCGCTGGGGCGGAGACAATCAGGGGTTCATCGGCGACGACTTCACCATCGGCGCGCCCGGCGAGCGCTGGGTAATCGATTCCATCCGCGCCTGGGCCGTACCGGGGTATGCCGAGGTGAGCGCCGCCAGGTTGAGCGACTTCTACCAGGACGTCCGCCTTTACCTCGGCGCCTCCTCCAGTGACGTGACGCCCGTGGCGACGGCTCAACTCGCGGACGGAACCGACGAGGTTTCCAACCCGAACATTCGCATTTCGGAAGCCACGGGCAACGGCGCTTTGCTGTATGACGATTTCGGCACTCAGCTTCGCATTTGGCAGATCGATTTCACCAATCTGAACGTCCCCGTGCGCGGCGGCTCCAAAACGCGCTTTGGGGTCTGGGGCATGGGCCGTCCCATTCCCGGCCAGGACGGCAAGACCCACATGTGGTTTAACCACGGCTCCAATGCCGCGCTCAGCGGTACGCGCCAGGATGGCGCCGACGGCGTGATGCTGATCTTCGATGGCGCCGGCCGCGCCGATGGTACACTGCGTGCCGCAGTCAAGGATTGGGATAAGCCGTCCGACATCAACGTGCAGGTCTTCGCGCACCGCGTCGGCGCTCCGGCCACCGGCCCGGTGAGATCCGCGCGGTAGGATAAAAGACAGTCACTCCCTAACGGTCGTGGCTCTGAAAGCGCATCAGAGCCGCGACCGTTAGGGAGCGTTCCCCTCAGACGAACTTGTACTCCCCGGGCACCGGCAGCGCGGCCGGCGTGGTCGTATTCTGGTAGCCGAACTCGCGCGGCATCAGGTCCTGCTTCGAGTTCATGATCTGCTCCCACGTGATTGCCTGGCCGGAGTAGGCCGATTCGCGCGCCATGATGCAGGTCAGCGTGCTCTCGGCGATAGCCACCGACTGGTTCACGTACGGCCCGCGGCCCAGGATGCTGTCCACCATGTCGATGTGCTCCTGTACGTAGGCGCTGATGCCTTTGGTTCCCAGGTCGAGGCCGGTGCTGCGGCCCTTGGCGCCGACGATCGTGTCACTCACGTTGCGGAACGTGCCGTTGGGATACTGCCGGCAATAGCTGTTCAGGTGCACGCCGTTGGGGTAGACGAAATCCGAGCTCATGTGGTCGTAGATGTTGCCGTAGAGCGCGGCGCGCGGACGCCAGGCGGCGCCGCCGCTCGCCACCACGCGCTCCGGATGCGTGCCCATCACCCAGTTCATGAAATCGATGTTGTGGAAGTGCTGTTCCACAATCTGGTCGCCGCACAGCCACAGGAAGGAATACCAGTTGCGGTGCTCCCATTCCATGTCGCCCCATTTGGCGTCGCGCGCCTGCACGTGCATCACCGGGCCGCTCAGGTAATTCGCCTGTAGGGCGACGATGTCGCCGATGGCGCCGTCGTGAATCTTGCGCACGGTCTCCACGTACGGCCGGTCTTCGTGGCGTTGCGCGCCGCTCATCACGGTGAGCTTCTTTTCGGCGGCTTTGCGTCCGGCGGCCAGGAAGCGGCGCGCGCCGGTGGCGTCGGTGGCGATCGGCTTCTCGGTGAAGACGTGCTTGCCGGCTTCCACGGCGGCCTCGAAGTGAATCGGGCGGTAGCCCGGCGGCGTGGCCAGCATGACGATATCGAGCTCGCTCATGGCGAGCTTCTGATAGGCGTCGAAGCCCACGAAGTGGCGGTCGGGCGCCACCTGGATGCGCGGCCCGATGGATTCCGCCAGGTCCCGCGCGGTCATCTCCTTCGGTTTGCCGTCGCGCTCCACCGTGATGCCGGCGTGGCTCGCCAGGTACTTCGGGTCGCGCAGCTTCTTGAGCGCGCCTTCCAGGTGGTCTTCGAAGATGTCCGCCATGGCGACGAGTTCCACGTTCTCGTTGCCGGTGAGCAGGTCCATGGTGGCCTGCGTGCCGCGCCCGCCGCAGCCGACCAAGCCAGCGCGCAGTTTCTCCTTTCCGGCGCCGCGCACCAGATGGGGTTGGACGATGGTGAATGCCGCCGCGCCCGCCGTCAACAGGGAGCGCCGGGAAATCGGATTCGGATTCGATGGATCTGGCATGATGCCGGAATCATACCCCCTGGCAGCGCCGGTTACAATGGTAGGACAGACCATCGCCTTGCGTGGTCTGTCATTTTGTGGTCTGCGGGACCGGATGACTACCCTCGGAGCGAAGGTGGCCTGAGGATTCTATTGAGGCGGGCGGCCTTCCAGCTTCTTCAGCCGGTCATCCAGGGCTTCCATCTCGAGGTCGATCGCCCGGAGCGCCGCGGAGATGGTGCGGTTCCGGGCTTCCGCCGGTGACGCCCACTTGTGGAACTCCGTCAGGAGCTTCGTTTCGACCTGCTCGGATCTCTCGTTCCCGTACCCCTTGAGGGAGGATACGATCCGCCCCTCCATCCCGATCAGGTACTGCTTTAGTTCTGCGTCCACATCCTCAGTCTACTCCCATGAAAACGGATCATCATGTCGCTTTCCCTCACGGAAAAAGAAATGCGGCAAGCGGGCGATGCCCGAAGCACCCAGGCGGTTGGACAGGCGTCGTGACGCAGCGCAAATTCTCCAAGCCAACGGACGCGGCAGTTGTGCCAGCCCAGGAGCCAACCGCGTTGCTGGCCCACTTGCGGGGACTGGTCCAGCAGGCCCGCGAAGGCGTGGCGCGCGCTGTGGGTTCGAGCCTTACCACGCTCTACCGGCACGTCGGGAAACGCATCCGCCAAGACATCCTCAACGAAAAGCGGGCCGATTACGGTGGGCAGATTGTCGCCGCGCTGGGGCGGCAATTGGAGACGGAGTTTGGACGCAGCCTAGTGTCGGTCAGGAGATCATAACCAGTTTGAAGCAGGCGGTCGCTTGGGCCGGCGGTGAAAATGTTGCGGTGCGGGTGACCACCGTTCGGGTTCCAACGACTGATGTGCGTGCGTTACGGCGGCGCCTCGGGTTGAGCCAGTCGGAGTTCGCCGCGAGGTTCGGTTTCCAGGCCGCAACGCTGAAGAACTGGGAACAAGGCCGAACGCGGCCGGATGGCCCGGCGCGGGTACTCCTGGCTGTGATCGCGCGTCACCCCGAGGCTGTCGAGGACGCTCTCCAAAAGGCAGGGTAACGCTCCCACTGTAGCGCTCCTCCTACATTCGCGCCCACGCGCGAGCCCGGATTGCCCCCAGACCTGCGAGGGATGGGGTATGAAAATTAAACCTGCGGGTTGCCCGTTTCCCTCCGCGAGCCGTCTTATGGGGGTCGCGATTTGAACCTGCGTGTGCGAAATTCTCTCAGTGCTACAGATTTCCGGTAGTGAACCCCACTCGTCTGTATTACGCCCTAACCACGAAAGTGACCACTTCGGTGGCTGCCCTTTGCCGCCCTTTCGGGGCGCACGGGTTTGGAGCTTCCGCCGCAGGAGCGCCCTGTCGCCCCGCCAAGGGGTTATTTGAACGGAGTCTGTCAAGGACCAGAACGATCCCGAGCGCAACCGCTTGATTCTCTTCGCAAACGGCATTTTTGATGACCAGGACGGTGTAAAGTCAGTTTGCACGGAACCGCGCTTACAGGTTCACTTTTCCTCTTCGCTCCCACTGCCAAAGCAGAAAGGCCACGAAGGCACCCGCGGCCGCCATGCACACCAGCATTGCCAGGATGGGAAACAGCCGGTGCCCGAAGGCCTTGTACATCCAGCCGATGATCTCTTCCTGGAAGATGGGGCCGATCGACCCCATCCCATTGATGATTCCGGCGGCTGCCAGCGCGCCACGCTTCGATCCCACGTCGATGGCCCCCACTCCCGAGAGCAGCGCATCGGGGCCGAAGAGCATGAACCCCGCCAGACCCATCGAGACGGTAAAGAACACCACGCTGGTCGCACCCAGGGTCGCCATGAGCACGAACGAGAGCGTCATCATGGCCAGCATGGCGAACACAATGAACGCGCGGCGCCCATGGAAGAGTTTGTCGGAAGCCACCCCGGAAGCAATCACCCCGAAGAATCCGCACAGCTCGAAGATGGTCGACAGGTACCCCGCCCGGTCGCCCGAGAGCCCGAAATTCTGCCGCAGGAAAAAAGGCGCCCAGCTCCATAGCGCGTATCGCAGGAACTTGATGGTGAAGTAAATGACCCCCATGGTCAGGATGCTGCGGATTACGTCTGCCGTCCAGCCGAGCCCCTGAACCTTCTCTGCCTCGCCATTGGGCGCGGTACTCTCCGCCTCGTCGCTCAACGGCGGCAGCCCCACGCTCTCCGGCCGGTTCGGGTGGAGAAGCAGCACCACGGCCCAGATCACCAGCAGCACTAGCGCGCTTCCGAAATAGGACCACCGCCATCCCGCGCGCCCCAGCATGTAAGCGGCAAATGAGGTCGAGATCAGCGAGCCCAGTTGGTAGCAGGTGGACCAGACCCCCAGGATGCTTCCCCGCTGCTCCCTGCGGAACCAGAACGCCAGGCTCCCGATGCAGCCCGGCCAGCCAGTCCCCTGCGCCAGGCCGTTGATCGCCAGAAAAAGCATGAGCGTCCAGAAGCCGTTGGCGGCGCCGAAGACGAAATTGCAGGCGGCCGAAATTCCCATGCCCAGGATCAGCAGGAGTTTCGGCCCCAGCTTCCTCCCGAAGTAGGCGCTGGAAAACTGTCCGGCGGCGTAGGCGGCCAGGTAGACAGTCCCCAGGTGGCCAAGCTGGATGGTAGACAAGCCGAGCGCGCCCGACATGTCGGCCTTGACCACGTAGAACGGCTTCCGGCAGAAGTAGTAGCCCGCGTAGGCGAGCCACGTGGCGGTGAAAATACGGATCTGCCACGGCCGATAAGCCCGGTCGAGGCTCTTCTCTTGCTCCATTCAGTTGGCTGTCCGCGTCCGCAAGTGGAAGCTCTTGGGGCGCGTCAGGTACCGAAACCCCAGATGCGAGAGCGTGCAGCCATGTCCGCTGTCCTTAATGCCCACCCACGCCAGTTCCGGATCCAGGTAGTCGCAACGGTTCACGTAGACCGTTCCGGCCGCCGTCCGGTGCGCCAGTTTCTCGCCCCGCGCCATATCTTCGGTCCAGATGGAACCCGTCAGGCCGTACGGGCTGTCGTTCATCAGCCGGATGGCTTCCTCCTCCGTGTCTACCGGCATGATTCCGATCACCGGCCCAAAGCTCTCCTGCATCATCACGCTCATGCTGTGATCGACATCCACCAGCACCGTGGGCTGGAAATAATACCCGGGACCGGGCAGCCGGCGGCCCCCCGTCAGCGCCCTGGCGCCCCGGCTGACCGCCTGGCCCACCTGGAACTCCATGAAGTCCACCGCCTTGCGCTGCGCCAGCGGCCCTATGGTTGTCGATTCATCCTCCGGGTCGCCTACCTTGTACTTCTCCACTTCGGCCACATAGGCATCGACGAACCGCGAAAACAGGGGCCGCATCACGTAGATGCGCTCGATGGCGCAGCAACTCTGCCCGGTATTGTAGAAGGCGCCATCCACCAGGTTGGGCACCGTGAAGTCGAAATTCGCGTCCTCGCAAACCAGGGCGGGATCTTTGCCGCCGAGTTCGAGGCCCATGTCGAGCAACTGGGTGGATGCTTCCTGGTATACCTGGCGGCCGCCCTCCACCGAGCCGGTGAACGAAATGAAATCCACCGCGCGCGTGTCGATCAGCTTGCGGATGATGGCGTGGCTTACATGAATGGAAGCTATCAGGTCCGGCGGCAGGCTGGTCTGGCGGAAAGCGTCCGCGAACGCATCCCCGCACAACGGCGTCAGGCGCGCGTGCTTGATCAGCACCGCATTGCCTGCCAGAAGAGCGGGGACCACCACGTTCACCGCGATCAACAGCGGGTAATTCCAGGCGGGAATGTCCAGCACGATCCCCAGCGGCTCGTGCCGGATGAACCGATGGAATCCCTCCTTCGGCGGGAGCATGTCGTCCTGCAACGAACCGGGCGCCAGCCGCACCATGGTCCGGGCGCGGTCCAGCATGGCATCTACCTCGTGGCGCGCCTGGCCCACGGGCTTTCCCATCTGGCGCGTGATGTCCAGGGCGACCTGCTCCTTCATGGACCCGAAGGCATCAATGAACTGGCGGCAGATGTCCGCCCGCTGCTCGACGGGGACATCGCGCCACCGTTGCTGCGCGGCGCGCATGCGGCAGAGGATGGATTCCAACTCCGCCTCCGGCGTCGGCTCGATATTGCGAAAGACCGTCTCGTTGGCCGGATTGATCAGGTCGTAAACAGATGACTCGCTCATATGTCTCTCCTTACCAGCTCGCCTCGTAGAGCCGCAACAGATCGTCCTGCGTGCAGGACCGGATATTGGTCCGGTGACAGGAATCCTCAAACGCGTTGGCGGAAAGCGGGCCGAGACTCTCCCGGGGAACTTTGTAGTTCCTCAGGCCGGGAGTGATTCCAATTCTCCCGATCATCGATTCGACTTCCGCCACCGACCTCGCCGCGGCGTCGCTCTCCGTCATCTGCTGCGTGGCTACGCCGAACAGACCAGCCAGCCGGGCGTAGTGACTGACCGCCGGCTCCAGGTTAAAGCGCATCACCGCGGGCAGGCACAAGGCATTGGCCAGTCCGTGATTCAGGCCGAACTCCGTGGAAAGGGGATGCGCCAGCGAGTGCGTCGCGCCCAGGTCTTTCTGAAACGCAATCGCCCCCATGGTGGCCGCCACCTGCATATTCCCCCTCGCCTCGATATCCTGGCCGTTGCGCGTGGCCCGCTCGAGGTAACGAATTACCAGTTCCAGCCCGTGGATGGCGATGGCGTCGCACAGCGGATGGAATACCGGACACGTCAAGCTCTCCAGGCAGTGAGTGAAGGCGTCCATGCCGGTCGACGCCGTGAGGAATGGCGGCAGCCCTACGGTCAGTTCCGGGTCGAGAATGGCGCGCTTGGGCATCAGCCACGGGCTGAAGATGATGATCTTCCGGCCGAGCTTGTGCGAGGTGATCACCGAAGATCGCCCCACCTCGCTGCCGGTTCCGGAGGTGGTTGGAATCGCGATGATGGGGTCGTACGGCCCTTTCATCCGCTCCATGCCGCCAGCCTGCCATTCGAGGTCGGTCAGTGCGCCTTCGTGCCGCGCCATGACCACCACCGCCTTGGAGACGTCCAGCGCGCTGCCGCCGCCCAGCCCGATGGCCCCGTCGCAACCGGCGGAGCGGTAGAGTCCGGCCGATTCGAGCACGTCCTCTTCGATGGGGTTGCCGTGCACACCGCAAAAGACCTCGAATGGCAAACCGCCATCCGCCAGTGCGGAAGCCACGGCGGCGAACACCGGGGTGGCGTGCACGCCCGGATCGGTGACAATCAGCGGCTTACGAATCCCGGTTTCTTCCAGGCAGGCCGGAAGACGCCGTACCGCCCCGCATCCGAACAGAATTTTCGTGGGAAAGGAAAACGTGGTGATCTCGTCGAACATAGCCAACTACCTTCCTGCCGCCAGCGGCAGTACCAGTTTGTCGATCCAGCCATGGAACTCGATCTGGCGCACGTTGTCCGAAAGCACGTCGTCGTCGATGTCGAGTTGCCAGCGCAGATCTTTCCGCGCCGGATCTTGGGCCAGCGCTTCCAGTTTCTCTACATACCCGGCCAGGTCTTCGTGCGCCGCAAAGAAACCTTCCCGGACCAGTCTGGGCTCCCGCGCCACAATCAGGCGCGCCACCTCGTGCAAATCGTACTCCGGATGATACTGGGTGGCCCAGAAAGTCCCCTTGCGGTGCTTCACCTCGATAGCCTGGACATGGGTGAAATCGTTGGTGGCCAGCAGCGTGCCTCCGGGCGGCAGTTGCGTCACCTCGTCCAGATGGCTGATGAAACCGGTATACACCGGAGGTTTTCCTTGCAGCATGGGATGGCGCAGCCCCGCGTCAGTCAGCCGGATCTTGCGGGCGATTCCCATTTCACGCCCGCGCGGATTGGCCCGCACCTCGCCGCCCGCCGCCACGGCCGCCATCTGCAGCCCCCAGCATGTGCCGAACCCCGGAGTCCCGGCCTCGTAGCTCTTTTTGGCGTAGTCGATCTGGCGGGTCACGCAGGGATTGTCGAGATGGTAAATGGTAAGATTGCAGCCGGTCCAAAGGATCCCCTGGTAGTGTTCCGGCCCCAGCCCGTCCGGAGGTGAAGGATTGTCGCTCGGCAACCACACGGCGTACTCCGCCGCGGGCAGGTATTTGTTCAGCATCTCGGCGTAGAGCCGCCAGGCGTGCTTCATCCCTACCAGGTCGAACTCGTCGCGGCTGGCTTTCGGGTAGCCGTCAATGATCAGAAACCGAAGTGTGGATGGCATAAGTGTCTCCATCGAGCGCCCCGATGATTTCGGGAAGTTGCGCGAAATTCCGGCACACGGCATCGGCGCGAGTATGTGCGCTGCCGCGGTCAACGGCCGCCGTGATCAGCACCGCCCGCGCGCCCGCGTCCTTGGCGCCCGCAATGTCGTTGTGTTCGCGGTCGCCGACGTGAACGATCTCGTCGGCGCGGCACCCCGTCAGCTCCGCGGCCCGCAGGAACATCTCCGGAGCGGGTTTCGAGCGGCCCGCCTCGTCGGAGAAGACGAAAGCCGAAAACAGATCCAACAAGCCGTACCCCGCCAGCAACTCGCGCAGGGCGCGGCCGGGCGAGAAAATGGCGTCTGACACGACCGCCAGGGGGTATCGCTGGTGGAGCAACCTGAGGGCCTCCGCGGCTCCGGGTACGAGGTCGGGACGCACGCCCAGCTCCATCTCCTCATGCAGCCGCACCAACTCCCGAAACTCGCCTTCCGGCAATTCGCGGTTCAAACCGGCCAGCACCGTGCGCAGCCGCACCTCTACCGGCCAGGTGACGTGCTGGTTGTGCCATACCTCCCGGAAGGCCGCGTCCCCGGTGTCATAGGCGCAGTCCACCAGCGCCCGCTCCACCGGAGCGTGCCGGGCCAGAAAATGCCGCACCAAATCCCTGCGTTCGACTCCTTTGGGCGGAAGGCCCTGCCGGGTCCGCTTGGGTTCGTCGGAGTCATCGATGAACACCGTATCCCAAAGATCAAAAGAGACCACTCTAACGCGAGGCATTGCACCTTTCGGCCCAGCGGGGCCTTAATAAACAGAAAAAGATTGTAGCACAGGGGGAGAGAGGTGTATGATTACCCGTATCTGACTTTGAGACCTTCTTAAAACAGAGATTAGTCGACAACGAAAAGGGGTAGTAACCATGCACAAACATTGGAGAATTGCGGCTTTGCTACTATCGGCGCCCTTGCTGCTATCGGCGCAATCCACATTCGGCACGATTTTAGGAACGGTCACGGATGCGAGCGGCGCTGTCGTGCCCCAGGCCAAAATCGTCATCACCAACCAGGGAGAGAATACTTCCCGCGAAATCTCGACGGATCTACAGGGGAACTTCGAGGCGCTTAACTTGAAGGCCGGCAACTACACGGTGACGGCCGAGGCAGGCGGCTTCAAGAGATCCAAAACCAGCGGGCTGGAGTTGACGGCCCGGCAGACGTTGCGCGTCAACATCGCACTGGAACTGGGGCAGGTAACCGAAACCCTCAATGTCTCGGCGTCCGCGGCCGTGGTCACCACGGACAACGCCACCATCGCGTCTTCATTGGGGACCCAGCAGGTGCTGGAATTGCCCATCAACTATCGCGGCAGTGGAAGCACCAGCCCGCTCAGTGTTCTGGCTTACCAGCCAGGCGTGCAAAGCGATAACAGCTACGGCTACGCGGTGCAGGGCGCGCTTCCGTCCCAAACCGAAGTCTCGCTGGATGGGATTTCCACCGTCAGCACCGCCTCCAACGCCCCTCTCGGCCACCTGTTTCCCTCGGCCGATGGGATTGCCGAGATGAAAGTGCAGGGGGTGGGCAACAATGCCGAATTCGGACAGGTGGGCGACATCTCCACTACCTCCCGCGGTGGCACCAACGATTTCCATGGCGCGGTGTTTGAGTATCTTCAGAACCGGGCATTCGACGCCACTGCGTTCGGAGCCACCTCCAAGCCGCAAAAGACCGCCAACGATTTCGGCGGCAATCTCGGAGGCCGGCTGATTCGGAATCGCACCTTCTTCTTCGTCGCCTTCGAAGATATGCAATACCGAACCGGGTCAACCTTAAGCCTCACGGTTCCTACCGCCGCGCAACGGGCCGGGAACTTCAGCAACGAGAACGTGACGGTCAAGGACCCGGCCACTGGCCTGCCATACCCCAATAACCAGATCCCCACCTCGCAGCTCAATCCGGTAACCCAGAAGGTGCTGCCCTTCTACCCATTGCCCAACTTCGGTTCCAGCACGGTTCAGCAGTCCTCCAACTACCGGACGAACGCCGCGAACCCGACCACCTCGTGGCAAACCGACGCCCGTATCGACGAGGTTCTGACCAGCAAGCAGTCGATCTTCGGTAGGTTGAGTTGGAAGGACCAGAACACAACGTCTCCTCTGGGTTTCGTGCTGCCTCCGAGCACCTCGTATAACAACAGCCGCAGCGTGGTGTTGTCGTATAACTATACGATTACGCCGACCGTTTTGAACGAATTCCGCTTCGGGGTCAGCAACAGCAACAGCGCCACGGCTTACGGGTTTGATGGGAAGTCGATCACGGGGACCTTCGGATTGCAGAACCTGCCTCCACTGCCGTTTAACGGCATTACTGCTTTCACTTTCGGCGGGTCGACTTCGAATTTCGGTTACGATAAGGCCGGCTTCACGTTTTCTCACAATTACCAGTGGAACGACAACCTTACCTGGATCAAGGGGCGCCACACTCTGAAGTTCGGTGGCGATGCCCGGCGCCTGCGCGCGCAGACGGCGCTCACTTTTACCGGGAGCGACAACTACGGCACTTTCGCTTTCGATGGCCGTTACTCCGGCTCGGACGTTGCCGATTTCCTGCTGGGCATCCCATATGACTCCCAGTACGATTCGGTGAACCAGGACAATGATGGCATTGCCTGGGCATTCGGTGTCTACGCCCAGGACAACTTCAAAGTGAGCTCGAAGCTGACGCTCGAATACGGGCTGCGCTGGGAGTTGCACCCGCCGTTCTGGGATACCGGATCGGACATCACCAACTTCGACCGCTCGGTTCCGCTCACCGGCCGAGTGATCATCCCGGATACGCAGCACGCGTTGGATATCACGGCTCCGGGCTTCCTGCAATCGATCAACGCCTGTCCGGGGCCATCGTGGAATGGCATCCCCTGCACACCATTCCTGCAATCCAACGCAGCGGGCTGGCCAAGGACCCTGCGCTTCACCCAGTGGAAGGATTTCAACCCGCGCTTCGGGTTCGCCTACCGTCCATTCAACGACACCAAGACCGTGATCCGCGGCGGCTTCGGACGCTACACGATGACCATCCTGGGAGACGTGTTCTATTCGGTGACCGGCATCAGCAGTTCCGATGTGCGGGAATTCTCCAACAATATCGTGAACGGCGTTCCGCTGTTCAAGTTGCCGCAGATCTCCACCAACGGTACCGGAATCACATCGACGCCGTATGGGCAGGCGTACTTCGGCACGGCCAACGATCCGCACTTCAAGGATCCGTATTCGATGCAGTGGAGCCTGAGCGGGGAACGCGACCTGGGATGGAACAGCGGCCTTCGGATCTCTTACATCGGGCTGCGCTCGGTGCAACTGCCCTGGGCACCGGACTTGAACCAGCCGCTGCCCTCCACCACGCCGTACGCATCCCGGCCGCTAACCGATCGCCCGTTCCCATACTGGGGACGCGTCAACAGCCGGGACACGGGCGCCAACGCCATCTACAACTCGATGCAGACCGAGTTCACGCACCACCTGAAGAGCGGTTTGACATTGAACAGCTCCTGGACCTGGGCGAAAAACCTCGGTGACGCCGCCGGCCCGGCGCCGACCGGGTGGTCGGGAGATACCGGTGGCGGCCGCGTGACCAATTCGGCGTGCCGCCGTTGCGATAGAGGCAATATCACGTTTACGCGCCGGCACCGCTGGCTCACTTCGGCGGTTTATGACCTGCCGTTTGGAAGAGGCCGCACGCTAGGGGCCCAGATGAGCCGGGCTGCCGACGCATTCGTGGGAGGCTGGCACTTAAGCGCCATCCTGGTGATGCAGACCGGCCCATTCTTCAGCCCGACCATGAGCGGAGGAGATCCATCCGGCACGAACGCCCCTTCCCGCGGAACCCAAAGGCCGGATGCCGTCGGCACCAATCCGCTTCTCTCGAATCCAACCGCCGGCGATTACTGGAACATCGGCGCTTTTGTATGCCCGGGACGCATCCCTGGCGCTTCCAACCAGTACAACTGCAACACCAACATCGCCCGCTTCGGCAACGCCGGCGTGGGCACGCTGTTGGGGCCCGGAACGGTGAACCTGAATTCCGCGCTGGCCAAGGAATTCCACATCAAAGAGAAGGCCAAGCTGAAATTCGAAGCGTCTTTCACCGATGTCATGAATCACGTTAATCTGGCGGATCCCGGCACCAACATCACCAGCATCAGCTTCGGCGTAATTACCAGCGCGCGCGGCGCCGATAGCGGCGGCAACCGCGTGGGCTCATTCGCGCTACGGCTCGAGTTCTGAGCGAATGCTCTCCCTCGACGACCTGCGCCGGTCGGTGGACGATGGGCGGATCGACACCGTTCTGCTGACGTTCACCGACTTGTACGGGCGTCCGCTCGGCAAACGCCTGGACGCCGGTTTCTTTCTGGAAAACGCCCAGCAGGGCACGCATGTCTGCGACTACCTGCTGACCGTGGACATGAACATGGACCCGGTGCCCGGCTATCGGCTCGCAAGCTGGGAACGCGGTTACGGCGATTTCCGCATGGTTCCCGACCTGGCCACCCTGCGCGTCGCAAGCTGGCTCGAAAAGACCGCGCTGGTGTTGTGCGACCTGACCCCGCGCGACTCGCATGCGCTGCTCGCCGAGGCGCCGCGCTCCATTCTTCGCCGGCAGGTGGAACGCGCCGCCGCCATGGGGTTCCAGGCCATGGCCGGCTCGGAACTGGAGTACTACAGTTTCAACCAATCCTACCGGCAGGCGGCCGCG
>Ga0208079_1000404_pt1 | contig 23985 bp, 26 predicted proteins | sample NGESurdeep092012_5_FD_184474 | JGI IMG/M metagenome (GOLD analysis project Ga0208079, IMG submission 184474) | Arctic peat soil microbial communities from Barrow, Alaska - NGEE Surface sample 210-2 deep-092012 (SPAdes) | ecosystem: Environmental > Terrestrial > Soil > Wetlands > Peat ... | reverse complement strand
CAGGGGCATCGCGGCGGCAGGCGGGCGCGAGAATGCTTTTACCAACACCGATTACACCGCTTATTTCCAGCAGCTGGACAAATCCCGATTGCCGCTGGCGATGAAACTGGAATCGGACCGGATGCGGAACCTCAATCTGACCGCGAAGGAATTCGGCAAGGAGATCAAGGTGGTCATGGAAGAGCGGCGCATGCGCACCGACGATGAGCCGCAGTCGCTGATGAATGAAATCATGATGGCGACGATCTATGAGGAGCATCCCTATCATAATCCGGTCATCGGCTGGATGAGTGATCTGGAAGTCATGACGGTGAACGATGCCAGAGTTTGGTATAACCACTGGTATGCACCGAACAACGCCACGCTGGTCATCGCCGGTGATGTGAAGGCTGATGAGGTGTTCGCGCTGGCACAACGCTATTACGGCACAATTCCTAAAAAGGTGCTGCCGGCACGGCGAAACTATACCGAACCGCAGCAAGTGGGTATCAAGCGACTGGTAGTGAAAGCGCCCGCCGAGTTGCCGCAATTGGTGATGGCCTACCACACGCCCACGCTGAAAGATCCGAAGCAAGACTGGAAACCCTACGCGCTGGATGTGCTGGCGGGTGTGCTGGATGGCAACGAGTCGGCGCGTCTCAATAAGCACTTGGTGCGCGAGCAGCAAATCGCCAGTGCGGCAGGCGCGAGTTATGACTCGATCTCGCGCGGCCCGAGTCTGTTCACGCTGGATGCCACGCCGAGCACAGGCAAAACGGTGCAGGAAGTAGAGGCTGCGTTGCGCGGTGAGATCGCATTGCTGGTAAAAGACGGCGTCAGCGAGGATGAGTTGAAGCGCGTCAAGGCGCAAGTGATGGCGGGTGAAGTATACAAACTCGACTCGGTGTTCTATCAGGCGATGCAGATCGGCCAGTTGGAAAGCATCGGCCTGGGTTATCAGGCGATCCAGGTGATGCTGGAGAAACTTCAGGCAGTGAAGGCAGAGCAAGTGCAGCAAGTCGCCAGGGAATTTTTGCAGGACGATAATCTGACGGTCGCGGTGCTCGATCCGCAGCCTCTTTCCGGCAAGCCGAAACACAAGACAGAAGGAGGATCGTCAAATGTTCGCTAATTTAAAACGGGTCAAATCCTTACTGGCCAAATCCATTGGGGTTGCAGCATTGTGCTGTATTTCAACCATTGCGTTTGCTACTCCCAACATCCAGCACTGGCAGAGCGCCAGCGGCGCAAAGGTGTTGTTCGTGGAAGATCACGACATCCCGATGCTGGATGTGGCGGTAACCCTTCAGGCTGGAAGCAGTTTTGACGCGGCGGGCAAATCCGGCATGGCGGGGCTGACTCATCAGCTGCTGGATTCCGGTTCTGAAGGCTTGAGCGAGGACGAAATATCGCGCGGAATGGCGGACATCGGCGCGCAATTCGGCGGTGGTTTTGATCCGGATCGTTCCAGCATATCTTTGCGTACGTTGAGCAGCGCGGCGCAGCGCGACAAGGCGTTGGACATCATGGCACGCGTGCTGCAACACCCGGTGTTTCCGGAAGCGATCCTGGCGCGTGAAAAAGTCCGGCTGATCGCCGCCCTGAAAGAAGCGGAGACCAAGCCGGAAAGCATCGCAGAAAAGGCTTTTCAGAAAGCGGTGTTCGGCACACATCCTTATGCGCTGCTGGGCTCGGGCGAAGTGGAGAGTGTGGAAAAAATCACCATCCAGAATCTGGGCGACTTTTATCGCGCACATTATCAGGCTGGCCATGCGGTAGTCGCCATCATGGGTGATGCGACGCGTGCCCAGGCGGAAGCGATCGCGCAGCAGCTCACCGCACAGTTGCCGACATCTGATGAAACTACTGATGGGACTACTAGCCATCTGACTAACCCAGCAAAAGACGCTGGGCAAGTCATTGGTTATAGCCATTCGACTAGGCGATCAAAGAACGCTGGCCAAGCCGCTGGTTATGCTGCACCGGCCGTATTGCCCAAAGTCGTGATGAAGATCGCCGCGAGCGAGCAGCGCATCAGCCATCCCGCCAGTCAAAGTCACATCCTGATCGGTGCGCCGGGCATGGCGCGCAACGACCCGGATTTTTTCCCGCTGTATGTCGGCAATTACACGCTGGGCGGCGGTGGCTTCGTGTCGCGCCTGATGAACGAGGTGCGCGAGAAGAAAGGCCTGGCCTATAGCGTCTACAGCTACTTCATGCCGCTCAAACAGCCGGGTGCTTTCCAGATCGGCCTGCAGACCAAGAAAGAACAGGCCGATGAAGCGCTGCAACTGGCGCACAAAACGCTCGCGGACTTCATCGCCCAAGGCCCGACAGAAAAGGAGTTGCTGGCAGCCAAGCAGAACATCATCGGCGGATTTCCGCTGCGCATCGACAGCAACCGCAAGATACTCGACTACCTGAGCATTATCGGATTCTACGATCTGCCGCTGACCTATCTGGACGATTTCACGCGCAACATCGATCAAGTGACCGTGGCGCAGATCCGCGAGGCGTTCAAACGCCACATCGATCCGCAGGCGATGGCGACGGTGATTGTGGGGGCGCCGGAAGGAATCGCGAAATAGCTGGTCACCAGGAAAGTCACAACAAGTTGAATAAAGTCAGGATCATCGGCGGCGAGCTACGCAGCCGCATGATCAGCTTCCCAGATGCGGAAGGCTTGCGCCCCACCCCGGATCGCGTGCGCGAGACCCTGTTCAACTGGCTGGGGCAAACATTGTATGGGCGCACCTGCCTGGATCTATTCGCCGGCAGCGGCGTGCTGGGCTTTGAGGCCGCTTCGCGCGGTGCCGAGCGGGTGGTGATGGTGGAGATGAACCGCACGGTTCTGCGCGCCTTGCAGGACAATGTTAAAAAGCTGGGCTGCGCGAATGTGTCCGTACAGGGGCAGGATGGGCTAGAATTCGCCTCTCGCGATATGCACAAGTATGACGTGATCTTCCTGGATCCGCCGTTTCAGAGCGATTATCTGCCCAAGCTGCTGGAAATCCTGCCGCAACGCCTGAACGAGAATGGCGTGGTATATGTCGAGTCTGGGGCAGCGATAGAAATTCCACCGCCCTGGCAGGCGATCAGGTCCGGCAAGGCAGGGCAGGTGCATTATCAGTTACTACAAGTTAAATAAATCCACTTTTGTGGGATGAAGCGCAAGGAGCCGCGCAGCGAATGACGAGGCATATCAGATTGATAGACGAGGAATGAGCGAGCACGCGACACCGCGATTCGCCCACAAAATGGATTTGAAATGATTAAGGTTGTTTATCCGGGTACATTCGATCCCATCACCCGCGGCCATGAAGATGTCGTGCGGCGCGCTGCCGGATTGTTCGGCGAGGTGATCGTGGCGGTGGCGGAAAGCCGCGCGCAAACCTTGTTTGATTTGGCGGAGCGGGTGGAGATCGCGAGCGAGGTGTTCGCTAATTTCCCCAACGTGCGCGTGGAAGGATTCGGCGGCCTGTTGATGAACTTCGTGCAGGCGCACGATGCGCGTGTCGTGTTACGCGGCTTGCGCGCGGTGTCGGATTTCGAATACGAGTTTCAATTGGCGGGCATGAACCGCAATCTGTATCCCGAGGTCGAGACGCTGTTCCTGACCCCGGCGGAACAGTACACGTTCATCTCGGCCAGTATGGTGCGCGAAGTCGCGCGCTTCGGCGGCGATGTCAGCAAGTTCGTATCGCCCTATGTGATGGACAAATTGCAGCGCAAGTATAATTTCTCGCAGGATTAGTTAGTCCTGTGGAGCTGGATCGTAAAGAGGAGAAGTAACATGGCACTGATGATCACCGATGAATGTATCAACTGCGACGTGTGCGAGCCGGAATGCCCGAACGACGCGATCTCGCAAGGCGATACCATTTATGTCATCGACCCCAATAAATGCACCGAATGCGTGGGCCACTACGATACGCCGCAATGCGTGGAGGTGTGCCCGGTGGATTGCATCCCGATGAATCCCGAGTACAAGGAAAGCAAAGAGCAGCTGCAGGTCAAGTATGAGAAGCTGATGGCCGCCAAGGGTAAATAGCATCCCCAAAAAATGTAGGAGCGGGCCATGCCCGCGAGCAACTCTAATATCGCGGGCATGGCCCGCTCCTACATCTGGTTAGCGTTTTCCCCACCCACCCGACTCCGCATTATTTTGGTTTCCCTTGAATCGGCGCAGGCAAGTGCTTGGGCGATTTGATCCTGATCTGCTTGTTCACGCTCCTTTCGCCGAACATCACCTGAATCGCGCCTACCGGCACTCCAAATACACCCGCCAGATAGCGCATCATGTGTGCGGTGGCACCCCCCAGGCGTGGAACGGCGGCGGCATAAACCTCGAGTTGATGACCGACGACTTTGCCGATGGCATCGCGCTTGGCATTGGGACGGCCAAGGATGTTGAGCACCAGTGTGTCTCCTTCCCAGTGGTAGAACGGCGCGGATTTTTGCGGGCTAAATAGCGGCAATTCTTTTAGCGTTTTCCCCAAACGCCATTGATTGCTTCCGCATCGCGGCTTGCGCCCAGCGCGGGCAGACCGTAGAAGTCAAGCAGCGTGTGCAGCACGCTGTAATGATCAATGCGCTGCGGACTGGTGCCCGCGTTCACCATCGGCCCCACCAGTAGCGTCACCACGTGGTTGCCCTCGTGATAGTCGTCCTCATCCCAAGTGAGTATCAATAAACTGTTGTGCTTGAATGCCCAAGCTACGTATGGCTCGATGTGGGTCTTCAGCCACTGGTCCGCCGCCTCGAAACTGCCGTCGTGCATATCGTTGTTCTGATCCGGGATCACAAATGACACGGTCGGCAGTTTGGAAAAATCCCGCGGGAAATCGGCAAAGCGCTTGTTCAGCTCGGCGGGCAAGCGCGTACCTTGCCAGTTGCTCGCAGGGTTATGCTTGCGCTGATATGCACCGGACATGCAGCTCATATCGCCCGTTGCGGGCAATGATTCGGCGAAGCTGGCGAAGCCGAGACCCGCGTCCAGCAAAGTCGAGGCGAGGTTGCCGGTGTCGAAAGAATACGGGCAGGAATTGTTGGAGACGCCCTGTGTGGAGCCGGAGAACAAAGCCAGGTAGTTCGGCTGGCTGGGATGCGATACACCATAAGCCTCGGTGAACAACATCCCGCGCTTGGCCAGCGCGTATATGTAGGAAGCGCTGTTGCGCTTGTCCATGATCTGCGCATAACCGCGATTCTCTTCGATGACGATCACCACATGGTCGGGGCGCGGCAAGCGCTCGGCATGGGCAGCGGGCGCGAGAGTCAACGCGAGCAGGGCGATGGCGAGTAAGCGCCTGGTGTTCTTCATGGAGTTCTTAAAAATTACCGTTCGTCCTGAGTGCCACGCATAGCGTGGTGTATCGAAGGAGTGAACGGAAGACAGTTATTTTTCCGCGTCTTCAATTTTCTTTTTCGATTCCTCGGTATTTTTTTGCACCATCTGATCTACAGCCTTGGCATTATCAAGTACTTCGCGTTGCGGCGCGGCGATCTTGGGTGTGGGTGGTTTGTCGCAGGCAGCGAGCAACAGAGTTACGGCGAGCAAGATGTATTTCATGTTTCCTCCGGTTGGGGATTTTCAGGTAGAACCCTAACGAAAATTTGTCGGCAAGGTAGCCGTGAAGAACCAGATATCACTCTAGCACAAACCGCCATTACTTCTGGCAACTCCCGCAGTAGAAACTGGAACGCTGTCCCTGTTTGATTTGTTTGATCGGCGCGCCGCAACGCCGGCACGGTTCGCCTGCTCTGCCATACACCCAATAAGTCTGCTGGAAATAGCCGGGTTGGCCCGAGGTGTTGACGAAGTCGCGCAGCGTGCTGCCGCCCAGGTTGATCGCTTCGGCCAAAGTGGCGCGGATATCTTCGACCAGTCTTGCGCAGCGCGGCAGGCTGAGTTTTCCGGCGGCGAGTTGCGGTTTGATGCCGGAGCGGAACAGGGCTTCGTTGGCGTAGATGTTGCCCACGCCGACCAGGATGTGGTTGTCCATGATGCATTGCTTGATGCTGACGCTGCGTCCGCGTGTGGCGTGGTAGAGATAGCGCGCATCGAAGCCTTGTTCTAAAGGTTCAGGGCCGAGAGTCGCGAGCAGAGGGTGGGTGGCGGGATCACCTGTATGCCACAGCACCGCACCGAAGCGGCGCGGGTCGCGCAGGCGCATCAGCGTGCCGTTGCACAGCACCAGATCGAAGTGGTCGTGTTTTTCCGGGGGAGTGTCAGCGGGCAGGATGCGCAGACTGCCGGACATGCCCAGATGCAGGATCAACGTGCCGTTGCCGCAATCCATCAGCAGGTATTTGGCGCGGCGTTTGAGCGAGAGTATGTTCTTTCCGCGCAACAGCTTCGGCAGGTTTTTCGGGATAGGCCAGCGCAGGCTGGCGTTGCGGATGACGACATCCTTGATCGGGAGTCCGGTGAGATGTGCGTCCAGGCCGCGCCGCGTGATCTCTACTTCGGGGAGTTCAGGCATGATTGGTTAATGTTAAAGACCGTCTCACAACGTGACGAGCGCAACTGAGACAAGGCAAAAAATGGCGAAAAACCGGAATTTACTAATTTGTAAATGAGGATTTTGAGCCATTATTTAACGCAGTATCAGTAAGCACAGTAGTTGTGTGACGGTCTTTTCAGGCACGGCGTTTCCGCCAGATATATACCCCCACACCTGCCAGCAGCAGCGGCAAGCCCAGCAGAAAGATGCCGCTGATGATTTCGAGCTGCGTTTTGCTTAACACCAGGCTGCTATCTTTCGCAGCGCGCGGTTGCAGCGTGATGAGATGTTCTTCGCCGGCCAGCCAGTTCACCATGTTCACGCCCAGGTCCACGTTGCCGCCGTTGCCGGCATAGTTGTTGGCGAGGAACGCGCCATTGCCGACCACCACGATGCGCTGATCCCTGTCATTGATGCGGCGTTGCAGTGCGATCGCGATGACCGCGGGGCCCGGAATGTCATGCTGTTTGTCGAACGGGTGCCCGGACAAACGGTTTTTGTCGCGCGGTTTTTCATTGGGTTTGTTGTGGCTCACCCAGCCGCGCGGGGCGACTTCCACCAGCACGCTGTGTTGCCAGAGCTTGCTTTGATTTGAATCCATCGGGCTTTGATTTGAATCTGTCGGGTTTTCGTTCCAGATCAGCGGGCGCGCGAAAGGGAAGGCGGTGATCAGATTGAAGTTGCGCGTGATCGCGTGCGGTGGATAGGTCGCGCCCAGCGACCAGGTGGCGGGTGCGTTCATCCCGGCGGCAGCCGGGTCGATCACGATGCCGGGCGGAAGTTGCAGGTCGAGTTTTTCGGCGAGGCCTTCCAGCCCGTGCAGCGGTTCGGCGTCCACCAGCCAGAGCAGATTGCCGCCGCGATCGACATAGCGCAGCAGCTTGTCCACTTCGCCGGGCATGAGATCAAGTTGCGGCTGGGTGATCACCAATACGCTGGCATTACCTGGCACTTCCTGCGCCAGTGCCAGATTAAGGCTACCGAGGTGAAAACCGTTCTGCTTGAGCTTCGCGCCGAACAGCGAACCGAGGTCAAAGTTGGCGATGCCGTCCAGTTTGCGTTCGCCGTGCCCGTCCAGATACATCACGGTTTGATCGCGGGTGTGTGCCAGGCGCAGCAAGGTGCTGGTGACGATTTGCTCGTTGATCTGGGTGAGGTGTTCGCTGCGCCCGGCGTATTCGATCACCATTTCGCCATTGAAGCGGATTTGCGCCGCGCGGGCTTTCTCCTCGTCTTTTTCCGGGTCGATGAACACCAGATGGATGTCGGCTTTGTAGCGCTGGTAGAGCGACAGGAAGTCGCGAACGATCTTGCGGATGTCGCCCAGGCGCGCGTCCTGTGGGGTCGCATACACGGTGATGTTCAGCGGGCCGTCCAGTTGTTTTAGAACTTCGATACTGCCGGGTTCCAGGCTATTGATGGTGTTGTAGGTGACATCGCGCTGGACGTGATGGCGCATGGCGAGATAACCCAGGCCGGCTGCAATGCCGATCAAAACCAGCACGAACAGAACGTTGCGGAGCGGGTGAGACTTGAAAAATTTACGCAGCATGGCCAAGTTATCCATTAACGAGCCCTTATCCGTATATGCGGTTGTTGTGCAAACGCTTCATGGTCAATATCAGAAAGACGGCGGTGAACAGCACAAAGAACGCGGCATCGCTGCTATCCAGCAAACCGTTGTTGAAATTCTGGAAGTGATGGAGCGGCGAGATGAGGTGCCAGGGCGAATTTTCCGATGGGGTGCCGATGTCGGCCAGCCACAATCCGAGCAGCACCGCCAATGCGCCGATGGCGGCGATGATGGGTTGGGTGGTGAGTGCGGAAATATACAGCCCCAGCGCGACGTAGCTGGAGGTCAGCAGCAACAGGCCCAGGAGATTGCTCAGCATCAGTCCGTGATCGATGGCCGTGCCGAGTGCCAGTGTGTAAAGCATCAGCGGCACGCCGGCCATCAGCACCACCAGAAAGATCAACAAGCCCAGGAATTTGCCGAGCACGATATGGCGACTGGACAGCGGGGACGAGAGCAGCAGCGTCAGGGTCTGGTTGCGGCGTTCTTCGGCGATCAAACGCATCGTGAACACCGGCACCAGCATCATTAACAGCAGCGCGACGGTGTTGAACATCGGGGCGGAAACAGTGGACGTCACGCCGGGCGGGTTGGCGAGTTGTGCGAGCTGCGGTTGAACTTCCAGAAATGCATCCAGTCGTGCCAGAAAGAACCACGCCAGAATGAATTGCAGCACCGCAAACACGAACCAGGTGGACGGCATCGCAAACAGGCTGCGCAGTTCGCGCAGGGCAAGCAGTCGGATCATGGGGTTTCTCCTGTTGAGGCCGTTTCCGCATCGGTGATCTTGGCGAACACCTCTTCCAGCGTGGCTTGCAGCGGGGTGAGTTGTTCCAGTTGCCAGCCTTGTTGTGCGCAAAGCTGCAACAGCGCGTCGCTGGGGTTGTTGTCCGGTGTGTGCAGCACGCGGAATCGGGTGGGGGAAAGCTGTTCGACACTGCTTACTCCTGCGATGGACTGCAATTCACTTAGCCCCGGCGGGTTGCGCAGGGTCACGATAAAACCGGATACCCGCCCATATTGCTGCATGTGCGCACTGGTATCGCTGTAGATCAATTTGCCGTGATGCATGATCTCGACGCGGTCGCAGACGCTTTCCACTTCGCTGAGCAGATGCGTGGAGAGGATCACGCTGCTGTGATTGCCCAGCTCGCGGATCAGGTTGCGTATCTCGCGGATCTGCGTGGGGTCGAGACCGACAGTGGGTTCATCCAGCACGATCACGGCAGGGCGGTGGATGATCGCCTGCGCGATACCGACGCGCTGCTGATAACCCTTGGATAACGTCCCGATGATCTTTTTGCCGGCTGCTTCCAGGCCGCAGCGTTGCCTGGTTTGCGCCAGCGCAGCGGCGACATCGGCAGTCTTGATGCCGCGCAAATGCGCGGCAAAAGTCAGGTAATCGTTCACGCTGAGTTCGCGGTACAACGGCGGGGTTTCCGGCAGGTAGCCGAGGTGCGCTTTCGCCAGCGTGGGCTGGCGCAGCAGGCTGATGCCGCAGATATCGATTTCGCCGCTGTTCGGCAACAGACAGCCGGTCAGCATTTGCAGCGTGGTGGTCTTGCCTGCGCCATTGTGCCCGAGCAAGCCCAGCACCTCGCCGCGCCTCAATTCAAGCGACACGCCATGGATGACTTGCTGATTACCGAAGCGGCGCGTCAGGTTGCGCGCGGCAAGGGTTATTTCGGGGATGGTTTTGGGCAAAGTCGGGCGGTCGTAATGTTGTGAGTTTGGCTAAATATAACCTATTATGTGCGCCCACATCAAAAGCAGTATCGTCATGACCCAGTTCAAATACATCCTTTTGGGTAGTTTGCTGCTCACCGCTTGCGCGCACGCCCCCGCGCACGCCCCCGAAAATCAGGATGGCCAGCCTGAGGCCGCGAACTCGTCCGGGCCGCCCGAACAGCAGGCAGAAGCCGCAATGGTATTGCCCAACGTCGAGTTGAGCAGCGAATTACTTTATGAATATCTGGTGACAGAAATTGCCAGCCAGCGTGGGCAGAATGAGCTCGCTGTCGAGGGCAGTCTGGATCTGGCCAGGAAGACGCGTGATCCGCGTCTTGCGATGCGCGCCACGCATATGGCGATTCAATCAGACCAAATGGACAAGGCTATCGAGACCCTCAGGATATGGCTGGAGGCTGATCCGACTTCGCTAACGGCGATGCGTATGCTGTCTTCGGCATTGTTGCGCACCGGCAGGCTGGACGAAGCCCGTGATGAGTTCGTAAAAGTATTGAAGGCGGAGGAAGCGCATCCCGGGCCGACCTTTGTTCAGTTGTATCAAATGCTGGCTACCTATCCGGACAAGACGGCGGCATTGAAGATGATGCGCGACCTTGCGTCGCCTTATCCGCGCGTGGCTGAAGCGCATTGGGCGGTGGCGCAATTGGCGCAAGCAACCGGCGACGAGGGACTTGCCTTGAGCGAGGTAAGACAGGCGCGCGGCCTGCGTCCGGAGTGGGATATGGCGGTCTCTCTGGAGGCGCAGTTGTTGCAGAAGAATGCGCCACAGCAAGGGCTGGAAGTGTTGAGCCATTATTTGTCCGGTTATCCGGACGCGCGCGATATTCGTCTGCAATATGCGCGCGCGTTGCTCGATCAAAAGCAATACAAACAGGCGCGGGACGAATTCCAGCGCATGTCGGACGAAAATCCCGATAACCCGGATATGGCCTATGCCATCGCGCTGATCTCCTTGCAGTTGAATGATTTGCAAAGCGCAGAGACGCAACTCAAGCAAGCGCTCAGCAAAGGCAAGAAGGATCGGGATACGGTGCAGTATTACCTCGGGCAGTTGAGCGAGGCCAAGAAAAACGAAGACGAGGCGATCGCTTATTATCGCGAGGTCAAGGGCGGTGAATATCTGGTGGCCGCGCAGATACGCATTGCTTTCTTGCTGAGCAAGCGCGGTCAACTTGATGAGGCTCGCCAGTTGTTGAATCAGGTGCAGGTCACCAACAATCAGCAGCGCGTCCAACTGGCATTGATCGAGGCGCAATTATTGCGCGAGGCGAACCAGTTCGCCGAGGCTTATCAGGTATTGCAGAAAGCTTCGGAGAAGCTGCCCAATTACCCGGATCTGCTTTACGGGACCGCGATGATGGCAGACAAGATCGGCAAGCCCGAAGTGTTCGAACAATTGATGCGCAAAGTGATACAGATCAGTCCCGAATATGCGCAAGCCTATAACGCGTTGGGCTACGGTTTATTGGAGCGCAACGAGCGCATTCCTGAAGCGGTCGCTCTGGTCGAAAAAGCATTGCAGCTCGCCCCCGATGATGTCTCCATCATGGACAGTGTGGGTTGGGGCTATTACCGCAGCGGTAAACTGGACGACAGCGTGAAGATGTTGCGGCGCGCCTTTGCCGGCAATCCCGATCCCGAGATCGCTGCGCATCTGGGCGAAGTGTTGTGGGTGCGCGGCGACAAGCCGGAAGCCAAAAAGATATGGCAGGACAGTCTCAAAGCGAATCCGGGCAACGTGCCGTTGCAAACAGTGATCAAAAAATTCGATCCCTGATGATGAGGCGGCGGCTGGTTTTAATTTGGCTGGTCATGCTGAGCGGCTGCGCGTTAATGCCCTCCTCACCCAAGCCAGTCGCGCGTCCCGCACAGTCTGAATCCGCACCTTTTGCGTTGAATGGCCGCATTTCGATCAAACATCTGGAAACACGTCAATCAATCGGATTGCACTGGACGCATCAGGCGCAATCCGATGAAATCCTGCTGCTCACCCCGCTCGGGCAAACTGCTGCCCGTGTCTATCGCGATACCCGGAATGCAACGCTGGATGATGGCGGCAAACATTATCAGGCCGACAATGTGGAATCATTGATGGAACAGGTATTGGGCTGGCATCTGCCGCTGAATGGTTTGCATTATTGGGTGTTGGGCATGGCGGATACCGATAGCCCCGCGCAAATCGAACGTGCCGAAAATGGCCAGATCTCAGTGCTGCACCAGGATGGTTGGGAGGTGCGCTTCTTGCGGTATGCCGACAGCAAGCCGGACAGTTTGCCGACGCGCTTGCAGTTGAGTCATGAAGATCTGCAGGTACAGTTGCTGGTCGATGAGTGGCAATGGAATCCATAATGAAGCTGATAAACGTAATTCATGACCACGGAACACACCGGATACACGGGAAATATATACCCACCTTGGGTTTCGCCTTGTCTGTGTCGTCCGTGTGTTCCGTGGTTTAGGTTTGCGGTTTCCAGGGTGAAGGTAGACCTCAAATGAAGCTGACTTGCCCCGCGCCGGCAAAATTGAATCTGTTCCTGCATGTGATCGGGCGCAGGCCGGACGGCTACCACTTGTTGCAGACCCTGTTTCGCTTCATCGACCTGCATGACACGCTGCACTTTAGCCTGCGCGAAGACGGCGTGGTGCGGCGTTCCAATGCTGTTGAGGGTGTGCCGGAGGAACAGGATCTGTGCGTGCTTGCCGCGCGTCTGCTGCAAAGCGACACCGGATGCGGCCTGGGCGTGGACATCGCGGTTGAAAAGCGCATCCCCATGGGTGGCGGTTTGGGCGGCGGCAGTTCGGATGCGGCGACCACGCTGATCGCGTTGAATCGCATGTGGTCATTGGGTTTGTCGCGCGTGCACTTGATGCAGCTTGGTTTGCGGCTGGGGGCGGATGTACCGGTGTTCGTGTTCGGCGAAAACGCCTTTGCCGAAGGCGTGGGCGAGGAGCTGCAGGCCTATCCCCTGGCGGAGGCGTGGTACGTGGTGTTGTTCCCGCCGGTGCGCGTACCGACAGCACAGATTTTTGCTCATCCAGAATTGACACGCGATACGGTTTCCATCACAATGCGCGCCCTCTCGGAACGGCAATTCCGGGAGCTGCAACTTCGCAACGATCTGCAATCCGTGGTTTGCAAGCTCTACCCGGAAGTGGCACGTCATATAACTTGGCTCGATAAATTCGGCAAAGCGATGATGACCGGATCGGGTGCATGCGTGTTCGCCGAGTTTGCCAGTCGTAACCAGGCTGAAGCGGTAATCAAACAGTTGCCGCAGGAGATGCGCGGTGTGGTGGCGCAAGGATTAGCAAGGCATCCGTTGCATGATTGGGTGCTTGAGTAAGGCAATCGCTTGCAAACGAATGAATACTGAGTTGTCAGCGGTTGTTGCAGGTTTATTGGGGAGTCGCCAAGTGGTAAGGCACTGGATTTTGATTCCAGCATTCGTAGGTTCGATCCCTACCTCCCCAGCCAATTATAGGGGCATGTGCCCCTGTTGAATTATCGGGGCGCGAGCTCCTGTACAATTCTTGGGGCGCGAGCCCCGGGTGTTTTGATTCTTTAAGGGGTCGCACGTGTCCTACGACAGCTTGATGGTGTTCACCGGCAATGCCAATCCTAAGCTCGCTGAAGCGGTCGCGCGGTACCTGCACATTCATCTTGGTCGGGCCACGGTAGGGCGTTTCTCCGACGGTGAGGTGATGGTGGAGCTGCTTGAGAACGTGCGTGGCAGGGATGTGTTCGTGCTGCAATCCACGTGTGCGCCGACCAATGACAATTTGATGGAAGTGTTGGTGATGGTGGATGCGTTGAAACGCGCTTCTGCCGGGCGTATCACCGCCGCGATGCCGTATTTCGGCTACGCGCGCCAGGATCGCCGCTTGCGCTCGGCGCGGGTCGCGATTACCGCCAAACTGGTGGCCGATATGCTTTCCAGTGCCGGTGTGGATCGCTTGCTGACCATGGATCTGCACTCCGACCAGATCCAGGGTTTCTTCGATATTCCGGTGGACAACATTTACGCCAGCCCGATCTTGCTGTCCGACGTGTGGAAGCACAATTACCCGAATCTGATCGTGGTTTCGCCGGACGTGGGCGGCGTGGTGCGTGCCCGCGCACTGGCGAAGCAACTGGATGCGGACCTGGCGATCATCGACAAACGCCGTCCCAAGCCGGGCGTGGCAAAAGTGATGAACATCATCGGCGAGGTGGCGGGACGCACTTGTCTGATCATGGATGACATGGTGGATACCGCCAACACATTGTGCGAAGCCGCCAATGCGCTGAAGGAAAAAGGCGCCACGCGCGTATTGGCTTATTGTACTCATGCGGTACTTTCCGGCCCGGCGATCGAGCGCATCGAGAATTCCGCGATGGATGAGTTGGTGGTCACCGACACCATCCCGCTGAGTGAAGCGGCACGCAACTGCAAGCGCATCCGTCAATTGAGCACGGCAGAGTTGCTGGCGGAAACAATACGCCGTATCAATAACGAAGAGTCGGTGAGTTCGCTGTTCACCGAATAAGTTTTTAGCGGTAGCCATGTTGGCTGCCGCAAATGTTGAATCGTCTGGTCGCGGACGATTCTGTTTTTTGGAGAAGTAAAATGGCAATCGAAATCAATGCAACAAATCGCAAGACGCAAGGTACGGGTGCGAGCCGCCGTCTGCGTAACACCGGCCGCGTGCCAGGTGTTGTGTATGGCGCGGGCGACGTGAACATGATCGAGCTGGATCACAATGAGCTGTATTACAAGCTGCGTGCGGAGGCGTTCCATGCCTCCATATTGACGTTGAATCTGGAAGGCAAAAAAGAGTCCGTGCTGCTGCGCGATTTCGTGATGCACCCGTTCCGCCAGCAAGTGCAACACATCGACTTCCAGCGCGTGGACGAGAAGAAAAAGATGCACATCAAAGTGCCGCTGCACTTCGTGAATGCGGATATTGCGCCAGGCGTGAAGGATGGCGGCGGCAAGGTCAGCCACGTGATGACCGATCTGGACATCATTTGTTTGCCCAAGGATCTGCCGTCCTTCATTGAAGTGGACTTGGCGCATCTGGCACTGGGTCATTCCATCCACGTGGTCGACCTGAAGTTGCCCAATGGCGTGGAAGCTGCAGCACATGGCGGGCATGCCGCGGTAGTGGCGACCGTGCAAGTGCCGCGTGGCATGATGGAAGCCGAAGTGGCTGCCGAGGCTGAAGCCGCTGCTGCTGCTTCTGCGGCATCAGCTCCAGCACCTGCAGCCGGAGCCGCTAAAACCGCTGGGGCTGCCCCTGCGGCTGCCGCTGCTCCTGCTGCCAAAAAAGCCAAGTAAATCGACTGGCTGCATAAACCCGCCATTGCTGATTCAGGCATGGCGGGTTTTTTTATTAGGGGGCCTTTATCTTAAAAACGGCTACTTCTCCACGAAAGACACGAAACAAATCTATAAGTTAGTTTGATGTAGCAATTTACCTATTGGGTAGCGAACATAATCGTGAAATTTCTTCACATGTTTTTGTGTCTTTCGTGATTTTCGTGGACACTGTTTTTTAGGTTTATTCAAATACTATGACTGCTATACGTTTGATAGTTGGTCTGGGCAACCCCGGACGCGAATACGAGGCCACCCGGCATAACGTCGGTTTCCGGTGGGTGGAAGAACTCGCGCGCCTGCAAAAGTTGAGCTTCAGGAGCGAGACCAAGTTTCATGGCTTGACTGCGCGAGGTCAGTTGCATGGTCATGAGGTTTTTTTGCTCATGCCGCAAACTTTTATGAATGTCAGCGGGCGGTCGGTCGGCGCGATGGTGCAGTTCTACAAGATAGCACCGGCAGAGATGCTGGTCGTGCATGACGAGCTGGATCTGCCGCCGGGTGTGGCGCGACTGAAAATGGGCGGCGGACACGGCGGGCACAACGGGCTGAAGGACATCATCGCGCATCTCGGTAGCAAGGATTTCTGGCGGCTGCGCATCGGTATCGGTCATCCCGGCGACCGTGCCGAAGTGTCCGACTACGTGTTGAATGATCCGCGCCGCGAAGAACGTGAACTGATAGACGATGCCATGCAGAAAGCGCAGGACATCGCGCATCTGGTCATCGAAGGCAAGACCGAAGCGGCAATGTTGAAGCTGCATAGCAGTTGAGGATTCGGGATCCAGGATACGGGATAGAGCAAAAACCGCTTCATCGCTTTTGCTTAATCCTTAATCCGGAATCCTTGATCATATTTTAAGAGAGAGCAAAACCATGAGTTTAAAATGCGGAATCGTCGGCCTGCCTAATGTGGGCAAATCCACCCTGTTCAATGCGCTGACCAAGGCGGGCATCGCGGCTGAGAACTATCCGTTCTGCACCATTGAACCGAACGTCGGTATCGTCGAGGTGCCCGATGCGCGTATGGATGAGTTGGCGAAGATCGTCAAGCCGCAACGAATGCAACCGGCCATCGTCGAATTCGTCGATATCGCTGGCTTGGTTGCCGGTGCGTCGAAGGGCGAGGGCCTGGGTAACCAGTTTCTGGCCAATATCCGCGAGACAGATGCCATCGTCAACGTGGTGCGCTGTTTCGATGATGAGAACGTGGTGCATGTGGCCGGGCGGGTCGATCCTCTGTCTGATATCGAAGTCATCATCACCGAGCTTGCTCTGGCCGACCTCGCGGTGGTGGAGCGTACCATCCAGCGCGACGGCAAGAAGGCCAAGTCGGGCGACAAGGATGCGCAGAAGCTGCTCGCCATACTGGAGAAGCTGCTTCCGCATATGAACCAAGGTAAGCCCGCGCGCACTTTCAGTTTGAGCGATGACGAAAAACTGCTCATCAAGCCGCTGTGCCTGCTCACCATCAAGCCCGCGATGTATGTAGGCAACGTACTGGAGGATGGTTTCGAAAACAATCCGCATCTTGACCGTCTGCGCGAATACGCAGCGAAGGAGGGCGCGCCTGTGGTCGCACTGTGTGCCAAAATCGAAGCGGAACTGGCCGACCTCGACGATGCCGACAAAAAGGAATTTCTTGCCGACCTTGGTCTGGAAGAGCCCGGTTTGAATCGCCTGATTCGCACCGGCTACGAATTGCTTGGCCTGCAAACCTACTTCACGGCAGGCGTGAAGGAAGTGCGCGCCTGGACCATCCACAAGGGCGATACCGCACCGCAAGCGGCTGGCGTGATCCACACCGATTTCGAAAAGGGTTTTATCCGCGCGCAGACCATCTCCTACGCCGATTTCATCGCTTGCGGCGGAGAGGCGGGCGCGAAAGAAAAAGGCAAGATGCGCGTCGAGGGTAAGGACTATGTCGTGCAAGATGGCGACGTGATGAATTTCCTGTTCAACGTTTGAGTCATTAATCGAACACACCCTGCCCGCCGGGTATGCGCTTATACAAAAAATTTCTCGACGGTGTGCCCGAGTATCTTGCGCGCTACTACTGGTGGGCGTACCTGTGGCGCTGGGGTATCTGGCTCTTCGATCATCAGCCCGTCATCAACGTCATCCTGTTCGGTCAATATGACCTGCTGCTGAAAAAGACACTGGCGCAAGTCGAGACCAGGCCGGACGCGAAGCTGCTGCAACTGACCTGCGTGTACGGAAAATTCACGCCGTTGCTGCTGTCCAACATCCCCAATGAAATTCACTTGTGCGACATCGCTACCGGCCAATTGCAGTTGGCGCGGCAGAAGACGCAGCACTTTGCTGATCGCTGCCATCTGGCGCGCATGAATGCAGAATGCCTGGCCTATCGCAACGACGCATTCGATCAGGTCATCGTGTTCTTTCTGTTCCACGAAATGCCTGTCGCGGCACGGAATAACGCTTATGCTGAAATCGCGCGCGTGGTGCGGCCGGGCGGTTCGGTGCTGATCACCGAATATGGCACAACTCCGCATCGGCACTGGTTGTATCGCTTTGCGCCATTCCGTTTGCTGCTTGGACATCTTGAACCTTTCCTGCCGGGATTCTGGCAGGAAGACGTGGGACAAAAATTAAACGACGCGCTCGGGCGGAATGGCAAAGCGCTGCATGGTGAACCTGAAGTGGAATATTGCTTTGCGGGGTTTTATCGCATCATGTGTTTCAACGTTTGAAAAACTACTCAGTGTTTAAACTATCCCGCCGTTAATCTAAAAACCGCAGATGGTCTTTTGCATTGTTTTGTTCTCGCACGTTCTATGTAATTCATTTTGGGGTTCTAGGAGCGGGACATGCCCGCGATCAAGCGGCTCGCGGGTACGAAAAACTTTTGTCCGGGCACCCGCATGGCCCGCTCCTACGGGTGCCCGGCCAAAAGTTTTTCGGACAGGTTTCAACGGTTTTTTATAGGGCTAATCCTTTTCCAGCCAGCTTTGCAAATACGCCCATTGTTCAAGCTCACGCTCGGCAATGTGATGAGGCAGGTCAAACAGGGATTTTCCCTCGAAGGCGGCGTTCACGTACACCTGTGTCTCGCGCAGGTAAGCAAGTATTGGCAGGTCAAGGGCAGAGAGGAAATATTCCAGCGCCTGGGCGGCGCGGGTGCGCATCTCCATGCGCATGCCGACTACGCCGATCTGGCATTGGCTGTCGCGCACTTTCTTTTCTTTGGCCAGCGTTTTCAGGAAGTCTTGGCTCGCGCTCAGATCGAACAGTGATGGGGTGACGGGCACAATGATTTTGCTGGCCAGTTTGAGGGCATGGGCGAGATTCTTGCCATGCAGGCCGGCGGGTGAATCTATCACCAGAATATCGTTGCGGCGAGCTTCGTTTTTTTTCGATTCCAGTGTGCGTATCGGCGGAAGATTGTCAGGGCGCATGGCGAGCCACAGCGCGGCGGATTGTTGGCGATCAAGGTCGAGCAGGGCCACACGTTGACCGCGATTCGCCAGATAGCCCGCGATATTGGTCGAGAGAGTGGTCTTGCCGCTTCCACCTTTTGGATTTGCAATCAGAATCGTTCTCATCTCGAGCTACCCTCTCTGGAAATTGGCGGCGATTATCTGCGGCCGCCCAATTATCGAACCCAATACACCGCGAATGATCTCGCGTCCGACTACCGAGCTGATGAAACGCGCGGCATGCCATTCAATCCCTTGCTTTTTAGCAATCAGCAGAGGTTCGGTCATACAGTCCGGCTTGGGTTGAAACGGTCTAAATGATACCATCGCGGAACATTTTTCGGAGGTAAGCATGGCTGGTCATAGTAAATGGGCAAACATTCAACACCGCAAGGGCAAGCAGGATGCCAAGCGCGGCAAGATATTCACCCGACTGATCAAGGAAATCACCGTCGCGGCAAGGCTGGGCGGCGGCGACCCGGATGGCAATCCGCGCCTGCGTCTGGCGATGGATAAGGCATATTCCAACAACATGCCCAAGGATAACGTCGAGCGCGCCATCAAACGCGGCAGCGGCGAGCTGGATGGGGTGAATTACGAAGAGCTGCGCTACGAAGGCTACGGCATCAACGGCGCGGCGGTGATGGTGGATTGCATGACCGACAACAAGACCCGCACGGTGGCCGATGTGCGCTATGCCTTCTCCAAGAATGGTGGCAATCTCGGCACCGACGGTTCGGTGTCGTTCCTGTTCAAGCACTGCGGACAAATGATCTTCGCTCCGGGCACGGATGAGAACGGCCTGATGGAAGTTGCGCTGGATGCCGGTGCGGAAGACATTGCTTCCCATGACGACGGCAGTATCGAAGTGATCACTTCGCCGCATGATTTCGTCAACGTGAAGCAGGCCTTGGAAGCGGCGGGCTACAAAGCGGAATTCGGCGAGGTCATCATGAAGCCCGCCAACGAAGTGGTCTTCACCGGCGACGATGCGGTGAAGATGCAGAAGCTGCTCGACGCGCTGGAAGATCTGGATGACGTGCAGGAAGTGTATACAACGGCGGTGATTAATGAGGATTAAGGATTCTGGATTAAGGATACAGGATACTGCAACGAAGCTGGCTATTACTCGATCCCGAATCCTTGCTCCTTAATCCTGATCTATGATCCTCGCTCCTCGACCCCTCGCTGTGCTCTCCCCAATCCGTATTCTGGGTATCGACCCCGGCCTGCGCATCACCGGCTTCGGTGTGTTGGACAAAGTCGGGCAGCAATTGCACTACGTTGCCAGCGGCTGCATCAAGACGCCGGACGGCGAATTGCCGGAACGGTTAAAAGCAATATTGAATTCCCTAAGCGAAGTGATCGGGCAGCATCAGCCGCAGCAAGTCGCGGTGGAGAAGGTGTTCGTCAACGTCAATCCGCAATCCACGCTGTTGCTCGGGCAGGCGCGCGGCGCGGCGATCTGCGCGGCGGTGCTGGCGAATCTGCCGGTGGCGGAATACACCGCCTTGCAGGTCAAACAGGCCGTGGTTGGCAACGGCCATGCCGATAAGGAGCAGGTGCAACAAATGGTGCAACGCTTGTTGAAATTATCCGGCACCCCCAGCCCGGACGCGGCAGATGCGCTGGCCTGCGCGATCTGTCATGCGCACGGCGGACAAGGTTTGGGTGCATTGGCGACTGCGGGGTATCGCATGAAAAATGGGAGACTGGTTTAATGGACATAACCATTAAATAGGCCGTTCGCCCTGAGCTTGTCGAAGGGTAGAATTTGGCCAAGATAAATCATTAGAACCAAACAGTTCCTTCCCCCTGCAAGGAGGAAGGAGTAAAAAACCAGCCGCCTTGGGCGGCTCATTTAATTTTTCCGGGGCTTACTTGAAATGATAGGTCGTTTAACAGGCATCTTGCTGGAAAAAAATCCGCCGCAGATTTTGCTGGACGTACAGGGCGTGGCTTACGAACTGGATGTGCCGATGAGCACCTTCTATAACTTGCCCGTGCTTCATGAAAAAGTGGTGCTGCACACTCAGCTGATCGTGCGCGAGGATGCGCATCTGCTGTACGGATTTCTGAGCCATGAGGAGCGCTTCGCGTTCCGCCAGTTGCTCAAGATCAGCGGCGTCGGACCCAAGCTGGCACTCTCGGTGTTGTCCGGTCTGAGCCTGAATGATCTGGCTGTTGCCGTGGCGAACAAGGAGGCCGGGCGTCTAACCAAGATACCCGGTGTGGGCAAGAAAACCGCCGAGCGATTGCTGCTGGAATTGCAGGGCAAGTTCGTGGTGGCAGGCTCAAGCCCAACGCAAGGTGCGGCTGTCGCATCAGCTAACTACGATATCGTGAATGCCCTGCAGGCACTGGGCTACAACATCAAGGAAGCGGACTGGGCGGCCAAACAATTACCCAAAGATGCCAACGTCTCGGACGGTATTCGCCAGGCACTTAAGTTGTTATCCAAGGCTTGAAACCGCCATAGGACAAACCAGCCGACTGGGGACTTGGCCCAATTGATTTTATTGTGCGACATAAATCGAAACGGAACTGAAGAATGGGACTCCGTCTCCATGCGTCAGTCCCTCACAGGAGAGCCACCATGCCCCACGTAAGCTTCAACCCTACCACCAATCAGTTGATTCAGACCCACCCCAGCTGGGATATTCATCGTTTGGAGCAAACCCTGGAAAAAGCTCACAGCGCGCAGCAAATCTGGGCGCAAACAACTTTTTCCCAGCGCGCCGAAGTGCTGCGCAATGCGGCGATCCGGTTGCTTGCACAGCGCGACCAATACGCGACCCTTATCACGCTGGAAATGGGCAAGCCGTTGCGCGAAGCCCGCGCCGAAGTCGAAAAATGCGCCGGTGTTTGCGACTACTATGCGCAACATGCCGAAGATTTTATGCGTGCCGAGCCGGTGGAGTCGGACGCCGGTAAAAGTTATGTCGCGTATTACCCGCTCGGCGTGGTGCTTGCCGTCATGCCGTGGAACTTTCCCTTCTGGCAGGTATTCCGCGCTGCCGGCCCGGCCTTGATGGCGGGCAACGCGCTGGTACTGAAGCATGCATCGAATGTGCCGCAGTGCGCGCTCGCAATTGAAGCGATATTCCGCGATAGCGGTTTGATGAAACCCCTAGCCATTCCGCTAACCCACCAAAAGACGGTGGGTAAGCGGCTGGTTATACCGGAAGGATTATTTACGACGCTGATGATCGAAGTCGACCAGGTGGCCGACGCAATTGCCAGCCCGCATGTGCATGCGGTCACGCTCACCGGATCGGAAGCTGCAGGACGCAAAGTGGCGGCGTGCGCCGGCCAGCATCTTAAGAAATGCGTGCTGGAACTGGGCGGCTCCGATCCGTTCATCGTATTGCATGATGCGGATCTGGAGCTCGCCGTCAATATGGCGGTGGCCTCGCGCTTCCTCAATTGCGGGCAATCATGCATTGCCGCCAAACGCTTCATCGTCGTGCCGCAAATCGCGGATGAATTCCTGCGCCAGTTCAAAATCAAAGTAGAGGCACTCAAGCTGGGCGACCCGATGGACGATGCCACGCAAATCGGCCCGATGGCACGCCCGGACCTGCGTGCATCATTGCATAGTCAAATCACCGATTCCATCGCGCAGGGCGCAGTGGCGGTGACCGGTTGTAAACCGGTGGAGCGGGAAGGGTTTTTCTATCAGCCATCGATCCTGGATCGTGTCACCGCAAAAAGTCGCGCATACCACGAAGAACTATTCGGCCCGGTGGCTATCGTGATCCGTGCCACAAGCGAAGACGATGCACTGCGCATCGCAAACGAAACCCGCTTCGGGCTCGGTTCTTCGATCTGGAGCAAGGACGTGGCGGGCGCCGAGCGGTTGGCGGCGCACATTCAGGCCGGTTGTACCTTCATCAACGGCATGGTCAAATCCGACCCGCGCTTGCCGTTCGGCGGTGTGAAGGCTTCTGGCTACGGACGCGAATTGTCCAGGCTGGGGATACATGAATTCGTGAATGCGAAGACGGTGTGGATTCGGTAGATACGTGCGTCATTTTAGTATCCCGATCGTGTCTGATTGACCATAGACGAATGGTCGCTTGCCAGCGATATTGAATGCTCTTTTTAACAGGGCATCACCCCGTGTGCCGCTTCACTCAGGGTGTGGCATCGACGTTCAGAGTCACGCCTTGTGTCTTGTGAGGCAACTGCAGGTAACGCTGGGATTGCATCTCGGTCAGGCGGCTGACGGTGCGGGAGAATTCGCCGGACGTTACACCTTCGGGATAGAGCTGTGCCAGGGGGACTGCTGCCGAGGCCACCAGCCTGACATTGTTGTCGTATAGCACATCGATCAGCCAGGTGAAGCGCCGCGTCGACGCGCCGTGTTCGGCGGTCAACTGCGGGATGTTGGACAAGAACACCGTTGGGAAGCGATGGGCGATCGCCAGATAATCCTCCTGCGCGTGTGCCCCGCCGCACAGCTCATTGAAATCAAACCACGCCACAGTGCGCGAGAATTTTTTTACCGGGAACGAACGGCCGTGCATTTCAACATGCCGCTCAATTCGTGGCGCTCGCGCCGCGATCCGTTCGAACAAAGCCTCCATATGTTCTTCGCTCGAAGCATCAGCCGGCACCAGGAATATCGGCTCGCGCGCCATCACCTGCATGCGATAGTCATTGCCGCTATCCACGTTCAATACTTTCAGCTCACGCTTGAGCAGAGCGATCACAGGCAGGAAGTTCTGCCGCTGCAAGCCGTGCGGGTACAGGCCATCGGGCGGATAATTGGAGGTGGTCATCAGCACCACGCCGCGTTCAAACAGCGCGGCTATCAGCCGTCCCAGTATCATCGCATCGGCGATGTCATCGACGTGAAACTCATCCAGACACAACAGGCGGGTGGATTTGGAGATACGCTCGGCCAGGGCGATCAGCGGATCGCTTTCATCGGCCAGCAGTTTCATTTCGTGATGCACTTCGGCCATGAAATTGTGGAAGTGGATGCGGCGTTTGCGTCGATACGGCAAACAAGCGTAAAACGCATCCATCAAAAACGTCTTGCCGCTTCCCACCCCGCCCCACAGATATAAGCCCTTGGGGACATCCGGGCTGAGCAGACTGCGCCCCAAAAACTGGTTGCGCCTGGATTTGAAATCAACCAACTGATGCCACAGTATATCCAGCTCATCGATCGCTGCGGCCTGCGCAGCATCATAGACAAAGTCCGGCATCGCGCTAGCGGCTTTGTACCAAGCCTTGGGGCTGATGTTGCCGTCGGCGGGCACGTGAAAATCGTGTTGGGACATGGTTGGTTTTTTGCTTAATTCTAAAGTGGGTTAAATACGACCATAATTTTGCAGGTGTAGGAGCGGGCCATGCCCGCGAACCTCTTGGTC
>Ga0208079_1000403_pt1 | contig 24019 bp, 20 predicted proteins | sample NGESurdeep092012_5_FD_184474 | JGI IMG/M metagenome (GOLD analysis project Ga0208079, IMG submission 184474) | Arctic peat soil microbial communities from Barrow, Alaska - NGEE Surface sample 210-2 deep-092012 (SPAdes) | ecosystem: Environmental > Terrestrial > Soil > Wetlands > Peat ... | reverse complement strand
TTTCCCCTGGACGATCTCAAGGCACTGGCGCAAAAAAAGAAGGTCCCGGTACACCGTTACTCGTACTGGTATTTTCTCGGCGGCATGACGCTGTTCCTTTTTGGGGTGCAGGTCCTCACCGGTGCTTTGTTATTGCTGTATTACCGCCCGGGAGCCGATGAAGCCTTCGAGAGCGTGCAGTTCATCATGACCCAGGTGCAGTTCGGATGGCTGATCCGGTCGGTGCACTCGTGGTCGGCGAATCTGTTGGTCTTCATGGCATTCGCCCACCTTTTCAGCGTCCTATTTCTGCGGTCTTACCGAAAGCCGCGCGAGCTGACGTGGGTGAGCGGCATACTGCTGCTCTTCCTGATGCTGGGGTTTGGGTTTAGCGGATACCTGCTGCCGTGGAACACGCTGTCGTATTTCGCGACCAAGGTGGGCACCGAGATACCCGCGCAAATCCCGATCGTCGGCCGTCCCATTCTGCTGTTCCTACGCGGAGGCGAAGACATTACCGGTAGCACCCTGACGCGGCTCTACGGGTTCCACGTCGCGATATTGCCGGCGCTGGCGACCTTGCTAATCGGCGTACATCTGGCACTGATTCAATGGTTCGGCATGAGCGTGCCGCCCGGGGTTGAAGAGCAGTGGCAAGCTCGTCCCATGGAGAAGAAGGAGATCCGCTTTTTCCCCAACTTTGCGCTGCGCGAGTTGATGGCATGGTATGTGGCGCTTGGTCTGCTGGGCGCGCTGGCGGCGCTGTTCCCCTGGGGCCTCGGCGTGAAAGCCGACCCATTTGCCTCGGCGCCAGCAGGCATCAAGCCGGAGTGGTACTTCCTCTTCATGTTCCAGACGTTGAAGTTGATTCCCGCGAAAATTCTGGGCATGGATGGCGAAATGCTGGGCATCCTGGCGTTCGGTGTGGTCGGAGCCGTGGCTCTGCTGTTGCCGTTCCTCGACCGTGAAAAGCCGTTCAAAACCCGGCGTTGGATCACCGGGTTGACTTGGGTCTTTCTCGGTTACATGGCTGTGATGACCGTCGACGGCTGGGTGGCAAAGTGAGGCTGCATGATTAAGTTTCGCGATGTGGTGGCATGCAGGCGAGGGGCCGCGGTTGTTGTTGCTGCTGCGTGGCTGATTTGCAGCGGGCTGATAGCTTTCGCCCAGACAAAGAACTCCTGTCTCGATTGCCATTCCAATTTGCCGGAGCCGCTGGGGGTCAGCGTGGAGACTTACGGTCAGAACATCCACGCGCAGAAGGGACTCACATGCGCGGCGTGCCATGGTGGCGACGCCAACAATGATGATCCTGAAAAGGCGATGAGCCGGGCGGCGGGGTGGAAGGGCAAGATCGAGCGTAAGCAAATTCCCGAACTTTGCGCCTCGTGTCACGCCGATGCCGAGCGGATGAAGAAATACAACCCCAGCCTGCGCGTCGATCAGTTCCAGCAGTACAAGACCAGCGTGCATGGAATGAAGTGGGCCAAGGGCGACAATAAGGTCGCGGTGTGTACCGATTGCCACGGCGTGCATGACTTGCGCGCCCCGTCCGATCCGCGCTCGAAAGTGCATCCCATCAACATCGCAACCACGTGCTCACATTGTCATGCCGATGCCGATTACATGAAGCCTTACGGCATCAAGACAGACCAGTTCGCAAATTACGAGCAGAGTGTGCACCATGAGGCTATGGTGGTACGAGGCGACCTGAGTGCGCCCACCTGCACCACCTGCCATGGCAACCACGGAGCGACACCCCCAGGGGTCGCCAACGTCACCAATGTCTGCTCGAATTGCCACGTCTTCCAGGCGCAGTTGTTCGAGACCAGCCCGCACAAGGACCCGTTCGCCGCGATGGGTTTTCCGGGTTGTGTCACCTGCCACAGTAATCATGCAATCAAGCATCCTAGCGACGAAATGATCGGTACCGGCGAGAAAGCCGTGTGCATGAAGTGTCACACCGCGGGGGATACCGGCTCCCTGCAGGCGGAAGCTATGCATACTCAACTGACGAACCTGGCATCGGCGATTGATGCCTCGGACGAGCTACTCAGTCGAGCCGAACGGCAGGGCATGGAAGTCAGCCAGCCCAAGCTGCAGGAGGCACAAGCGCGCGATGCACTGTTGAAGGCGCGGGTCGCGGTGCACGCCTTCCGCGACAGCGGGTTGAAGCGGGACACCGATGCCGGACTGGCGGCGACAAGACAGACGTACGCTGCTGGGGAGAGGGCGATGCAGGAATGGCGGTTCCGGCGTGTCGGGCTTGGGCTATCGCTGGTGATGATCGCCCTCACGCTCGTGGGGCTGGGGTTCTATATCAGGAAGTTGGAACAGAAGTAACGCGCTCCAGCCGGCGATTCATCAGTCCTGGACCGCCCCGTGGGTCGGCCGGAAGCGCGATGCGTTCCCAATTCCAGGGCCAGGCGTGAGAGAGGAGTGTTGTGTATGACAATACTGGACGGACGCAAACAGCTTCTCTTTTGGGTCCCCGCAGCACTGATTCCCGTGGCCTTGATGGTGGCCGTGTTCATACAGGTGCGCCGGCCAACCACCACGCGCCGCGCCCTCTACATTATCGGTGAACCGGAGAAAGGCGCCGCGCTGTTTTTTGGTGACAAGCAATGCGGCATTTGCCATTCCATCGATGGATCGGGTGGGCGCGTTGCCCCGGATCTCTCCGGAAAACACCCCGGGACTCCCGCAATGGGGTGGCTTGTGACGGTATTGTGGAACCATGGACCCGGTATGTGGCGGCAGATCCGCCAAAAGAACAAGCCTTATCCTGAGTTGGACTCACAAGAAATGGCGGACATCCTTGCGTTCTTGTACCAGGCCAGCAGTATTGACCGCGCCGGAGACCCAAGCGCCGGCCAGCGGGTGTTCAACGAGAAGGGTTGTGTCCGCTGCCACTCGGTGGGTGGGACGGGCGGCAAAGCGGCGCCCGAGCTCTCGGGGATCGCCGTCAGCGGCGACTCGAACGCCTGGACGCGCGCCATGCTTAACCACGCTGGATCGATGATCGCTCCTATTACCAGCACCATAGGGCAATGGCCCCAGTTCACCGGTAATGAGATGAATGATCTGATCGCGTATGTGAGCCTCAACGCTCCCCAGCCAGCGACGAACGCACGCGAAATACCCGGCAATGCAGAGCGGGGTTGGGGTGTGTTCCAGAGCAGATGCATGCAGTGCCATTCGGTACGCGGGCAGGGTGGCAGCCTGGGTCCGGAGCTGGGGCCAGAGCATGATCTTCCACTCACGACGGGGCAGTTTGCCAGCGTTCTGTGGAACCATGCCCCAGCGATGCTCCGTCTGGGCCGCGAAAACGGGATTCCTCCCTCCGTTCTTCAGGGCAACGAGATGGCGGACTTGCGGACGTTCCTTGCGAGCCTGCGGTACTTCGAGCCCACTGGCTCTCCCCTGGTTGGCGAGCGCGTCTTTTCCGAGCGCGGCTGCGCAGCTTGCCATGGCCCTAAGGCGGAAGGCACACAGATTGGGCCCGGGCTTAGGTCGGGCACCGAAGCTTTCACCACGGTTTCTTTCACCGCCGCTCTATGGCGGCATGGCCCCCGCATGATTGATCGCGCTGAGGAATTGGGCATACCCTGGCCGACCCTGAAGGCCACCGACATCGGCGATCTGGTGAGTTTCCTTAACGCACCTGCGCGCCCGAAGTAAGTAGCTGGAGAGCGTCCGGGAATGCGGCCGGAAAGAATCTGGGAGCGAGGAGCGGCGCTAAGTCGGAAATTCTCGCTAAATCGGAAATTCCGGCTTATTGCCTGCGCACTCTAGATAGAGCGGTTAGCGGGAATGGGTGACGAACGGGTCGCAGCCCGACACGCATCCGGCCTAGGGGCCAAGAAGAATCAGAGCGATCGAGGAGGAAGCATGAGTTCCCGGCGGCAGAAAATAATACTGATTGTTGCAAGTACTGTAGCTCTGCTCTTCCTGTTCTGCATTCTCGTCTGGCAGTGGCGCAGTTCACCCGAACGATGGAACACCTTTCTGGTTGGCGACCCACGCATTGGCGCACAAACCTTCCAGCAAAAGGGGTGCAGCCGGTGCCATTCCGTTCTCGGCGCTGGAGGGAAGCTAGCCCCCGATCTGGGTTTGCGGGGGGCGGCAGGATCCAGCATGAACGAATTAGTTACCCAGATGTGGAATCACGCGCCACGCATGTGGGAACAATTAAAGATCAGCAATATAAGTTTCCCCCAGTTTACGCCCGAAGACATGGCAAACCTATTTGCCTACCTCTATGTCACCTGCTACGACGACGAATCGGGAGACCGGGCTCACGGAGAGCTCCTGTTCACACAGAAAGGGTGCATCCGCTGCCATTCGATCGGCGAGAACCCGGGAGGCAGCATCGGGCCCAATCTGAGCGAAATAGGTCCTGTGGTTACGCCAATTTTTTGGTCGCAAACAATGTGGAACCACGCACCGGCGATGGAAGCCCACATGCGCGAACTCAACATGGCTTGGCCCCGATTTGAGGGAGAGCAGATGAACGATTTGTTGGCCTTTGTGCGCTACGCCCGAGGGGGGCCGGAGCGGGAGTTCGACGTACTTCCAGCGAACCCGCGCCGAGGGTGGGCTTTATTCAGCAAAAAGGGATGCATCTCCTGTCATGCGGTTCGCGGCGAAGGCGGAACCGTAGGCCCGGACCTGGGATCGGATCGCCCTTTGCCCCGCACTCTGACCCAGATGGCAGGTCGGATGTGGAATCACTCTCCGGAGATGTGGGCAGCTATGAAGGCAAAGGGCATCGAGCGCCCCACTTTTGAAGGAGAGGAGATGGCCGATCTGATCGCATTCCTTTATAGCGTGCGCTATTTTGAGCTGGGAGGCTCACCCATCATCGGACAGCAGCTATTCGACGAACGTAAGTGCAGTCAGTGTCACGGAAGCGACGCGCTTGGGGGAAAAGTCGGCCCTAACCTGAGGAAGGTCGGCAAGGTCTATACACCGGTGAACTTCGCCCTGGCTCTTTGGTCTCACGGACCCCACATGTACGCGAAGGCCGAGGAACTGGGTCTGGGCTGGCCCGCTCTGAACCAGGGTGACCTGAGCCACTTGTTGGCTTTCTTGAACAGCCAGCCCGTCAAGGATAAGAGATGAATCGCACAAAATTCATGGCGGAGAGACAGGGATTCGAACCCTGGATACCCTTTCGAGTATACACGCTTTCCAAGCGTGCGCCTTCAGCCACTCGGCCATCTCTCCGTCGGGAAAAGCATCTTGCGGAAACGCCCGAACCACAGCGTCGTCCTATTGTAACGTATTGCAAGGCGCGGGAAGTCTGGCGCCAAGGCGTCGCAGGGCCGTCACTCGGGAATACTGAGCGCGCCTAATACTGCTTGCGTCGGTGAGCGACGGCCATAAAATCCAGGCGCCCAGGCCTATTTACTCACTCGCCATCCTTGAGTTGCTGCGCCAGGTAGTTCGCGATTCCCATCTCGCTGATGGCGTGTAGTTGGGCTTCGAGCCAGTCGATGTGGTGCTCTTCGTCGCTGAGGATCTTCTCTGCGAGTTCGCGCGAGCCTCCATCGTTAGCGGCAGTACAGACCTTAATGCCGTCATTCAGGCGCTTGACAGCGTCGTATTCGAGCTGGAGATCGTTCTTGAACTGTGCCTCGACCGTAGCTCCAATGTTGATTTTGAAGTAGTCGGTCATGTTAGGCGTACCGTCGAGGTACAGAATTCGCTCCATGCACTTTTCGGCATGCACCATTTCTTCGAGGGATTCTTTCTTCACTTTCTTGGCAAGCCGCTCGTAGCCCCAGTTCTCGCACATTTCGGCGTGAAGGAAGTACTGATTGATGGCCGTCAACTCTGCCTTTAAGACTTGGTTTAAGAAAGCAATAACTTTGGGATCGCCCTTCATATCGCCTCGCTGAACTTAGTAAGTGGACACAATTCGGCGCAGCCACATGTGGAGAAAATGCGCCTCGCCGGAACGCTCCATTGTAGTCTGCCAACAACGATATCGCTATGAGCAACTCCAGGGACCGCCTTGCCGAAACTCATTTTTCGGCGATGCTGCTTCGGCCGCGTCCTGATGGGTCAGCACGACGACTGCAATCCTAATCGTCCGGCATCACGTTGTTCGCACCTCGGTCCCAATTTGAACCGAGCTCGCCACGAATAGCTCGCTCGAAGTGAACAAGCGTCGTTCAACAGTGAGATAATTCGATGCTGGGCGAACTCCGTGACAATGACGGGAGCATTGATCCCAGCAGCAGAGGAGCCCGCGATGACGTCTGACACCGGTGAATGGGATTTCGATTTCATCGTCATCGGCTCTGGTTTTGGAGGCAGCGTTACCGCTCACCGGCTAGTAGAGAAGGGATACCGGGTTGCGGTAATGGAGATGGGCCTCCGATGGACACCTGAGAACCTGCCGCGTACGAGTTGGTCCATTCATCGCTGGTTCTGGAGTCCCAATCTTGCGCTGCGAGGCTTCTTCAACATGCGCTATTTCAGGCATGTCACCATTCTGCACGGCTGTGCGGTAGGCGGCGGATCCATTACGTATGCCTGCACTCTGCTTCAACCTCCGGACAAAGTTTGGGACTACGGGTCGTGGAAAGGTTTAGCGGAGTGGAAGTCGGAGATGCCGCGGCATTACGCGACCGCATCGCGGATGCTCGGGGTCACGGAGAACAAGATCCTTGGACCTGCGGACCATCTGCTGAAGAAGGTTGCCGAGGCTACAGGAATCGGAGACACGTTCTACCGGACGAATGTCGCTATCTTCCAATCTCCTGAAGGCGCGCCTGGTGGCCAGACGTTTCCTGATCCATATTTCGGCGGAGAAGGGCCGGAGCGGACGACCTGCATGGCCTGCGGTGGCTGCATGATGGGTTGCCGCCACGGCGCCAAGAACACGCTCGACCAGAACTACCTTTACCTGGCGGAGAAGCATGGCGCCAAAGTTTTCGCGGAGACGAGAGTGGTGGACGTTAAGCCGCTCAATGGAAGGACGGATGGCAGCGGTGGATATGAAGTTTCCACGGTGAAGTCCACCGCCCGTTTCAACCGGCATCCCAGGCGCTTCACCTGCCGCGCCTTAGTCTTTTCGGCGTCATCGCTGGGTACCATGGAATTGCTCTTTCATCTGAAAGAAAAGGGTTCCCTGCCCGCGATTAGCGATCAGTTGGGCAAGCGGGTGCGCACCAACTCCGAGTCACTCATCGGGATACGCGTGCCCGGCTCCAGCGAAGACTTGTCCAAGGGTGTCGCCATCGGATCGGGGGTGTATATCGATGAGCACACCCACATTGAAGCCGTTCGGTATCCTGCCGGCTCCGACACAATGGGCATGCTGGCAACAATCCTGACCGGCGGCCGTCCTGGCCCGGGGCGGGTTGCACTGTGGATCAGGAATCTCGCCGTTGCTTTGCTGCGCCACCCCTTCAAGACCTTGCGCATTCTCCAGCCCGTGGGCTGGGCGCGAGAATCCGTAATTCTGCTTTGCATGCAGGCGCTCGACGGGCACATTGACATGCGATGGGAGCGGCACATCTATTGGCCGTTCAGAAAGTTTCTGGTCAGCCGCGGGCAGAAAGTACCCACTTTTATTCCCAAGGCCAACGAGTTTGCCGAGAAATTCGCGCAGATGGCCGGAGGCACGGCGATGAGCATGTTGCCTGAAATACTGTTCGATATTCCCGGCACCGCCCACTGTCTCGGAGGTTGTGTAATCGGCAGCTCGCCTGCGAACGGCGTGGTGGATTATCGCAATCGCGTTTTTGGATATAAGAACATGTATGTCTGCGACGGGTCCGTGGTCGCAGCCAATCTAGGCGTCAATCCCAGCCTGACGATCGCCGCCCTGACGGAACGCGCGATGAGTTTCATCCCGCCGGTATCGGACACCACGTGGAACGATGCTGCTGAGCAAGCTGAAATGCAGAGCCGATAACGAACCGCCGTCTCTCTCTGCTGCGTTTTACTTCCGGATCAAGCAGTACTCGCCAATTTTCTGGCTGCTCGCCGGATCAGCCGTACTCGGATAAAGATCGACGTTGGCGCATTCGTACATCCCCCAATTCTTGGGAAGGCGCACCATCAAATAAGTCCCGGCCTCCGGGATACTGCAGTTGGGCATGCCTTTATTACAATGCAAGACGAAGGACTCTGCGGCTTGGTCAGGCGTAGCGGCCTGCTGCACCGTGAGAATCACCACCCCGTTATTCACTTCGCTGCCCTTCACGGTGACGGTGGCCTTGTCCTGCGCCATGAGTGGCATTGCCGCCAATAGTCCGAGAAGAATGAGCGCTTTCCGCATGAGCGTAGCCTCCTGCTTCGAAAGTTCATTTGGCGCAGGCCCGTGTGCAGGTCGAGTGCAGCGGGCAGAAGAAGTCATCTGACCGCTCAAGTCGTGGGCTCTGCCCGACGGCTCTTGCTGATGAGCCTGCCCTCAACTCCATGATCCCGCTACGAGCATTGGTTTGTCTGTGACGAATGATGCATGACCTTGGGTTGGGATTTGGCCAGGGCCCACATTGCCAACGAACTCGTACATCACATGGGCCGGGATCGTCGGGGATTGTAAACGTGGACTTAGTTCTAGGTCTCGCTGGAACGGTGGTTCAGGTTGGTGATGGCGTAAAGCACCAGTTCCACGCGGTTGTTGAATCCGAGCTTCTCGAAGATGCGGAAAAGGTAGTTCTTCACGGTGTGCTCGCTCAGCTTCAACTGCCGGGCAATCTCGCGATTACCCATTCCTTCCGCAACCAGTCGGCCCACGTCCTTCTCGCGGGCGGTCAGCAGGGAGTCCGAGGTTGTTACGGCGGCAACGGTAGCTCCCTCACTTGAGAGTGCCTCCAGGACATAGCTCAGTTGAGCGCTCTGATCCCGCATGAACTCATGGGTGAGACGCGCGACCAACTGTGCCTCTCCCTGCGGAGTAAAGTCCGTCCGGACCCCTGGGCAGCGCCGACTGGATGCCGCGAAATCTCTACGAACGAGTGGAAACCGTGTTTCCCATCAAGGACCCGATGTTGAAGCAGCGCATCCGGGGCGAGATCCTGGAGGGCATATTTGGCCGACAACACCCAAGCGCGCCTGCTGCAATCGGACGCCTCCTACGTGCCTGTGGATACGGCATCGCGCTCCGGCAAGCGCGGCGCCCGCTTTAGCGCTCAGGAATTTCTGATCGCGCTTTCCGAGGGCAAAGTCACCTTGGATGCCATTCCGGCACTACGGTCTTATCGCCGGCGTAGCGCTCGCCGGACGGTTAGGGCAAAATAGTCGTCATGGATATTTATTTCTTGCGCCACGCCAATGCTGGGGAACCGAAGGTCAATCCAGCCAAGGACGAGAAACGGCCCATTGATAAGCTGGGAATCGAGCAGTCCCACGATGTGGGACGTGCGCTTGCGGCGCTCGACGTGAGCCCCGATGCGATCATCTCCAGTCCTTTGCGGCGTGCGACCCAGACCGCAGCGGTGGTGGCCAACGAACTGGGACACGAAGACGAGGTCATCACCGATGCCGCGCTGCGGCCGGAAGCCAGCTATGAGAAATTCCTGGAACTGCTTCGCCGCCACAGCCGGAGAGACGCGATTATGGTGGTCGGCCACAATCCCAGCATGACGGAGTTCCTGAACAAGCTTCTCTCCAATGGGGGCCCGCTGAACGCCATCGAACTGAAGAAGGGCGCGGTGGCCAAGGTCGAAAAGGATGGCCGCAAGCCCGCGGTGTTGAAGTGGTGCATGCCGCCTAAAGTGGTGCGCTCGATTCAGCAGGCTTCAGCCAGCAGTTCGCGGCCGAAGACCGTCCGGAAGTAGTCTTTCTCCTGCTCCACGGCCCATAATTCCAGTTCAATTCCCTCCGAGGGGCTCGGCGTCAGCAGCAGCAGCCGCACCCGACCGTCCTGGTGAACGCGGACTTTTAGCTCACGCACCGCGCCACGGCGTCCTTGATCGAGAGCGCGGGCCAGGCGCAACAAAGCCACAGCCTTGGCAACGTGAACCTGGTCGGCGCCAGGCAAAAGGCCCATTACGCGATCGCTTGGCGCGGGACGCGACTTGCCGATATAGCGGGTGATGGCAGCGATGATGCGTCGCTGCAAGGGATTGTATCCGAAGATTTCCGAGTGGGCGATGACGTAATAGGTGTGACGGCGCCGTCCGGAACGATTGATATAGGCGCCGACTTCATGCAGCATGGCCGCCGCCTCCAGCCAATCGGCGTACTGCGGCGGCAACTGGTGAACCGCCTGCAATCGGCGGAACAACTGCATCGCAAGGTCGCGAATGCGCTGGGCAAATGGCAGATCGGCGCCATAGTGTTTTGCTGCGGCCAATAAAGCATCGTGGCGCTCCGATTCCACGCGTTCGCGCATGACGGCGCTGCCGTTGTAATCGGCCATCATCTGCGCTAACAACCCGTCGCGCAGCCCAAGCGGCAGATAGCGGAAGCTGCGCAGGTTGCACAGTTGCATGAGTTCCGCGAAGACCATCGTGCCGGCAATGATGATCTCCGCGCGCCGCGGTCCGATGCCGGGCAGGCTACGCCGCTGCGCCAGATTGCGCCGGCTCAATGTGTTCAGCAAGGTTGCGACTGCGGTCTTGGGCACCGTCTGCGGCTTGCTCTCGTTGTAACCGCGGACTTTGGCGGCATACAAACCTGAGAGCGCCGCCGGCGTGCCCGAGGTTGCGATGGAGACCTGCAATTTCGCGTCAGCGATCCGTTTCTGTATGCGGGAGACCTCGCGTTGGATGAACCCACGCATTTGCTGCAGTTCTTTCTTCTTGGGTGGATCGTGATGCAGAAAGGTTTGGGTGAGGCGCACCGCCCCGATGGGGAGGCTGACCATGTCCTCAATGTGACCCGAGATGGAGATGGTCAACTCGCAACTGCCGCCGCCCAGATCGATCATCAGGGCCCGGCTGCTGGCGATGCGAGCATTGGAGAGCACGCCGAGGTGGATCAGGCGGCCCTCTTCCAATCCGGAGATGATCTCGGTTTTCCACCCGGTCGCGCTGCGCACCCAATCCAGGAAGGCGCGGCTGTTGCGGGCGTCACGCAAGGCGCTGGTCGCCACCACTCGCACGCGGTCCGCGGCATACGTTTGCGCAGCACGGTGAAATCGCCGCAGCACTTGCAGGGTGTGCGACATGGCCTGCGGATCGAGCGTGCCATTGGCAAAGACGCTTTCCCCGAGACGCGTGACCTCGCGATCGTCGTGGAGCGTCTCCAGACGACCGCGTACGACCTTGGCTATCTTCAGCCGGACCGAGTTCGAACCGATATCAACCGCGGCAAATGTTGGCATGCAAGGCTAGAAAAAGTATCAGTTACCAAAGCGTCATTTACAAGCAGATAAGACCCCTTTTGCGGTCCTTCGCAGATTCAAGATACATACATCTCGCGTTCACGGATTTGTGATCGCCCTGTGGTGGGCATCGCTGCTCCGCACTGGGCGCAATCTCGTCGTTCAATAAATTTAAACTGCTATATTCGGAGGATGTCCGCATCGGGGGAGGGGGTAACGACTACCGGTGAGGCGAGCGAGGATGGTCCTTTCGAAGCTCGCAACTCGCTCCGGTTATGGTCGGTCGTCGCACTGGGTGCGGTCTTGCGGCTGGTGGCTCTGGGCCACAAGAGTTTCTGGCTCGACGAGATCGCCAGCGTCGCCATCGTTCAGCGGCCGAGCGCCGCCTTCTGGCACTTTCTTTGGCACGCCGAAGGCAACATGGCAATGTACTACGTGTTGCTGCGGCCGTGGTTGCACTTCGGGAATAGCGAAGCTATCGTCCGGCTGCTGTCCGTGCTCCCTGGCGTCCTTTCCATTCCTCTTATGTATCTCCTGGGCAAGCGCCTTTTCGGCCCCCGCACAGGGATACTCGCCGCGGCGCTATTCGCGCTTAATCCCTGCGCCATTGCGGGCTCGCAGGAGGCCCGTGCCTACAGCTTTCTTGTGCTCATGGCGATTATCTCTACCTATCGCTTCATGCGCCTTATTGAAAGCCCGTCTTACAGGTTTGCTATTGCCTATGGCCTTGCCGCCGGGTTTACCTGCTACTTCCATTATTTCGGAGTCTTGGTTGCGGCGGCGCATGCCGTCTCGCTGGTGGCAATGCCGCGGGGCGGGTGGCCGTGGAAGCAGTATTCGCTTGCAGGTGTAATTTTTGTAATCCTGGCCATTCCCATCTTTTGGATGATTCACGCTCAGGACGTCGTGCACATCTCGTGGGTACAGCCGCCTTCGCTGCTGGAGTTTTATCACCTCGGTGTGTTCCTTGCGGCCAACGGCGGCAAAGCTGTCGGTGCGGTCTTGCTCGCGCTCGATCTCGTAATCGTGGGACTTTACCTCGGCAAACTAAAAAGGGTGTGGCGCTCGCGCGACAACGATCTCCAACGCTCGCGTTACGGGTTGGTCGCCAGTTCCTTTTTTTCTCCCATCGTCCTGAGTCTGCTGGTGTCGATTGTGAGACCGGTCTTCTATCACCGCTTCCTCATCGTCTGCCTGCCAGCTTGGGTGCTGATGACAGCGGTCGGTGCGCGACAGATTCGTCCTCGTCTATGGCGAACTCTTGCCGTTGGAGGGATCTGTGTTCTGTCCTTCGTCAGTACCGTCATTTCGTACACCCGGGTCACTGAAGATTGGCGCGGCGCTATCAGCTATCTGATCGCCACAGCCCATCCTGAAGACCGCGTGCTGTACTACCAGTCGGTGGGATATCTTGCGGGGGAGAATTACCGCGAGTGGCTGCCGGGTGGAGGCGCGCCGCATCCGTCAGCGCTGGGCGTGAATCCGCCCAGCACGGATTGGGAGGAGCAGCTCGGCCATGCTCCGCGAGCGTGGCTAGTGCTGTATCGCGCCAAGCCCGACGACCCCGAATCGCGGGCGATCGAACAGGAACTTCTGAAGCAGTACGACGCGGGTGATCGCAAGACATTTCGCGGAGTCACAGTCATCGAGTACCGTGCTAAGCAGTGAGAGCCTCTGTTACCCCGGCTTCCGCAGCGTGGCTTTGTCAGCGCGACTTGAAGTATTCTGATTTGTGGCCGTCACTTTGGACCACGCGAATGCGGTGTGAGAATCCGCGTCCCGCTGAGCATCAAAGATTCAATGGCGGAGCAATCCCAGCAATCTGAGCCCGAAACCCTGCGCTCCATCCTGCAACAGGAGAAGCAGGAGTTTGCGCGGCCGGCATCCCGGCAATCCCGGCTGGGGCTGGCCGTGCGGGCCTTACGCCACCGCAATTTCCAACTGTTCTTCGCCGGCCAGGCCATCTCACTAATCGGCACCTGGATGCAGACCGTGGCCCAGTCCTGGCTGGTGTATCGCATGACCGGCTCTGCGTTGCTGCTGGGAACGGTGGGATTTGCCAGCCAGATTCCGGTATTCATCATGGCGCCGATTGGCGGCATCGTCGCCGACCGTCACAACCGGCGGCGCGTGGTCATTGGCACGCAAATCGCTTCCATGGTCCTGGCCGCCGTGCTTGCACTACTGACGCTGTCAGGACTCATCCACGTCTGGCAAATTATGGCGATCGCCGCGGGACTCGGCGTGGTGAATGCGTTCGACATTCCTGCGCGCCAGGCGTTTCTGATTGACATGGTCGGCAGGGAAGACCTGCTGAATGCGATTGCCTTGAACTCTTCCATGTTCAACGGGGCCCGCATCATCGGTCCCGCCATTGCCGGCATATTGGTCGCATCCATCGGCGAAGGCTGGTGCTTTTTTGCCAATGCGGTGAGTTATATCGCGGTCATTGTTGGCCTGCTGCTCATGCGTATCCAGCATCCTGCCAATCTTGCCAACCAGGGAACGCCGCTGGAGAACATCCTTGAGGGATTTGCTTTCGTGCGAAATACCGGTCCCGTCCGCGCCATCCTGCTGTTACTTGGAGTCGTTAGTATTGTAGGAATGCCGTATGCCGTGCTGATGCCGATCTTCGCGGACAAGATCTTGCGCGGGGGCGCGCGCGGCCTGGGTATTCTGATGGGAGCTACCGGCGTGGGAGCGTTGCTGGGCGCGGCCAGCCTGGCAGCCCGAGTCGGTGTTAGGGGACTGGGAAAGTTGATCGCTCTTGCTGCGGGAGGATTTGGGGTCAGCCTGATTCTGTTCTCGTTTTCGAAAATATTCTGGCTGTCCACCGTGCTGCTGGTGCCGGTAGGCTTCGGCATAATGGTGCAGATGGCTTCCTCCAACACGCTGATTCAGGCCATGGTTCCCGATCGGCTCCGGGGCAGGGTTATGTCGGTGTACTCCATGATGTTTATGGGCATGGCGCCGCTAGGAGCGCTTTCTGCCGGCGCTCTGGCCCATCGTCTGGGCGCTCCCTGGACAGTCGCGACGGGAGGAGTGGCTTGTATCGCGGCCGCGATATGGTTTGGCAGGCATCTGCCATCGCTTCGCGCGGAGGTCCGCGATCTGGTGCTGGCGCAAGGCATGACGGGCGGCTCGCCCGCGCAAGAAATCACCAGCCGCGGATTGTCGTAAACAGGCGGGCTAGTGCGGCGGTGTGGCCGGTTTGTGAACCGTAGTGCCGCTGGTCACGCCCAAGCGGCGCAGCCGGTCGCGCGCCTGCGACGCTTCGATGGAGCGGGGATAGCGGGCGATGAGGCTCTTCAACTCACGAGTGCCAGCATCGCGCTGCCCCAGCTCAAGCAGAGCGTACCCCTTCTTTAGCTGGGCTGCGGCTGCCTTGTTCCCGCCGGGATACTGCTCCAGCACTTTGTCGTAGTCGCGTACCGCCGCCTCGAAATTTCCCTGACGATACTCGATGTCGGCGAGATAGAACTGGGCGTTCCCGGCCAGCTCAGTGTTGGAGTAGTACTTGATGTACTCGTTGAATTCTTGCGAAGACAAATCGTATTTTCCCGAGTTGTAATCGCGCAGCGCGTTGTTGTACAGAACGTCCGCCACCGGCGCTTGGGAAGCAGCCGGATTGGAGTCTGTGCCCGCTCCCGGGTTGGGCGATCCGGCGGGAGCGGTCATTCCGGGCTGTCCGGCTGCCAGGTTCTGCCCGCCTTGCTGCATGTCGTCGAGCTGTTTGCTGACCTTGGCCAGGCGAGATTTCAACTCGTCCACCGTGTCGTGCAGCGACTGGATCTGTCCCGAGATCTGTTCCATGCGGCCGTTGGTATCGGCGGCTTGACCTTGCATCTTTTGCTGCAAGTCGTTGACTGCCGTGTTCATCTTGTTGACGCTGTCGGCGCTCTGCTCGATCAGGTTTTTCATCACGCCCATGTTCATGTCGATGGATTGCTGCATGCGGGCCAACTGGTCCTGCAGCGCCTGAACCTGGGTTTGCAATTGGATCATGTCCTTGTTCGCGGCGACCGCCGGGCTTACCGTTGCCAGCATCAACGCCGCGATTGCCAGCCAAGCCACATTGTTCCGAAGTCGCATAGTCCTGTCCTGCTCCTGAGTTTGCTCTGCTGATGAGACTACACCAGCGGGAAAAAGTGATCGGGGTACAAACCGCCCGCTGCCGTTAGGAGCCAGTGCGATTTGAACGGGGCCCGGGCTTCAGAGGCTGCTGAAAAGTCCAAAAAGCAGATCCCTCACGGGCTGAAGCCCGCTCGTGATGACAAAAAAACTTCGACGCGGACCTGAAGGTCCGCTCTACCAGAACCTCGCTTCTTTCAGTAGCCTATTCAGCCGTGCCCATTCAAGCTATCGCTCCGCTACTTCTGATAAACGAAGTGGGCGCGCCGGTTTTGCTGCCAGCATGACTCGTTGCTTTCCGTGCAAAACGGTTTCTCCTTGCCATAGCTAATCGTGCGCACACGATCGGAAGAGATACCGAGTTGCGCCAATGCCTGCTTGGCGGCGTTTGCCCGATTGTCGCCGAGCGCCAGGTTGTACTCGGTCGAACCGCGTTCGTCGCAATGGCCCTCGATGGTGAACTTCATCCCCGGGTGCTGCTGCAGAAAACGCGCGTCGGCCTGCAGTACCTGTTGATACTGCGCGGAAATGTCATAGCTGTCGTAGTCGTAGAACACATCCTTCATGTTCGTCGAGAACAACTGCGCATCGCTGTCGTTGGAGGCTTGCTGCGGCGGAGGCGGCGCAGCTGCCGTGACCGTGATGCGCGCCGTGGCCTCCTGCGTGCCGGAATCATTCTTTGCCACCAAGTGATAGGTGGTTGACTCAGCCGGTGTCACCGCGCGCGAACCGCTGGGATCGACCTTGCCCAGTTGATCGATGGTGACGTCAGTAGCGTAGTCGGTCCTCCATGTCAACGTGCTCGCCTGGCCGGCTTGAATGGTGTTGGGATTGGCTGTCAACGAGGCAGTAGGCGCCGGGGCCGGTGGGGGCGGGGGCGGCAGTGCGGGGGCCACTTTCTTCTTGCCACAGGCACTTACGGCCAGCACCATGGCCAGCGCAACGATAATCCGGATCCATTGACTCCTAGTTAGCTTCAACTTTTCTTCCTCCACTTTCCAGCGAGAGCACTCGCATCAGTTCATGGCAGGGCCGAAGTGTGCTCCTTCCGCGCCCATAAGCATGCAGGGCCCAAAAACTACTTAAAACTCCAATTCGGCTGGGTGTTTTCCCCCGCCGTCGTCAATTGCCGTACCTCGCTTCCATCGGCCAGCATGGAATAAATCTGAACGCGGCCAGTGCGGCTCGACTGAAACACGATGTGCCGTCCGTCTGGCGACCACGAAGGAAAATCGTTGCGCCCCTCCTCATGGGTTAGTTGTGCCCATTGTTTGCTGGCTACGTCCATGATATAGATGTCGCTGGCCCCGGGTGCGCCCGGGCCATAATGGCGTATCCACGCGAACGCCAGGAACTGGCCATTGGGCGACCATGACGGCGATACGGCATAGCCTTGATCGGTGACGCGAACCACGTTCGTTCCGTCAGATGCCATGGTGTAGATCTGCGGTAGCCCGGTACGCCCGCTTACCCAGGCGATCTGCGCGTTGGTCTTCGGGTTCCACGTGGGCGAGACATCCGGTCCCTTGCTCTCGGTGAGGCGACGAGCGGTTCCACCCGCGGAGCCGACCGAATAGATTTCCGTGTTGCCGCTGCGCGACGACGAGAAAGCGATGGTCTGTCCATCGGAGGACCATGCGGGCGAGTAATTGTCACCTCCGAAGTGCTGAAAACTCACGGCGCGGCCGAGTTCCAGGGAGTACATCAGGATCTGCCAGCCTTCCTTAGTCACGCCGGAGTAGGCGACGCGCGTGCCGTCGGGCGAGACGTGCGGCGAGAGCGCAATGCTTCCCATATGAGTTAACTGCTTCTGCTCGGCACCGTCATAGTCCATCTGCCAGATTTCCTTGGAGCCGCTGCGCTTGCTCACAAAATACAGCTTGGTTTCGGCAACGCCTGCGATGCCGCCGCCCAGGCGAAGGATGATCTCGTCGGCAAAACGATGGGCGATCAGGCGGGCATTGGATTCGTTGGCCTGTTCACGGTATTGCTTGCCCAGCACTTGCGGAGACTGCGGATTCTTGGTGTCGTATAACCAGCCTTGCACATTCAGCGATCCGGCTTGAATTCCGAGATTGCCGAAGGCCAGCATGCTTGCATTCGGAGGCAGGCTGCTCCAGTCGCCGAGGTGCACTTCCTGCGGAGCGCCCGGGGCCGACATTGGATAGAAACTCTTGGACACCATGTCGAAGATTCCCGCCGATTGCAAGTCGTTCCACAGCGTGACGTTAAAGACCGCTGACAGATTCTGCGTGCCTGTATCGGTGGTGACCTGTTTGAAGTCGGGCACAGCGAGGCGGACCTTCTCAACCCCGAGTCCGGTACCGGTACGAATCCAGTCCTGAGCGGACATACCCGCTATGGCAAAGAGGACGAACAACACCAACAGAATTGCTCTGTATCGTTTCATGCTCCCCAATTCCCCAAAGTTCCCTACCTGTTTTGAAGGGGCACGGCTTCAACCGTGCCGTACCCTACCACCATTTATGGTGGCTTTAGCCACTGAGGGACTTCGGTGTTAAGAGGAAGTGCGAGTTCCCTCGGTGGCTGAAGCCTAACTTTCCACGCATTCGCGGTGCGGCTGAAGAGGCTGCTGACAAAGTCGGGAAAGCAGATCCCTCGCGGGCTGAAGCCCGCTCGTGATGACAATAATAAAGAGCTTAACGGCGCACCTAAAGGTGCGCCCCTTCAAAAACACCCGCTGAAACCGACTTTTTCAGCAGCCTCTGAAGCCGCGCCCCTTCAAAGGTTCAACTATCAAGATGAACAATCCAATCCACCTTACCGCCGATAGTCGAACCAGAACTCGACGGCGACATAACGGCCTGCGTACTCCGGCGGCAGCGGACCAAACGTATCGATGCGCTGCAGGGCCCGCATCGCTGACTGATCGAGCGACGGAATGCCGCTCGATTGTTCCACGCGTATGTTTTCCGGCTGCCCCGAGCGCGTGATCTCAAAATAAATGTAAACCCTGCGCGCGGTATCGATGTTGGGATCCACTTCATACTTCAGCCAATTTTCCGACACCTTCCGGCGCACGCCATCCACATACCAGCCGAAGCGGCTGCCAAAATCTCCGTTGCCTCCAGTAAAGCTGAGGCCGCCTTTCGCTCCGCCCGCCGCGAAGGACCCATAAGGCCCGCTGACCGGCCCTCCCTGGCCAAACGGAATCCGGTTGTCCTCCACCTTAGCAATTTCTTTTGGCGGCGGCTTCTTCTGCGCAGACTCCTGGGGTCCCTTCTTTTTAGCGTCGCGCGCGGGAATAGGAATCGCCTTCGGTTCTTCCTTCGGAATTTTCTTCGGCGGCGATTGCGTCAGCCCCTTGGATTCGTTGGCCAGCACGTTTTGGGTCTGGGTCGGCGGCCTAGGCAAAGGGATGCTGCTAACCAGCGTGGCACTCATTGCACCACCGGTTCCGCCCGTGCCTCCCCAATTTTCGCCCCGAGTGCTGGGAATCAGATAGCCGAACAAAGCCAAGGCGAACAGCGCGCCATGCAGTGTCACCGAGCCGATCAAAGGAGCGCGAAGATTGCCCCCGGTCGGAAAGATGTCAACGTCGGCTGCCATTCTTCTCCAGCGGTTGGGTCACGATGCTTACGTTGGTGATGCCAGACTGCTTCACGGCGTCCATCACGGTTGCGAAGGCGCCGAAGGGCACGTTTTCGTCGGCGCGCACGAAGACCGACTGGCCCTCGGGGTCGCGGATTTTCTCGTGCAACTGGGCGCCTATCTGGTTAATGTTGATGGGCTGGTTATTCAGAAAAACGCGCTGCTGACGATCGATGGTGATCACCAGGCGCTCCTCAGTGATCTCCTTTACGGTCCGGGTATGCGGAATCGCGACTTCAATGCCCGACTGCAAGATCGGCGCCGTCACCATGAAGATGATCAGCAACACCAGCACCACGTCCACCAGCGGAGTGACATTGATGTCGGCCAGCGATGTCTGCGTCCGGCCACGTGAATTGGTGAACGCCATTACCGCCGCTCCACGCTCTCGACCGTGCGACCGTTGCCCGCTTGCGCACGCTCGACTTCATTGACCAGTTCCAGGCTGAAGTCGTCCATGCGCGCGCCGAATTCGCGAATGTGCTGGGTGAACATGTTGTAGGCGATCACCGCGGGAATTGCGGCGAACAAGCCGGCCGCGGTCGTGATCAGGGCTTCGGAAATGCCGGGCGCGACGGCGCGCAGGGTGGCCCCGCCGGCGGTCCCGAGACCGTGGAAGGCGTCAATGATGCCCCATACCGTTCCGAACAGGCCGATGAAGGGCGTGACCGCTCCCGTGGTCGCCAGCCAGGGCAAGCGGCTCTCCAGGCGACTCAACTCTTCCGAGGATGCGATCTGGGTGGCGCGCTGCAAGGCGGCCATGCGAATCGGATATGGCGCCTGCTTGCGCAGTTCGTCATAAGCGCCTTCAAAGACCGCAATCAGCGGGCTGGGCTTGAACTGTTCCGCGACGGCAGCGACATCCTGCAGCCGCTCCGACTTGCGAAACGCGCGCATGAAGCGGTTGCTCTGCACCCGCGCGCGCCGGAACATACCCCACTTGGAGAAAATGATGGCCCACGAGGCGAGGCTGAACACCAGCAGAATTAACAGGACAGCCTTGGCGACGAGACCGCTCGATTCGATCAGACCTGAGATTTCACCGCCGATGGCCGAGGCAAACAAGGAAAAGTGCACATTCATTGGGCAAAACAGGCTCGACTTTCGTTACTCCGCATTATAAGCATTTGACGAGACAACGGCAGGTTTGCAACGCAGGGTTCCTCTGAAGTTAACGCAGTCGTCAGCTGTCAGCTCTCGGAGTTGGCTCTTAGCTCTTAGCCTTTAGCTCTTAGCAGCCGGATGTAAGCAATACGGATTGCGGGATGGAGTTGGCTAAAAGCTAAGAGCTAGAAGCGAATAGCCAAAAGCGAAAAGCGAAATGCCCAGAGCCGCTGACAGCTGACACTTCTAATTTGGTATGACACGCTGACAACTGACCACTGCAACAGCAACTGGCAACTGTTTCCTGCTACACTGCGCTTAACTTCGGCGAGTCGAGAGCTCACGTGCTACTGGAACTGCGGGTCGAAAACTACGCGGTCATTGATAATGTCGCCGTGGAGTTCGCGCCCGGTTTGAATCTGCTGACCGGCGAAACCGGCGCCGGAAAATCCATCCTCATTGACGCTCTCGCCTTGCTTCTCGGCGACAAAGCCTCCACCGACACGATTCGTCACGGCACCGACAAGGCCGTGGTTTCGGCGGTCTTCGAAGCCGACTCCAAAGCCTTGGATGCGGTGCTGGAAGCCAACGGCCTGGATTCCAATTTGGAAGATGCGCAACTGATTCTTCGCCGCGAAATTGCAACTGGCGGCAAGGGTCGCGTCTTTGTGAATAACCAGCCAGCGACGGTGGCGGTCCTCAAGCAACTTGCGCCCCATCTGGCGGTGATCCATGCGCAGAATGTGGCCGTGTTGGCGTTCGATGCGGCATCGCGCCTGGCGCTTCTGGATGCTTTCGCCGGCGTGGACACTACGACTGTCGCTGCGGCATTCGAAAGTTGGAACCAGGTCCGCCATCGCATCGCCGATTTGGAGCGCGACGAGCATGATCGGCTGCGCCTGCTGGACTTGTGGAGCTTTCAGCGCAAAGAGATTGCCGACGCTCGCGTGCAGCCCGGTGAAGACACCAAGCTCGAGGCCGAGAAGCGTGTGCTCGCCAACTCCGAGAAGGTTTTCACGGCTGCGATGGCGGCTTACGACGCGCTCTATGAAAGCAACACCTCAGCGGCGGCTTCAATTCGCGCGGCGACGCGGCAAGTCGAAGAACTGTCGCACTTCGACGAAAAATTCCGCCAATCTCTGCCCGAACTTGAGTCCGCGCGCATCACCCTGGAAGACATCGGGCAGACCCTCCGCGATTACGCCGAAGGCATTGAGGCTTCTCCCGCACGTCTCGCCGAAGTCGAGGACCGGCTGGCCTTGCTCGATCGCTTGAAGCGGAAGTACGGACCGACTCTCGACGACGTGATCGCGCTTGGCGACGAGGTCGATCGCAAACTCAATGAGATGGAGAACAAGGACGAGGTCCTGCGCGCCTTGAAGATCGAGCTGGCGAATGCCGCAGCGAAATATTTGGACGCAGCGCGCAGTCTTTCCCGCCATCGCTACGAAGCGGCGCGCAAGCTGGAGAAGATGGTCGAGAGCGAGATCAACGAGCTGGCCATGAAGGCGCGCTTCAAGACCGAGGTCAGCGGCTCGGACGAAGAAGGGAACTGGAGCGCCAAGGGCTTCGACCGGGTGCAGTACTTGATCTCCGCCAATCCCGGAGAGCCACTTGGCCCCGTCGAGGAAATTGCGTCGGGCGGTGAACTGTCGCGGGTGATGCTGGCGCTGAAGACCAGCGTGGAGGCGGGTCAAAGCACCCGGTCAAGCGCAAAAGCGGCGCTCGCCGGGGACCACACAAAATCAAGTCACACTGGACGTAACGGTGCGGGTGCCCCACCCTTCTCGCCCGCCTCTGGCGAGAGGGTGGGTTCACAGCGGACATTGGTCTTCGACGAGATTGACAGCGGCATCGGCGGTCGTGCCGCCGAAGCGGTGGGCAAGAAATTGAAGCAGCTCGCGCGAACCAAGCAGGTGCTGTGCATCACTCACCTGCCGCAGATCGCATCGTTCGCCGACCAGCATTACCTGATCGAGAAACGGGAGTCAGGTGGGAGAACAAAGACCTCAGTTCGCCCACTCGATGCCGAAGAATGCACGCGCGAGATTGCCCGTATGATGAGCGGCGCCAAGCTGACGGACACGTCGCTGAAGCACGCCGAGCAAATGCTGAAGGCGAACCGGTGAAACAGTTGTCAGTGGCCAGCTGCTAGCGGTCAGTTTCGCCGATCAGCATTACAGCCGGGGATCAATCTTCTTCGACGATTGCGATTTCTCTCGCGCTGATCAGGATCGCCGCCGCTCCGCGGCTAGTGCTTATGCGTAATGGTTTGAGCTCGACCTTACGGAGAGCGCCGACGAGTCGCCAGTTGTCGGACACTGCGCAGCATTCCGGGCCGGAGTTCCGACTTCCGGTTTGCCGACCACTCGGGAGTTGAGTGACCCAATGGCGTTTCTCGGTACGGATCGGAGGACTTGATCTCCCCGATTATCCCGCGACCTGAGTGACGCGAAGAGTTGACCGCCGGCCAAGCGTTCATTTCTACGACAGGTCGGACCTGCGGGATGGTGCAGTCCGGCGGATCAGGTCCCCTATCGCCCGTTACGTACAGCGCGCACTGACCGCATTGGGCACGCTTAGGTGGGTCTTGCTGCGGAACGGCAGCACAAGCCCGCTGCAGATCAAGATTCAAACTCTTGGGCGCAAAAGAGGTCGCAAGCCCCGAGGCTATGGCTCAGACTTTTATTTGGGCTTGCCTAAACGCATATTGAGCCCAATGATTGGACCGCAAACATTGATTCCATTGTCCTCATATTTCGGTTCGGATAAATAGGCATTGGATACGTGCATGTAAGTGGCGCCAACGGCCATGCTGTAGCGGGCGTTAAAGTTGTATCGCACACCGGCGCCTACCATGACAGTAAACGTGAAATCCTGTCCCTGCGCGAGTCTCACGCCATGGGGACCCTGCGCGTCAATGAACCCGGCGCCGCCGCGTGCCTCAAAATAGGAAGCAGCCCTCCAGTTACGTTGGACAAAATTACGCCGAAAACCCAGATCGAAAGCACCATATGCTTTTTCCGGCCCTCTCGGAATCGCAGTCAAGGACAGGGTAAGCGTTAATTCGGTATTGCCACGTAGGATCCAGGGACCGTTTAGGGCGCCCATGTGCCACCGGAGCGAAGGGAAGATGGGTACCAGAGTGTAATGAAGAGGATTTTGCGAGTAATCGCCGCCTACGAAAGCGTCGAAAACAAACGGAAGATTGATGGGAAGCACTCCCGTTTCCAAGGAGAATTCGAGCTTGTTTCTGTAATAGATGTCTGTGTTGAAATCAGCCAGTTTAGAAGGAAGTGAAGTTTCACTCGAAGATTGGATCCCTAAATTCTGGCCCTTGGATATGGCGGGTTGTGTGAGACATGTGAGGAGCAGGAGGAATAACTTCAGGTTTTGTCTGGGCATCGTAGTGTAAAAACAATTGCAAGTGAGAGCCCTTGTCGGGCAAACCTGGCGACTACAAGTTGTGCAATTTACTTTGATATTGCACAACGTACCACACCAGATCCGACCGAGCAACGACGTTACACACATGCTGCCAGGTGCCAACGATGTTCTGCGTTAGACTCCCGGCGGTGGAGCAGGGCGATTCAAGAAACAGTGACCCGAGCGGATTCGTGCCGAGAAGTCGGCTTGCATTATCGGCGCAGTTCTGGATGGATTACGGACAAACCGGAAGTTATGAACACGGCGTAGCACGTCTGACACGCTTGGGCTAATCCGAGAGCAAGGCGGCAAGGTCACGTCCGGCCTAATATACCTTATGCGATTGCTCCCGGTTTTCCCGCCAGTCTGCGTAACAGTCCGATCTGTCCGTTGTGATAACCCTCGTGATAATGGAGACGAATCAGCGCATCCGCGACGGAACCGGTTAGCGGCGGTCGCCGGAGCTGCTCCGGTACC
>Ga0208079_1000400_pt1 | contig 24056 bp, 19 predicted proteins | sample NGESurdeep092012_5_FD_184474 | JGI IMG/M metagenome (GOLD analysis project Ga0208079, IMG submission 184474) | Arctic peat soil microbial communities from Barrow, Alaska - NGEE Surface sample 210-2 deep-092012 (SPAdes) | ecosystem: Environmental > Terrestrial > Soil > Wetlands > Peat ... | reverse complement strand
GAGGATCTCGAACTTGTAGCGGGTGCCCTCGGCCACGTCCGGAAGGAACAGCTCCCAGACACCCGATGAGCCCAGTGAGCGCATGGGCGTGGCAGAGCCGTCCCACTGGTTGAAGTCACCGACCAGACGGATGGCGCGCGCATTGGGTGCCCACACCGCGAAGGAGGTGCCGCGAACGGGCCCCATGGGATCGTCATACTCACGCACATGGGCGCCCAGAACGTTCCAGAGCTCCTCGTGGCGGCCTTCGTTGATGAGGTGCAGGTCGATCTCGCCCAGTGTCGGCAGGAAGCGGTACGGGTCGTCGAGATCGTGCTCGATACCGTCGTCGTAGGCGACCCGAAGCCGGTAGTCCGGGACCGTCGGGGCCGCCAGGACGCCCACCCAGACGCCCTCGAACTCGTGGGCGAGCTCGACCACCGTGCCGTCGGCCGTCACGGCGACCACGTGGTCGGCCAACGGTTTGAGCGTACGCACGGTCACGGCGCCATCGTGGGGATGTGGCCCCAGGATGGCGTGGGGGTCGTGATGCTTCCCGGCGATCAGGTGCTCGAGATCGCGGCGGTTGACCGGCTTCACAGATGATGGCGTGCGGGGGCGGGTATCGCTGGTCACAGTGGAAGATCACTCCTTCGTGCGGCGGACAGTTGCGCTATTGCGGCGGTCGGGATGCTGAGCCAGGTGGGGCGGTTCCGTGCTTCGTAGACCACTTCGTACAGGGCCTTGTCCAGCTCGAGTGCGTCCAGCAGTACGCCATCTTCACGGGGGTCGCGGCCGGCGCTGCTGGCATAACCGTCCAGGAACGCGGTCCGGGCCCGGGTGGCCCACGGTGCTGCTGAGCGTCCGGGGTGTTCCTGTTCCCAGGAGCCTGCGACGTAGTCGAACGACCGGAGCATCCCGGCCACGTCGCGAAGGGCAAGATCTGGCTGTGTTCGCTCGGCCAGGGGTCGCAATGGTTCGCCCTCGAAGTCGACAAGGACCCATCCACGGCCCGGCACGTCGAGCACCTGGCCGAGGTGGTAGTCGCCGTGGATCCGTTGCAGTGCAGGCCATCTGGCCGATGTTACCGCCTCGATCGACGCCTGGACCATCCGGTCGTGCTCAACGAGTGCGGGCACCTCGGACACGGCTGCGGCGTGGCGGGCCCGCATGCTGCGGGTCAGGGCGGCGACGTCGCCGGGGCTCGCGTCCCGCGTCCCCATGGCACGCGCCAGTGCTGCGTGAACCTGGGCCGTTGCCTGGCCCAGGCTGCGGGCCTGCGCGGTGAAGTCCGCGCCTGCGGCCACTGCCGTCAGGGCGACCCGCCAGGCGTCCTCGACCCCGGGGATGAACTCCGAAGCGAAGGCCAGGTGACCGGTGGCCACCCCGCCGGTGGCGGCCGCATCCGGCCACTGCCCGGCCACGGCGCCGACCGAGCTGGGCACCCGCGATGACCCTGCAGCGGCCAGGGCCGACTGGACCACGACGTCGGGGTTCTGGCCGTCCTGCAGAACGCGAAACAGCTTGCAGATCAACGGTTTCATGGGAGCGCCGAGGGTGTCCACCATGTCCATGATGATCGAGGTGTTGGACTGTTCGCCGACCAGGACGCGGGAGGCCAGCAGCTCACCCGGATCGGTCGTGGTGAGCCGATGGCCCTGCGCGGCGCTACCGCTGTGCCCGACGGGGATGGGCTGGCCCCCGTTGCCCCTGTCTGTGTCAGGCTCCGCGGTCCCCTCGCCCAGCATCAGCGCCAGCAGCGCACTGGCGAAGGCTGGGTCGTGTGGTGCGTCGTAGAGGTACACGGTGACGGGTATGTCATGGCCGTCGGGCTCCGCGGTCGCCACCAGTGCATGGTCGCCGCCGGCGAGCCGGTCGGTTCGAGCGGTCAACGGGACCTGGTAGGTCGTGGGAGTGGGACCGGACTCGTCCAGCAGGAGATGGACGCTGACGTCCACCTTTCCTGCTGGGTCGCGCAGTCGGAGCCCCCCGAGGTGCGTCAACTGCGGGAACCGTCCCTTGCCGGCATACCAGCGTTGCTGCGCCACCCACTGCGGCAGGGCCGCCATGATGGCGTCGGTCAGCTGTGCCTGCATCAGAACCGCCGGACTTCGATGATGTGGACCGGCTCGCCCTCGGGGCCGAGCCGGACGAAGTTGTTCTCACCCCAGTGCCATGACGCGCCGGTGATGAGGTCATGTGCCACGAAGGTGTCACCGGGGCGCAGGCCGAGCGCAGCCATGTCCAGGTGAACAGTACTCTCACGGGTCGCATGGGGGTCGAGGTTGGCAACCACCAGGATGACGTCGTCCCTGCCGTTGACGTCTCGGCGCTTGGAGAACGCCATGACGTTCTCGTCGTCCACGTGGTGCAGGTGCAGGTTGCGCAGCCACTGCAGAGCGGGGTGCGCCCGGCGAATCTCGTTGATCGCGGTGAGGTACGCAGCCAGGGACTGGCCGGCCTTGGGGCCGCCTTCCTCGTAGTCCGACCAGCGACGGTCCTTCAGCTGGTACTTCTCGTTGTCGATCTGCTCCTCGACCCCGGGACGTGCGACATCCTCCACCAGCTCGTACCCGGCGTAGATCCCGTACGTCGGCACCAGGGTTGCCGCCAGCGCCGCACGAGCCTTCCACGCCGTAGGCCCGCCGTACTGCAGGTAGGGCGGGAGGATGTCGTGGGTGGTCGGCCAGAACGAGGGACGCATGTAGGTGGCGGCCTGCCCCGCGAGCTCGGTGGCGTACTCCTCCAGCTCCCACTTCTTGATGCGCCAGGTGTAGTAGGTGTACGACTGCTGGAAACCGACCTTGCCCAGCGCGTGCATCATGGCCGGCCTGGTGAACGCCTCGGCCAGCCAGATGATGTCCGGCGCCACGGCCGCCACGTCGGCGATCAGCCACTGCCAGAACTGCAGCGGCTTGGTGTGCGGGTTGTCGACCCGGAAGATCGTGACGCCGTGGTCGATCCAGACCTGGATCACCCGCCGGACCTCGGCATAGATGCCGGCGGGGTCGTTGTCGAAGTTGAGGGGATACACGTCCTCGTACTTCTTCGGCGGGTTCTCCGCGCAGGCGATGGTCCCGTCGGCGCGCTTGGTGAACCACTGCGGGTGGGCGCTGACCCATGGATGGTCCGGCGCGCAGTTCAGGGCGAGGTCGAGGGCGACCTCCAGGTGCAGCCGATGTGCCTGGGCGACAAAGGAGTCGAAGTCGGCGAAGGTCCCCAGCTCGGGTGCGATGGCGTCGTGGCCACCGTCGGCCGATCCGATCGCGTACGGGGAGCCGGGGTCCAGCGGCCCCGCGCTCGGGGTGTTGTTCGGGCCCTTGCGGTTGATGGCCCCGATCGGGTGGACCGGGGTCAGGTAGACGACGTCGAACCCCATGCCCGCGATGGCGCTCAGGCGCCGTGCCGCGGTGACCAGGGTCCCTGAGGTCCACAGCCCCGTGCCCGGGTCCAGGGTCGCTCCCTCCGAGCGCGCGAAGATCTCGTACCAGGCGCCGAACAGGGCGCGTTCGCGTTCCACCACCCAGGGGTAGGCCCGGCCGGGGCTCACCAGGTCGCGCAGGGGACGGCGGCCCAGCTCGGCGCGGACCTCGGGGGACAGCGCCGGCTGCAGACGGGCCGGCGCGGGGCGGGTCTGGTCGCGCAGCGCAGCGATCGCGTCGGCGATCCTCGCGGCCTGGGCGGGCGGTCGGGCGACGTCCGACAGTGCCCGGTCCAGGACCAGCGCGCCCTCGGCCAGCACCAGCTCGGTGTCCACGTCAGCCGCGATCTTGATCCTCGCAGCGTGCTCCCAGGTGCCGTACGGGTCCGACCAGCCCTCCACCCGGTATGACCACTGCCCGGTCCGGTCTGCGCTGATCGTGGCTGACCAGTGATCGAGCCCGGGGGTGAGCAACGTCATCGGCAGGTGCTGCTCGGCGCCGTCAGGGTCGGTCAGGACCACCGTGGCGCCGACGCCGTCATGGCCCTCGCGAAAGACCGTGGCGGTGACCTCGAACGGCTCGCCCACCACCGACTTGACTGGGAACGCGCCGCGCTCGACACAGGGGGCGACCTGCAGGACCGGAATGCGGCCGACCAGGGGTGGGGCGCCGGGGCGGGGTCCGCGCCGTGCTTGGCTGTCTGTCATCACAGCGAGGCTACCGGGTCGCGGTGCAGCGCGGCGCCATGGTGGTCTGCTTTGCGCGGCGATCCCCACCGAGCCTGGCTTGGCCCGGAGCAGACAGGGCCTGCCAAAGCCTGCACGACCTCACAAACGCGTCGCCTATGCTTCTGGATCGTGAAGGCTATCCGTCGCTTCAGCGTCCGCACCGTCCTGCCCGAGCCCATCAGCGCCCTGGGAGAGCTGGCCAGCAATCTGCGCTGGTGCTGGCACTCCGCCACGCGGGACCTGTTCTCCGAGATCGACCCGCAGCGCTGGGCCACGGTTCGCATGGAGCCCGCCAAGATGCTGTCCGCACTGTCGGCCAAGGAGCTGCGCAGGCTTGCCTCGGACCCGGCATTCGTGGAGAAGGTCCAGGCGGCGGCCAAGAATCTTGCGGACTACCTGAGCGCTCCCCGGTGGTATCAGAGCTGGGCCGCCGAGGTCGAGGGGGGCGCACCTGCCAGCATCGCCTACTTCAGCCCCGAGTACGGCATCACCGAGGCACTGCCGCAGTACTCCGGTGGCCTGGGCATCCTCGCCGGGGACCACCTGAAGTCCGCCTCGGACCTGGGCGTGCCTGTCGTGGGTGTCGGCCTGTTCTACAAGACCGGCTACTTCAAGCAGTCGCTGAACCGCGACGGCTGGCAGCAGGAGACCTATCCGGTTCTCGACCCGGACGACCTTCCCCTGGCACTGCTGCGGGAGGCAGACGGAAAGCCTTGCATCATCACCATCGACCTTCCCGGAGGCCGGGTCCTTCACGTCCATGTGTGGAAGGCCCAGGTCGGCCGGGTCCCGCTGCTGCTGCTCGACTCCGACGTCCAGGACAACGACGAGGCAGCCCGTGGCATCACCGACCGGCTCTACGGCGGCACCGGCGAGCTGCGCCTTCAGCAGGAGCTGCTGCTGGGCATGGGTGGGGTCCGGGCACTGCGTCTGTGGTCACGGCTGACTGGTGCTCCGGCTCCAGACGTGTTCCACACCAACGAAGGTCACGCCGGTTTCCTGGGCGTCGAGCGGATGCGTGAGCTGACCGCCCAGGGTGACATGAGCTTCGAAGAGGCGCTCGAGGCCGTCCGGGCCGGCACGGTCTTCACCACGCACACCCCGGTCCCTGCGGGGATTGACCGTTTCGGTGTCGACCAGATCCACCTGTACTTCGGCGGCGACAACGCGATCCCCGGCGTGCCCGCCGAGAGCCTGCTGGCGCTGGGTGCCGAGGACTACCCCGGTGGCGCGGCCGGCGTGTTCAACATGGCGGTCATGGGACTGCGCCTGGCGCAGCGAGCCAACGGGGTCTCCCGGCTGCACGGCGAGGTAAGCCGTCAGATGTTCGATGGCCTCTGGCCCGGGTTCGACGACGACGAGGTCCCGATCACCAGTATCACCAACGGGGTCCACTCCCGGACGTGGGTCGACCGCAGGGTCTTCGAGCTCGCGGCCAAGCACCTGGGGACCACCGATGTTGCCGAGCACGACGCGTGGGCTGGCATCATCGACATCCCTGGTGACGAGATCTGGGCTGCCAAGCGGAGCATGCGCGCCCAGCTCGTCCTCGAGGCTCGCCGGCGGATGAAGTCCAGCTGGCTCAAGCGTGGCGCGAGCCGGGCCGAGCTCGGCTGGATCGAGGACATCCTTGATCCTGACGTGCTCACCATCGGGTTCGCCCGTCGGGTCCCGACCTACAAGCGGCTCACCCTCATGCTGAGCGACCCCGTCCGCCTGAAGAAGATCCTGCTGGACCCCAAGCGTCCGGTCCAGCTGGTCATCGCGGGCAAGAGCCACCCGCACGACGAGAACGGCAAGAAGCTCATCCAGCTGCTGGTGCGCTTCGCGGACGACCCGCAGGTGCGTCACCGCATCGTCTTCCTGCCGAACTACGACATCGCCATGGCCCAGTACCTCTACCCGGGCTGCGACGTCTGGCTGAACAACCCGCTGCGCCCGTTCGAGGCGTGCGGGACCTCCGGCATGAAGGCAGCGCTCAACGGCGGGCTCAACCTCTCGATCCTGGACGGCTGGTGGGACGAGTGGTTCGACGGCCAGAACGGCTGGGCCATCCCGACCGCGGACGGTGTGCAGGATCCGGACCGTCGCGACGACCTGGAGGCGGCCGCCCTCTACGACCTCATCGAGGGCTCGGTAGCCCCCCGCTTCTATGACGTCGACGAGGACGGGCTGCCCCAGCGCTGGCTGTCGATGATCAGGCACACCTTGGCCACCCTGGGCCCGAAGGTGCTGGCGTCCCGCCAGGTTCGGGACTACACGACCCAGCTCTACGGCCCGGCGGCCCGCGCGGGCTGGGCCCTGGAGGGGCATTCCTGGGCGGGGGCGCGCGAGCTGGCGGCCTACAAGGCCAAGGTCAGGGCCGGCTGGCCCGAAGTGCGGGTGGATCACGTCGAGTCCTCGGGGGTCGCGGACTCCCCGCAGGTCGGCGACGTCCTTCACGTGTGTGCGTTCGTGTCCCTGGGTGATCTGGCCCCCGGCGAGGTGCAGGTGCAGGTCGTGCACGGCCGGGTATCGGAGTCGGACGAGCTTCGAGACATCGAGTCGGCGCCCCTGGCTTTCGCGGAGTCCTACGAGGGCGGCCGGCACCGCTTCGAGGGTGACCTCGTGCCGACCCGCACGGGAGCCTTTGGCTACACCGTCAGGGTCCTGCCCACCCACCCGGGGATGGCCAGCGCGGCTGAGCTGGGTCTGGTCGCCAACGCCTGAACCAGGCACGTGCGTCGTTCTAGTCGGGCTGCTCCCACGGTCGGGGCCGACCTGACGCAGGGTCCCGCGCGGTGCTGGTGGCGGCGTCCCCGGCAGCCGACGTCGCTTGCTGCCCGCGATTTTGTGGCGCAGGTTCGCGCTGGAGGTCAGCGGTTGCGGTGTGTGCGACCCTGGGCAAGGCCCAAGAACCGCCGCACCGGCTCCAGCCCGTCAACCCGCAGGTCGAAGTCGTGACGAACCAGGTCGGGCTCGTTCAGAGTCAGCTGCTGGCTGATGGCAAGCTCCCCGGGGCGCCGTTGTTCCCTGAACTGTCCGTTGGTCGAGTAGCCCACCTTCATGCTGACAGCCAGCGAGGCGGGGTTGTCGACGTAGGCCGCTGACTGGACTTCCTGCGCGTCCAGATGGTCGAAGACGAAGGCGCACAGAGTCTGTCGCATCATGGTGCCGATGCCCTGCCCCTGATGACCGCGCCCAAGCCAGGAGCCGGTCTGGCCGGTGCCCGTCACGAGGTAGTTCTCGGTGCGGAAACCTTGGACACCAACGGTGTCACCGCGCCAGCGGACGGTGAAGTCCACCGTCCAGCGGGCACGGGAAAGCTCGGCCCGGGTCCGCCAGTAGTAGCTGGCCATCGTCCGGCCCAAGTCCGCAGCGGGCGTGTCGGTCCACGGAAAGGTGAAAGGCATCGTCTCGGGTGCGTGAATGCCACCCGCAGCCATGCTGACAAGGGCGGGAATGTCCTCATCGCGCACGGGCCGAAGCTCGAGTGGTCCAGCGACGATGCGCAGTGCAAACAAGGGCCAGATCTCTTCGATCGCCGTGGGCTCGGTTTCACTCATGGTCGAGATTGTGCCCCGTCGCGGCCAGCGGCCAGCCCGACGGCTGGCCCGCGTGGCCAGCCCCGGCGCGTCCCCGCACGGCAGTGATCGCAGGGCCGGCTCGATGATTGCGGGACCGGGGCCTCACCCGGCTGAACCGGGTCAGCGTCCCATGTCTACCCACCCGTACCGCACATCTGCCCACCCGTGTCTGACCTTGTCGCTGCTGGGCAGGGCGCCCGACACCGCCACCGGCCGGCCCAGGACCTGGCGGTCACCGGTCCAGGCTGTAGACCCGCACCGATGCAGCGGTGACGGTGACGGCCCCGGCTTGTGCGGGGCCGGGGCAAGGGCGCGCGATGGCCGAGCTGCCCACGGCAGCCGCAGGCAGCTCCCACGCGCTGTCCCAGACCAGGCGGTAGGCGGCGCCGCCGCGGGGCGGCAAGGTCACCTCGGCGTCCCGGGCACCTCCGTGGAAGATGAGCAGCAGCGAGTCGCCGCCGACGTGGGTGCCGTCCAGGAACATCAGCAGCGTCTGGTTGTGGTGGTCGTCCCAGGTGTGGCTGCGCATCGGGTGCCCGTCCGCTGCGAACCACTGGAGGTCGACGACCCCGTCCGGGTGCGCCGGGCGCCCGGTGAAGAAGGTCCGCTGGCCCAGAACGGGACTGTCTGCCCGCAGGCTGGCCAGGAAGCGTGTGGTCGCCAGCAGGTCGGCCTGCCATGGCTGCAGGTCCCAGTCGAGCCAGGACACGCCGTTGTCCTGGCAGTAGGCGTTGTTGTTGCCACCCTGGGAACGTCCCAGCTCGTCGCCGGAGTTGATCATCGGCACGCCGCTGGCGAGCAGCTGGGTGGCCAGCAGGTTGCGGATCGAGCGCCGCCGGGCCCTCGCGATCAGCGGGCCCGCCCCGCAGCCTTCGAGGCCGTGGTTCCATGAGCGGTTGTCGTCAGGGCCGTCGCGGTTGGCCTCACCGTTGTGGCGGTTGCGCTTGTGGTCATAGGTTGTCGTGTCCGCCGCGGTGAAGCCGTCGTGGGCAGCGACATAGTTGATCGAGGCAGTGGGGCCCCGGTCGTGGGCGCCGAACAGGTCCTGGGAGCCGCACAGCCGGGTCGCCAGGTCACGGACGCCATGGCCAGGCTCGTGGCGGGCCGAGCGCTCGACGTCGGGGCCCCAGAACGTGCGCACCGCGTCCCGGAAATGGTCGTTCCACTCGGCGAAGGGCGGCGGGAACTGGCCGGTGCGCCAACCATGGGCCCCGAGGTCCCACGGCTCGGCGATCAGCTTGACCCGGGAGAGCACCGGGTCGGCCCGCAGCGCGACCAGGAACGGGTTGTCCGGGTGGAAGCTGTCGTCGCGGCCACGCCCGAGAGCCACCGCCAGGTCGAACCGGAAGCCGTCGACGTGGCACTGCTGCACCCAGTACCGCAGGGAGTCCAGGACCATCCGGGTGACCATCGGGTGGCGCAGGTCCACGGTGTTGCCGCACCCGGTGACGTCGAGGTCATGTCCGCGCTGGTCCAGGCGGTAGTAGGCGCGGTTGTCCAGGCCTCGCCACGACAGGGTTGCCCCGTTGCGGGCCTGCTCGCAGGTGTGGTTGTAGACGACGTCGAGGATGACCTCCAGACCGCCGGCGTGCAGCGCCTTGACCATGGTCTTGAACTCCTCGAGCTGGTCCTGGGGATCGCGGGAGGCGGCATAGGCCCCATGGGGTGCGAAGAACCCCAACGTGTTGTAACCCCAGTGGTTCACCAGTCCCCGGCTCACCAGCTCGGGCTCGTGGCTGAACGCGTGGACCGGCAGGAGCTCCACCGATGTCACACCCAGCGAGGCCAGGTGCTCGATGGTGACAGGGTGGCCCATCGCGGCGTACGTCCCGCGCAGCGGCTCCGGGATCCCGGGGTGGTTCTTGGTGAGGTTGCGCACATGCGACTCGTAGATGACCGTGCGTGCCCAGGGGACCTGGGGTCGGGAGTCGGCGCCCCAGTCGAAGCGGTCGTCGACCACCACGGCCCTGGGCACGCACGCGGCGCTGTCGCGTTCGTCCCTGACGTCGGGGTTGCCATGCAGCTGGGCATCCACGGCGTGGCCGAACACCTCCGGGCACCAGGTCACCTGGCCCTCGATCGCCCGCGCATAGGGGTCCAGCAGGAGCTTTCCTGGGTTGTAGCGCAGGCCTTGAGCCGGTTGCCACGGGCCGTGGGCCCGCACCCCGTACCGCGCTCCGGCGCGGAGCCCGGGAACCGAGCCGAACCACGTCCCATGGGAGCGGCCGGCCAGGGTGAGCCTGCGCTCGCTGGCTCCGGTCGTGTCGCCGGCCTCGAACAGGCAGATCTCGAGCGCGTCCGCGTGACCGGCGTAGACGGCAAAGTCCACCCCGTCCGGGGTGAGGGTGGCCCCGAGCGCGGGAGGCAGATCAGCAGTGGTGCCCATGACATCAAGGTTAGGCATTGGTTACGTTAGGCACATGACCGATCCGACTTCTCTGCCGAACTTCCCGCCAACCCCTGATGATCACCCCCTTCGAGGACGTGTGCTCGACGCCTTGATCGACGAGGGCTTCGAGCCCAACATCGACCAGGACGGCGATGTGGCCTTCACGGTCCAGGACCAGCAGCTGTTCGTGCGCTGCATGGAGGGCGACTTCACCATCATGCGTGTCTTCGGGCAGTGGCAGGTTGGCACCGAGGTCCCGCAGGACGCCCTGAGCCAGCTCAAGGCCTGCAACGAGCTGACCCTGCGCCTGAACGTGGTCAAGGCCGGCATCGCGAACGGGACCCTGGTGGTCACCGGCGAGCACGTCATCGCACCGCAGACGGACCTGAGGGCACTGCTCGTGGTGACCACCCAGCTGGTCCTGTCGGCGGTCCACCTGTGGCACGAGACGGTCATGGGTCGGACTCAGGACGAGGGCGCCGGAACGGAGCAGGTATGAGCGGGCTCGTCCGGTTCGAGGTCGAGGGTGGTATCGGCACCATCCGTCTGCTGCGCCCACCGGTGAACGCGCTGAACTTCGAGATCCAGGATGGCCTGCACGCGGCCGCGCTGGAGGCCAGCGGGCGCCGTGACGTCGCCGCCGTGATCGTCTATGGCGGCGAGAAGGTCTTCGCGGCCGGCGCCGACGTCAAGGAGATGCAGGCCATGACCTACACGGACATGGTTGACCGCTCCGCAGCCTTGCAGGCTGCTTTCATTGCGATCGCCCGGATTCCCAAGCCCACCGTGGCCGCGATCACCGGCTACGCCCTCGGGGCCGGCTGTGAGCTGGCCCTGGCCTGCGACTTCCGGGTGGCCGCCGACGACGCCAAGCTTGGCCAGCCAGAGGTCGCCCTCGGGGTCATCCCGGGCGCCGGCGGCACCCAGAGGCTGTCCCGGCTGATCGGTCCGGCCCGGGCCAAGGAGATGATCTTCAGCGGGCGCCCGGTCCCAGCTACCGAAGCCCTGCGGATCGGCCTGGTCGACGAGGTCGTCGCCCCCGATGAGGTCTACGCGGCGGCGCGGCGCCGCGTAGAGGGCTACGTGGGTGGTCCCGCATACGCCATCCGCGCGGCCAAGGAGGCTATCGACCGCGGCCTGGAGGTCGACCTCGAGACGGGCCTGGAGATCGAGCGAATGCAGTTCGCCGGAGTCTTTGCCACCCGTGACCGTGACCTGGGCATGGCCGCCTTCGTTGAGCATAAGAAGGGCGGGGCTCAGTTCGAGGGCCGCTAGCAGGTTTGGCACGGCGGAGCCGCGACTGTGGGTCTAGCCTGTGTTCCCGGGGCACTGAGCGTGTCGTGCATCACGGCGCCGGCGCTTGCGGCGCCCATGGGTGCCAAGATGTCCCGAAACCTCAAGACATATTTCCCTATGAAGGGGGACGAGCCAGCGATGAACATCGTGGTCTGTGTCAAGTACGTGCCCGACGCCACGTCGGACCCCACGTTCAACGAGTCGGATAACACCACCGACCGGCTGGGTGTGGACGGTCTGCTCTCTGAGCTGGACGAGTACGCGGTCGAGGCAGGCCTGAAGCTGGCCGAGAGTGCTGCCGAAGAAGGCAAGGTCACCGTCTTGACCATCGGCCCGGACAAGGCCGCCGATGCCATCAAGAAGTCCCTGCAGATGGGCGCCGACGCGGGGGTGCACGTCAACGACGAGGCGATCCACGGGTCCGACGCCGCGGCGACCTCGCTGATTCTGGCCGAGGCCGTGAAGAAGATCGGCAACCCGGACCTGATCCTGACCGGCATGGCTTCCACGGACGGGGTGATGGGTGTGGTCCCGGCAATGCTCGCCGAGCGTCTGGGCCTGCCCCAGGTGACCCTCGCCTCGGAGCTGACCGTCGCTGGTGGCACTGTCACCATCCGACGCGATGACGACGTGGCCTCGGTGACGATCACCGCGTCGCTGCCGGCTCTGGTCTCGGTCACCGACCAGATCAACGAGCCGCGCTACCCGTCCTTCAAGGGCATCATGGCGGCCAAGAAGAAGCCGGTGTCGACCTGGTCGCTGGCCGACCTCGGCATCGACGCCGGCTCGGTGGGCCTGGCCGGGGCCTGGACCACGGTCGAGTCCTTTGCCAAGCGCCCGCCCCGCGCGCAGGGCCAGATCGTCACCGACGATGGTGACGGCGGCACCAAGCTTGCCGAGTTCCTGTCCGCGAACAAGTTCGTCTGAACCGACCAGACCCAGATTAGGAGAAACGCACATGGCTGAAGTTCTTGTTCTGGTCGAACACCTCGAAGGCGTGGTCCGCAAGACCGCCCTGGAGCTGCTGACGATCGCCCGCCGCCTGGGCGAGCCGTCGGTGGTCTTCATCGGGCCCGGGGCCGACGCCGCCAAACAGACCCTGGCGCAGTACGGCGCCGAGAAGGTCTACCGGGTGGAGTCCGCTGATGTCACGGACTACCTGGTGGCGCCCAAGGCCGAGGTGCTGGCGGCGCTTGTCGCCTCGGCTGCACCGGCTGCGGTCCTGATCACCTCCACTCCCGAGGGCAAGGAGATCGCGGCCCGCCTGGCGATCAAGACCGGGTCCGGTCTGATCACCGACGCGGTCGACGTGCAGGCCGGCGACGCTGGCACCGTGCGCACGACCCAGTCCGCGTTCGCGGGCGGCTTCGCCGTGCAGGCCAGCGTCACCAAGGGCACGCCGATCATCACGGTCAAGCCGAACTCGGCTGCGCCGGAGGCGGTCGCCGGTGCCGCGGTGGAGCAGGTGCTGCAGGTCCCGATCTCCGAGGGCGCCAAGGCGGCCCGGATCACCGACACCCAGCCCAAGGCAGCCTCAGGCCGTCCCGAGCTGACCGAGGCCGCGATCGTGGTCTCCGGTGGTCGCGGCACCAGCGGTGACTTCTCCAAGGTCGAGGAGTTCGCAGACTCCCTCGGCGCTGCTGTCGGGGCCTCGCGGGCCGCGGTTGACGCCGGGTGGTACCCGCACGCTAACCAGGTCGGCCAGACCGGCAAGCAGGTCTCCCCGCAGCTGTACGTCGCGGCGGGCATCTCCGGTGCGATCCAGCACCGCGCCGGCATGCAGACGTCCAAGACGATCATCGCGGTCAACAAGGATGAGGAGGCCCCCATCTTCGAGATGGTCGACTTCGGTGTCGTCGGTGACCTGTTCACGGTCCTGCCGCAGGCCACCAAGGCGGTCAACGCAGCAAAGGGCTGACCTGGCCACCGTCGGCACCCACGTAGACTCACTGGGTGCCTGACTCCTTTGTGTATCTCGACCATGGCGCGACCACGCCGATGCTGCCCGAAGCCATCGAGGCGATGACCGCGCAGATGGCGATGGTCGGTAACGCCTCGTCCCTGCACACCTCGGGCCGTCTCGGGCGCCGTGTGGTCGAGGAGTCCCGCGAGGCGATTGCCCAGGCGATGGGTGCCCGGCCGTCCGAGGTGCTGTTCACCTCGGGCGGCACGGAGTCCGACAACCTGGCCATCAAGGGCACCTTCTGGGCCCGGCGGGACGCGGACCCCCGGCGGGTGCGCATTCTGGTCAGCATGGTCGAGCACCACGCAGTCATGGACTGTGTCGACTTCCTGGAAGCCCACGAGGGGGCCAAGGTCACCTGGCTGCAGGTCGACCACCTCGGCCGGGTCCACCCCGAGACGGTCCGCGCCGCCATCGGGTCCGACCCTGACTCGGTCGCGCTGGTGAGCGTGATGTGGGCCAACAACGAGGTCGGGACCATCCAGCCGATAGCCGAGATTGCCGCGCTCTGCCGCGAGTTCGCCATCCCGGTGCACAGCGACGCCGTCCAGGCCGTCGGCCAGGTCGAGGTCGACTTCGCCGGCAGCGGGCTGGACCTGCTCAGTATCAGCGGCCACAAGATCGGCGGTCCCCAAGGCGTGGGCGCACTGCTGGCTCGACGCGATGCCACCCTGGTGCCGCTGACCCACGGCGGAGGCCAGGAGCGTCAGGTACGCAGCGGCAGCCTTGACGTCCCTGCGATTCGCGGTTTCGCCGTGGCCATGCGCCACGCCACGGCCCACCGGGTCGAGACCGCACAGCGGCTGACCGCCCTGCGCGACATGCTGATTCGTGGCGCCCAGGATGCCGGCTACGGGGTCGCGGTCACTGGCTTCTGGGAGCCCGGCGACCGCACCAGGCGTCTGCCGGGCAACGCCCACCTGCTGGTTCCCGGCTGTGACGGTGACTCGCTGCTGTACCTGCTGGATGCGGCCGGGGTCCAGTGCTCCACCGGCTCCGCCTGCCAGGCCGGGGTGCCGCAGCCGAGCCACGTCCTGCTGGCCATGGGCATCTCGGAGCACAAGGCCCGTGGCGCCCTACGGCTCACGCTCGGACACACCTCTACCGCGGCCGACGTCGACGCGTTCCTGGCGGCGTTGCCGGCGGCCCTCGAGCGGGCCCAACGAGCTCAGGTCGCAACCAGACCGGAGCCCAGCCTGGCCCAGACGCGCTGATGCGAGTCGTGGCCGCGATGAGCGGCGGCGTCGACTCGGCGGTGGCCGCCGCACGCATGGTCGAGGCCGGGCACGAGGTCGTGGGGGTTCATCTCGCGCTGAGCCAGAACGCCGCCACCTTGCGCGAGAGCGCTCGCGGCTGCTGCACTATCGAGGACGCCGGTGATGCCCGCCGGGTGGCTGACATGATCGGGATCCCTTTCTACGTCTGGGACATGGCCGCGCGGTTCAAGAACGACGTGGTCGACGACTTCATCGCGGAGTACGCCGCCGGCCGCACCCCCAACCCGTGCCTGCGCTGCAACGAGAAGATCAAGTTCGCCGCCCTGCTGGACAAGGCGCTCGCGTTGGGGTTCGACGCCGTGGCGACCGGCCACTACGCCCAGATCGTGGTGGATGCCCGCGGCGCAAACCAGCTGCATCGCGCCGTCGACATGGGCAAGGACCAGTCCTACGTGCTGGGTGTGCTTGACGCCGGTCAGCTGGCGCGCTCGTTCTTCCCCCTGGGCGACACGACCAAGGCGCAGGTCCGGGCCGAGGCGGCAGCCCACGGGTTCTTTGTCGCGGCCAAACCAGACAGCCACGACATCTGCTTCATCCCCGACGGCGACACTCGCAAGTGGCTGACGCAGCGCCTGGGTGAGCAGCCTGGCGACATCGTCGACCCGGCCGGCGCCACCGTGGGCCAGCACCGCGGCGCCTACGCGTTCACGGTCGGGCAGCGCCGCGGTCTGCACCTTGGCCAGCCGGCCGGCGGTGGCCAGCCCCGGTACGTCGCACAGGTGCAGCCTGCGACCAACACCGTGGTGGTCGCTACCGGGGAGCTTCTCGGCGTCGATGCCATCACCGGGGACCATGCCCGGTGGTGCGGTCCGGCGCCGCAGGGTGTGGTGTCGGTGGGCGCACAGGTTCGAGCCCACGGGCAGGAGATCCCGGCCAGCGCCTGGGCGCACGGGCAGCAGGTCCAGGTGCGCCTGCAGCGACCTGTGCGCGGTGTGGCACCCGGCCAGTCAGTCGTCCTGTACGACGGGACCCGGGTGGTCGGATCTGCGACCATCGCCAGGGCAACCATGAGCACGGAAGCCACCAGTACGGCAGCGACCAGCACGGCACCGACCAGAACCTCGCCAGCGCCCGGTTAGGCTCTCGAGGTGAGCACAGCCAGCGGGATCGGGTCATGGCCGGGCACCGACGTACGCCAGGCGGTGACGGCGGTGCGGGACCTGCTCAGCGAGGACGGGCTGCCCTACCTGCCGGAGCTTCCCGCGCGCGGGCCCGGCGCCGACATGATCGGCCGGGGCGCAGGCATGCTGGCGGACCTGGCCGTCGACCTGCAGCCGATGGGGTGGCGGTTCGTCGACCGCGCCGGCCACGACTCCCATCGCACGTCCGGTCTGCTGCGCGAGGACCTCGACGAGCTGGCCGAGGCCTTCGACGGCTACGAGGGCGACCTGAAGGTGCAGATCGCCGGGCCCTGGACGCTGGCCTCCTCGATCTGGCTGCACCGCGGCGAGCGCTCGGTGGTCGACGCGGGCGCCACCCGCGACGTGATCGCGTCCCTGGCGCAGGGGCTGCGGGTCCACCTGGGCGAGGTCGCCCAGCTCGTCCCCAAGGCCAACCTCGTGGTCCAGATCGACGAACCGGGCCTTCCGGCGGTCCTGGCCGGAAGACTGCCCACGGCATCGGGCTTCGGGCGGATCCGCGCAGTGGACCCCACCACTGCGGCCGAGGGACTGCGCGACGTGGTCGCGGCGGCCGGCGACCGGTATACCGTCGTGCACTGCTGCGCACCTGATGTGCCGCTGGTGCTGCTGAGGGACACCGGGGTCAAGGCCGTGTCGGTGGACATCGCCTTGCTGACTGCCCAAGGCTGGGAGTCCCTGGCTGCCACCGTGGAGGCCGGCGTGGACCTGTGGGCCGGCGTGATCCCCACTGATGGCGCGGCGGTCGGTGCCCGGGCAGGGGTCAGTGACGTCATCGGGGCACTGGTCCAGGCGTGGCGCAGGGTCGGGCTGCCGCGCCCGGATCTGTCCACGGTGAGCCTCACGCCGGCCTGCGGCCTGGCCGGGCTCACACCCGAAGGTGCCCGCAGCGTTCAACGACTGGCCGTGGACGCGGCCCTGGCACTGACCGAGACCGCAGGAAGCTGACCTCAGATGGCTGCACCGACCACATCCCACGACCTGTTGACCCCCGCGACCCGATGACCGCCCCGACCAGAGCCGCCGTCCCCAGCGTGCCCGCCACGATGAAGGCCACCAGGGTCCCCTGGCAGCTGAAGTTCACCGCGCTGGCGTTCATCTGGGGCTCGAGCTTCCTGCTGATGAAGGTCGGCCTGCGTTCGCTGGCACCCCTGCAGATCTCCGGGCTGCGCATCCTCAGTGGCGCGGTCGTCCTGCTGATCCTGCTCACCGCTTCCGGAGGCCGGCTGCCCCGTCAGCGGCGCGTATGGGGCCACCTGATGGTGACCGGCTTCTTCCTGGGAAGCCTGCCGTTCAGCCTGTTCGCCCTGGGGGAGCAGCGGATCAGCTCGGCGCTGGCCGGCATCGGCAACTCGATCACCCCCATCGCCACGGTGATGTTCAGCCTGCTGCTGCTGCCGGTCGACAAGATCGCGCCGCGCAAGATCATCGGCGTGCTCATTGGCTTCCTCGGGGTCCTGGTGATCATGCAGCCCTGGGCGTCGCTGGGGCGACCAGACCTGCTGGGCTTCGGCATGACCCTGGTCGCCGGCACGTCCTACGGGCTGGGCTGGATCTACACCAAACGCTTCCTGGGCCGGGCGGACTTCGGTGGGCTCACCCTGCCCGCCGCCCAGATGCTGACCTCCGCCGCCCAGATGCTGGTCGCCCTGAGTATCTGGTGGCTCATCCAGGGCACCCACCTGTCCCTGGCGGCGCCGTGGTCCCTGCACGCCAACACCAGTGGCGGCTCGGTCTTGGTGCCGTTGCTGGCGGTGCTTGCCCTGGGGGTCGTCGGCACCGGCATCGCGATGTCCTTCCAGTACGACGTGGTCCGCCAGGCTGGCCCCACCGTCGGCTCCTCGGTCACCTACCTCATCCCCCTGGTATCGGTGGCCCTTGGCGTCCTGGTGCTGGGCGAACGGCTGGCCTGGCCCCAGTTCGCCGGCGCCGCCGTGGTCCTGGGGGCCGCGGTGCTGATTGGGCGCTCCAGCAGGCGCTGAACTGGCCGGCCATGGTGCAGGATATGGCTGTGACCGACCTGCAGACCGACGTTCCCCTCGAGGTCCGCCATCAGTGGACCGAGCTTGCCGAGCAGGTGCGCGCCCACCAGTTCAGCTACCACGTCAAGGATGCGCCGACCATCAGCGACGGCGAGTACGACGCCCTGATGCGCGAGCTGAACGCCCTGGAGGACCGGTACGGGCAGCTGAGGACCCCCGACAGCCCCACCCAGCAGGTCGGCGCGGGATTCTCCACGGACTTCGCGGCGGTCGAGCACCTCGAGCGGATGCTCAGCCTGGACAACGCCTTCAGCCCGGCCGAGATCGCGGCCTGGGCCGCGCGAGTGGAGCGCGACGTGGCCTCGGCGGGTAGCCCGGCACATCACTATCTGTGTGAGCTCAAGATCGACGGGCTGGCCATCAACCTGCTCTACCAGCGGGGCCGGCTGGTCCGGGCAGCGACCCGCGGCGACGGTCGCACCGGTGAGGACGTGACGAACAACGTCGCCACCATCAAGGGCATCCCTCACCGGCTGGCCGGGTCGAACCACCCGGAGCGGATCGAGATCCGCGGGGAGGTTTTCTTCCCGGTGGCGGCGTTTGCCGAGCTGAACGCGTCGCTGGTGGAGGCGGGCAGGGCGCCGTTCGCCAACCCCCGCAACGCAGCCGCCGGGTCGTTGCGGCAGAAGGACCCCCGGGTCACCGCCACCCGCGGCCTGCGGATGCTCGTTCACGGCATCGGTGCCCATGAGGGCTTCGCGATCGCCCAACAGAGCCAGTCCTACGACGTGCTGGCAAGCTGGGGCCTGCCGGTTTCGCGCCACTACCGGGTGCTCGACGACGTCGCGGCCGTGCAGGAGTACATCGACCACTACGGCGAGCACCGGCACGACGTCGAGCATGAGCTCGATGGCATCGTCGTCAAGATCGACGAGGTGGAGATTCAGCGCCGCCTCGGCTCGACCTCGCGGGCACCGCGCTGGGCCATCGCCTACAAGTACCCGCCCGAGGAGGTCACCACCAAGCTGCTGGACATCCGGGTCAACGTCGGGCGGACCGGGCGGGTGACGCCGTTCGGGGTGATGAAGCCGGTCAAGGTCGCCGGCTCCACCGTCGAGATGGCCACCCTGCACAACGCGTTCGAGGTCGTCCGCAAGGGTGTGCTGATCGGTGACACCGTCGTGCTGCGCAAGGCCGGCGACGTGATCCCCGAGATCGTGGGGCCGGTCGTCGACCTGCGAGACGGGACCCAGCGTGCGTTCCAGATGCCGACGCACTGCCCGGAGTGCGCCGCCGTGCTGGCGGTGGAGAAGGAGGGCGACAAGGACATCCGTTGTCCCAACTCCCGGTACTGCCCTGCGCAGCTACGAGAACGGCTGTTTGCGCTCGCCTCCCGCGGAGCCTTCGACATCGAGGCCCTGGGCTGGGAGGGCGCGACCGCGCTGCTTGAGGCCAAGGTGCTTACCGACGAGGGCGACCTGTTCACCCTGACCGATGCGCAGGTGGCGCAGGCGCCGCTCTACACCCGGGCGGCGACCAAGAAGGAACGTGAGGCCGGGCTCGAGCCCAAGGTGCTGTCGGCCAACGGAGCCAGGCTGATCGCCAACCTCGAACAGGCCAAGAAGGCGCCCCTGTGGCGAGTGCTCGTGGCACTGTCGATCCGCCATGTGGGTCCGACCGCCGCACGGGCGCTGGCGGCGCACTTCGCCTCGATGGACGCCATCCGGGCCGCGTCCCTGGAGGAGCTCGCCGGTGTGGAGGGGGTCGGCCCGGTGATCGCCGAGTCGGTCCAGGAGTGGTTTACCCACCAGTGGCACGTGGAGATCGTGGACAAGTGGAAGAAGGCCGAGGTGCGGATGGCCGATGAGGTCGACGAGTCAAGCCCCAAGACCCTCGCCGGGGCCACCATCGTGGTCACCGGCTCGCTGGAAGGCTTCTCGCGCGACCAGGCCAAGGAGGCCATCTTGTCCCGCGGCGGCAAGGCGGCAGGCACGGTCTCCAAGAAGACCGACTACGTGGTGGTGGGGGAGAACCCGGGGTCCAAGGCCGACAAGGCGGCCGAGCTCGGGCTGAGGATCCTGGACGAAGCCGGCTTTCGCGCGCTGCTGGCCTCCGCGGAGTCGGCGGCCAACAGCGAGCACGACCTCATGAACCAGGACCATGACGATGACCAGGACCATGACGATGACCAGGACCAGGAGGCGCGATGAGCCCTGCACGAGAGCGGGACGCGGCCGGCAGGCCGCGCAACGCCCGCCCGCGCGATGCGCTGGGACGCCCGCTTGCCCGGGCAGACTCCGGAGTCTTTCGGGTTCGCGACGATCTGGTCCTGTCACCGGCGCAGACTCTGATCGAAGCTCAGCGACTCCTGGACGAGGGCCTGCCCTTCCATGCCCACGAGGTTCTGGAAGCCGCCTGGAAGGCAGCTCCGGAGGTTGAACGGGACCTGTGGCAAGGGCTGGCCCAGCTGGCGGTCGGCCTGACCCACGCACTGCGCGGGAACAACGCCGGGGCCGCAGCTGTGCTGCTGCGCGGGGCTGAGCGCATCTGCGGGTACGCCGACGAACCGCCCTACGGGATCGACGTCCCAGGGTTGCTCGACTGGGCCCGCTCACTGGCCGGGCGGCTGGAGGACCCGCCGGGCGACGTCGGCCCGCCGAGCACCCCGCAGCTCTGCGGCGCCTAGGGTCGGCCGCGCCTGGGGTCTGCTTGCGTCCCGGCTCACCGTCGGTGGGCCGGGACGCAAGGTCAGCCTCAGGCCGGCTGCACCGTGTAGAAGACGGTCTGTACCGCGATCATGCCGTCCTTGAAGATGAACGTGTCGATGGCATCCTCGGACTTGCGGCCGCCTCCGGTCGCCTTCCACTCCAGGTAGAGCACGTCGTCGGCGAACACCGTGTCCAGCTGCCAGGCCGCCGAAGGCAGGTCGCTGAGCAGCGCGGTGAAGACCGCCCGGGCGCCGTCCTTGCCGCGGAAGACCGCCTTGTTCACGATGAGGATGGCGTCCTCGGTGTAGTCGGCGACGATCTCCTCGAGGTTTTCAGCCCCCAGAGCCTGTCCGTGGTGGGCGAAGACCTCTTCCGGCGTGCGTGTCATAGCGGTCCCTTTCTTGGTATGAACCCGGGATGCTACGCCGACCCAGCCGTTGCAGGAAGGGTGTGGTGCCTTACCGCGCGCACTGGTGCTGTTTGCCCTACGGTGCAGGGACGGGAGGATCACCCGGGTCGCCCGAGGTTCGCATCTGGAGGCGTGATGAAGGCGGTTCGGCTACATCGGTATGAGGAGCGCCCGGTTGTCGAGCAGGTTCCTGAGCCTGAGGCCCTTGGGCCCCTGGACGTGGTCGTGCGGGTCGGTGGAGCGGGTCTGTGCCGCACCGACCTGCACATCGTGCAAGGCCAGTGGGCGGACAAGAGCAACGTCGCGCTGCCCTACACCCTGGGCCACGAGAACGCGGGCTGGATCCACGCGGTCGGCCCCGCGGTGGAGCACCTTCAGGTGGGCGACGCGGTGATCCTGCACCCGCTGGTGACCTGCGGCTTCTGCCGGGCCTGTCGTGCCGGCGACGACGTGCACTGCGAGTCCAGCGGCTTCCCGGGCATCGACACCGACGGCGGCATGGCCGACCTCATCATGACCTCAGCCCGCTCGGTGGTCAAGCTCGCCCCCGGCATCGAACCCGCCGCGGTGGCCGCGCTGGCCGACGCCGGCCTGACGGCCTACCACGCGGTGAAGAAGGCTCTGCCGCTGCTGTACCCGGGCAGCACCTGCGTGATCATGGGCGCAGGCGGCCTGGGCCACCTCGGCATCCAGTGCCTGCGCGCGATGAGCGCCACCCGCATCATCGTGCTCGACCCCAACGAGCAGGCCCTGGCCCTGACCGCCGGCTGGGGAGCCGACCAGAGCGTCGTGGTAGACGGCAAGCATGTGGACCGGGTTCTGGAGATGACCAACGGTGTGGGCGCAGAGGTGGTTCTGGACTTCGTCGGGGAGAGGGGCGCCCAGGCGGACAGCTGGGCGATGACCAGGCGCGCCGGAAGTGACTTCGTGATCGGGTATGGCGGGACGCTGGACATCCCGACCATCGACCTGATCTCGACCGAGCGCAACGTGGTCGGGAACCTCGTGGGCACCTACAACGACCTTGTCGAGCTCATGGCGCTCAATGCGGCCGGGCACGTCACGATGCTCACCCACACCTACCCTCTGGACGCGGTCAACGATGCCATGAACGACCTCGATGCCGGTCGGATGCGCGGTCGCGGCATCCTCATCCCCTAGCGCGCGCCCACGTCCCTCGGCGGGGACATGGCCGGGACAGCACCCCAGGTGGTCGCGGGGGCGACCTGCCCGGCTGCGACGCTGCAAGGCGAGGTTCTCCCGGGTCATCCGCGGTGACGGCGGCGAGGTCACGTCGATCCCCGTGTGCCGACTCCGGCCGCGGTCGCCGGCGCGCTGGTGCTCTGGCCCGCGGTGGTCGACGGCTCTGACTCCACGCTTCGCGTCACCTTGCAGGCGGCGTGGCTGCCTTCACCCTTGTGCAGAGCTGACCTCGGGCTGAGGACCGCAGCAAGATGAGTGAGGTGGGTAGATCACCAGCGTTATGAGCGGGTTTGGCAGGGTTCGCGGCCAGACATGTCTTCATGGTTGCGCTCTTTGGATCCTTTTCGTGTGAGGTCGTGCAGGTGCTCGCGTCAGGGGGCGAGGCCCCGGACGTACTCGACCAGGTACGGGTCCTCCGCCTCGTGCGGGTAAGCGTCCCGGTAGAGCTCAACCGCTTCTTCGGCTGAGTCAAACCCGCACTCCGGCCACAGGGCGACCAGGTCGTCGTAGTCTCGGGTACGCACTCGGGCCGCGAACAGCCTCATCGGTGATCTGGGGTAGAAACCCTGTCCTTCAGGGCAGGGAGGAAGCCCTTCCTAGTCGGGTCGTTTCTGGTTGGTGATGTAGTCCTGGACTGTGGACAGGGGTGCGCCACCACACGATCCGGCGAAGTATGACGGGGACCATAACCTGCCGTGCATCGCAGCGGTGTTGATCCGGCCAGCGAAGTCCTGCCACAACCGCCGCGATGAGACGCCTTTGAGGGAGTTGACCAGGTGGGAGAGCGCCACCTTCGGCGGGTAGGCCGCGAGCAGGTGAACATGGTCTTGCTCTCCATTGAACTCGGCCAGGGTTGCCCCGACGTCGGTACACACCTGCGCCCTGACTTGATCGCACAGGTTGAGCATCTCCGTGTCGAACACGCCACGCCGGTATTTGGTGACGAACACCAAGTGGACGTGCAGGTCATGGACGACGCTTCTGCCGCCGCGGGATGTCGGGTCTGGTTACCTGCTGGGTGTCGGTGGCCGAGGTTACGTTGTGGGCCATGAGGTTCCGTCTGTATCCGAGCGCCGCACAGGAGGTGCTCCTGTTGGGGCAGTGCGCTCATGCCCGATACGTGTGGAACCTCGGCCTGGAGCAGCGCCTGATGTGGGCGCGGTGGAAAGGGCCCACGCCGGGCTTCAACGCCCAAGCCGCACAGCTGACTGCTGCCCGGGACTGCGGAGCCGTGGCTTGCCTGCGGGTCGCAGACCGTCCAGCAGCAGGCGTTGCGGGACCTCGACCAGGCGTGGCGGAGCTTCTTTGCCGGGACCCATCGGCGCCCGACCTGGCGCAAAGCCGGCCAGCATGAGGGCCTGCGGATCGTCGGGCCGCAGGCGTTGCGGGTCCGCCGCGACAACCGTGCACGGTGCAGTGTGCTGGTCCCGAAGATCGGCTGGGTTTCGTTCAAACGCAGCCGCGCCCTGGTCGACTGGAAGTCGTACCGCATCACAGCCGACCGGGCGGGCCGCTGGCATATCGCGTTCGCTGTGATCCCCGAACCTATTCCCGCGCCAGGCACCGGCGAAGTCGTCGGCGTGGATCGCGGTGTCACTGTCGCGGTGGCGCTGTCCACAGGTGAGATGACCAGCCCTGCCGGGCTGACACAGCTTCGATGCGTGGCCCATCGGAGGACCAGAACACCTTGTACGGCGGCCGGCCAGCAACAGGCAGACGCAAGCGGATGCCCTCGGCCGTCGTGATGGCGGTGGACCGCCCCTGAGCCTGAGCGGGTAGGCGAAAGATCAGTTCACAGACGTCCAGGACCGCGTTGTAGAGGTCGACGTCGGATCCCGCTTCCAGGGAGTCGAGCCGTTTGTTGACGACCTGCGAGTAGGCGTCGGCGGAGTTCACGCCTGGCGGCGCTGGCGGCTACGGTGCACCGTTGAAGACTGCGCTGCCCGTGCGAGCAGCGCCCGCAGTTCGGGGTCGCCGTCGTACTCCAGCTGCGCA
>Ga0208079_1000399_pt1 | contig 24069 bp, 22 predicted proteins | sample NGESurdeep092012_5_FD_184474 | JGI IMG/M metagenome (GOLD analysis project Ga0208079, IMG submission 184474) | Arctic peat soil microbial communities from Barrow, Alaska - NGEE Surface sample 210-2 deep-092012 (SPAdes) | ecosystem: Environmental > Terrestrial > Soil > Wetlands > Peat ... | reverse complement strand
GTACGCCACCAGGTCCTCGAAGTCGCGGGTGAACCCCGAGCGCGCCCGGGCGAACGGGATGGCCTCGACTCGCACCCCATGCTGCGGGCACGCCAGGCGCCGCAAGCGGGCTCGCACCAGCACCTGCCAACGCCCGAAGTCCAGATGTCGCCAGGTTGAGGTCACCGGACGGGTGTCATACCGGGCCCGGGTGCTGAACGGGCACAACGGACCGACCAGCCGACGTCGCCGCAACGCGACATCGACATTGACCGCGCTCGTGCCAACGAAAGACACATCAACAACGGTGATGCCAGATAGGCCCAACAAGGGCGTTAAATGCAGAGGTGACGCGCACGGGTGTGGTGTCCTTCAGCCTCGGTTGGTCTTGGCGGATCTCCCGAAACTAGAGCCGCAACCCGTGCGCGTCACCCAACTCTGCCTGCGTGTCGCGAATCCCCGCCACCACCAACACCTTCACCGCTACCCAACCCCGACCTCACCCACACTCATGCCGGGAGAGCCCGAAATGGATGGCGCGGCTGGACTCGATGTCACCGTGGCCGGCGTTTGTCCTCGGTGCGTTCCTGCCCAACTACGCGGTCGTGGTCGCAGCTGTCAGTAATGTCGTGGCGGCTGGGCTCTCCCAAGCATGGGCCGCGGTCGTCCTGGTCGCGTTCATCGTCGTGGCTTCGGCTGGGGTCGCCGCACTCCTGCTGGTGCTGCTGTTCCGTGGGAAGGACGCAGCAGGGATCTACCAGAGGTGGCGAGCCTGGCTGATGAAGAATGGCCAGGCGCTGGTGACGGTCGTCCCGGCTGTGGTCGCTCTGGTTCTCATCGTGAAGGGCATCGTCGGGCTGGCTACCTGATCCAGCCGACGAAGTGCCCTTCGGCCCGACTCAGCCCCAGACGAGGGCCTGACTCGGGTCGTGCAGGATCGCTGCGACGTCGGCCAGGGACCGTGAACCCAGGTCGCCGTCGACCAGGCGGTGGTCGAACGAAAGGCTCAGCTGGGTGACCCAGCGAGGCTTGATCTTGCCCTTGACCACCCACGGAAGCTGCCGGACCGCGCCGAAGCACAAGATCGCAGCCTCGCCTGAGTTCAGGATGGGTGTGCCGGTATCGACACCGAAGACCCCGACGTTGGTGATGGTGATCGTCCCACCCGCCATGGCGGCTGGTTGCGTCTTGCCCTCGCGGGCCGTGGACACCAGGTTGGCCATGGCGTCGGCGAGCTCACGCAACGACATCTGGTCGGCGTCCTTGATGTTGGGCACCATCAGCCCACGGGGAGTCGCAGCGGCGATGCCGAGGTTGATGAAGTTCTTGACCACGACCTCTTGTGCGGACTCATCCCAGGTGGCGTTGATCCCGGGGTTTCGACCACTGGCAATGATCAGCGCCTTGGCCACGACCAGCAACGGGCTGACCTTGACGTCCCTGAACTCTGGATCGGTCCTGAGCCGCTCGACCAGCCTCATCATCGCGGTCACGTCGACGGTGATGAACTCCGTGACATGTGGCGCGGTAAATGCCGAGGCGACCATGGCCTGCGCGGTGAGCTTGCGTACTCCCTTGATCGGGATGCGGGTCTCACGCTCACCGGTCGCGGCAAACAGGGGTGCGGTGTAGGCCCCAGCGCCGGCGCCATTGCCCGCTTCGGCCACGCCACCCGCGACGTATGCCTCGACGTCGGCGCGAGTGACGATGCCACCTTCACCGGACCCGACGACCTTGGCGAGGTTGATGCCCAGGTCCTTGGCGAACTTGCGCACCGGAGGCTTGGCGAGGGCCTTGCCGGTCACCACAGGTTCGGAGACGGGCGCCGCGGCGAGCGGGACCGCCGCCAGGGTATGAGCGCCGGCACTCTTACGAGGACGACGTTTGGCCTCGGTCACTCGTGGTCCATAACCCACCAGCACCGCGACCCGGCCACCAGGAGCAGCGCCACCGATCTTGCCGGCCTCGATCTGCTCGTCGTCATCCAAGGTCGCTGCCCTCGGGGTCCCGGCAACCGTCGTTGTGGGAGCGGCCACCACGGGGGCGACGTCACCGCCGAGCCCGTCGTCGACCGAGATGATCGGAGTGCCGACCGCCACCGTGTCGCCCTCAGACACGAGTAGCGCGGTGACCGTGCCGGCATACGGCGCGGGAAGCTCGACCAGGGACTTCGCCGTCTCGATCTCTACGATGATGTCGTTGACTTTGACGACGTCTCCGACCTTGACCTTCCAGGTGATGATCTCGGCCTCGAGAAGGCCTTCGCCCGGGTCCGGGAGGTTGAAATGCCTTACAGCCATGACTATGGGTCCCGTTCCGTATCAGTAGGCGAGTGCGCGGTCGACGCCGTCGAGCACGCGATCGAGGTCGGGCAGGAACTCTTCCTCGAGCCTGCTGGGCGGGTACGGCAGGTTGTACCCGCCCACCCGGATTACCGGGGACTCAAGGTGATAGAAACAGCGCTGCGAGATGGCGGCCGCTATCTCAGAACCCATGCCCAGGAACGTCGAGGCCTCATGAGCAACGACCAACCGGCCGGTCTTCTCCACCGAGGTCGCTAAGGCGTCGAGGTCCAGCGGAGATAGCGAACGCAGGTCGATGACCTCGATCGACTTGCCCTCTTCGGCGGCAGCGGTGGCAGCATCCAGACACACCTTGACCATGGGCCCGTAGGACGCCAGGGTCACCTGATCTCCGAGGTGGGCGATGTGCGCCTTGAACAACGGCCGCGGCGCCGTGGTGGCAGTCAGGTCCACCTCACCCTTCTCGTGATAGCGGCGCTTGGGCTCGTAGAAGATGATCGGGTCATCGGACTCGACGGCCTGCTGGATCATCCAGTAGGCATCCTCGGCGTTCGAGCACGCGACCACCCTCAGACCTGCCGTGTGGGCAAAGTAGGCCTCGTTGGACTCGCTGTGGTGCTCGACCGCGCCGATGCCGCCGCCGACGGGGATGCGGATCACCACGGGCAGCGTGATCTTGCCCAGCGAACGCGCCCGCATCTTGGCGAGCTGGCACGTGATCTGGCTGAACGCAGGATACACGAATCCGTCGAACTGGATCTCAACGATGGGCCGGTAGCCGCGCAGCGCCATGCCGATGGCCGTACCGACGATGCCCGACTCAGCCAGCGGGGTGTCGATGATGCGGTCCTCACCGAAGTCCTTCTGCAGGTTCTCGGTGACCCGGAAGACGCCGCCGAGCTTGCCGATGTCCTCACCCATGATGACGATCTTGGGGTCGCGCTCCATGGCCCGTCGCAGACCAGCGTTAATGGCCTTGCCGATGGTTATCTTCGACATGTCAGTGTTCTCCCTCAAAGCTCGCGGTGTAGGCAGCGAACCCGGCGCGCTCGGCCTCGATCAGCGGGTGCTCCTCGACATAGATGTTGTCAAACATCGACTGTGACTCCGGGTCAGGCATGGACAGGCAGCCCTCGCGAACCTTCGCGGCGAGCTCGTCCGCCTCAACCTCGACAGCCTCGAAGAACGCCATGTCGGCCTTGAGGCTGGACGTCAGATAGGCCTTGAGCCGGGCAATCGGGTCGCGCAGCTTCCATACCTCGACCTCTGCGGAGATGCGGTACTTCGTCGGGTCGTCGGAGGTGGTGTGCGCACCCATCCGGTAGGTGAAGGCTTCGATCAGCGTCGGTCCCTGCCCGCTACGGGCTGCGTTCAGCGCGGCCTTGGTCACGGCATACACGGCCAGAACGTCGTTGCCGTCCACCCGCACACCGGGGAAGCCGAAGCCACGGGCCCGCTGGTAGAGCGGGATCCGGGTCTGTCGCTCGACCGGCTGGGAGATGGCCCACTGGTTGTTCTGGCAGAAGAAGACGACCGGCGCGTTCGTGGATGCCGCGTAGACGAAGGACTCGTTGACGTCTCCCTGAGCGCTGGCACCATCACCAAAGTAGGCGATGACGGCTGCGTCCCGGTCTGGGTCGCCGTTGCCGACGGCGTGGTCGTGCTGGATGCCCATCGCGTAGCCAACAGCGTGCAGAGTCTGAGCCCCGATGACGACGGTGTAGAGGTGGAAGTTGTTCTGGTTCGGGTCCCACCCCCCGTGGTTGACCCCGCGGAACAACCCCAGCAGGTTCAGGGGGTTGACTCCGCGGCACCAGGCGACTCCATGCTCGCGGTAGGTCGGGAAGGCGTAGTCCTGCGGACGGAGGGCGCGGCCGGACCCGACCTGTGCTGCCTCCTGCCCGAGCAGGCTGGCCCACAGACCGAGCTCACCCTGGCGCTGGAGGGCCGTGGCTTCGGCATCGAACCGGCGAACCAGCACCTGGTCGCGGTAGAAGCCACGCAGGTCATCGTCAGTGAGGTCGGCGATGTACGGCGAGTATTCGGGATGGTCGACGCGCTCACCCTCGGGGGTCAGCAGCTGGACGAACTCCGCCCCGCCGATGATCTCGGGAACCGGCGCAATCAGCGCTGCGACGGCAGCGGCATCAACCGATTCCGGCGGCATCGCGACTTCTTTGTCGCTCACAGTCACTCCTTCTTCGCGAACGCGGGATCACCGCCAGCTCGCCTCGGGCCATGAACGCGAAGCGGGGTCTCCGCCTATCGATGCGCTCATAGCAGGGACTCACGCGCGCGTGTGTGGCGGCGCTCACATTCCTTGCCAGCACACGGTACCTGCAGGGGGTGCACAGCGCACGAATCGGGGTGCCGCCCCGGGTCACACGGCGCCATGGCACTCGGTTCAGAACGTGCGGGCCACCACAAAGTCGCGGGCCACGTGGAGCAACACGTCGTTGGCCTCTGTCTCGGCGATGGTGCAGCGGGCACCTTCACCAGCGAAGGTCCGAACAACCAGACCAGCCTTATCGGCCGCCGCGGCAAACGCCATCGTGTCAGCACCCAATGGCAGCCAGACGAAGTTGGCCTGCGTCTCAGGCACGTGCCAGCCCTGATAGCGCAGTTCGGCCACCACGCGCTCGCGTTCTGCCACAAGGGTGTCAACGCGCCCCTGCAGCTCGTCGAAGGCGGCAAGGCTGGCAATGGCTGCCCGCTGAGCGATGGTGCTGACCCCGAAGGGCAGCGCCGTCTTGCGCAGGGCCTGGGCCACCGGCTCATGGGCCACGGCATACCCCACCCGCAGTCCTGCCAGGCCGTAGGCCTTGCTGAACGTCCGCAGGATCGCGACGTTTTGCCGCGCGGCGTACGTCGCGAGCCCGTCGGGGGCACGGTCGTCGGTGACGAACTCGAGATAAGCCTCGTCGATGACCACCATGATGTCGCCGGGGACCGTGTCCAGAAAAGCGTCGAGCTCGTCCTGATGCACGACGGGGCCGGTGGGGTTGTTGGGCGTGCAGACCAGGATCAGCCGGGTACGAGAGGTTATCGCGGCGGCCATCGCGGCGAAGTCGTGCCGGGCGTGCGCGTCGAGCGGGACCTGCACCGAGACAGCTCCGGCGATCGCCACGACGATCGGATACGCCTCGAACGAACGCCAGGCGTAGATGACCTCGTCGCCCGGGTCGCAGGTGGCGGCGATGAACTGCCCGAGGACCCCTACGCTGCCGGTGCCGGTGGCGATGTGCTCAAGCGGGACACCAAGGCGGTGTGCGAGTGCATCGGTCAGCTCAGTGACGGCCATGTCGGGATAGCGGTTCATCTCCATGGCGCCGTCAGCAACAGCCTGCACGACGCTGGGCAACGGTGGGTACGGGTTCTCGTTACTGCTGATCTTGTATGCCGTAACCCCATCGCGTACCACGGCGGGCTTGCCGGGCTTGTATGCGGGGACGGCGGCCAGCGCTTCGCGCAGATGGACGGTTGGGCTCATGTCTGCACTGTATGGCCCAAGCTACGGTGGGCGGCGGGGCGCCCGCATGCCACCCTTGTGCCATGAAGTCATTCGTCATCAAGGTCCTGGTCAACGGCGTTGCCCTGTGGGTGGCCGCCTCTCTGGTGCCCGGCATCCATCTCGCGGGGGGCAACGCCTCAACAAGCAGCCAGCTCGTGACGATCCTGTGGGTGGCCGTGATATTTGGGCTGCTCAACGCCTTGATCAAGCCGGTCATGACAGTCTTGTCACTACCGGTCATCGTCCTGACGCTGGGGCTGTTCGCCCTCATCGTCAATGCGGCGATGTTGGAGCTGACCTCGTGGTTCGCCGTCCAGTTCAACCTCAATTTCCACGTCGACCAGTTCTTCTGGGACGCGGTGCTCGGCTCGATCATCATCTCCATCGTGTCCATGATCCTGAACATGGTCCTGCCCGAGCGCAGCTGACCCGCAAACCCAGGTGTTCCGACCACGAAACGAGCGTCCGCAGTGGAGTCCGCCTGGGCTTGTGTGGATCAGCTCCGTTCACTCGGGTCACATGGGCGCGAGCTCGTAGATCTCGACGACGAAGTCCGCCGTCGCGTCATCGAGGAAGGGGTTACCGCCGCACAGAGTCTTGGCCGCGGCGAGGTCAGGGGCCTGGACGATGGTGTAACCGTTCAGGTCGCTGGCGCTGGTCGTTGAGCCATCGCCGGCAACAGCGGTGCGGCCGGCGAAGGGCGCACCGCCATCGAGCAGGGCGTCGCCGACCTTGCCCATCCAGGCGTTCCACGCCTGCAGGAGTTGCTCGCCCTCTTCGGGCGTGATGTCTGCCTGGGGTGTTGCGGGGCCCCGGTACAAGAGGATGAACTTTGCCATGTCGTGCTCCTTTTCGTCGTTGTGACGGGTGGAAACTCCTCGGGCCGCGGTTCGACCCGAGAAGGCTATGAGCCGTTCGAGGATGTCCGCGCCGGGTCCGACCTCGACGGCGCCGGCAAATGACCCGCGTTGACGAGCCTGCGGGGAGATGACCTCGTATGCGAGGTCAAGCACGTAGCGGCTGACCTCGTCCGAAACGGTGACCTGTTGGCCTGTGGCGACCGCGAAGTCCCAGCCGTGGACCAGGAGCTCCAAGGAGACGATGCTCGCCGCGAGAACAGCCGGCATATCCCGCTCGCCTCGCTTCACGGTGCCCTCGAGTCCTCGCCTGTCCCACGCCTCCAGCGCCTGCTGGGCCGCGAAGGCCACCCGCGACTCCACCGTGCCGGCATCGGCTGGGATGACGGCTGCCCCCGCCATGGCGCCGAGGCTGAGCATCGAGCCGATCAGGTGGTCGGCGAGCTGGCCGATCGTGAACTCGCTGCATGGGGTTGGCTTGTTGAGGTCACCCTCGCTGATCCTGCGCAGAACGTCCTGGCACACCGCCAACGACGCCTGCGCCGAGGTGAGCGGGGTGAGCTCGGCTGGCGCTGCCGCCCACTCATCTGGGCCCGCGTCACCGGTGGATGCAGCCCGCTCAAGGCGTGCGAGGAAGTGGTTCCAACCCTGAAGGTGACTTGCCGCCTGCTCATCAGTCAGACCGTGATGCACGAGGTGGACCCAAGTGCCGCCCTCGGCGGGTTCGAGGGTGATGGTGACTGTCGAAGCGTCCGGGCCGAGGTCCGGGCTGCCTTCCCAACCCCAGCCGAACACGATCCGCCGGCCGGGCTCCACCTCAACAAACGTTCCCGCCGCAACGTGGCCCGGAATCACGGTCCAGCGGTACTGGCCGCCGGCACGCAGGTCCACGCGGGCCGACACCGTCTTCCAGCGACGAAGCCGGTCGGGTTCGGTGATCAGGGCGAAGGCCTCGTCGGTCGACACCGGCAGTAGGACGGTCTTCTCAGCAAACATTCTGGTTCTCCTCTGGGGATCAGCTGGGTCATCGATCGCAAGTGCGTGCGGTTGCATCCGCAACCAGGAGATCAAGCTCGGTGGTCCAGAATCTCTCAAGCTCCAGCCGCAACTGAGCCATTCCTGAGGGCACCTCGCTGTAGATGCGTTGTCGGCCCTCCTTGCGGCCAACCACCAGCCCCACCTCGGTAAGCACCCCGAGATGCTGAGAGATTGCCGAACGGGTCACTGTGAAGTTTGCGGCCAGATCGGTGACCGTGCGCGGCCCCGACGCCAGCAGCTGCAGGATCCGGCGCCTTGTGGGCTCGGCCGCGGCAGACAGGACGTCGGGCATGAAAATACGTTAGTCGTCACTAACGCATTGAGCAACACCCTGACCCCCTTCGGTTGCAGGCCATAGGCTGCTGAGGCAACGAGAGGCCCAACCCGCGGCGCCGGCCGCTGCCCAGTCCGACCAGGAGGCGCGCATGCGTGCAGTAGTCGTCACTCACAGCGGTGGCCCAGAGGTGCTGGTCGCCCAGGACCTACCCTCACCAGGCCCTGGCCCGGGCGAGCTGCGCGTGGACGTCGCGGCAGCCGGGGTCAACTACATCGACGTCTACTACCGCACAGGCGCCTACCCGTTCCCGACCCCGTTCATCGCCGGCTCGGAAGGCGCCGGAGTCGTGAGCGCCGTCGGCAACGGGGTGAGCGGCTATCAACAGGGGGATCACGTCGCGTGGGCGATGGTCCCCGGCGCCGGATACGCCGAGCAGGCCATTGTCCCAGCCATGCGTGCGGTTCCAGTTCCCGCCGGCATCGACGACGAGACGGCGGGTGCGGTCCTCCTCCAGGGACTGACCGCGCAGTACCTGACCCGCTCGACCTACCCCGCTCGACCCGGCGAGACCGCGTTGGTTCATGCGGCGGCCGGCGGGGTCGGACTCCTGCTCGCGCAGGTGCTGGCCAACCGGGGGGTGCGCGTGATAGCGACGACATCCTCCGCGAGCAAGGCAGCTCTTGCCCTCGAGGCCGGTGCCACCGAGGTCATCCGCTACGACACCGAAGACGTCGCTACCGAGGTCTCCCGGCTCACCGGCGCCCGGGGCGTCGACGTGGTCTACGACGGTGTGGGACGGACAACCTTTGACGGCAGCATCAACAGCCTGCGCCCGCGCGGCATGTTCGTGTCCTACGGGTCCGCGAGCGGGAAGGTGGCACCGGTGGATCCGCAGCTGTTGCAGTCCAAGGGTTCGTTGTTCTTCACCAGACCGACTCTGGGGGACTATGTCGCAGCCCGCGATGAGCTGCTCGAGCGCTCGCGCGAGCTGTTCGGGTGGGTTGCCTCAGGCGAGCTGTCGGTGCGCGTCGGGGCCCGGTACACCCTGGATCAGGCGCGCCAGTCGCACGAGGACCTCGAAGGCCGGCGCACCACCGGCAAGTCAGTGATCATCCCCAGATAGTGTCACCCCCTCAGAACCTCGTCGGCATCCGCTCTGCTCACTGCGGGTCTAAGGGGTTTGGCAGCCCGCTGCCAGCCCGAGCCCCTTCAAGGGTCTCTACCGTGCGCTGCCCGGGCACCGCAGGGAACGTCGCGCGCTGCCGGGTTTGCCCCCCGATCCGCCATGGACCACCCGACGCGCTCAACGGATCACGCTCGTCGCGGTCCGTCTCAGCTGCAGCCCAAGGCGCTGGGCGTGCCGTAGGCAAAGATCTCGCCCACCCTGCATTTGGCCCCCCGGATGACCGTACCGGTGAAATCGTCCGATCCCCCGACATCTCCGGGGCTGGGCTACCGGGGCAACCACATCTGAATGGAGCTGACCCGCACCTGCCCCGTCGCGCATCAGCTCCAGAATCGGCGGTCCCACCGCTGGGTGCCGATACGAGTATCAGCGCCTCGCCCCGGGTGCACTACTGTCTGCGACGGTAGCGAGAACAGCCCGACCCGGATCGAGGCCATCAGGGTCGAGCGGCCAAATGCCGCAAGGTCCGCCCCGCCCCAGCCGTGCTGGCCCAGCGTCTCGCCGGTGAACACGGCGGACAACGCCGGGGCATACCAACACAGCGCGCCGGGGGTGACCCCCGGAGTGGGAATCGACTGGAGGCGGATGCCTCCGATATTGAGCACCAGGCCCCGAGGGACAGAGCTCTGCGGCCGACGCTCTGGCTCAGCCTCCCGCCAGAGAACCAGATCGTCCGTATGGAGATACGTCACAGCCCCCGTCTGGTCGGCCAGGGTGATTGCGGTTTGGACGGATTCGGGCCGGAGACTGGTCCACAGGATCGCGCGAAGCCGGCGCAGCTCACAGCGGCCGAAAAGCTCCCCCACCGCGCCTGCTGGATCGATCACCGCGCACTCGGTGTCGTGGCCGACGAACCACACGTTGCGCTGACCATCAGGGGTCACCACACGTTCCACCGCCCGAACCGGTCGCACCACGCTCACACTCCATGAGAGCACGCGATCGGGGCGCCGACAACAGGTGTGCCCGAGGCGGCATACCGTAAGCACATGCGTGTTCTTGTCTGCGGTGGGGCCGGCTACATCGGCTCACACACCGTCGTCCAGCTCCTTGCCGCCCACCACGACGTCCTGATCGTGGACAGCTTCGGAAACTCCAAGCCAGCGGTGGTCAAGCGGCTCGAGGCAATCACGGGCGAGCACCTGTCAGTCCATGCCTTCGACCTGCGCGACGTCGAGCGGACCGAGAGCCTCTTTGCGCACGAGCAGATCGACGCGGTCATCCATTTCGCCGGGCACAAGGCCGTAGGCGAGAGCGTCAAGATGCCTCTGAGGTACTACGAGAACAACCTCGGCTCGACCTTCTCGCTGGTCGCGGCGATGGAGCGTCACGCGGTTTCAAAGCTCGTATTCTCGTCATCTGCCACGGTGTACGGCGCTGAGGCTGCCGTGCCGATGAAAGAGGACTTCCCCACCTCGGCGACCAGCCCGTACGGCTGGACCAAGGTGATGATCGAGCAGGTCCTTCGTGATGTCGCGGTGGCTCAGCCGAGCTGGCGGATCGCAATCCTGCGCTACTTCAACCCGGTCGGCGCACACGCTTCTGGCACCATCGGCGAGGACCCGTCCGGCATCCCGAACAACCTGCTGCCCTACATCTGCCAGGTCGCCGTCGGTCGCCTCGAGAGGTTGCGGATCTTCGGCGATGACTATGGCACTGCCGACGGCACCGCCCTGCGTGACTACATCCACGTGGAAGACCTCGCGGCCGGTCACGTCGCCGCGCTCGGGCGGCTGGCGTCCACAGACGCGGCCGTCAGCACCTGGAACCTCGGCACAGGAAGGGGGTCAAGCGTGTTCGAGATGCTGCATGCGTTCGAGCGGGCAGTGGGCCGTCCGCTGCCCTATGAGGTTGTCGGGCGCCGCCCTGGAGACATCGCGGCGTCATATGCCGACCCAGGTCGTGCCAACGCCGAGCTTGGCTGGACAGCCACCCGCACGATCGATGACATGTGCCAGGACTCCTGGCGCTGGCAGAAGCAGAACCCGGACGGCTACCCGGACGCCTGAGCCGGCAGGGCCGACGAGTTGGGCCCAGTGACGGATGAGTCGCGTCCGAGAACCATCTTGACGATGTTGGTCAGGGACTGCGTGCCCGGCGCCAGGTAGTGGTCATGGTCGATGACCCCTTTGGTGCCGAAAACAGTGTCGCCGAAGCCGGGGGTCGTGGGCATAGGTCCGTGCCCCGCACCCCACACCTGGAATGCAGGCAACCAGTCGATCCAGTCCTGAGCTGACTGGCCCGCCCAGACGTGCGCCGACGTGTGCAGGTCCGCAACGCGCGAGACACCCATACCCGGGCTGCCCACCACCACCAGGTCCTTTACCTGCGAAGGCAGATCAGCGGCGGCCAGACCGGTGACCACCGAGCCGTAGCTGTGACCGATCACCGTGATGCTTGCTTTGGGGCGCATGGCCGCCAGGCCGTCGGTAAAACCGTCCAGGGCGGTTGCGCCGGCTCGGGCCAGCTCCTCACGCGCAGCAGTGCGCCCAACACCTTGTGGCGTGTCGTACCCGAGCCACGCGATCACGGCTACGTGCTGGCTCGGGCTCGCCGCGCGAGCGGCTTCGTACAGGTCTTTGGCCTGCACAGCCGGAGCACGGTTTCGAACGCCACCCAGGCCGGTGTTGAAGTTGTCAGCCGTGGTGGAGACCCCAGGCACCAGCACGGCAATCCGATCTGCCGTACTCAGATCTCCGAACACCTCGACGATCCGGCCATTGCCACGCGGGTCGAAGGTCAGGAACTGACGGCCCTTCACCGACCAATGCGAAAACGGGGCCCCCGCGGCCTGCATGGCGACCCGGTTGACGTTGTAAAGGCGTGCCAGCGCGGCCGGGTTGTTCAGGTGCGGCTGCCAGACAGACTCGGACTGGCTGGCGATCGCCGGGCCCGGGGTGAACAGCAGCATCGCGAGGGCCACCAGGAGAACGGCGGCAACAGAGGCCGCGCTGAGCGCCCTCCAGCACCACCGCATACGTTCTCCATCCGCCTCGCCCCCGGCACCGCCCAATCAGGCGGACCGCTCAATGATACCCAACCTTTCTGAGTGGGTGTGACATATCACTACAGGTCAGCGCGAAATTGCGCCTCAGGACTCGTAGTCTGGCAGCCCCCGCAGTAACCAGTGGACTGAAGGAGCCTCATGCACGCCGTGGACATCGCAAGATGGCAGTTCGCTATCACGACCGTCTACCACTTCTTCTTCGTCCCGGTCACGATCGGCCTGTCGGCCATCGTCGCCTGCTTCGAAACCGCCTGGCTGCGTCATCGCAACCCCGAGATGCTGCGGCTCACGAAGTTCTTCGGCAAGCTGTTCACGATCAACTTCGCCTTGGGTCTGGTCACCGGCATCGTCCAGGAGTTCCAGTTCGGAATGAACTGGAGCGACTACTCGCGTTTCGTGGGCGACATCTTCGGCGCACCGCTGGCCATCGAGGCCCTGCTCGCTTTCTTTCTCGAGTCCACCTTCCTGGGCCTGTGGATCTTCGGATGGGACAGGCTCCCGCCCAAGCTTCACGCAGCCTGCATGTGGCTAGTCGCCGTTGGCACCCTGCTGTCGGCGTACTTCATCCTCGCCGCCAATTCCTGGATGCAGCACCCGGTCGGCTACCGCTTCAACCCGGTAACGGGGCGCGCAGAGCTGACCGACTTCCTTGCCGTGCTGACCAACAAGGTCCAGCTGGTGACGTTCCCGCACACGATGACGGGCGCGTACATGGTTGGTGGCGCTTTGGTCATGGCTGTGGGTCTGTGGCATCTGCGCAAGCCGAACGTGGGCAGCAACGCGAGCATGTACCGACGTGCCACTCGAGTCGGCGCCTGGGTCACCCTCGTCTCGGCTCTGGGCGTCATGGTCTCAGGAGACCTCCAGGGCAAGGTCATGACCGAAGTTCAGCCAATGAAGATGGCCTCAGCCGAGGCGCTGTACAACTCCGTGGGCAGCAACGCACCATTCTCGCTCTTGACGATCGGCTCGCTGGACGGAAGCCAGGAGAAGTTCTCCGTCAAGGTGCCGGGGCTGCTCAGCTTCCTGGCCACCGGGCACTTCGACGGTTCCGTCGAAGGCATCAACCAGATCAGGGCCGCCTACCAGAGGCAATACGGCCAGGACGCCGCAGCCCTCACGTTCAGCCAGGACTACACCCCGACCATCCCCCTGACCTACTGGTCTTTCCGGCTCATGATCGGGCTCGGGATGCTGGGTGCCTTAATCGCCGTCGCCGTGTTGTGGTCAACCCGACGCGACCGTATCCCGCGCCACCGCGTGTGGTTCTGGACAGTCGTGGCCACGCCGCTGCTTCCGTTGTTCGCCAACAGCTTCGGCTGGATCTTCACCGAGACCGGGCGACAGCCATGGATCGTCTTCGGCGTCATGACAACCGCCCACGGAGTCTCCCCTTCTGTGTCTGCCGGCGAGGTCCTGACCTCGCTGATTACCTTCACCCTGCTGTATGGCGTCCTGGCCGTCATCGAGACGAGGCTGCTGCTGAAGTACATCGCGATGGGGGCTCCGGACTTCGAAGAGCCCGTCGACCTCGCCGATCGGGACGAGAATGCCCCCCTCGTCTTCGCCTACTGACAACCGCTACCACGCGACCGCCGACCAAGACATAGAGGGACATCATGGAGCTCACCACCGTCTGGTTCATCCTGATCGCCATCTTGTGGACCGGCTACTTCGTGCTGGAGGGCTTTGACTTTGGTGTCGGCATGCTGATGCCTGTCCTCGGCCGGGGTGAGCAGGGCGAAGTGCGAAAACGGGTGCTGCTGAACACGATAGGACCGGTTTGGGACGGCAATGAGGTGTGGTTGCTCACTGCTGGCGGTGCGACATTTGCGGCCTTCCCGAACTGGTACGCCACGATGTTCAGCGGTCTCTACCTGCCACTGCTGATCATCCTGGTCGCGCTCATCGTGCGAGCGCTCGGCTTCGACTACCGGGGCAAGGTGAACGACCCGACCTGGCGCAAGCGCTGGGACGTCGCCATCTTCGTCGGTTCCGCGATCCCCGCCCTGCTGTGGGGAGTCGCGCTGACCAACGTTGTGATGGGCCTGCCGATCAATGCCGCCAAGGAGTACACGGGCAACCTGTTCACGCTGCTTAACCCGGTCGGGCTGCTGGGCGGGCTGACCACCGTGGCGCTCTTCCTGACCCACGGTGCGATCTTCATCGCGCTGAAGACCGAGGGCGACATCAGGCACGAGGCCCGAACCCTGTCGATCAAGCTCGGCGCCGTGGCGGCCGCGCTGGCCGTAGTCCTGCTCATCACCATCAACGTGTCGACCGGCTCGATCGGGTCCTGGGTCGCCTCGGTTGTGGCGGCAGTCGCCCTGCTTGCCGGACTGTTCGCCGTGTCTCGTCATCGCGAGGGGTGGGCGTTCGTCGGGACGTTCGTCGCGATCGGCGCCGCAGTGGCAACCCTGTTCCTGGCGCTCTTCCCGGACGTGATGCCGTCCACTACCAATGCCGTGTACTCTCTGACGACGACCAACGCGAGCAGCACGGCCTACACCCTGACAATCATGACCTGGGTGGCAGCGGTGTTCACCCCCGTCGTCTTGGTTTACACGTCGTGGACATACTGGACGTTCCGCAGGCGGATCGGCACCCAGCACATCCCAGCGATCAGTGTGGGCTCAACGCCTTGACGCGCCCGTTCGACCGCCGACTGCTGTCCGAGGTCCCCGCGACGCGGTCGCCGGTGCTCGCACTGGGCGCGATCGGGGTCGTGCAGGGTCTGGCGACCATCGCGCTCGCGTTCGCCGTGACAGCCCTGGTGGTCGCCGTGGTCGATCCCCGACCGGTGCTGACACCCTGCCTGTGGCTGGTGGGCCTGTTCATCGCCCGGGCGCTGTTGGCTGCTGCCAACGAGCTGGTCGGCAACTGGGCCGGAATGCGGGTGTCGACCGTCCTGCGGGAGCGTCTCATCGGGGCGTGGCTGGATCGGGACGCCGACTCCCGCCCGGACGCAGGGCGCGCGCAAGCCCTGGCGACTCAAGGGATGACCAGCGTCGAGCCGTATGTCGCCCGCTACCTGCCCGCGCTGGTCTCAGGCGCCTTCCTGCCTCTGCTCGCCATCGGCACCCTGCTGTTCGTCGACTGGCCCAGCGCCCTCATCGTTGCCTTGTCAGTCCCGCTGCTGCCGGTCTTCGCGGCGCTCATCGGCCGCACCACCCAGGAGTCGACCCAGCGTCGATGGCGGTCGCTGTCAGCGCTGTCCGGCCACTTCCAGGACGTGATGCGAGGCCTGCCGACCCTCGCGTCGTACGGGCGGGCTGAGGCACAGGTGAACTCGATTGCCACCGTGAGCCAGCGGCACCGCCTCGCCACGATGAAGACCTTGCGCCTGGCCTTCATGAGCTCGGCCGCGCTCGAGCTGCTGGCCACCATCTCGGTGGCCCTGGTCGCGGTGACCGTCGGAATCCGCCTGACGACCGGCTCCATGCCACTGTCCACCGCCATGCTGGCGATTCTCCTGGCACCAGAAGCCTATTGGCCGATCCGCCGGGTCGGCACGGAGTTCCACTCCGCTGCCGACGGAGCCGAGGCTCTTGCCGACGCCATGGCCGAGATCGACGTCAAGGCGCCCCAGCAGGGCACCGCCGACTGCGCCGTTTCGGCTCTGTCGGACACCGAGGGACGCGTCGAGCCCTGCCCGGTGATCAGTGAGGCGATGGGATACCGCTTCCCAGGAGCGTCCACCGACGTGCTGGACGGGGTGTCCTTCAAGCTCCCGATAGGGCTCACCGTGGTGACCGGCCCGTCCGGGGTCGGCAAGTCAACGCTGCTGGAGCTACTGGCCGGGCTGCGCCGGCCGACTGCCGGCACTCTCACGGCGCCTCGTTCACATCTGGTAACCCAACGACCCTTCCTCGCACCCGGGTCGGTCAGAGACAACCTCACCCTCGGAAACGACAGCACCGATGACGAGCTCTGGCATGTTCTTGGCATGGTCGGGCTGGACCTCATGATTGTCACCCTTCAGCACGGCCTGAACACCCGGCTCGGTGACGATGGGTTCGGGCTCTCAGCCGGCCAGCGGGCCCGGCTCACCCTGGCCAGGGCCGCACTGTCGACTGCCCCGCTGGTCCTGCTTGATGAGCCCACGGCACATCTGGACGACGAGTCGGCCGTGCTGGCACATCAGCTGATCCAGACGCTGGCCGAGCTGCGAACCGTCGTTGTGGTCACCCACAGGCCCGAACTGCTCACCCTCGCCGGCGAGCACATCCCTCTGGTGCCACGTCCGGCTCACAACCTCGCCGTAGTCCCCTCATGATGACTGCTGAGGCCAGTGCGACCTGTGGAGTTGCGGACTCGGCGATCAGTGCGATCAGTGCAATCAGGGTGACCAGGGCGATTCTTGGCGCGGGGCTGCTCGGTGGCATCGCGACGACGTCAGGTATCGCCCTGACCGCCACCTCCGGCTGGCTGATCGTGCGTGCCAGCCAACGCCCTGCCATCCTCATGCTGCTCACCGCGATCGTGGCCGTGCGCGCGTTCGGGATGGCCCGGCCCGCTTTTCGCTACTGGGAGCGCCTGCGCTCTCACGACGTAGCCCTCGCCGACCTCGCCCATCGACGCACCACCGCGTACGAACAGCTCATCCCGCTGACGCCGGCACGACTTGGCCGTCGCGGCCGAGGCGACCTGTTGGCCGGGATCGTCGACGACCTCAGTGACGTCGTGGACGCGCAGGTCAGGGTCGCAGTGCCGGTGCTGGCCGCCTTGGTGGCAAGCGCTGTCACGTCGATCGTCCTAGTCCTCCTGTGTCCGCTGGGCGGCCTTGTCATTACCGCCATGGCGGTACTGACTGCTCCCATTCTCCTGGTCGGATGGCGACTGGAGACACGGTCCCAGCAGACCCTGCTGAGGGCCCGTGCGGAGCTCTCGCGCGTCACCGCCCTGGTGTCTGGCAACGCCAGTGAGCTTTCGGCCATCGGTGCCAGTGACCGGGCCCAGACCTGGTTGGCCAGCGCCCATGCGGATCTGCGCGCAGCGGCCGGGCAACAGAGCCGTGGGCGCGCCGTGGCTGCGGGTCTCCTGCTGCTGCTGACCGCAGCCGGCACGGTCGCGATGACAGCTGTAGTCCTGCCTGGTGCCGGCACGACGATCTCGGCGCCAGTGGCAGCGCTTCTGATCCTTACGCCCATCGCTGTCGGTGATGCCTTCTCCACCCTGCCCGATGCCGTCCGCGCCTTCGCCCGATCGCAGGCCAGCGCCGTCCGGCTGCGCACACTGCTCGACCAGGAGTCGGCCGTCAGTGGCGCCGGCGTCCTCGCGCCGGGGACCGCGGCGGGTATTCCGCCGGACATGGCCATCAGCACGCTCACCGCCGCCTGGTCCGGCACCGTCGCGCAGGTCGGACCGCTGGACCTGCAGATCAAGCCCGGAACCCGGCTGGCCATCACCGGACCGAACGGCTGCGGGAAGTCCACGCTCCTTGCGGTGCTGGCCCGCGCGCTCGACCCCTCCGGCGGTCGCTACCGGCTGGGTGAACAGGACGCGGTGACGCTCGAGCTGAGGCAGGCTCGCCAGATGTTCGCCGTCCTGGACGATGAGCCACACCTTTTCGCGTCCACGCTGCGCGCCAACCTTGCCCTGGCGCGACCGGAGTCCGCTGACCCGGATCTCATCCAGGCCCTGGATCGTGCTGGCCTGACCAGGTGGCTCACCGAACTCGCCCACGGCCTTGACACCACTATCGGTGCCGGAGGCCGCGGCGTCTCCGGCGGAGAACGGGCACGTCTCGGACTGGCCCGGGCCCTGCTGTCCCAGCGACCAGTGCTGCTGCTTGACGAGCCCGTGGCCCACCTGGACCACGCCACCGCGGACGCGGTTATGGGGGACCTCACCCGTTCCGCGACAGGGCAGTCAGTGATCATGGTCAGTCATCGCCGCGACGGTCTGGCCGGTTTCGACCGCGTCATCGACCTCTCGAGGCAGACCAGTGAGACTGGCCTCGTGGGTTGATCGGCCGGGCGGTGGCCTCGCTACCCCGAAGCCATCAGGGCACGTCATCCCAGTCGCGCAGGCTGACGTGCAGCGCCCAGACAAGTCGCTCGAAGGAGCGTCCAGCGTCCTGCGGCAGCCCGAAACCGCCGTCGATCTCGAGACTGACGAAGCCGTGAAGTGCGCTCCGTGCCACTCTGGTGGCACCGATTGCTGCGTCCCCAACCAGCCCGTAGCCGCGAAGTGCGGCGACGACAGTCTGCACCGCGAGCTCAGCCGCGGCCAGGTGCTGCGGATCCTGGGAGTCGGGCACCCGCTGGGTCAGCGGGTGCCGGCCAGGGTGGGACAGTGCATAGTCACGGTAGGCGTGCGCCAAAGACCGAACGGCGTCCTGCCCCGACCGGCCGGCGACGGCGGTCGAGAGAGCCTTCGCCAGATCAGCCGTCACTCGGGCGGAGACTTTCTGCCGCAGGGCTTCGATGCTGCGGACATGTTTGTACAGGGAAGGTGTGGCCACACCAGTGCGGCGGGCGACGGCGGCCAGAGTCAGCCGGCCAGGTCCGTGTTCGTCAGCCAGTTCGACCGCTGCGCTGACCACAGCGGCGGTGGACAAGCGGGTCCTGGGCGCCCTAGGCACTGACGACGTCCGCCAGGAACGGCAGGATCGCCGCCGCGGTCACCTCAGGAAGCTCGGCGTGCGGGTAGTGCCCCGCACCATCGATCAACTCGAGGCTGACTTCGGTGGACTGACCGATCAAGGCCTCGCCCTGCCCGGCCTCGGCAACGGCGTCCGGGAAGTCAGGGTCCTTCGTGCCCATCACGATCCGCACTGGACAGCCCAGCTCAGGAATTCTCGCCCGGCACCGCTCCTGTTCGGTGGCCACGCCTCGCAGCGCAGCCATCCGGCCGGGCTCGTGCAGTAGGGACCTCATGACCCGCAGGTACTGTCAAAGTCGGCGGGTTTGGCGGCCTTGTACAGAGACGGATAGTAGAACCGGGTCCAGAGCAGGGGGCTGGCGGTGACAATCCTCTGCGCGAGCCGCAGGATGGGGGACGGCCTGGCGTCGCGCAGGAACGGGCCGACGAGGGCGAGCCCGCTGACCTGTGCGGGTTCCTGCGCGGCCGCCCAGATCGCCGCCGCGGCAGCGTTGGAGCGGCCCATGATCGTCGCTGGACCGCCCAGGTGACGGATCAGCGTCAGCATGTCCTCCCCAGTGGCAGCGCTGCCGTAGCCGGACCATGATGGGCTCGACTGGCCGTGACCGCGCTGGTCCATGCAGACGACGCGGTATCCCGCTTCGACCAACTTCGGGGCGACGAAGCGGAACGCAGCGCGGGTGTCGCCCATGCCAGCGACACACAGCACCAGCGCTGCATGGCCGGGCCCGGTGATGTCATAAGCCAGTCGGCCGCCCGGGTACATCAAGGTACAGAGGTCGCGCGAGCTGCACCGGCGACACGGCCTCGGGACAGATGCCGAGGGGAACGGCCAGTCGAGCCTGCCGTTCCCGGGCTGACGGCCCGGGTCAACATCTGCGAGTCCACCGCCCCTCTCCCAGCACTGGCAAGGTGCCCATCCCAGGTCGGGAGGGCACCATGTCCGACCTGCGCCATCGCACCTCAATGCCTGCCAGAACATCCTCTGGCTGCCTTATCGACACCCATGGGGCTGCTGCTTCAGTACCCTGCACGATCTCGGGGCACCCAGGTAGGCCAGCATGGGACCGTGACGTGGCACCCGGGGCAGATGCGGTCGTCGCGCACTTCGACGGGTGTGCTGCTGGCTGTCGGCGCGGCCGTTCTGTTCGCGGTCAACGGCAATGTCAGCAAGGTCGCGCTGCTCAACGGCATCTCCTCCCTTGAGCTCGTCTCCATGCGCAGTGCCGGCACCGCCGTGATCCTGTTGGTCATCACCGCAGTCAGAGACCCAGCCACCCTACGCGTCGGTCGGCACGAGCTGGGGTTCCTGGCGCTCTATGGGCTCACCGGCATCGCGATGGTCCAGTGGCTCTACTTCGTGGCGATCCAGCGGATGCCTGTCGGGATCGCCCTGCTGTTCGAGTACACCGCACCGCTCATGGTCGCGTTGTGGGTACGGTTCGTCCAAAAGGAACCGGTGAAGTCCCGGCTCTGGCTTGGCCTGGCCTGCGCGCTGGCGGGTCTGGCCATGGTGGCCCAGTTCTGGAAGGGCATGACGCTGGACCCGATCGGTCTGATCAGCGCAATCGGGGCCGGCGCGGCGCTGGCCTGCTACTACCTGATGGGCGAGCATGGCCAGCGGGAACGCGACCCGATCTCGTTGATGGGCTTCAGCTTTGGCTTCTCAGCCATCCTCTGGGCCGTCGTGTCGCCCTGGCAGAGCTTCCCCTTCACCCTGCTCGCACACGCGGTCGATCTGCCCGGCGCGATACCGGGCAGTGCGCCGCTGTGGCTCATGGTCGCCTGGATCATCGTGCTCGGCACCGTCGCGCCCTTCCTGCTGGTCCTCTTCGCGGTCGCTCGACTCGGTCCTGCCAGGGTCGGCCTGATCGGCATGCTCGAGCCGGTCGGCGCCGGCATCATCGCCTGGGTCCTGCTCGGAGAGTCCCTCGATGCAGCCCAGATCACCGGGGCCCTCGTCGTCCTGGTAGGGATCGTGCTCGCCGAGACCGCCCGGCCGGCCACCCAGCCCTTTCCCGACGAGCCGGGGGACGGCGTACGGCTTCCGGAAGGTTCATCTCCTCTGCCGGAGGGGATAGCCCCCTAGCGCAGCGGTGGCCGCTGTCAGACCTTGGTGGGGCTCGCTACCGTGCCTGGCTCGAGGAACCTCCCCACCGGGATGCGGATAACCTGCCCAAAGCACATGGCCACCGCCCCGAGGCGGCCGGCAGAGACCCGACGGCCCACATGCTCAAGAACACCGATGACAGCTGACAAAGCGATCGCGGCGAGGCGAAGTCGGGACCAGTGCTTATTGCACCGGTCCTGCACGCAAAGCGCCGGTGCGGGAGTCAGTCGAGGGACCCGCGAAACGGTTCCCCGCGGATCTGACGGCCAATCTGCCCACGCCTCCTCTGGTGGCAACGAGCAGGTCTACTGTGAGCCAGACCACACGGCCGACCAGGGCCACACCCGAGAGTCACCTCACGACAGAGGAGCGCATGTTGCCCACACGCAATGAAGCCTGGCCCAACGGCACCCCCTGCTGGGTCGACCTGTTGGTCACCGATACCGGGGCGGCCAGGCAGTTCTACTCAAGCCCGTTCGGCTGGGACATCCTGGACGGTCCGCCCGAAGCCGGTGGCTACCTCATGTGCATGCTGAATGGCCGCGCGGTCAGTGCCATCAGCCTCAAAGCGCACGACAACCCCTCCCCCAACGTCTGGTCCACCTACCTGGCTTCCGACGACCTCGATAGGACTGTGGCCAAGGCCAACGCGGCCGGCAGCCAGTTCATGATGGAGCCGATGGACGTCATGTCAGCGGGCCGGGTGCCCTGGTCTGGAACGAGTTGATGACACGCGACTATGAGGGCGCGAAAGCCTTCTACGGCAGCGTGTTTGGATTGACCTTCGACGAGATCAGCGAGGGTTTTGCCTACTCCACGGTGAAGCGGGCAAGTGACGGCGAGGTCGTTGCCGGCTTGGGCGAGCTCGACGCCAGCAGGCCAGCTGAGATCCCCGGGAGCTGGGTCGTCTACTGCCTGGTGCAGGACTGCGACGAGTCGGCTACCAGGGCCGCGGAGCTCGGCGCCACCATTGTCCGCGAGCCGTTCGACACCCCGTCGGGCTGATGACCTCCCTGACCGGCGCCCAGGGCGAGGGGTTCTCACTGATCGAGGCACCGAAGCAGGACGACAGCGCCGGGAGGAGTTCGCAAGCCTGACCCACATGCAGGCTCAAGGGTCGTTGGAAACAAGGGTTACCAACGACCGCCAGGCCTGGGACATCCTGAAGAGCAAGAAGGCCCCATGTTTCTGCGTAACGTCGAAGGATTCCTGGTCATCCTGGGACTACCGGCACTGTTCATTCTGGGGTGGGTAGCGTGCTGGGTGTTCCTTCGCCGCGCACCCCTATGGGGCTTTGGGCTTGCCTCAGGCCTGAGCGCTGCCTTCATCGTGCTGGCCTGGGCGGTGTCCTCGGGTGGCCCTACGTCCGGCGCGGAAGGGGATCGCCGTGTCATCGAGTTTTATGGGACGTTCATCAACGGCGTCACCGGTCTGCTGTGTGTGGGGGTGCTAGCCATCGCCACTGCCATCGTCGAGCTGATACGCATGGCCTTTCACCGGAGTAGCCCGGTCACGGTTCACGCGAGGGACACCGTCACGAGCGCTCATCCAACCTGACCGGGCACTGTTCATGGGACGGCGCAGACTCTGGGAGGATGGCCAGCATGGTCTCGCTTGCTGATGCGTCCCCGCCCATCGCCCTTGGCGCTCTCGACGGCCGCTACCGCAGAACCGTCGCCCCTTTGGTGGACCACCTCTCTGAGGCCGCGCTGAACCGCGAGCGGGTCCGGATCGAGGTCGAGTGGCTGATCCACCTCACTACCGGCCAGATCATCCCCCATGTCCGCGCGCTCACCGCCGACGAGCAGACCCGCCTGCTGGGTCTCGTCGACGACTTCGGCGGCAGCGACATCGCCGAACTCGCCGAGCTCGAACGGGGCACGGCCCACGACGTGAAAGCCGTCGAGTACTACCTCAAAGGTCGGCTCATCGCGATGGACGGCGAGCACAAGAGCGGCCTGGCTGCGATATCTGAGCTGATCCACTTCGGGTGTACCAGCGAGGACATCAACAACCTCTCCTACGCGCTGATGATCAAGGGCGCCGTCGAGCAGGTCTGGCTCCCGCGAGCCACGGGTCTTGTGGATGCGGTCGCCGCGATGGCCGGGGACCTACGCGACGTCCCGCTCCTCGCCCGCACGCACGGTCAGCCGGCGACACCAACCACCATGGGCAAGGAACTCGCAGTGCTGGCCTACCGGTTGCAGCGGCAGCTTGCCCGCATCCGGCGCGCTGAGTATCTGGGGAAGCTCAACGGCGCCACCGGGACCTATGGCGCGCACGTCGCCGCGGTGCCCGAGGCGGACTGGCCCGCGATCAGCAAGATGTTCGTGGAGTCCCTGGGCCTGACCTGGAACCCGCTTACCACGCAGATTGAGAGCCACGACTGGCAGGCAGAGCTCTACAGCGACATCGCCCGCTTCAACCGGGTCCTTCACAACCTCTGCACCGACTTCTGGACCTACATCTCGATGGGCTACTTCGCCCAGGTGCGCGGCCAGGGCACCGTTGGCTCATCGACGATGCCGCACAAGGTCAACCCCATCCGCTTCGAGAACGCCGAAGCCAACCTCGAGGTCTCCAACGCCCTGCTCGACGTGCTCTCCTCAACCCTGGTGCAGTCCCGGATGCAGCGCGACCTCACCGACTCGAGCATGCAGCGCAACATCGGAACCGCATTCGGCCACTCCCTGCTCGCAATCGACAACGCCGGCCGAGGGCTGGCCGGGCTCGACGCCGTACCGGCGGCTATGGCCACCGACCTCGAGGCCAACTGGGAGGTGCTCGGCGAGCCGATCCAGTCGGCGATGCGTGCACTCGGGGCCCAGGGGGTCGAGGGTATGGAGAACCCCTACGAGCGGCTCAAGGAACTCACCCGCAACCGCCGCATCAGCGGGGACGACCTGCGCGAGTTCGTCGGAAGCCTGGGTCTTCCGCTCCACGTCGAGCGCCGCTTCCTTGAGATGACCCCTCAGACCTACGTCGGGCTCGCCCCGCGGCTGGTCGACTACCTCGGCACCGCTCGGCAGGGCTCAAGAGCGCGCTAACCAGCTAACCGAACCGTCAGCCAACCGGTTCGAGGAGGACCGGCGCAATCTAGATGGATGATTCCTTGAAGGTCAGTGATCATAGGCGGTCAGGGAGCGTTTGGCTTGGACTCCGGTGGCCCAGTTGCGCCAGATCCCAGCGGCCATC
>Ga0208079_1000397_pt1 | contig 24102 bp, 24 predicted proteins | sample NGESurdeep092012_5_FD_184474 | JGI IMG/M metagenome (GOLD analysis project Ga0208079, IMG submission 184474) | Arctic peat soil microbial communities from Barrow, Alaska - NGEE Surface sample 210-2 deep-092012 (SPAdes) | ecosystem: Environmental > Terrestrial > Soil > Wetlands > Peat ... | reverse complement strand
AGTTCGCCGACGTCGTCGCGGTGCCCGGCGATCCGCTGAAGGACATCACGGTGCTGGAGCGCGCGTCGTTCGTCATGAAGAACGGCGTGGTGTACAAGGCGCCGGACGGCGTGAAGACGAACGTCGCCCAGTAGGGGAGACGAGACCATGGCGCCTGCGCCCATTCCGGCGCCGCGCGCCTCGGGCTTCACGCAGTCGACGGACGTCCCGTTGTACTGGTGCGCGTACGGGCCGGCTGGCGCACCGAGGGAAAGACTGCTCGTGCTGCACGGCGGCCCCGGCGCGGATCATGCGTATCTCCTCCCGCAGATGCTCGCCCTCACACCCGAGTTCGAGCTGATCTTCTACGATCAGCGCGGTGGCGGGCGATCGAAGGAGAGCGTGCCGACGACGGTGACGTGGGAGACGCAGGTGAACGACCTCGCGCACGTCATCACGGAACTCGCCATCGATCCGCTGTCGATGATCGGCTATTCGTGGGGCGGACTCCTCGCGCTGCTGTACGCCCGCGAGGCGGCGGGCGGGCGCATGGCGCCGGCACCCACGCGGCTGGCCCTGATCGATCCGGCGCCCGTCTCGAGCGTGTATCGTGCGAGCTTCGAGGCCGAGTTCGCGCGGCGGCAGGCAGGCCCGGCTATCCAGACGCTTCGCGCCGAACTCGCGGCTTCCGGCCTCAAGGAGAGCGATCCCGTCGCATACCGGCAGCGGGCGTTCGAGCTGAGTGTCGCCGGCTATTTCGCCGACCCGGATCGCGCCACCGACCTGACGCCATTCCGTGTAACCGGACGCGTGCAGCAATCCGTCTGGGCGAGCCTCGGCGACTTCGATCTCACGAGCGACCTCACCGCCGTGCACTGCCCCGCCATCGTCGTCCACGGCCGCCAGGATCCCATCCCGCTGGCAAGCTCCGAATCCATCGCGAAATCGCTGAATGCGGCGTTCGTACCGCTGGATGACTGCGGTCACGTACCGTATGTTGAACAACCTGTGAAGCTGTTCTCAGCTCTGAGGAGGTTTTTGCGTTCGCAGTAGGGGGTTTCAGCATCCCGCATTCCTCTTCCGCACCCTGCATCCAGCTGTAATAGTGAAAATGTCCACCTACGACGAAATCACGCAGCCCCATATCGCGACGATCGAAAGCGACGGCCGACGCTACAACGTGTCGTGCCGCGTCGGCTTCGACGGCGTGGAGTACGTGGGGCGCCTCTGGTTCGCCGATGAGGCGTGGGACGATCTCGGCCTGCCCGACCGCGGCGCGCTGCCCGGCCGCACGAAGGATGAGGCACTCGCGCTTGCGAAGCGCCTCACGGCGGACGAGCTGGTCAAGCGCCATCGCCGCGCGCTCTCCGAGAAGCGCCGCTTTCACGGACTGCGCAAGGCGACCGACGAGATCCTCGCGAAGATCCGCTACCTGAACCAAGTCGCGATATCCATGCGGGCCGGCCTCCTCGACGTCGAAGGCGCCGCGCAGGAGATCGACCTCACCGAAAAGCAGCTCCACGCGCTGATCGACCGGCTGTCGTCGTTCGCCGGCGTCGAGGATTAACCCCGGGCTGAGCGGCACCATCCGCGTGAAGGCTGTGGCTCCGAAAAAGAAGAAGGCCGCCAGGCGCCCGAAAGTTCTCCGAGGAGGCGAGCTGAAGACGCAGGCGCGTGCCATCGAGCGCCTGCTGCGAAAGGCCTACCCCGATGCCGCGTGCGAGCTCGGCCATCGCAACGCGCTCGAACTCGCGGTCGCCACCATCCTCAGCGCGCAGTGCACCGACAAGCGGGTGAACATGGTGACGCCTGCGCTGTTCGCGCGCTATCCCGACGTGTTCGCGCTCGCCGCCGCCGATCAGCGCGACGTGGAGGCGCTCATCAAGAGCACGGGATTCTTCCGCAACAAGGCGAAGAGCCTCATCGGAATGGCGAAGGCCGTCGTGGCACGGCATGGCGGTGAGGTACCGCGCACGATGGAAGAGCTCGTCGTGCTGCCGGGTGTCGGACGCAAGACCGCGAACGTGATCCTCGGGAACGCATTCGGGCTGAACGAAGGCGTCGTCGTCGACACGCACGTGGCGCGGCTCAGCGCGCGGCTCGGGCTCACCCGCGAGACCGACCCCGTGAAGATCGAGCGCGCGCTGATGCCGCTGTTCCCGCGCCCGTCGTGGACCCTTCTCTCGCACCTCCTCATCTGGCACGGGCGCCGCGTGTGTGACGCGAAGAAGCCGCGCTGTGCCGATTGCGTGCTGCGCCGCATCTGTCCATCGGCGGCGTGACCCGATAGAATTGGGCGATATGCCAAAGACTGCGAAGTTCGAAACCAACCTCGGCACCATCACGGCGGAGCTGTTCGACAAGGACGCCCCCGCGACCGTCGGCAACTTCGAGAAGCTCGCGAACTCGGGCTTCTATGACGGAGTCAAGTTCCACCGCGTGATCACGGACTTCGTCGTGCAGGGCGGCGATCCCTACTCCCGTGACCTGCCGGCTGGCGACCGCCGCATCGGGACGGGCGGTCCGGGCTGGATGATCAAGTGCGAGACCGCGGGCAACCCGCGCAAGCACGCCGTCGGCTCGCTGAGCATGGCGCACGCCGGAAAGGACACCGGCGGCAGCCAGTTCTTCATGGTGCTGAGCGAGCAGAACACCAAGCACCTGAACGGTGTGCACACCGTGTTCGGCCAGATCACGGACGGGCTCGACGTCATGAAGAAGATCAAGCAGAACGACACCATGACCACGGTCCGCGTTTCCTGAGTTCTTGAGAGTCCGCACTGCACTTTTTGCGAGGAAAGACATGTCACAGCATCTGACCCACGAATCAGACCGCGCCGCCGCCTACCGCGGGCTGATTCTCGGCGCCATCATAATCGGTATCCTGCTCGTCACGATCGTCCGGCTGACGAACGCGCACTACGCCGGGGCGGAAGGCGCAAAGGCTGCGTCGACATCATCCCAGGGCAGCGCGAGCGGCGCCCTTGACGCATAACTGACTGGCGGGTAAGTTACTTGAAAGGCGAGCATCTGCTCGCCTTTTGAATATCCGTCTTTTGACTGACCGTTCAGTCATATACCTATGTCGTCCGCTCACGCCACTTCACATGATCCGCGCTGGCGCCGCCTCCCGGAGGAGCGCCCGCAGCAGATTCTCGACGCTGCGCTCAGCGTCTTCTCGGAACATGGAATCGACGCGGCAAAGCTCGAGGAGATCGCCGCGCGTGCAGGCGTTTCCAAGGGAACCATCTATCTCTACTTCCCCAGCAAGGAAGAACTCTTCCGCGAAGTAGTCCGCCAGAGAGTCGGCCCGGCCATCGCGAACGCCGACCAGGCGATCGCGTCCGATGGCTCGGCGGAAGATCAGCTGAGGAGGTATCTCGCCCACCAGTGGGAGTGCCTCGGCCTCGAGGACTCGGAAGGCTGGATCCGGCTCGTCGTGCTCGAACTCCACAAGTATCCCGACCTCGCCGCGTTCCACTGGGAAGAAATCGTCGTCCGCTCGAACCGAATTCTCGGCGACATCATTCGCCGGGGCATCGCGAGCGGCGAGTTCCGCCCGACGGATCCGCAGGCCACGGTGCAGATGATCAAGGCGCTCATCCTGATGCACGTGCTCTGGACGGGTCCGCGCGCTCCGGCGCCGGTCCAGCATCGGCCCGCGCCCGGGAACGTCCTCGCCAACATCACCGATTTCGTCCTTCACGCACTGCGCGCCGCGCCGCAGCGCGCAGTACCGGCATCCGGAGCCCCACACGCATGATCACGATTCCCATCATGAAGCGCTTCCCGGCGATCGCTCTCGCGTTCGTGGCGGCGATCGCTCTCGCGTTCGACGCGGGCGCTGCGCTCGCGCAGGAGCCGCTCGTGCTCACGCTCGGCGGCGCGGCACGGCTCGCGGCGGAAAAGAGCGCCGGCCCCGAGACCGCGCGCCTCCGCTCGGATCAGGCGGCGGCACGCGTGCGCCAGGCGAAGTCGGCGTTCCTTCCGAACATCTCAGGCGAGGCCATCGAGGGCGAACGCACGTTCAACAGCGCCAGCTTCGGCATCAACTTCGCCGACCCGGTGACGGGCAAGTATCTCTTCGATCCGAATGGCGTTGTTCTTGGCCCGGTTCGCGACTACGATATTCGCGGCACCGTTCGCCAGAATATCTATGATCCGTCTGCGTTCGCACGGCTGAAGGCCGCGCGCGCGAGTTCGTCCGCATACGGCGACGAGGCCTCGGCACAGTCGCAGATGGCGGCTGGAACGGCAGCCGCCGTCTATGTGCGCGTACTCCGGGCTGACGCCCTGTTCGCCGCGCGCATGGCGGATTCCACGCTCAGCGAGGAACTGCTCGCGATCGCTCGCGACCAGCTGAACGCCGGCGTCGGCATTGCGCTCGACGTGACCCGCGCGCAGTCGCAGTTCGCGGCGACGCGCGCGCAGATCATCTCGGCACGCAACGAGCGCAGCCGCGCGCGCCTCGACCTGCATCGCGCACTCGGCCTGCCGCTGAACGCGCCCATCTCGCTCGCCGATTCACTGCCCGGGCTCCCGACGAACGGCGCGCTGCCCACCGAGCTGGAGGCCACCGAACGCGCGATGCGATCGCGCGCCGACCTGCGCTCCGCCGACGCGCAGATTACGGCCGCGCAGCGACAAATCGAGTCGATCAAGTCCGAGCGGCTGCCGGCGCTCTCCGCGTTCATCGATCAGGGTCCCACCAGCAAGAGCACGCAGCATCTGGTCAGCACGTACGACTGGGGCATCAGGCTCTCGGTGCCGATGTTCGACGGCTTCCGCCGCGAGGGACGCATCGAGGAGCAGCAGGCGGCGGTGCGGGAACTCGGCGTGCGCAAGCGCGACCTCACCGAGCAGGCGGCCATCGACGTGAGCGGCGCACTGCTCGATCTGATGTCGGCGCGCGAGGAGCTCGCCGCGACCGAGGAGCACCTGAGGTTCGCCGAGCAGGAGCTCGCGCAGGCGCGCGACCGCTTCCGCTCCGGCGTCGCGGGCAACGCCGACGTCATCACCGCGTCGCTCAGCCTCAATGCGGCGCGCACCCAGATCGTGGATTCACGCGCCGCCTTCCAGTCGGCCCGCGTCGCGCTCGCGCGTGCGCAGGGCACCGTCACCGAACTCCCGTAGTCCGGCCAACACGGCCCGGCACCACACTCTTTCGCTCGAGAACAGAGATCCCCATGGCCTCCACCGTCTCCCCAGCCAGCGATACCGCCGACACTCCGGCGCGCGGAAAGCGCAGCCCGGTTCTGCCGATCCTCATCGTCGTGGTGCTGCTTGGCATCGGCTGGGCCACCAAGACGATCCTGTACAATCAGGGACACGTCTCGACCGACAACGCGCAGGTGGACGGCACGATCGTCCCCGTGCTCGCGAAAGTGGGCGGCTTCGTGCGGACGCTCGGCGTCGACGAGAACGACCACGTGAAACTCGGCCAGCCGATCGTTCTGATCGATTCGTCCGAATACGCCGTGCGACTCGCGCAGGCGGAGGCCGAACTCGCCGCGGCGGCGTACGTCGCGGGCGGCAAGGGAGTCGAAGGCCAGGCCGAGGCGCAGATCCGCAGCGCGACGAGCCAGGGTCAGGTCGTCCAGGCGCAGATCGAGTCCGCCAGGGCCGCGCAGGCGAAGGCGACGGCGGACCTCGCCCGCTACAAGGAACTCGCCGCAAAGCAGATCGTGTCGAAGCTGCAGCTGGACGCGGCGCAGGCGGCATTCGACCAGGCGAACGCGAACCTCGCCGCGCTCCAGCGGCAGGCGGGCGGCGCGGCCGCGCAGCTCTCGAACGCCGAGATCGGTGGGAAATTTGCCCAGGCTCGCTACGCCAGTGCAAAGGCCACGCGTGACAATGCGGCCCTGCAACTCTCATACACGAAGGTCGTCTCGCCCGTCACGGGCATCGTGAGCCGCAAGCAGATCGAGGTGGGCCAGCTCGTTCAGCCGGGCCAGCCGCTGCTCACGCTCGTCTCGGACTCGAGCGTCTGGATCGCGGCGAACTTCAAGGAGACACAGCTCGCCGACATTCGGGTCGGTCAGGCCGTCGCCATCGAAGTGGACTCGTACCCGGGCTGCGAGGCGGAGGGAAAAGTCGAGAGCCTCAGCGCGGCGACGGGCGCGAAATTCGCACTCCTGCCGCCCGACAACTCGACGGGCAACTTCACGAAGGTCGTGCAGCGCGTTCCCGTGCGCATCCAGGTGACGAAAGGGTGTGGTCCCGACCGGCCGCTGCGTCCGGGCATGTCGGTGACCGCGCACGTCGCGACGAAGTAGACACGGCATGATGACACCGGCGGCGGATCCGTCCGCCGACAAGTACCGATACAAGTATCTCATCGGCATCGCGGTCACGATGGCCGCGATGCTCGAACTCATCGATACGTCGATCGTGAACGTCGCGATTCCCCACATGATGGGGAATCTCGGCGCGACGCTCGACGAGATCTCGTGGGTCTCGACGGGATACATCGTCGCGAACGTCATCGTGATCCCGATGTCGGGCTGGCTGTCCGCGTACTTCGGGCGCCGCCGGTATCTCACGTTCTCGATCGGACTGTTCGTCGTCGCATCGTTCTTCTGCGGCGCCTCGCGTTCGCTCGAGGCGCTCGTGCTCTGGCGCGTCGTGCAGGGACTCGGCGGAGGCGCACTGCTCTCCACCGCGCAGTCCACGCTGTGGGAGGCGTTCCCGCCGAAGGAAGTCGCGATCGGGCAGGCAATGTTCGGCGTGGGCATCATGGTGGGCCCCACGCTCGGCCCCACGCTCGGCGGATTCATCGTCGACAACTGGGAATGGCCGTGGATCTTCTACATCAATCTTCCGCTTGGTTTCATCGCCGGGCTGATGGTGTGGAGCTACGTGCGCAACGCCGAGCACCAGGAGCGAGCGGAGACCGTCGACTGGCTCGGCATCGGGCTGCTGACGACGGGGGTGGGGTCGCTGCAGTGGATGCTCGAGCGGGGCGAACGTTACGACTGGTTCGAGTCGCGATTCGTGACCTCACTGGCGGTGATTTCCGTCGTGTCGTTCGTCGGGCTGGTCTGGCGCGAACTCACCGCGACGGAACCCGTGATCAATTTCCGGGTGCTGAAGAGCCGCCAGCTCGCCACCGGCGTCACGATGGCGATGCTGCTTGGATTCGCGCTCTTCGGTTCGGTGTTCGTGCTGCCGGTGTTCCTGCAGGGACTGCACGGGTTCACCGCGAACCAGACGGGGCTCGTGATCCTGCCGGGCGCGATCGCGTCGGCCATGACGATGGCCGTGCTCGGCCGGTTCGCGTCGAGGATCGACGCGCGTCCGCTGGTCGCCGCCGGCGTGCTCGGCTTCCTGTGGTGCATGTGGAGTCTCTCGCGGCTCACGATCGACGCCGGCGCGGGCGACCTGTTCTGGCCGCTGATCGTCCGGGGCATCTCGCTCGGCATCATCTTCATTCCGCTGACGAACGCGTCGATGGCGGAGCTGAAGCCGTGGGAGATTCCGCAGGGCATGGGCATGTTCAACCTCACGCGACAGCTGGGCGGCTCGCTGGGCATAGCGATCGTGGCGACGTTGCTCTCGCGCTTCACGTTCCAGGCCAAGAGCCAGCTGACCCAGCACCTCGTGACGATCGGAACGGACGCGCAGGCCCGGCTCGATCTCATCAGCAACGGCATGGTCGCGCGGGGAATGAACCCCGCGGTGGCACACCAGCAGGCGCTGATGGTCATGGACCGGATGGTGACTGCCCAGGCGAGTGTCCTCGCGTTCTCGAGGATCTACCTGATCAGCGGCGCGGCCCTCTGCTGCGCCATTCCCCTGATGCTGTTCTGGCGCCACGGCAAGAGCCGGGCAACGGTTCAAGCACATTAGCGCTTGAGGTGGTAATTTCCCCGGGGATGGGAATCCACCCGCACGAACACACGTCCGGAGGACGCACCGCAATGCGCACACGTATTCTCGCGGCCGCACTGGCCGCCTGCATTCCTGCCGCCGTTTTTGCGCAGGGCAAAGGCGCGAGGTCGAGTGATACCGCTTCGAGTTCGTCGTCGAGGGCTTCCTACGCGCCGTCCAGCGCGAGGTCTCCGACGTCGCACGACCTCGCCGACCTGAACCCCGCCGCGCTGCTCATCAGCAAGCGGAAGAAAGTCCCGCTTGCCGATTCGACCGTCGCACAGCTCAAGGCAGTCGAGAAGAAGATCAACGACCGGAACGTACAGTTTTTTGCGACGTACGACTCGGTTCGAAAGTGGACGATGCCGATCGGCGACAATTCCACGACGCAAGGCCATGGCCTTCGCGGCGGCGTCGCCGACTCGAAGCTCACGGCGCCCGCGATCTCCCCGGCAGAGCAGGCCAAGATGCAGTCGTCCATGCGCGACCTTCGCGCCCTCATGGCCGACTATCGCGAGCGCCGCAAGCCGGACGTGACGGACGCGCTGGGCGTGATTCCGGACGCGCAGAAGAAAGCCGCCACCGACCTGCTCGCCCAGCAGGACGGCGATCTCGAGAAGCTCATCGGCGGGAGACCGTAGCGTCACCGCCGGCGCCCCGCTCCCCGCTCGCGAAGCCGCCCTCGCTCTGATGCAGGAGTGGACGGCGGGCGACTCGCTCCGCAAGCACATGCTCGCGGTGGAGGGTGCGATGCGTGCATACGCGGCGCACTTCAATGAAGACGTCGAGCGCTGGGGCCTCGCGGGGCTCATGCACGACTTCGATTACGAGCGTTTCCCGAACGCCGCGCATGCCGCCGACGCCGAGCATCCGGCCGAAGGCGTGCGCGTGCTGCGCTCAGCGGGCTACCCTGAGGACGTGCTCCAAGCCATTCTCGGCCACGCGGACTATACGGGTGTGGCCCGCGACACCCTGATGTCGAAAACGTTGTATGCGGTGGACGAGCTGGCGGGGCTGTGCACCGCGTGTGCGCTGGTGCGTCCGTCGCGCTCCGTGAACGATCTCGAGCCGTCATCTGTCAGGAAGAAGATGAAGGACAAGGCCTTCGCTCGCGGCGTGAACCGCGACGACGTCCTCCGCGGCGCGGCGGAGCTTGGCGTCGAACTCGACGCGCACATCGCGCTCGTGATCCGCGCCATGCGGGAACGCGCGGACCTGCTGGGGCTGGGCGGCAGCGCCGCCTCGTGATGCCGGTTACCCGCCGGCCACCAACGTTCGCACCAGCGTTCGCACCAACGTTCGGATCCAGCGCCCCGTATTTGGAGTGTGAAACGTGAGGCGATCGAATGACCGTGCCTGCGCGAGCGGAACGGTCACTGGGCCTGTTGCCGGCGACGGCACGCGTCGTGGCTGAACGTCCGGCCGACGAACGCGCGCTGGTGCTCGCCGCGCAGCGCGGGGAACGCGAGGCGTTTTCCGAGCTGGTGCGCACGCATGAACGGCGTGCATACGCGGTGGCGCGGGCGATCGTCGTCAATCACGAGGACGCGGAAGACGCCGTGCAGGAAGCGTTCCTGCATGCGTACCGCGCCCTTCACCGGTTCCTGCCGGACCAGGCGTTCGGCGCGTGGCTGCACCGGATCGTCGCCAACGCGGCGCTCGACATCACGCGCCGCCGCAAGGTTCGCGATGCGGACGAGTTGCCGGAGAGCGTGGCGTCGCCGTTCCGCGATCCGGCGGAGGCGAGCGAACTCCGCCGCCGGCTGCAGGAAGCGCTGGATACGCTGCCCGCGCGGCAGCGCGCGGTGATCGTGTTGCACGACGTGGAAGGGTTCAAGCACTCGGAGATCGGCGTGACGCTCGGAATTCCCGAGGGGACCGCGCGATCGGATTTGCACTACGCGCGATCGCATCTGCGCGAAGTGCTCGGCTCAGTACGGAGCGAACTATGACGACGGAATACCGCGGACCTGAATTGGTTCGAGATGACGACCTCACGCGCGAACTGCGCTCGATCTATGCGGCGCCCTCGGACGCATCCTGGTGGGCCGGCCTCGAGCAGCGCATCAACGCGCGTCTCGACGCAGCGGATGAATGGTGGACGGTGCCTGAACGCTGGCTGCGCGTGGGCCTCGTCGCGGCCGGTTTCGCCGTGATCGTCGCCGGCGCGCTGATCATGCGCGCGCAGTCGCAGGTCACACGCATGGCGTACGAGACGGTCGTGGACCCGGCGACCATCGACATTCTCGAGGTGGCCGAGCGCGGGAAGCTCACGGAGCAGCAGGCCACGCTGCGCGTCCTCACCGGCCGCTGACACCGCCTTCGCCATGACACGCACGAAGAGCATCGCGCTCGCGTTCTATCTCGGCGCCGCCCTCGCCGGCGCCGCGATCGGCGTGTCCGTGGACCGCCTGGCGGTTCGCGCGCAGCCGCGCTGGTACGACCGGCGCGAGATGCGGACGCGGGTCTTCGACGAGCTGCACCTGACGCAGGCACAGCGCGACTCGGCGAACCTTATTTTCGACGAGCGCAATCGCAGGGACTCGACTCTCATGGCACCGGTCCGTCCTGCGACGGACTCGGTCAACGCTCAGGCTCGCCAGCGCTTCTCGCAACTCCTCACGCCCGAGCAGAAATCCATTTACGACCATATGCAGCGCGACAACGCGCCGCGCACGGAGAAGAAATGAAGTCCTGGTTCATTCGCGGTGCCCTCGCGCTCGCCATCGTGCCCGCCCTCGCCGCGGCGCAGACGGGCGCCGACAACGCGCGGCCGATCACGATCGACGACGCCGTCCGACTCGCGGTGCAGTACTCGCCGGCCACCGTCGCGTCGCGCAACAGCGAGCGCAGCGGTGAGGCCGGGGTGACGTTCGCCAAGTCGCAGTTCCTGCCCAGCCTCACGGCGACCTACTCGGCCAACAACCAGGGCGGCACGCAGTTCATTCAGGGCGTGCCCGTTCCGATCTCCGGACTGCCGTGGACATACCAGCGCGGGCTCAGCGCCGGCGTTACGGTGTTCGACGGCGGCCGCAACTGGTACAACTACAAGGCAGCGGGCGCTTCACTCGACGCCGCTGTCGCCTCGGATGTTTCGCAGCGCTACGCGGTGGCACTGAGCGTAAAAGTGCAGTACTACGCGATTCTCGCCGCGCGCGAGCAGGAATCGGCGGCGCGCCGCCAGCTCGAGGAAGCGCAGCAGTCGCTCCAGGTCGCGTCGGCCAAGATGCAGGCCGGCGCCGCAACGCGCGCGGACTCGCTCACCGCCGCTCTCTCGGTGGGCACCGCGCAGCTCGCGATCCTCAACGCGCAGAACCTGCTGCTCAACGCGAACGCCGCTCTCACGCGACTCGTGGCGTCGCCGGTTATGGTCACGGCGGTCGCGGCGGACACGTCCGACATCGGCCGCGTGGACATCGACGAGGGCTCGCTCACGAAGATGGCGCTCGAGGGTCCCGCCGTGCGTGCGGCGGCCGCGTTGTTCGCGGTAAGCCACGCCGTGCACCAGTCCGCGACCACGCCCTACATCCCGTCGCTCACGGCGAGCGGCCGGTACGGGCAGAACCCCAAGGCCACGCAGGGATTCCTGTTCGGCGGCGGTCCGACGTCGACGAGCACGAGCTTCGGAATCAACATCTCGTACCCGATCTTCAACAACTATTCACGCGAACAGACGCTCATCCTCGCGCGCATCGGCGAAGACAACGCCGAGGCGAACCTGCGCGACGCAAAGTTCCTCGCGCAGCAGAACCTCACGACCTACCTCGTGAATTACAACACGGCGCAGCAGACCATCGCGCTGCAGCTCCTGCAGATCCAGTCGGCCACCGAGAATCTCCGCGTGCAAACGCAGCGCTACAACATCGGAACCGCGCTGCAGGTCGACGTCACCACGGCCCAGGCCGCGCTCGACCTCGCCCGTTTCAACCTGATCCAGGCGCGCCTCAACGCACGCATCGCGAAAGCCAATATCGAGGCCCTCATCGGCCGCGACCTCAAGTAGCGCGCCCGCATCTCGCATTCCTTTTCTGCATTCCGCATCTAAGCCGAGTCTCCATCCGGAGTTTGCTGTGAACCGCAATATCCTGTACCTCGCACTCATCGCCGCTGTCGGCTGCTCGTCGTCCGCCACGAAGGCGGTGCCGATCCAGACCGCCACCATCCAGCGCCGCGACATCATCGTGACCGCGGAGGCCACGGGCGTCATCGAGCCGATCAACGTCGTCGAGGTGAAGTCGAAGACGGCGTCGGGTCAGGTGACCGAGATGCCGATCGACATCGGCTACTTCGTGAAGCCGGGCGACCTGATCGTGCAGATCGACACCACCATCCTGCACCAGCAGTTCGTGCAGGCCACGGCGGACTTCACGTCGGCCGACGCTAACCTCAAGGTGTCCGATGCCCAGCTGAAGCGTCAGCAGGTCCTCTACGGACAGCACATCATCACGATGGACGTGCTCGAGGCCGCGCAGACGCAGTTTGCGAGCGCGACCGCGCTCTTCACGAACAAGCGCGCGAACCTCGACCTCGCCAAGCAGGCGCTCGTCGACGCGAAGGTTACGGCGACGGTGGTCGGCACGATCCTCACGAAGCCCGTGTCGATCGGCCAGGTCATCCAGGCCGGCGGCACCTCAGTGAGCGGCGGCACGGTGATCGCGACGATGGCCGACCTCACGAAGGTCCGCTCTCGCGCGCTCGTGGCCGAGACGGATATCGGCATGGTGAAGCCCGGGCAGGACGTGAACGTGACGATCGATGCCTTCCCCGACCATCCGTTCCTCGGAAAGGTCGACCACATCGAGCCGCAGGCGACGGTACAGCAGAACGTCACGATGTTCGCGACGCTCGTCTCGCTCAACAACAGCGAAGGTCTGCTGCATCCCGGCATGAACGGCGAGGTCTCGATCATCGCCGACACGCGTCTCGACGCCATCGCGGTGCCGAACGACGCGATCCGCTCGCCGCGTGAAGCTGCGCAGGCGGCGGTGCTCCTCGGACTCAACCCCGACTCGGTCAAGGCGCAGATGCGCGGCCCGGGTGGCGGTGGCGGAGGCCAAGGCGGTGGCCAGGGCCGCGGCGGACGCGGTGGCGCTGGTGGTTCAAGCGGTCCCGGTCGGCAGGTTCAGATCAGCAACGGCGAGCTCGCGCTTCCTTTGCAGGGCGGCGGTCAGGGCGGCGGCATGCGCGGCGGACGCGGCCCGCAGGTCCAGGTCACCGACGCCGATTGCAAAAAGGTCGATGCCGCGATGAAGAAGAAGCCGGTCGTGGCAAAAAAGATCGAGGACATGCGCTCGAAGATGCGCGACGCGACGGATCGCCAAAAAGCGATGGACGACATGAAGGCCGCTTACGCGGAACTCGGCGTCGACATGCAGGTCTCCGGCGCGTGCGCACGCAGGGCCCGCAGCGGTAATGCCGGCGGCGCGGCGGGAGCAGGTGGAGCTCGCACGGGCCGCGGCGGAATGGGTGGCGGCGCCGGCGCAGCGGGTGCGAGCGGCGGCGCAGGCGGCGGACAGGGCGGCCGCTTCGGCCAGCAGGGCAACAGCCGCACGCGCCCGCGCACGGGCCTCGTGTTCATCCAGCGCGGCGCGACATGGGAAGCCAAGACGGTCCGCCTCGGCGTCGCGAACTACGACTACACCGAAGTGCTCGACGACGGCCTGAAGGAAGGGGACAAGGTCGCGATGCTCAGCGCCGCGGCACTGCAGGCCACGCGCCAGGCCCAGAACGACAGGATGAAGGCCGGCGCGAGCCCGCTGGGCGGCAGCGCGCCGGCTGGTGGTGGCCGCGGACCGGGCGGCGGCAGGGGGAACTAGTTCCATGCTGATCGCGGAAACTATCCGCGTCGCGCTCGGCGCACTCCGCGCGAACAAACTGCGGTCGCTGCTGACGATGCTCGGCATCGTCATCGGCGTCGCGGCGGTGATCGCGGTGGTCGCACTCGGACGAGGCGCACAGAAACAGGTGAACGACCGCATCGCGGCGCTCGGCACGACACTGCTGACGATCAATGCGGGACAGGCGCGAACGGCCGGCATCCAGGTCGGCTCCGGCACGGCGAGGCTCACGATGGACGACGCGGACGCGCTCAAGAACCGCGGCGAGAAGATCCTCGCGGTCCAGCCGGAGATGTCGGGCAACTTGCAGGTCGCGTACCTCAACAAGAACACGAACACGTCGATCGTCGGCGTCACTTCGAACTATCCCGAGGTGCGCAAGTACGAGATGGAAGTCGGGCGCTTCTTCACGAACACCGAGGACCTCACGCGCCAGCGCACGGCGGTCGTCGGCCACACCGTGCTCGACAACCTGAACGTCGAGGCGCCCGAGGCGATTCTCGGCGAAGGCATTCGCATTCGCAGCATCCAGTTCACGGTGGTCGGCGTGTTCAAGTCGAAGGGACAAACGAGTTCGTTCGCCAACCCCGACGACCAGATCTTCATTCCGATCAACACCGCGCGATTCCGCGTGCTCGGCAACAATCGCGTCCGCTCGATCAGCGTGCTCGCGCCGTCGGAAGACGAGATTCCGGAATCGATGGCCGAGATCGAGAAGATCCTGCGCCGCGAGCACCACCTTCGCGTGGGACAGGTCGACGACTTCCAGATTCGCAACGCGTCGGACTTCCTCGCGACTCTCGGTGAGACCACGCAGGTGTTCAGTCTCCTGCTTGCCGGCATCGCCGCGGTGTCGCTGCTCGTCGGCGGCATCGGCATCATGAACATCATGCTCGTGTCGGTCACGGAGCGCACGCGCGAGATCGGCATTCGCAAGGCGCTCGGTGCGACGAAGCTCAACATCCTCTTCCAGTTCCTGATCGAGGCCGTCGTGCTCTGCCTGCTCGGCGGCACTATCGGCATCATAGTCGGAGCCGGCGGAGCCGTGCTGTTCCACCGCCTCGCGGGCTGGAACACCGAGGTTGGTATTTCGTCCGTCGTCGTCGCGTTCGCTTTCTCGGCGTTCGTCGGCGTGGTGTTCGGCGTCTACCCGGCTCGCCGGGCGGCCGGGCTCGATCCGATCACGGCGCTCAGGTACGAGTAGGCCGCGCACCGTTTCAGCCGCAGCGGTGCGCCCGATGGCGCGCTGCTGCGGCTGAAGCGTTTAAGGTGTGCGCGTTACGGCCGGATTCTGGAGTGAGGCACCGGCGCATTGATCTCTCTTCCCCCCGTCGTGCGCGCCACGCGAACGCCGCCGGTGCCAAATGGGACAGTTTATGTCACCACTGCACATTTGACTGTCGTTTTGCCCGATTCTTCAACGCGCGAATGGATCTTGCGCTATCGACCATTTGAAAGTACGATATATCGAACGTAATATCACAGTTATATCGAACTTGGAGGATTTAGCATGTTTCATCGTCACTGCGGGCCCCGCGATCGCGAGGGTGCCGGGCGCGGATGGGATTGGCGCGCTGACCCGAACTTCGGCGCGTTCTTTTTCGGAGGCGGCCACAGGCGCGGCGGTCCGTGGCGCGGCGGTCGCATGTTCGAGCAGGGTGGCCTGAAGTTCGTGATCCTTCGCATGCTCGACGAGAAACCGCGGCACGGGTACGAGATCATCAAGGAGCTGGAGGAGCGCTCCGGCGGCCGCTACACGCCGAGCCCGGGCACGGTCTACCCGACGCTCACGATGCTCGAGGACATGGGCTTCGCGAGCGCCACGGTCGAGGAAGGCGGCAAGAAGGTCTACTCGATCACCGACGCCGGACGGCAGCACCTCGCCGAGAACAAGGGCACCGTCGACGAGGTCATCGACAGGCTCACCCAGGTCGGCGCCTCGATCTTCGGTGAACAGATGCGCCCGGCGCACGAAGCGATGGCGGTGCTCGGGAGGACGTACATGCACATTACGATGCATCGCACGGCCGACCCGGCCTATGTGACGAAAGTGGTGGAAATTCTCAAGCGCGCATCGGCCGACCTGGAAACGCTCGTCGCGGCGAAATAGCCCAGCGGGTAACCAGGCGCTAGGTTCGATGACGGGTCGCGGACAATCCGCGACCCGCCTTTCGTAGACCATGCCGTCCGACCCAACGAGTCCACTCGGTTCCAACGAAGCAAACCTGACGCCGCAGATGGGCGTTGCGGCGGCGCGTCCCATTCCGCCGGAACGTCCGACGGTGGAGGCGAACCCCACCGGGCGGCGGCTCGCGGTTTTGTCGATCACGGCGCTCGGCGTCGTATACGGCGATATCGGCACGAGCCCGCTGTATGCGTTGCGCGAGTGCTTCAAGCCGGAGTACGGCATCTCGGCCACGCCGGCCAACGTCTTCGGCGTGCTCTCCCTCATCGTCTGGTCGCTCACGCTCGTCGTGAGCGTGAAATACATCGTCTACGTGATGCGCGCCGACAATCATGGCGAAGGCGGGATTCTCGCGATGCTGGCGCTGATCATCGGGAAAACGACCGTGCACAAGCAGCGCCGGGCCGTGCTCGTGGCGCTCGGACTCGTCGGCGCGGCGCTGCTGTACGGCGACGGCGTCATCACGCCGGCGATCACGGTCCTCGGCGCGATGGAAGGTCTCGACGTTGTTTCGGCGGGGTTCCGCCACCTCGTCGTCCCGATGACGCTCGTCGCGCTGGTGGGGCTCTTTCTCTTCCAGCGGATGGGAACAGCCAAGGTAGGCGCGACATTCGGCCCGATCATGGTCGTCTGGTTTCTGGCCATCGCCGCTCTTGGCACGAATGAGGTCCTTCGCGCTCCGGGCATCCTGCTCGCGATCAACCCCGTGCACGCGGTACGGTTCTTCATCGAGCGCGGCGACGCAGCCTTCGTGCTGCTCGGCGCAGTGGTGCTGGCAGTGACGGGCGCCGAGGCGCTTTATGCGGACATGGGCCATTTCGGCAAGAAGCCGATCCGGCTCGCCTGGTTCTGGCTCGTGTTTCCCTGCCTCCTGCTCAATTACTTCGGCCAGGGCGCGCTCGTGCTGCGCGACCCGGCGGCGGCGGCGAACCCGTTCTATCTCCTCGCACCCAGGGTGATGCTCTATCCGCTCATCGCCTTGGCGACGGTGGCCGCCGTCATCGCCAGCCAGGCACTGATCTCCGGAGCCTTCTCCCTTACGCAGCAGTGCGTGCAGCTGGGATACAGCCCGCGCGTCACGATCGTGCACACCTCGGCACGCGAGGCGGGCCAGATCTACATCCCAGAGGTCAACAGCGCGCTGATGGTCAGCTGCCTCCTCGTGGTGATCGGCTTCGGCAGCTCCACGGCACTGGGAGCGGCCTACGGCATCGCGGTCACTGGAACGATGGCCATCACCACGGTGCTGTTCGTGGTGGTGGCCGCGAGCCGCTGGCACTGGCCGCGGTGGCGGGCCCTGTCACTCGCCGCCGCGTTTCTTGCCGTCGATCTGGCTTTTCTCGGGGCGAACGCGCTCAAGGTCGGGCACGGTGGATGGGTGCCGCTCGCCATCGCGATCGGGCTCTTCACGATGATGACCACGTGGAAACGGGGCCGCGAGATTCTTCGCGAGCGCCTCACCGATATCTCGATACCGCTCGACACGTTCCTGACGAGCCTCAGCCACAGCGCAATTCCGCGCGTCCCGGGCACCGCGGTGTTCATGACTTCGGACGCGGGCGGCGTGCCCGTGGTGCTGCTGCACCATCTCAAGCACAACAAGGTGCTTCACGAGAAGGTGATCCTGCTCTCGGTCCAGACCACCGGGATTCCCGAAGTGAAGAACACCGACCGGCTGACGCTGCACAGGCTCGAGCACGGGTTCTTGCGCGTGGTGGTGCGCTACGGCTTCATGGAATCGCCCGACGTGAAGGAAGTGATGGAACTGCTCCGGCGACAGGGAGTCCGCTCACGCCCGCTCGACACCAGCTACTATCTCGGCCGAGAGCTGCTCATTCCCAAACGCAAGGCGTGGAAGCGGAGCGGGCTCTCCATGAACATCTGGCGAAAGCGCCTGTTCGCCGTGATGGCCAAGAACAGCCGCAGTGCGGCGGAATTCTTTCAGTTGCCACCGAACAGGGTCATCGAACTCGGAACGCAAATCGAGTTCTGAGCGTCCGGACCGGCCGTTCACGCCGCGCCCGGGTCAGATGATGACTCCGCGGCCGAGGCGTGCGCGCATCAGTGGCATCTCGATCCGCAGGCGGTCCATTTCCTTCCGCACCTGATCCATCGCCTGCGGCAGGTCGCGGTCGAGTCCATCGAAAAACCGCGGCAGCTCGCGATCGAGTTCGGCGCGGACGCGCGGTCCGATGTCACGCAGTGATTCGCGCAAGCCGTCGAGGTTCACCTCCGTGTCTCCGTCACCGCCGAACACCCGGATCCTCGCGCGCGGCGCCATGGGGGACATCGGCGCCATGGGGGACATCGGCGCCATGGGGGACATCGGCGCCATTGGACTCATCGGCGGCATTGCCGGCATCGGCACTCGCGGCCTCATGATGAACGACGAGCCGTCACCCGTCGAGAAGCTGAATCCGTTCGTGCGCTCGAGATCCTTCGCGCGGCCGAGCGTGACTTTCACGTTGCGCGCGCGGCCACCTTCGACGACCGAGAGGTCAACCGTCTGTCCCGGTTTGAGCTTCGCGATCTCGCGCTGCAGGCGCGCAACCCGCGCGTTCGCGACCGACCAGTCGCCGGTGTCTTCCTTCGGCACGCGGAGATCCACGCCATTGACGCTCGCAATCCGGTTGCCCTCGGTGATGCCGGCCTTCTCGGCCGGTCCGTTCTCGCTCACGCCCGAAACGAACACGCCGAGCGTGTCGCGCTTGCTGCCGCTCGATCCGAGCGAGATGCCGAGCGCCGGGCGATCCTCCGCGTCCTGGCGCGTCATCCGCTCCGGAGTGAGATCGTTGGCGGCCACGGTCTTCACTTTCACCGTCTTGTAGCGGCTTCCGTTCCACACTTCCAGCGTCGCCTCGTCACCCGCCTTCAGCTTCCGCATCTCGCGAACGAGCCGGTTGGTCATGGTGCCGGACATGTCGGATTCACCGGCGTCTTCGCGAGCGAGCTTGAGGCTCACGCCGTTTATGGCGGCGATGCGGTTCCCTTCCTCGAGTCCCGCCTTTTCTGCGGGACTGCCTGGCGTGATCGACTCGATGAGGAGGCCGAGCGTGTCGCGCTTGCCGCTCGAGCCGGTGGCGATGCCGAGCATCGCGCGGTCGCCGTCGTCCGACCGGTTCGACATGAGGATGCGGGCGCGCGGCGCGACCGTTACGGATTGCCGGGCCTCGGCCATCGGGGCGGTGGCGGCAAGCAGGAGCATCGGGAGGATAAGACGGCGCATGTGAACCTCGGTGTTGGTGCTGGTTCGGTCTTCGGTCTTCGGTCCTCGGTCTTCGGTCATCCGTCTTTACGACACGGACCCCGTTCCAAAGGGTTGCCTCTGTAGGCGCCGCGGTCGTTTTCGGCCATATTCCCCTGCATGACTGCGATAGCCGGCAAGCCCGACCTGCACACTTTCACGCATCACTGGCAGGATGAAGCCGATGCGGCATACCTCTACCGCGTTCTCGCGTCGGTGGAACCGGATGCGGTGAAGCGCGACGTGTACCAGCGTCTCGCGGAGGTGGAGGACCGCCACACGGTCATCTGGGAAGCGGTCATCACGAAGAACGGCGGGCGCGTCGGCAAGTTCCGGCCGGCAGGGCGCACGCGCCTGCTCGCGTGGCTCGGCCGGAGATTCGGCCCGGGATTCCTCCTGCCGATGCTGATTGCCGAAGAAGGGCGCGAGGTGAAGAGCTACCTCGACCTTCATCGCGAGACGCCGAAGGGCGCCGCGGGCGGCGACGAAGCGCTGTTGCTCGCGCGGGAGTCGAAGGAGCACGCCAATACGATCTCGGGACTCGCGGGCCGCGAGGGGGAGCCTTGGCATGCGACGGCATCCGGAGGGCTGCTGCGCAATGTCATCTACGGGTTCAACGACGGCCTCACGGCGAATTTCGGATTGGTCGCAGGCGTCATCGGCGCGGCGACGCTCGCGCCGGATCACGCGATCATCGTGGCTGGGGTCGCGGGCCTGATTGCCGACTCGCTTTCCATGGGAGCCAGTGGGTACCTCGCAGCCAAGAGCGAGCAGGAGGTGTACGCGCACGAGATCGCGATGGAGAAGGACGAGATCGCGCTCATGCCGGAGGTCGAGCGTGACGAGCTCGCGCTGATTTACGAAGCGAAGGGGATGCATCGCGACGCTGCGCACGCGCTCGCGACCGAGGTGATGGCGGATCCCGAGCGCATGCTCAAGGAGCAGGTGCAGGAGGAGCTGAAGATCGGCGGACATGAAGAGTCGCCGCTTCGGGAGGGGTGGATCACGGGCACGGCGACGGCGGTGGGCGCGCTCATTCCCGTGTGGCCGTTCTTCGTGTGGCACGGCACGACGGCGATCTGGCTGTCGTTCAGCCTGGCGATGGCGAGTCACTTTCTCGTTGGCGCCGCGCGCAGCGTGTTCACCGGGCGGAGTGTGTTCCGCTCCGGGCTCGACATGTTCGTCGTCGGCGTCGGAGTTGCCGCCGTGGGATACTTCGTGGGCGAGTGGATCGCGCGGCTTATCGTGTAGCCACTATGAAGAGGGGGGAGGGGCGAGACGAATGCGGGATGCGGAATCTCGACCCGATGCAGAATGCAGAAGAGGAATGCGGGATGCGGACTGGAGATGAGATGTGAGCTTGGATGCGGGTGCATGAAACGATGAAGGGCGCGGCCTCGGCAGGTCGCGCCCTTCTCATTTCTCCCCACTAACTCGCCGCTCCCCTCTCCACCCCGCATCCCGCATTCCTCTTCTGCATTCTGCATCGGGTCGAAATTCCGCATCCCGCATTCTCCTTCTGCATTCTGCATCGGGTCGAGATTCCGTGTCCCGTATCCATCTCATCGCTCTTCTCTATTTTCTCTCGAGATCGCGAATCCAAATGTTCCGGAACCGCACCGGATGCTCATGATCCTGCAGTCCGATCGGCAGGCGATCGGGCCCCGCCTCGTACGGAGGCCGTCTCATGTTCGCCGTCGGCCCGACCGGCTCGACGTCGTCCTGCACGAGCACGCCGTTGTGCAGAACGGTGAAGCGCGCGGGCTTCAGCAATTTCCCGGCGGCGTCGAAGCGCGGCCGGTGAAACACGATGTCGTAGCTCTGCCACTCGCCCGGCTTGCGGCTCACGTTCACGAGCGGCGGGTACTGGCCGTAGATGGACGCGGCCTGACCGTCGGCGTAGGTGACGTTGTCGTACGAGTCGAGCACCTGCACTTCGAATTTCCCCATGAGAAAGACGCCGCTGTTGCCGCGGTCCTGGTCCTTCCCGTGCGCCGGAGTGGGCGACATCCATTCCACATGGAGCTGCGCGTCGCCGTATCCGTCACGGGTCTGGATTCCGCCGGTTCCCGGCGCGACTTCCATGGCGCCGCCCGCGATGAGCTTCCACTTCGCGGGCCCGCCCTTTCCGTCTTCCCACCTGGCGAGGCTGGTGCCGTCGAAGAGCACGATCGCGTCGGCGGGCGGCGGTACCGGCAGCGCCGGCGCACCCGGCGTCACCACCGTCGGCAGCGGCCGCTCGCGGGAATGCTGCGGCCAGTCGCCCATACTCTGCTGCGAGAACGCGGCAGACGAGCATGCCACACTCGCGATCAACACGGCGCGGATCTTGATGTTTGTCTTCATCGCACGCTCCTATGGCGCACTGGGTGACAGGAACGCGAGCACGTCGGCTGCCGTGCGCGCCGGATCCTCCTCCTGCGGCACGTGTCCGAGTCCGCGGTATATGATCACGCGACTCCCTGAAATATCACGACCGAATCGCGCCGCGTTCTCCGGCGGAATCAACCGGTCGCGATCGCCCCAGAGCACGAGCGTCGGCAGGCGCAGATCGCGGAGGTGCAGCGTGTCGGCGCCCGGGCGCGACTGCGCGAAACGCAGCGGCAGCGACGCGCGATTCCCCGTGCGCAATGTGAGGTCATAGTACCGGTCCACAAGGGAGTCGGTGACGCGGGCGGGATCGCCGTACACATTCCGCACGCTCGAGCGCACGACGGCGCGAGGGAGAATGCGGGTCATCATCCACGACAGCCACGGCGTACGGGCCATGCGGAAGCCGATGGGCACGGACGTCGACGACGAGGGATAGCCCGCCGCGTCCACGAGCACGAGCTGGCTCACGCGTTCCGGCGCTGCGGCGGCCACGTGCCACGCGATCTCCCCGCCCAGGGAGTTGCCGGCAATGCTGAATCGCCGAACGCCCAAGGTATCGAGCACGTGCAGCGTGAACTGCACATAGGCCTCGATCGAGTAGTCGTTGTTCGCGGACGGTCCGGTCAGCCCGAAACCCGGCAGATCCATGCGAATGACCCGGTGCTCGCCGCGCAGGGCGCGCGCCCATCCATCCCACGTGTGCAGGCTGGCCGATGTGCCGTGCAGCAGCACGATGGGGATGGAATCGGTGCGCGGCCCTTCATCGCGAAGGTGCACCGCCATCCCGCCGAACGCGATGAACTGCGACGGAGGCTGCGCCCAGCGTACCACCAGCGACGAAACGGTCTTGTCGGGCGCCCACACGGCGGCCAGCGCGAGCAGCACCAACGCGACCGGTATCAAGCCGATGATAACCCAGCGGGTGCGACGCGTCACTTATAACACCACGTTCAGCAGGCGTTTTGGCACGAAGATCACTTTCTTCGGCGTGCCGGTGATGAACTTCGCGATGCCGGCGTCGGCCATCACCGCCGCGAGGACTTCGGCCTCGCCGGCCTCGGGCGACACCACCACGGTCCCACGAGTCTTGCCGCCGACCTGCACGGCGATCGTCACCGTGTCCTGCGTCGCCAGAGCGGCGTCGAACGCGGGCCAGCCGGAATCGAACACGCTCTTGGTGTGCCCGAGCATTTCCCAGAGTTCCTCGGCGAGATGCGGCGCGAATGGCGCGACGAGCTGCACCATCGGCTCCACCTCGGCGCGATGCGCCACGCGCTCGCCGCGCCGCACCACGTTGAGGCATTCCATCATCGCCGCGATCGACGTGTTGTACGAGAGCTTCGGAATGTCCTCGCCGACCTTTCGAATCGTCTGGTGCAGCTTGCGCATGACGTCGCGATCCGGCTCGCCGTTGGTGTGCGAGTCGCGCGCGGAAATCCAAAGCCGCGTGAGAAAGCTCTTCACGCCGCTGATTCCCGCGTCGCGGAAATCGCCGCCCTCTTCGAACGGTCCGAGGAACATCAGGTACGTGCGGAACGTGTCCGCGCCCCAGCCATCGAAATAGTCGTCCGGGTTTACCACGTTGCCCTTCGACTTCGACATCTTCGCGCCGTCGCGAATGATCATGCCGTGCGCGCGGAATTTCGTGAACGGTTCGTCGAACTCGAGATAGCCCGCGTCGTGCAGCACCATCGTGAGGAAGCGCGAGTACAGCAGGTGCAGCACGGCGTGCTCGTTGCCGCCGATGTACGAATTCACGGGGAGCCACTTCTTCGTGGTGGCGGCGTCGAAGGCGACGTCGTCGCGGCCCACGCTCGGATAGCGGAGGAAATACCATCCGCTGTCGAGGAAGGTGTCGCTCACGTCGGTCTCCCGGCGGGCGGGCTTGCCGCACGCCGGGCACGGAACGCGATACCACTCCTCGTGGCGCGCGAGCGGCGATACGCCGGAATCGTCCGGCTTGAAGTCGGGAATGTTCGGGAGCAGCACCGGCAGATCCTTCTCCGGCACCGGCACCGTTCCGCACGCGTCGCAGTAGATCACCGGAATCGGCGGTCCCCAATACCGCTGGCGCGAGATGCACCAATCGTGGAGGCGGTAGTTCACCACGCCCTTCGCCGCGTGCTTCGACTCGAGCCAGTCGGTGACCAGGCCCTTCGCCTCGCCCACCGGGATCCCGTTGAACTGCTCGCTGTTGCAGAGGCGGCCGTCGCCGTCGTCGACGAACGCCTCGCGGAGCGGCGTGCGGGAGTTCTCCCCGGGGCCCACCACAACGCGCTCGATCGGAAGGGCGAACTTCGTCGCAAACTCGAAATCGCGTTCGTCGTGACCGGGCACGGCCATGATCGCGCCCGTGCCGTACTCCATGAGCACGTAGTCCGCGGTCCACACCGGCATCATCTCTCCGGTCGCGGGATTCACGGTGTACGATCCCGTGAAGACGCCGGTCTTCTCCTTGTTCGTCTTCCGCGCGATGAGGTCCTGCCGCGACGTGCGCGCGCGGTACTCCGACACCGCCGCGCGCTGCTCGAACGAGGTGATCGCGTCGAGGAGCGGATGTTCGGGGGCGACGACGACGTAGGTGGCGCCGAAGATCGTGTCGGGCCGCGTGGTGA
>Ga0208079_1000396_pt1 | contig 24103 bp, 22 predicted proteins | sample NGESurdeep092012_5_FD_184474 | JGI IMG/M metagenome (GOLD analysis project Ga0208079, IMG submission 184474) | Arctic peat soil microbial communities from Barrow, Alaska - NGEE Surface sample 210-2 deep-092012 (SPAdes) | ecosystem: Environmental > Terrestrial > Soil > Wetlands > Peat ... | reverse complement strand
GGCGGCGCAATTCTTCCGTGCTATAATCGTCTAGTCTTTCCTGCAAAGATCCAGGGAATAATTATGCCGAAGCTGAAGACTCACAAAGGTGCGTCCAAGCGGTTCAAGAAGACGGGCACGGGCTTAGTGGTTCGCAATCATGCCTTTGGCCGTCATATTCTGACCTCGAAGCCGCACAAACGCAAGAAGAAGTTGCACCAGAGCGTGGTTGCCGACAAGGCCGACCAGCCGGTGCTGAAGCGCATGATTCCCTACTAGGCCAACGGGTTTAGCGGAGTGCGCGATTTGTGCGGACGGTGCGCGTGGCACGTGCCCGGTTCCGCCAATAATGACCAGCCAAATTAAAAGGAGACAAACGTGCCCAGAGTAAAACGTGGTACCCATCGCCGGGCGTCGCGGAAGAAGGTTTTAGCCCGCGCTTCGGGTTACTTCCTCACCAAAAGCAAGCTGTACCGTGCGGCCATGGAGGCCGTCGACCGCGGCCTGAAGTTCGCCTACGTCGGACGCAAGCGCAAGAAGCGCGACTACCGGAGAATCTGGATCGTCCGGATCAATGCGTCCTGCCGCGCCGCCGGTATTTCCTACAGCAAGTTCGTGCATGGCCTCAAGGCCGCCGGCATCGATCTGAACCGCAAGGTTCTGGCCGAAGTCGCGCTGCATGACGATGCCGCTTTCCGCAACCTGGCGGAACTGGCGCAATCGGCCCTTGCCGTGAAGGAGTCGGCCCGGGCTGCCCTGGAGAAAGAATGAGCCCGGTCGAACAGGAAAACGATTCCCTCAGCAGTCTGGAAGATCGCATACAGCGCGCCGTGCAACTGGTATCGCGCCTGCGCCAGGAGCGGGAAGCCGCCGTGCAAGAGGCCGCCGAAGCCAAACGCGCGGCGGCGCTGCTGGCGGATGAAGTCAAAACCCTGCAGGCGGAACGCAAGCAGGTGCGCAGCCGCATCGAAAAGCTGCTGGGCCAGATCGATCAACTGAGCGCCTCCTAGCGGGGCGCTTCAGGTTTTTGGGGGGAGTTTCGCATGGAAAACAGCGCTCCCGATAGACAGCAAGTCCGCGTCACCATCCTGAGCCGGCCGTACACGCTGCTGACTAGCGGCGATCCTCGCGAAGTGGAAGAGGTTGCGGCCAGCGTCAATGAACTGATGTTGTCGATTGCGGCCAAGGCGCCGAACGCCGATTCCACGCGGATCGCCGTGTTGGCCTGTTTGCACCTCGCCGACCGTATGCGCACGCTGGAGCGCGATCTCAGCCAACTCAAGCAACGCGTGGACCGCAAAAGCGAGGAGTTCGCAGTCATGCTGGAACAACTCATCGAAGGCACGGGAGAAGGCTCATGACCTGGCGCATGGCATTGCCGGCGCTGGCCGGGGTGGCGCTGTTGGCCGCTACCGCCTATCAGACCGAGATCGCCCAATGGCGGCGCCAGCGGGAAGACGGTTTGAAGCGCGATGGCGGATGGCTCTCGGTGGCCGGCCTGTTCTGGCTGCACGAAGGAGCCAACACCTTCGGCAAAGATCCGGCAAATGAAATTGTGCTGCCCGATGGCGCGGCCCAGGCCGGCGTGTTCGAACTGCACGACGGCAAGGTCACGGTGAAGATGGAGGGCGCCACTCGCGAACTGTGGCCCGATTCGCTCGATGTTGCCAAGGTTGGCCGCCTGAGCCTGTTGGTCATCAAGCGATCGGACAAATACGGCATTCGACTGAAGGATCCGGACAGCCAATACCGCCGCGAATTCCGCGGCATCGAAACCTACCCGGCGCGGGAAGAGTACAAGGTGACCGCGAAATGGGTGGCGGCGCCGGAGAAGATTTCGATTCTCAATGTGATCGGCCAGACCGAGTCCATGGACAGCCCCGGTTATGCGGTATTTAGTCTGCACGGCCACGAGTATCGCCTTCGGCCAGTACTGGAAACCGCCGGCGCCAAAGAGCTTTTCTACATCTTCCGCGACCAGACCAGCGCCAAAGAAACCTACGGCGCGGGCCGCTTTCTGTACTCGGCCAGCCCAGCGGACGGGCGCGTTGTGCTCGATTTCAATAAGGCCTACAACCCACCCTGCGCGTTCACACCCTACGCCACCTGCCCGCTGCCGCCGCCGGAGAACCGGTTGACGGTGCGCATCGAGGCCGGCGAAAAGAAGTACGGGCATTAGCACTTCTGTGCTACCAAGCTGCCCCGCATAGCGGCGAGCCGCAAACGGAACATCGCGCAGAGTTCTATGGCGCGGACGATCTGCGGGGCGGAATAACGCGGCGGCGCGGAGGAAGAATGCCCGCACGAATGCGGGCGGCCCAGAGGGCACCCCAGCCTGGAAGGCTACGCTACAGTGGTCACTGCGTCAGGTGAGTCTGCAGATTGCGCAGCGAATCGCCGATCATGCCCAGGCCGGCGCCCCCAGGGTGCGGTGCGGCGATCTTGGCCAACATCTGTTTGTGAATGCGGATGAACAGGGACGCGATCTCCGGGTCGCGCCATCCGCGGCCGGTCTCTTCCTGCAGGATTTCCAACGCGTGTGCGCTCGCATAGGCGTGCTTATAGGGCCGCGGATGGGTCAGCGCGTCGTAGATGTCCACCACCTGCAGGACGCGCGCCAGTAAGGGGATTTCGGTTCCGCGGAGACCGTCGGGATAGCCGGTTCCATCCCATCGTTCATGGTGGTGGCGGATCAACGGCAGCACCCCGCGCAACGATTTCAGCGGGTGGCAGATTTCTTCGCCGCGCACCGGATGCGCGCGCATGATTTCCCACTCTTCCGCAGTCAGTTTGCCGGGCTTGAAGAGCACGGAATCGGGGATGCCTACTTTACCGATGTCGTGCAGGTAGCCTCCCACATAAAGCGAGAGGAGGCTGGCATTGTCGAGCCGCATCGCCACCCCCAGTGCCACACCCGAAAACGCCAGGCGCTCGCTATGACGCGCCGTATGACGGTCCCTTTGTTCCACTAACCGGGCAAGCGAGTACAGGACACCCTCCGTTCCGTTGAACGGCAGGGCGCTCGCCAGGGGCGCGTCGGCCTGTGGAACTTCCGGCAAGTCCGGATCGATTGTGCGATCGCAGACCGCCGCGGGTTTCGAGACCGTATGCGCCAATCGGTTCGATGCCAGCTCTTCTCCGTATAGGTTCATGGTGCTAGCCTTTATATCGGCAGAGTTTTTGGAAACAACACGCTTCTAAGGCGAAATTCCGGTGGCCTTAACGTCTCACCACCGTGAGTGCCCGCCACGCCGAGTTGCCGGCCGCATCGTAGGCACGCACCGTAATCGCATTGGTACCGACCAGCAGAGGAATGTTGGCCGACCAGGACGCCGTTCCGGCCGCCACTCCCGCGCCACCCGTGGAGTTGGTCCATCTGACGGCCGTCACCGCGACGTTGTCGCTCGCCGTCCCGCTGATTGCGATGGTCGCGGCGGTTGTCGAGGTGATGGTGAATCCCGGCGACTTGATCTGTAGCGAGGGCGGTGTGGTGTCTCCCGGCGTCGGCGGCGCCGGCGTGGGTGTTGGGGCCGGTGTTGGGGCCGGTGTTGGGGCCGGTGTCGGGGTCGGGGTCGGAGGCGGAGGCAGAGTTGGAGGCAGAGTTGGCGTTGGCGCTACGTTGCTTCCGTAAAGTGCGCGAATCCCTGCAATATCGTCGTCGGTCAGCCCCGTCGACAGTTTGTAGTAGGGATACATCACCGCTCCGGGGCGGTCGGAATGCCCCAACCCGAGCGCATGCCCGGCCTCATGCAGCGCCACCGAGTAGAGGTCCACGTTGGCCCCGCTGCGCCACGGCTCATCGGCATCCAGGTGGAGATCGCCGGCGATGGCCTCGGGGTTCGGCGGAGCGGGATAAAAAGTATGCGCCAGCGCTCCGCCTGGGCCGTCGAACGGGTAGCCGTCGCCGTGCGCACCGCTGGCGAACAGGATGTCCAGCGTCCGTTCGGCCCCCTGCTGCTGGCCCGGCGACAGGGTGAAATTGGCGTACCGGGTCCACTCGCCGAGCGCCCGTTCGATTTCCGACCGGGCCGTGGCCGGATCCATTTTGTTCGTCAGGGAGCGGATGAAATAGTGCAGCGCCACATTCCCGCCGGCATCCTTTGACCAGCCGCGGCTCACCAGCACGTACTCGCCCACCGGGCCGGCTTCGGTTACCGCTCCGGCGCAGCCCGCCAGCGGAATCCCCGCCGCCAGGTCGGCCGACGCGGGCATGATGTAGGCCACGTCGTCGCACTCGGCCAGCGTGCCGAGGGCACTGTGTGCGCCCGAGACCACCAAATGTCCGGGGAGCACGCCAGCGTTTTCCAGTACGTCGAAGCCGCGCGCGCGCGCCTCTACGCGCGCGGTAACCATATCCACATCTGTGTGGAATACCACCAGCAGCGCGCCCGTCACCTGGTCCGCCAGCAGCGGGCTGATCTTGTCGGATGGCTCCAGTGCGGCGGCCGAAAGCACGGGCAGCCCTGCGAGATCGGGCGTCACCGGGGAGGCAACCATCAGCGCCGCATCCGGCACGTATTGCAGCACGCGCATGCCGCGCCGCTCCAGCTCACGACGCATCTCCGGACCGGGTTCTGTGGGGAATTGCAGCAGGAAGTGGGTGGCGCGCCCGTGCCGGGGCAACATTTTGGCGGGCCGGGCGCCCGCCGCTCCCGCTTTCAGACGGACCACCGGCTGCGCCCAGGTACATGAAATCAACAAGAAGACAGCCACCGGAAGCGTTTTGAATAATTTCATGTATGAATCTCTGATTACGCTCTTCGACTCGCTGGTGATAGATGTCTCGCCAAAACGCCAAATTTTTGCCGGTAGGTGAGAATTTTTTGTCACTCGCTCCACGTACTGAGCGAAGACTAGGGATGAAGTACTACTGGTTCGTCTTGCCGCTGGCCGTCTGCTCCCCCCAGGCGTGGGGAGCCGATGCCGGGCGTGTGCTCTATCACGTCGAGACGGTGGCCGGCAGCTCCCGCATCGGCGACGGAGGACCGGCACTGGCGGCCCAGTTCTCCAACATCCAGGGAATCGCCATCGATCGCCTGGGCAATCTCTACCTCTCCGATACCGATAATCACCGCGTACGCAAGGTGTCCGGTGGCACCGTCACGACGATCGCGGGTACCGGCGTAGCGGGTTTCAGCGGCGATGGCAAGAGCGCGGTGAATGCGCAGCTCAATTTCCCCTATGGGCTGGCTCTCGATTCCGCCGGCAACGTCTACGTGGCCGATCTCGGCAACCAGCGCGTGCGCCGCATCAGTCCCGACGGTGTCATCACCACCGTTGCCGGCACCGGACGGAAGGCCTCGTCGCCCGATGGGGCCGCTCCCACCGATACCTCGCTGCTCTCGCCGCGCAACGTCGCCGTGGATGCCGCGGGCAACCTGTACATCGCCGAGTTCGAAGGCCACCGCGTGCGCAAATTGACTCCTGACGGGAAGCTTTCGACCGTCGCCGGCACCGGGGTCGCCGGGTGGAGTGGCGACGGCAGCCGCGCGCCCGCCGCCCAGATCGACTATCCGGCAGGCATGGCGTTCGATCGCGCGGGGGCGCTCTATGTCGCCGATTCGGGCAACAACGCGGTCCGCAAACTGTACGCCGACGGCACCATCGGCACGGTTCTCGGCCGCAACCCGGGCACTCCCCTGTACAACCCGTTGGCGGTGGCCGTGGACCCGGCCGGGACCCTCTACGTGGGAGACTCCACCTTCATGGTGCGCGCCTTCACCACCGCCGGCAGGTGGATCGGCTACGCCGGGACCGGGGTTCCCAGTTTCTCCGGCGACGGCGGGAGCGCCGCCAGTGCCGCGCTCAATTCGGTGAACGACCTGGCGGCCGATCTCAACGGCAACCTCTTTATCGCCGATGGGGTGCGATTGCGGCGGGTGGACCCAGTGGGCAACATCGTGACCGTGGCGGGCGATGGCTATGTGCATTCCGTCGGCGATGGAGGACCTGCCACGATGGCGCAACTCTACCAGCCGTCGGCACCGACCCTGGATTCCGCCGGCAACCTCTTCATCGCCGACAGCGGCACCGAGCGGGTCCGCCAGGTGATACGGGACGGTACCGTGACCACGCTGGCCGGCACTGGAGCCGCGGCGCGGGGCGCCGCCGATGGAAGCCCCGCCGGCAGCGTCGCGCTCAACACTCCCATGGGCGTCGCCATGGATTCCTCGGGCAACGTGTTGGTGGCGGACACGTATAATCACCGCGTCGTGATGGTTACCCCGGCGCGCGCCATACGCACCGTAGCGGGCACCGGGACGAGTGGCGCCAGCCCCGACGGCACGGGGCCGCTGGTGGCGCAATTGCGCGCTCCGCGCGCCGTGTGCGCGGACCGGAGCGGCAATCTGTACGGCACTTTGTACATAGTGGATACCAGCAACCACCGGGTATTGCGCCTGGCCCCCGGCGGGACGCTACAGACGGCGGCGGGCAACGGCTCGCGGGGCAGCGCCGGCGATGACGGCGCGGCGCGCTTCGCCCAGTTGGATACGCCCAGCGCCTGCGCCACCGATTCCGCCGGCAACCTCTTTATCGCCGACACCGCCAACCACGCCATTCGCAAGGTGAACCCGGCCGGGATGATTTCCACGGTGGCGGGCACAGGCGTCGCGGGCAGGTCCTGGGAAGAAGAGGTGGCCACCGAAGCCGGTCTTTATGCGCCGCGCGGCGTGGTGGTGGACGACATGGGCGACATCTTCATCGCCGACACCGGCAACCATCGGATTCGCCAGGTGACGCCCGATGGCCGGATCCACACCATCGCGGGTAGCGGCGCGGCGGGCTTTTCCGGGGATGACGGAGCCGCCGCCGGCGCGTTGCTGAACGGCCCGCAGGGGCTGTTCCTGGACGGCGCCGGCGACCTCTATTTCGCCGATACCGGCAACAACCGCATACGCCGCCTGGTGCCGGACCCGGTGGCGCCTGCCCCGGTGGTCCAGTCGACCGCCATCACGGTGGCCAACGCGATCAGCCTGCGCGAGGGAGCGGTGGCGCCGGGAGAGATCGCCGCCATCTTCGGCGCGGGTCTCGGACCGGATACGGGAGTGACGGGGGCGTTGGACGCGGATGGCGTGCTCCCCGGCGTGGCCGGCGGCGTCGAGGTGCGGTTCGACGGAACTCCGGCGCCCATCTTCTACGCGCAGAGCGGGCAGGTCAACGTGCAGGTGCCCTACGCGGTGGCGGGCAGCGAGACGGTGAGCGTGGAAGTGCGGTACCAGGGGAAACTGGCGGGAGCGGCGAGTGTGCCGGTAGCGCCCTCGGCGCCCGCGATGCTGGCCATGGCGACCAATCCGGACGGGTCGCCCAACGCGGAATCCACGCCCGCGCCGCACTCCAGTTGGATGACCTTTTATGCCACCGGCGAAGGCCTCACGGACGGACTGAACGTGGCGGGTAAACCGGCGCAGGCGCCGTATGCGCATCCGCTGCTGCCGATCGCTTTGACCATTGCGGGCGTGAATGCCGAGATCCTGTTTGCGGGCAGCGCACCGGACATGATCGGAGTGCTGCAAATCAACGCCCGCATCCCCGGCGGTTTCGTGGCCCCGGGCGAAGCCGCGGCCGCTCTCACCGTGGGTACCGCCACAGCGCCGCCGATCACCGTCTGGCTGAAGTAGGCCAGTGGCCGGTGGTAAAATCTCTCTCACTGGATGCCTACGATCAGCACGTTCTACGGGCTTCGAACCCGGTCCACGAATGGGGGATGATACATAGAGAGGAATTGCTCGAAGCCTGGCGGCTCTGCCGCGAAAACATACCGCCGGCGAAGATTGAGCCGCTGGCGTGAGCGAGGTATCGTTCGATGTATTGGGACGTCGTTGAAGTGAAGCCGGAGCCGGACTATTGCCTCTTTGTCCATTTCAAAGATGGCCTGGAGGGACGTGTACGATTGCGGCAGGAAGAACTGACGGGTGCACTCGCGCCGCTACGCGATGTGCAGTTTTTCGAGCAGGTTTTCATTGATTACGGCGCTGTCGCGTGGCCCGGCGAGATCGATCTGGCGCCGGATGCTATGTACGCTCAGGTCGCCGGCCAGTGTCATGAGCCGCAGCAGTCCGGTCCAGAGACGAGTCGCTGCTGAACGCAAGCCGACTTGCCGGTCCTATTTCCGGGATGTCCGTGACGGGCGCTTTCACGGGACCTCCCCGAATGCGGCTTGGGGTTCCTGTGGCACTTCCACGAGTCGGACGTTACGCCAGCAAGCTCGCCCACAGCGGCAGAATTGTGCGGTTTTGCACCAAACCGTTATCAGGAATCGCGATTCTTCTTGCTATTCGCCGGGCGTCGGGGGAAAATCCTTCCATACTCATTGAGGGAATGTGCCGTCTCTGCTGGTTTACATGGCTTTCTAGAGCTAAAATCTCCAGACCCGGACACTGATTCAATCTTGAGAGCTTGGGAAAATGGCGCCAGCGACCTGGCGCTGACTCACCGGGTGTGTTCTGCCCGGCAATTACGACACAGGTGTCTGCGGACACAGAGGGGAATTCACACAATGATGAAACTAGGGTTTACGGTTTTTGCAGCGGCTGTTTTGGCGCTCCCGCTATGCGCAGAGGAAGCAACTTTCCGGGTGGACGTCCCATTTGAATTCAGCGTTCGGAACACGACGGCACCCGCCGGCACATATGTTATACGGGTTCTCGCCGGGCAGGAGGTACAGTTAGTAGTAGGCAATGACTGTTACTTTCTTCACGCCGCCTGGGGCGCCTCTTCTTACACCGGCTCGCATGAAGCTAAACTGGTTTTCCATCGTTACGGAAATCAGTACTTCTTGTCCCAGGTTGCTACCACGTCGACAAGCCTTTACATGCCGACGTCGCGCGTGGAACGCGAGTTGAAGAAGACCGTCGCTGCCGCACCGCCAATCCAGCCAGAGATCCTTCTCGCGAGGCGCTGATTCGACTGAGCCCCAAACGTAATCGCGCGTTGATGCGAATAGCGGTGACCCAGCAGCCATTTCGCTCTGGGTCGCTGTCTTTGTTGAGGCTTTCCCATTCGCAGCCTCGCATGATGACGCGACTTTCGGGTGTGCTCTTCGTAATCGCCACTGGTTATACCGGGATTTGTGCGACGAGGAGCCTGCTGCCTGGTGATGCGGACCGTGGCAAGGATGTATTCCGCACGCAGGGCTGCGTTGTCTGCCACAGCATCAACGGGGAGGGCGGAAAGAGCGCGCCGGACTTGGGGTGGGGCGTGGAGCGGGGCTTCAGTCCCTACGTGATGGCGGGCCTGATGTGGAACCATGCCCCGGTTATGTGGGCCGCAATGGAAAGAGAGGGGGTTGCTAAGCCCGAGCTGAGTGAGCAGCAGGCGGCGGACTTATTCGTCTATTTCTTTGCGGCCCGATATTTCGAGCAGCCTGGCGACACCAAGCGAGGCGCACGGGTTTTTCTTGTGAAGCGGTGCGCGGAGTGCCACGGTATCGGGTCTGTGCTTCGCGAAGGCATCCAGCCAGTTGCGGCTTGGAAGGCGCTTGCGGACCCAATTGCGCTCGCGCAGCAGGCGTGGAATCACTCCCGGGAGATGAAACCGGCGCTCGACCGGATGGGGATTCCTTATCCACGGTTCTCCGCAAAGGAGCTGACTGATCTGCTGGTGTATCTGCGGAGCACGCGAGAGACCGGCCGCGCCGACGACTTCTCGCCAGGTCCGGTGGAGTCCGGCGAGAAGCTATTTGTGTTGAAGGGTTGCGCCGGTTGCCACAGGGGGGCGCTGACCCTGGAAGCTCGCCCCACCCGATACAGCCTGACCGACTTTGCTGCGGCCATGTGGGAGCACTCATTCCGCATAGTACATAATCCGGCGCCCCTTAGCTATGAGGAAATGCGCCGGCTGGTGGGCTACCTGGTCTCGGCGCAGTTCTTTGAGGAGCGGGGCGACCAGGAGCAAGGCAAGAGAGTTTTCGCGAGCAAGCACTGCGGCGCCTGTCATGACGACTCGTCCAGCGGTGCACCGGGCCGGTCGGCTATGGCTGGGCGAATGACATCCTTCGAGATGGTGGCCGCTCTCTGGAAGCACGGTCCCGCGATGTTGAACCGCATGCGACTGAAAGAAATTTCCTGGCCTCGGTTCAGCGGCTCGGAGATGGCAGACCTTACAGCATATCTGCACGGTTTCAAGCTAAAACAACGGCGGCCAGTGATAGATCCTGCCCGGCATCCGTAGGCCTGTGACGCGACGATTGCGACGGCGTATTGACGTGTCGGAACGACGGGACCGCCCACGGCAGGGATTTCCTGGCGATAACAGCTTCCGTCCAACAACCGGATAGATCCTGTGAGACGCCGTTCCCTGAAAACGGGTAGTGTCGGCGGGTCATGGGCACCACTTGGCTCCCTAGCCGCGTCCCGGACTTCTGCCACTGGCGGTCCAGATGCAGCGATCTGGGAAGCGTCGCTGTGCCGCCATTAAGGGCCGCGCCGCGCCGGCTGGAAAGTGCCCCAGAGGGCGCCCCGCGCCAAGATTGCCTGCCCCACGCTCGGGCCAACCGTTTATCCTGGGGGAATGCCGCCCATCGCCCTGACCATCGCCGGAAGCGACCCGAGCGGCGGCGCGGGAATTCAGGCGGACCTGAAAACCTTCCACCAGTTCGGCGTCTACGGCGAAGCCGTGATCACCCTGCTCACGGTACAGAACACGGTGCGCGTGTCGCGCGTGGTGGTGATGCCGCCCGCGCTGGTGCTGGAACAACTCGCCGCCGTGCTGGAAGACATCCCGCCGGGGGCCGCCAAGACCGGCGCGCTGGGCTCGGCGGAGATGGTGGAGGCGGTGGCGCGCGCCGCCAGAGATTTCACCTTCCCGCTGGTGGTGGATCCCGTGATGGTCAGCAAGCACGGGTTGAGCCTGTTGCCGGACGCTGCCGCGGCGGCCATCCGCGAGTTGCTCCTGCCTCGCGCCTTCCTGATCGCGCCCAACGTTCCCGAGGCCGAAGCGCTCACCGGCATGAAGATCCTGACGTTGGACGACATGCGCCGCGCCGCCTGCCGGCTCCGGGAACTGGGCGCGCGCGCCGTGCTCATCAAGGGCGGCCACCTGGTGGGCAACGCCACGGACCTCCTCTTCGACGGCGCCCAGTGGCACGAATTCCCGGCGCCGCGCGTGGCCACGCCACATACCCACGGCACCGGCTGCACCTACTCCGCCGCAATCACCGCCGGTCTGGCGCAGGGACTGGCGCTGGCCGGCGCGGTGGCGCGCGCCAAGCGCTTTATCCACCAAGCGATTCTGACCAACCCCGGGCTGGGGAAGGGTTCCGGACCGGTCAACCATCACGCCAGGGTCGAATGAGGCGCCGGGTGCAAGACTTGAGAATTCTAAACTGATAGTTTAGAATTCTCAATATGCGCTTCATCCCCCGCGCCATCCAGCCGGCCGTGCTAGGGGCGGTTCGCAGTTTCCCCGCCGTGGTGGTGACGGGGCCGCGCCGGACCGGAAAGACGACCCTGCTACGCCGGCTTTTCCCGCGCGCCACGTACGTGCTCCTGGAGGATCCCGACATACAGACCCGCGCGCGTTCCGACCCCAGGGCCTTGCTCGAAGAACTCCGGCTCCCCGCGGTGTTCGACGAGATCCAGAATGTGCCGGACCTACTTGCCTACGTCCGAACCCGGATCGATGAAAACCCTCGCGAAATGGGCCGGTGGCTGTTCACGGGCTCGCAAGAAGCTCCCCTGATGCAGGGTGTCAGCGAGTCGATGGCGGGGCGCGCCGCCATCCTGCCGTTGCTGCCGTTCAGTCTGGCCGAGACGGATCGAGTCAGCCTGCTTCATGGCGGCTACCCGGAAGTGGTGGCGCGTCCCGCGGGGCGCGGATTGTGGTTCAGTTCTTACATCCAAACGTATCTGGAGCGGGACGTCCGCGCCGTCACGAATATTCGCGACCTGGCCACCTTCCGGCGCTTCCTGGCACTGGTGGCCAGCCGGCATGGGCAGATCCTGAACAAGACCGATCTGGCTGCTCCGCTTGGTGTCTCCGTTCCAACGGTAGGCGATTGGCTTCACGTTCTGGAGATCACGGGCCAGGTCATCCTGGTTCCGCCCTACTTCGAGAACTTCGGCAAGCGCCTCATCAAGTCCCCCAAGGTGTACCTGGGGGACTCGGGGTTGGCGTGCTACCTCCTGGGGATCGCGACGCAGGCCGAACTGGACCGGTCCCCGTTCCTTGGCCCTCTGTTCGAAGGATACGTGGCCGCGGAGATCCTGAAGAGCCAGGTCAACCAAGGCCGGCGGAAGGAACTTTACCACTTTCGCGACCAGCAGGGGCTCGAGGTCGATTTCCTTTTTCCGAGCGGTCGGGGTGGTCTGTGGATGGTGGAGTGCAAAGCAACCAAGACCGTCCATCCGTCCATGGCCGGGCCGTTGGGGTCTTTGCGCCGGGCAATAGGCGATCGGGGCGATCGGGCGCCAGTCCGGTTGAGCGTCGTGCATTGTACGTCGACAACGGCCCCGCCGACTCGGGCGCTGGCGCCGGGAGTCGAGGCGCTCGATGTGCGGGCATTTGTGGACGATCTGAACCGCGGGTCCGGACGGCCGCCGAAAGCCGCCGTGCGCCGGTCGCGCAAAGCGAAGTGAATTACCCCGTCTGGTCGCCGCACATCTCGAGCACTTCGATGGCTTCCAGGCAGCCCTGCGCCACGCTGTTGGTGGAGAGCGCCATCACGTCTTCGATAGGCGTCACCACGTCCGGGCCTTTCCACTGCGCGCCCACCACGCGCGGAATGCGCACGCCGCTCCAGGCTTTCTTCGCGTAGGCCGCGTTCTTCGTCAGAGAGTACAGGTATCCCGAGAGCCTTCCCGGACGCGCGTACTGGCCGTCCGTGCCCTCCGTGCCGGTCGCTTTGTCACGCTCGATCACGTCGCGCCGCGCGGTGTGCAGGCGGCAATACTGGTCCCACGCCTTCTTCCATCCGGCGTGGTCGATCAACGTGTTCAACTCGAACACCACCTCGCCGCCGCCCATGATGGTGGCCAGGTTGTAGGTGCCCACCTGCTCTTCCAGCGCGTACAGCTTGCCGGTCTTGGGATCGTACCCGTATAGCTGGTTCGGCCCGGTCAGAAAGCCGAACGGCATGGCGGCGATGGAGTCCATCCCGGCGACGATCTTGTCGCGCCATTTGGTGTCAAAAACCGGGGACAGACGGAACGTTTTCCAATTTGTTAAGAGAAAACCGGAAAACGTTCCGTCTGTCCCCGGTTTTTCCCGCGTTCTTCAAGGCTTTAGCTCGCATAATCTTCATAATTCGAAACCAGAAAACGTTCCGTCTGTCCCCGGGTTTGTTGTCCCCGGGTTAGCCCTCCCACTCCCTCTCGCAGGCTTCCTTGCATCGCCGCGTGGCTTCCGCGCTCGAATCCATGTGCGGTTCCAACGACACCGGACCCTCGTACCCGATCCCGCGCAGCGCGCGAAAATGCGCGGCGTAATCGATCATCCCCTCGCCCGCCGGCACCCACTCCGGGAAACCCGCGCCGCGCGTGGGCGGACGCAGATCCTTAATATGCACGTTGGCGATCCACTGTGCCACCACCGCGAACTCGTCCACTGGATCGCGATTCTCCAGCCACGCCACATTCCCCGGATCGTAATTGATCTTCAGCGCCGATGAACCCGCGCGCGCGATCAGCCCGGCCGTCGCGCGGCCGCTGTCGCACCAGCAGATCGGCTCGGGCTCAATGATGAGCGTCAAGCCATCGCCGCGCGCCCGTTCCCCCGCCTCGGCCAGCCACTCCACCACCTCGCCCGGCGGATTGGCGCTCGAAAACTGCGGCGCCGTGGCCTCCGTCGCGCCCGGTTTGTGGAATCCGAACACGATCAGCCCTGGCAGTTTCCAGCGATGCGCCCACTCCATCGCCCGCGGATACACCTCCGCCATCTCGCGCCGGAAGGCCGCCGCATCGCAAGTGTTCTTGAACAGTCCAGGAGACAGCGCCGTGATCTCCACCCCTTCCTCGCGCGCGATGCGCTCCACTTCCAGCATGGCCGACTCGCCGCACATGGGCGCCCGGCCCGCCGCCAGATTGCGTATTTCGTAGCGCCGCAGTCCCAGCGATACGCCCACGCGCACCGCACTGGCGAAATCGCGCGCGATCTCATCGGCGACGATGCCGAGCTTCATTCGCGTTCCACCCCGCACCCCACCGCGCGCCCGCTGCGCGCCGATTCGTACAGCGCCGCCACCACCCGCAGATCGCGCACGCCGCTCGCAATCGGCACCGGCGCGGCGTGCCCATCGCGCACCGCTTCCAGAAACTGCAAGTGCTGGTTCAACGGGTTGTGGATGTCCGCGAACGCCGGCGGCTTGATCTCCATCTGTTGCTCTTCGCCCCAAAAGCCGCCGAACTGCGCCACCAGGCCGCCGGAATACTCCGCCACGCGCCCGTGATAGGCCCCCACGTTGGAACACAACGCCAGTTTGTTGTCGCGATAGGTGAACCGCCCCTTGGTGCCGTGCACGGACAGTTCCTCGCCATTGGTGCACCACGCCGTATCGATGGTGAGCATCGCGCCGCTATCCAGTTCGAAGACGCCCACCGCCAGGTCCTCGCCTTCCAGGCCGGGACAGTGCAGATTGCGCGCGAATCCGCTGGCGCGCACCACCCGCGCGCCCGTGGCCCATTCAAAGATGTGGACGTAATGCACCGCCAGTTGAATGAAGCAGCCGCCGCCAGTCTGCGTGACGCTGCCCCGCCAGTTGGGGTTGCCCTGGAGCGCTTCCTGGGACCACATCATGCCGCCCTTGTGCATCAGGCGCGCGTAACAGTGCACGATGTCGCCCAGCCACCCCTGCCGCACCATGTCGCGCAGATCGTGGATCAGCGGTTGGTCGAAGTAGCTCATGTACAGCCCCACCGTGTGCGTGGATCTCTCCGCCGCCTGTGCGATGGCCTCCGCGTCGGCCAAATTGGGCGCCACCGGCTTCTGCAACAGCACGTGCTTGCCGGCCTGGATCGCCGCCACCGCCTGCGGACGGTGAAAATGGTTGGGACTGCTGATGATGACGGCGTCGATTTCGTCCGTCATAGCCGCGGAAAAATCGGTCGATGCCGCCGCCCCTGGGATGGTCTCCGCGGCCTTCTGCGCGGCTTCGGGTGCGGCGTCGATACAGTTGACCACCCGCACCCACTCCAGATCGCGATAGACGCCCAGGTAGTGCGCCGCCATCCCGCCGCATCCGACGAACGAAACGTTGATCATGCCTTCTTCTCCCGCGTGGAGTATATCGCGATCGACATGCCCACCAGCGTTGCCACCACCATGGCGAACGCCGCCACGGGCGTCACCTTGAGGTACAGAATCAGCACGCCGCAGAACATCACGCTGGCCGCGATCGCCTTATCGGTGATCTCGCGCTCGCGGAAGAATAGCCATCCCGCAAACACGCTCAGCACGATCCCGGCGCGCTTGATGCTCACCGTGATCACCACCGGGATGTACGCGTAGGACGCCAGTTGAAAGAGCAGCGACACCGCGTCGAACAGCCCCGCCAGCACGATCCACTTCGCGTTGCCCTTCGCCGCCGCCGCGAAATCGCCCTTCTGCGATTTCGCCAGCAGATAGAACGAAATGCACAGGCCCACGCCGTACGCGAAGCTCTCGGTGAACACATCGCTCATCTTCACTAACTTCGCGTCCAGCGGGTTGGTCAGCGAGAAGATCAACGCCACAATCAGCATGTAGCGGCTGCCCTTGTATTCCAGCACCGCCTTGACGGGCGCGAGGCACCCCACCGCGAACAGTTGCCGGTGCATGGCCAGCGACCCTGCCACAATTAACCCCACACCCAGCAGCTTGATGGGCTCCGGCTTCTGTCCCAGAATGATGTAGGTGCTCGGGATCAGGAACACCGGGGTGAAGGCCAGGAACGGAATGCACATCGAAAGCGGCGAAATCTGCAGCGCCCGGAAGTAGAGCCACATCACGATGGTGATCAGCCCCACGTCCAGCACGAGGTAGATGAAAAAGGTCGGCATCGGCGCCAGTTGGAACAGGCCGAACAATAGGCCCGCATCGCGGATCTCGACCGGCACGCCGCGCAGCATCTGTACCAGCAGCACCACGGCGAAAACCACCGCCACCGCGATGCGAATCCAGAACGTGGCCGGAAACAGATCGCGCTGGTCGAGCGCGCGTTTCCGCCAGACGTCGGTCATCACGTTGGTCACGGACATGGCCGCCGCCAGCAGGAGTCCGATGGGAGCAAAACCCACGGTATCCATTTGATCCGCCGGCTATTTCGCCACCAGTTTCACCGGCCCCAACATGCCCGCCGGCAGCGAGCGCACGCTCTGCATATCCTGAGCAGTGAATTTTTCGCCGTATTTGGCCGTCAGTTCCTTGTAGTCCGGTAGTGGTCCCTTGGCCAGCACGTTGAGCGCCAGATTCGCTACCACCACGCGAATCGCGTTCTCGCCAGGCTTCAGCAAGCCGGTGATCTCGACTTCAAACGGCGCCTTCCACACCGCTCCCGCCGCCTTCCCGTTGACGAACACCTGCGCCGCCTCGCGCACCGGACTCTCCAGCCACGCCCGCATGCCCGATGGCGCACGCCGCTCCGACGCCGGGTCCACCACCGTGCCCTCGCCGAAGTTCAGGAACACCCGCTGCCCGGCGCGCAGCATCGCCGGTGGAGCCGCCACCGTGCGCTCGTAGGTCGCCGTGCCCGAGTAGAACTTGCGCGTGGCGTCATCGGTCCACGGCCGCAGCGTCGCCATCTGTACCTCCTGCGCCACCGCCTGCGCCGAATCCGGGAACTTCACCGTCCAGTTGGCGCTCACATCCACCGGCGGAATTGCCGCACCGCTCATCGCGGGGATCGGCGGCGCGACCGCCCTGGAGAACACCAGCACCCGCGATTCGTAGGGCGCCAGGTCCAGGTCCATGCTTGCCTTCGCCGCTTTGCCGGTGAACGGATCCCACCATGCCGCCTGCATTCCCTGTACGCGGAATGCCGCTGTCGCTTTCACCGCACGATTGCTGGTGTTGGCCAGGAAGTAGATGTCCGAGTACGCCAGCTTGCGATGCACCACGCCGACGTCCGGCGGCAGGGTGAAGTCCGCCGGCAGCGCCGCATGCAGCGCGTCGCCCAGTTTCGCCTCTTCCGTCAGTTGGAATTTAGCGGAAAGGTCGCGAATCTTCGGCGTATCGCCTTCGTCGCGCAGTCCCGGCGCCATGGAGGGCAGCCGTTTGGTGAAGAGCACCTTGCCGCCCTTGGAGGCGTACTCCGAAATCTTCTGGTAGGTCGCCAGCGGAATTCGCTCCACGTTGGCCACGATCAGGATCTTGTGCGTAATGCCCTTCGCCAGGATCGCGCCATCGTCGGTGAAATCGAAGTTGTACCCCGCATCCAGAATCGCCGGCACCAGATTAGGTCCGATCAATCCATCCATCGCCTGATTGACCGAATCGCGCCCCAGGGCGAAGCCCGCGAACGCGTCGTGCGTCGGCAGATAGACCGCCACGTCGATGGCCGGCGTTCCCTGCCGCAAGATCCAACTGATGCGCTGTAGGTAGGTCGTGATGTCCGGCATCACGATCCACCACGGGTTGTGCTGATTGAACACCGCCGCCGCGTAGAACCGCCAACCCGGTTCGGGGATCGAGGGCGGCGTGTACGGCCAGCCGTGCGCCACCAGTTGATTGACCCCCTGCAAAAAGTGCAGGTCGGCCTCGGCTTTCATATCCAGCGGGGTGGCCCGAAACACCGGCGAGTGCAGCCAGGTCCACGTCTCGCTGGAACTCACCGGGTTTCCGTACAAGTGGTTGGCGGATGTGGCCCACCGCGTGGTGGAGAAGCGCCGCCACTGGGTGCCTTCGCCCTCCGGCAGATCGACCAGGCGCTGGCTGGAGAGCGTCACCGGCGGAATCCCGTACGTCTGCGACCGGAACTTCGTGCCGTGCGCCTTGGCCCAGGCGGTGAGCGGCCGCAGGTACTGGTCCTCGCAGAGTTCGCTGAGCGTGAGGCCCCAATCGTGGCGGATCGCGCCGGTCCCCGGCCCGATGTCGCCGGCCAGCGCGGGCAGATAAGGCGTCAGGTCGTAGCCGCGCCGCTTCTGGAACTCCGCCAGGAAGTTGCTGGTCCAATCCGAGTTGTAGACTTCCAGGCTGTCGCTGAAGATGGCGTAGGGCGGCGTTTTCGCCAGCGCCTTCAGCATGGGCTCGCCCACCGCTTTGAGGTGCGCCTGGATCGCGGCGGTGTCGTAATGATTCAGCACAAAGCCCTCGGCGCCCACCGCCGGACGCTTCACCGTCTGGCGCGTGTGGCTGGAGATGAAGAACATCGCCTGCCCGCTGGCCCCCGCCGGTACGGACACCTTGCCGTCCGCTAACAGGACCGGTTTGCCGTCCAGGAACACCGCGATCAGCTTTTCGCCTTCCTGCAATGCCGGCATCGCGTCCGGCGCCGCGCGCGCCACGCGCAGTCGCGGCGACGCCAGCTCGACCGGAATGTGCGGCCCGCCAAACGGCCATCCGCTGCCCAGCGTCAGATCCATGCGCAGTCCCAGTTCCTTGGCCTTTTCGCCGGCGAAGGTGAGCGCATCCAGGAACTCCGCGCTCATGTACGGAAAATTCTTGATGCCCTTGGCCGCGTCGTCCAGTTCCAGCGCGTAGGTGGGTTGGACTTCAAACCCGCCGATGCCGCCCTCTTTCATGAACCGCATCTCGCGTTCCAGTTCGGGTTTGGTCACCGACGGACCGAACCACCACCAGCGCACCATCATGCGCGCGTCGTTCGGCGGGCGCTCGAAGCCGCTCCGCAGTTCGGACACGTTGGCAGGGTCCGCACCGAAGGCGAATCCCGCCATCAGCGCCAAAAGCGCACTACGCCTCAACCATAAGACTGACATTTCGACCATGGTATGCCTCCGTCGGGGCCACGCCAAGCAGTTTCGGCGATAGCGCCTTCGTTTCAATGGAGAAAACACGCTACGCACTCGCGGCCCCCGGCAAGGTGGCGTGCTTTCATCGGTTTCCGCCGTCTAAATACAACCTTATCCGTAACTTCCATCGTACAGGATACGCACCCGGTGTTCTGCATGGCAAAACCTTCGCCGCGACTCTCGGATCCGTTTGACCTGGCACCCCTAAACCATAGATGATAATGAATCGGGCGGCCAAATCGTGATTTCCAATAAACAAACCGATCTTATCATCCACGCGTTGAACGCGTTCCATATCGAATTGCCCTCGTGGGGCTTTGCCAATACCGGCACTCGTTTCGGCAAATTCCTTCAGCCCGCCGCGGCCACCTCCACGGCGGAAAAGTTCGCCGATGCCGGTCTGGTGCACCGCGTGACGGGCGTTTGCCCCACCATCGCGCTGCACGTCCTGTGGGATCTGCCCAAGGGCGTCGGCGATTGCGCGGACGTTCAGGCCCTGGCCACCGAGCATGGCCTTCGTCCGGGCGCCATCAACCCCAACGTATTTCAGGACCAGAACTACAAGTACGGTTCCCTGGGCAACCCCGATGCGGCGATTCGCAAGGAAGCCATGGATCACATTCTGGCTTGCGTCGAAATCCAGAAGCGCCTGGGCAGCCGCGATCTCTCGCTGTGGTTCGCCGACGGGTCCAACTACCCCGGCACGCAGAACATACGGCATCGCCGCCGCTGGTTTGAAGAGGGATTGAAAGCCACCCACGCCGCGCTCGCCGAGGGCCAGCGCATGATGGTGGAATACAAGCCCTTCGAGCCTGCTTTCTACCACACCGACATCGCCGATTGGGGCATGGCGCTGCTGCTGGCGCAGGCTGCCGGACCCAAAGCCAAAGTGCTGGTCGATACCGGCCACCACTATCAGGCACAGAACATCGAGCAGATTGTGGCCTGGCTGCTCGACATGAACATGTTGGCCGGATTCCACTTTAACGACCGCCGCTACGCCGACGACGATCTGACCATGGGTTCCATCGATCCCTATCAGGTCTTCCGCATCTTCCACGAGATTGCGCACTTCGAATGGGAGACCGGGAAGCGCGCCGATATCGCCTACATGATCGATCAGAGCCACAATCTCAAGGGCAAGATCGAAGCCATGATCCAGACCGTCACCACCGCCATGGAACTGTTCGCCAAGGCGGCTCTTGTAAACCACGAAAAGCTCGCCGGGTATCAGACCAATTGCGCTTTGGTCGATGCCGAAACCTGCCTCAAGGACGCTTTCTCCACCGACGTCCGCCCCGTGATCCGCGAGTGGGCCGTCTCCAAAGGGCTGCCTGCCGACGCCATGGACGCCTTCCGCCAGAGCGGCTATCTCGAGAAGATCACCGCCGGCCGGGAGGCGAAGAACATGGCCGCGGTATCCAGCTACGCTTAGAGGGGATATGCCGCGCTACGCATTCAAACTGCGCATCAAACCGGACGCCATCGAAGAATACGAGAGCGAACACAAGCGGGTCTGGCCGGAGCTGCTAGCCAAGCTGAAGGAAGTCGGCATCTGCGATTACTCCGTCTTTCGCCGCGGCCAGGATCTGACCCTGGTCCTGCGCACCGACGATTTCGACAAGGCCTGGGACGAGCTCGACAAAGACCCCGTCAACCAGCGCTGGCAGGCGTTCATGGGCCGCCTCTTCGAGCCCGTCCCCGACAAGCAAAACGGCGAGCGTTTCGCCATGATGAAGGAAGTCTTCTACCTGGAGTAGCGTAGCCTTTCAGGCTGGGGTGCCCTCTGGGCCGCCCCCATTCCTGGGGGCATGCTTCATCTCCCCGGCAAACGCTCCCGACCCGGAGGGTACCCCGGGTCGGGAGCGTTTGTCTATCCCTGAATCCTACGGCTTGAGCAGCGCGTCGATCGCCGCCTGCGAAATGGCTTCATCCACCTCGCTGGCCGCGCCGCTGCACGCAATCGCGCCGATGGTCTTCCCATCGACTTTGACAGGCACTCCGCCGCGGTTGGGGAATCCGTCCGGAAACACCAGTATCGCGAGATCTCCTTTTTTCAGCGAATCTTCCGCCGTCCCCGAAGGCCGCCCGTAGAGCGCCGCATATTTCGCCTTCTTTTGGGCGAACTGGAGCGTATTTAGAGAGGCGCCATCGGCCTTCTGCAAGAACAGCAGATTGCCGCTTTCGTCCATGATGCAGATCGTCACCTGCACATTGCGCTTCTGCGCCTCGCTCTCCGCCGCGGCGGCCATCGTCTTGAGAGCCGCCAGGTTCAAGTACTTCTTCGAAGGCAGATCCACCGCCGAAGCCAGAAAAACCACGCTGAGAAATAACACGACAAGCTTGAGCATGGACAACATGATACCTGAAGTACGTGCAGTTCAGCGGCCGGTGGTAGCATTAGGCTATGAAGTATCCGGTGGCGCTCAGCCAAACTGAAGAGGGCTACAGTGTGTGCTGTCCCGGACTGCCCGGCTGCTGGTCGCAAGGAGCCACCGAGGAAGAGGCATTGGCGAACATTCGCGACGCCATTCACGAGTACTTGGAAGTGGCCTCATCGCAAGAGTAACTTCGCAGTTGCAGATGTGGCCCCGCCATTACGCCGGCTTCGCCAGCAGGCTGTCGTTCGGGTAGAAGTGATCCACGTTTTCCGGGGTGATGATCTGGTGGGTAGTGAATACGGCCGGCGGCACCGCCTTGCGGGACAGGATATCCAGCGCCAGTTTCAGCAGGCCGTCCCCGTACTTCTCCGGGAAAAACGCCACGCTCGCAATCAGCCGGGTATTCGCGCTGCGCAACTGGGCGCGCGCTTCCGGTTCCGCATTCTGGCCCACGATCACGCACTCGCCGGCGCGGCCCGCCTCTTCGTAGGCGCGCAGTGCGCCGAGCGCGCTCGGATCGTTGACCGCCCCCACCAGAACCCGCTTGGCCTTGGATTCCCGCAGATGCTTGCGCACCCGGTCCAGCGTGGTCTGGAACTGCCCGTCGCCATCCACGCTGACGGTCCGGCAGCGCTCCGGAACCCGCAGTACCTCGCCGATTCCGCTCTGCACGCCGCGTATGCGCGCCTGAGGCAGGGAGCCGGCGCGGTGCAACTCCACCAGCAGAATTTCATCGGGCTCGCTATTCCAATGCTTCTTCGCCCAGCGCCCCAGGTGGTGCCCCGCCATCAGCCCGGCCTGGTAGTTGTTGGCGCCGAAATAGGTCGCTCCGGGGTGCGGAATATCGATGGCGATGAACGGAATGTTCGCCTCCAGGTACTTGGTGGCGATGGCGGACGCAATCAACTCGTCGGTCTGGAACTCGATCACCAGATCCACCTGCTCTTTGATCAGGTAGTCCGCGCTGCGCAACGCGATCTTCGGCTGGTAGCGGTTGTCCACCACGATCAGCTCGATGTGCTCGCGCTCGGCGGCGCGCACCAGGCCATCGCGCACCTCGCGGTCGAACGAGGTGTCCTGTCCCTGGGCCGCGTAACCGATGCGGTAGAGCCGCCGCCGCCTCACTTCGCTCGCCAGGCGGTAGTGATTTTCGCCCACCTTATCCAGGAAACCGCACTGGTGGAGCGTATAGAGCAACCGGAAGCACATGCCCTTGTTGAAGCCGGTGCGCGTCACCACATCGCGCAATCGCAGCACATCGCCGGCCGATTGAAATGCCTCCAGCACGCGCGAAGCATGCACCAGGCTCTTCACCAGATACCGGTTGTGATTGGAAATCTTAACGTGGACCTCGTCGGTCATCGGTTTTGATACACCAAACGCCAGCGTTCCGCCGTTGCCGCTTTCCCGGATCGCGGTGTCCCGCGATAACCGCAGTATTTATTGCAGAATACACCATTTGCGCCGGTTTGCGGACGTTCCGCACCGCGAAAAGTTGTCCTCCCGGACGATCCCTCTTCCCCCGCCCGCGCCGCGCCGCTGTACAATCGGTGTTCGCAATCCCGTTCGACAATATGACACCGAATCCCCTGATAGGCGTAATCTTTCACTGGCTGGGCGGCCTGGCATCCGGCAGTTTCTATGTTCCCTACCGCGGCGTCAAGCGCTGGTCCTGGGAGACATACTGGCTGATCGGCGGCTTTTTCAGTTGGATCATCGCTCCGGTGACGCTGGGCATGATCATGACCAACGACCTGCCTTCGGTGCTGCGCGAAGCATCGGGGTCCACACTCTTCTGGTGCTACTTCTGGGGCATGATGTGGGGAATCGGAGGCCTCACCTTCGGGCTCAGCATGCGCTACCTGGGGATGTCGCTCGGCATGGCGGTCGCGCTCGGCTACTGTGCCGCCTTTGGCACGATCATGCCGCCCATATTCGACGGCAAATTCGTCAACGAGGTGCTCCACACTACTTCGGGACAGGTGATCCTGCTCGGCGTCGCGGTCTGCTTGAGCGGCATTGCCTTCGCCGGCAAGGCGGGCAGGTCCAAGGAACGCGAGATGTCGGTGGAGCAGCAACAGGCCACCATCAAGGAATTCAACCTGAGAAAGGGCATCCTGGTGGCGACTTTTTCGGGCGTGATGAGCGCCTGCATGTCCTACGGCCTGCGCGCCGGCGACCCCATCAAGGCCCTCACCCTGCACCACGGCACCACCACGCTGTGGCAGGGACTGCCCGTGCTGGTCCCCGTGCTGCTCGGTGGTTTCACCACCAATTTCATCTGGTGCGTGGCGCTGAATATCAAGAACCGCTCCGGCCACGAATACCTGAGCGCAAGCCGGACCCAGGCACCGATGATTCCCAACTACCTGCTCTGCGCCCTCGCCGGCACCACCTGGTACTTCCAATTCTTCTTCTACACCATGGGCGAAACGCAGATGGGCCGCTACAAGTTTTCCAGTTGGACGCTCCACATGGCGAGCATCATCATCTTCAGCAGCCTCTGGGGCATCGCGCTGCATGAATGGCGCGGCGCCAGCGTCCGCACCAAGAGCTGGCTGGCCCTCGGCCTCGCCGTGCTGGTGCTCTCCACCATGGTAGTGGGCTACGGCAACTATCTGGGAATGCCGGCGCACTGATATCGTAGGGATATGACCAAGGTGCAGATCCGGTTCCGCTTGCAGAAGCCCCTCGACGAGCCGGCGCTGACGGCCATCGCCACAGTGAACGCCAAATACGGCATCCAGAAGATCAAGGTGGCGGATTCCCTCGACGCCCTGACCGTGGAATACGACGCCACGCGCCTGCGTCCCGCCGAGGTGGAGGCCGCGCTGGCCGGCGCCGGAATCTCGGTACAGCCGGAGT